>Ga0111538_10005784_pt1 | contig 16834 bp, 12 predicted proteins | sample SoiMethybrSBSTD1_FD_79669 | JGI IMG/M metagenome (GOLD analysis project Ga0111538, IMG submission 79669) | Bulk soil microbial communities from a Populus tree surrounding site in Tennessee, USA - Soil MetaG P. TD hybrid SBSTD1 (version 2)... | ecosystem: Environmental > Terrestrial > Soil >...
CGTGCCGGCAAGCTCCCCGAGAAAAAGGGTGTGGAATCTGCAAAGCCTGTTGATCTGCCTGCCGCCACGGTGATGAACGGCCGCATCGGCCGGCCCGGTGAAGTGGACCGCTATCGCGTCGCGGTCACCCCGGGTCAGCAGTGGGCGTTCGAAGTGGAGGCCGCGTCGCTGGGCGCTTCTAAGCTGCTTGGAGTTTTGGCGGTGTACGATGCAGCCACCAATAAACGACTGGCTCTCACTGAACTCGGACAGGAGGCTGGAACGAATCCATTTAGTTTCGACACCAGCCGCAATGAAGTTGATCCCCGACTCAGCCTCACCATTCCCAAGGATGTCAATCAGGTCGTCGTTTCACTGGAAGACCTGCTTGGACGTGGTGGAACTGGCTTTGGCTACCGATTGACGGCGTTCCCCCAGCCCCCCGATTTCAGCGTAGAGCTGGTTACCCCTTACGTCAATCTCCCGGAAAGCGGGACGGCGGCGATTGAAGTTTTGGTGGGTCGCCGCGGTTACGATGGTCCAATTCGACTCAGCATCCCGGACTTGCCGGAGGATTTGATTCAGCAAGGAGGAAATATCCCCGCAGAGCTGAATCCTCCAGAAGACCGCCGGGCTTTTTCGTTGGGATATCTGACGCTAACCGCAAAACCCGGCGCAAAGCATCGACCTTTCGATCTCAACATATGGGCCGAAGCAACAGAATCCAGTTCTCCCATCCGCAAGCAGGTTCTGGCTCCGGGCATGGTTCAGCTCATTCGTGGGCTCCGCCAGAAACCTTTCAAGGCCCCTTGGCTGGGCACGGCGCTTCCGATGTCTGTGGCAAACTCCGTTCCAGTGAAGATCGAAGTGGCGAAGCAGCACGTGCGTATCGTCCAGGGTGGAGATTATGCTCTACCCTGGAAGCTCGTGAAAGGTCCGCAGGCAGGCGGGAATATTAAGGTGGAAAATCCACGCCCAACGGCTTCGATCAAGGATCTGCGAGTGTTGCGCCGACCCGAGGGCATGGACTATATGGAAGAGGGTACATTCCACATTCTGACGACGTTTGCGACTCCACCGGCCACCTTTGATCTTGTGATGGATGCTTCCCGGATCACGGGGATGAAATCTGAGCGGCTGATCACGGCGCCCGCGGTGACCGTTGAAATTGTTCCCGGCTATGGGCTCAAACTGATGTCCGAAAAACTGGCCGTCCGCCCGGGAGAGACCACCGAAATCACAGGTAAGATTGAAAGGGAGCCGGGTTTTGCAGCTATCGTCAAATTGCAGGTCGAAGATCTCCCGCAGCAAGTGACTTCCCAGGAAGTAGTCATTCCGGCGGATCAAACAACCTTCAGTCTCAGGTTGGCCGCCGGACCGAACTCTCAACCGGGAACCTTCGGCGTTCGGGTGTCTTCATCAGCGACTCTTGTGGACCGAAAGGACCAGGAGTTCAAGATACCTGATCTGAAGGCCAGCTTGGACGTGCTGGCCGGGTCTGCCGCACTGAAATAGATTGCCACCGCAAGCTTGGCGGGCGCCAACTTTTTGGGTGGGAGATAGGCTTGCTTTAGATGGGGTCCTTCTTAGGAGTCAAATCATGGTTCGCACCGCTTTAACTATCCTTCTCTGCTTGCCGTTTGCAGTTCCCAAGGCTGCGGTTGCCGAAACGCGGCAGACTCCAAAGCGGGAAGTTGCGATGGCAAAGGAGACGGCGTCGCGCCCCACTCCAGCTGCAAAGCCCTCCGATCCTGGCAAAGCGGTCGAGTTAAAGGTTCAGCCCACCAAGTTGGTTCTTACTGGACCGACAGACGCACGTAGGCTCCTCATCTCGGCTCGGTTGGCTGACGGAAGCCAGATAGATCTCTCACGCAGCGCAAAGCTGACCGCTCTCGATGATCGCATCCGAATTGACAGCGATGGTTTCGTTACCGGATTGAAGGAAGGTGAATCCCGCCTTCGTGTAGAAGAGCGAGGACTGCAAGCTGAGGTTCCCGTCAGCGTCCAGACGATGGCGCCTTCCAAAATTAGTTTCATCCGTGACGTGATGCCAGTCATCAACAAGGTTGGCTGCACTTCAGGAACATGTCACGGCGCGGCCAAGGGCAAGAACGGGTTCAAACTTTCGCTACGTGGATACGATCCGCATTTCGATTACGAGATGCTGGTGCATGACATCTCCGGCCGGCGGATCAATCGGGTAGACCCGCCACGCAGCCTCGCTCTGGCCAAGCCGACCATGCAGGTTGCCCATGGCGGCGGAATGCGTTTTGATCTGGATTCCCGCTACTATCAGATCTTGCTCCAGTGGATTTCGCAAGGCACGCTCTATGGTGATCCGGAAGCCTCCCAAGTCAAGAGAATCGAAGTTCTCCCAGGCGAGGTTTTGATGCCGCGCCCAGGGATGGCTCAGCAGATACAAGTGATCGCCCATTATGCCGACGATGCTGATCGCGATGTAACACGCGAAGCTTCCTATACTAGCAGCGTGCCAACTGTTGCCGAAGTCACCCAGGACGGGCATTTGACGACGCTGCGCCGCGGGGAAGCGGCACTACTCATTCGTTACGAAGGCCGCTTCGTACCTTTGCCGGTTACAGTGCTCGAAGGGCGGCCTGGGTTCCAGTGGACCCAACTCCCTCAACACAACTACATAGACCGTCATGTCGATGCGAAGCTAAAGAAGGTTGAAACCCTTCCTTCGGAGATCGCCTCCGACGCCGAGTTCTTGCGCCGCGTCTATCTGGACCTCATTGGAATTCCACCAACACCCGAGGAAACGCGGGCATTCCTGGCCGAGCCCGGCGAACAGCGCCTGAAGCGCAGTCGCTGCATCGACAAGCTCATGGCCCGTTCGGAATTCGTGGATCACTGGGCCGTGAAGTGGGGAGATCTGTTTCAGAACACACGCAAGTTTGTGGGTGATAAGGGCGTCTGGCAGTATCGCGACTGGATTCGACGGTCCCTGGCCGAAAACAAACCCTACGACCAGTGGGTGCGTGAAGTACTGACGGCACAAGGCAGCACGTTTGAGAATCCTGCGGCGAACTTCTTCCGGATCGCGAAGAACCCCAAAGTGGCGATGGAAACTACCACCCAGGTGTTCCTGGGTATTCGGATGGTTTGTGCTCAGTGCCACGATCATCCTTTTGAGCAGTGGACCCAGAATCAGTATTACCAGATGGCTGCCTTCTTTTCGACCATCGGTGTCAAGGAAGGAATCGATAGCCAGGAAGAAATCGTCTACGTCAAGCGAAACGAAGAAGAACGCAACATCAAGCATCCCAAGAGCGGGAATATCGTTCCTGCAAAGTATCTCTTTGGAGACTCGAAAGGCCTTTCCCAGGAAGGCGACCGGCGCGGCGATCTTGTTCGTTGGCTCACCTCGAAGGACAATCCCTACTTTGCCAAGGCCGTGGCAAACCGGGTGTGGAGCTACTTCTTCGGTCGTGGCATCATCGACCCCGTCGATGACATTCGCGCGGGCAATCCTCCGAGCAACGAACCGCTACTCGCTGCATTGACCAAGGATTTGACGGATCACAATTTCGACTTGCGGCATCTCATTCGGACCATCGTCAACTCCCGCACCTACCAGCTCACCTATCGCACGAACGAGTGGAACCAGGGCGACGAGGTCAATTTCTCGCATGCATTGCCAAGGCGTTTGCCTGCAGAAACACTGTTCGACGCCATCAGCGTGGCCACGGGAAGCGCTTTGAAGTTTAAGGATGTGCCGCAGAATTTTCGGGCGCAGCAGTTTCCCGATCCCACAGTCGGGATGGGTGGCTTCCTCGATTTGTTTGGCAGGCCGCAACGCGATTCCGCGTGCGAGTGCGAGCGGCGCAGCGACGTCAGCTTGTCGCAGGCACTGAACCTGATCAATGGCTCCACGGTGTCGGACGCTATTGCCGATCCCGAAGGGCGAATTGCGCACTGGGTCATCGGCAAAGTGCCGGACAAGAAGCTGGTGGAAGAGTTGTACCTTGCCGCACTCAGTCGCCCGCCGGACACCAAGGAATTCGAGTTGGGTCTGAAGTACCTGGCGGACAGCCCCAATCGCGCGGAGAAAGCTCAGGATTTGATGTGGGCTCTAATTAATAGCAACGCGTTCTTGTTCAATCGGTAGGTGAAGGTCCGTCATTCCCGCGAAAGCGGGAATCCAGAGGTCTCGTTGGGAGCCATTAGATTCCGGCTTTAGCCGGAATGACGAGCAGAATTCAGAAGGAGGTTCTTATGCTTTCGATTCCTGGATCAAATGTTCACTGCTGTGATGGACCGACTCGGCGGGAATTCCTGCGAGTGGGCGGCGCTACGTTGTTCGGCTTAAGCCTGCCGCACTTCTTGTCCTTGAAGGCACTGGCGTCGGCCAACCCAGCGAGCGGCATTCAGCGCGGGAAACCGTTTGGCAGCGCCAAGTCGGTCATCCTGCTCTTTCTGCAGGGAGGCCCCAGCCACCTCGATATCTGGGATCCAAAGCCTAACGCACCTTCCAACATTCGCGGGGAGTTCAAACCCATCAAAACCAAGGTGGACGGCATTCAGGTGAGTGAGACGATGCCGTTGCTCGCGAACCAGATGGATAAGATTACGCTAATCCGCTCGTTAAGCTATACCCCGGTGGGGTTGTTCAATCATACGGCGGCGATCTATCAAATGATGACCGGTTACCCGCCCGACAAGGTGTCTCCTTCCGGCCAACTGGAACCGCCGTCACCCCGCGATTTTCCCCACATGGGCAGCCATATCGCCAAGATGAAACCTCCAAAAGAGGCGATGCTCCCGTTTGTCGAGATGCCCCGGCCGTTGCAGGAAAGCAGCGTCATTGGCAAGGGGGGCGCCGCAGGATTTTTGGGGAAAGCATATGACCCCTACCGCCTGTACCAGGATCCAAACAAGACGGTGAAGACCGAAGACCTCACGTTGCGCTCCGATGTTCCTCCAGACCGATTGAAAGAGCGGTTCAATCTTTTGAAGGGCATCAACGGCTCGATGCCCGAGTTGGAGAAGTCGGTCAGCTCGTTTGCGTTGAACGAGTACTACGAGAAGGCGTACGACTTGGTACTATCTGGCAAAGCTCGCGATGCGTTTAATCTGGAGAAGGAACCGGCCGCGATGCGCGATCGCTACGGGCACACAACATTTGGCCAAGGGGCTCTGCTGGCGCGACGCTTGATTGAAGCCGGCACACGCTTTGTGCAGTTGAACTGGCCGGCCGTTGCAAATGGTAATCCGGAAGTAGACGCTTGGGACACACACGCCGCCAATTTCGGTCCACTGAAGAATCTCCACTGTCCCGTTCTGGACAAGGCTCTGTCTGCGCTCATTGAAGATATGGATCAGCGCGGTTTGTTTGAGGATACGTTGCTGGTGGCCGTTGGCGAGTTCGGGCGCTCTCCTCGGTTGGGTGTCAGCACGTCGGGGAATTCGAACGCCCCGGATGGCCGTGACCACTGGCCATACTGCTACACCGGTGTCATTGCCGGGGCAGGCGTGAAACGGGGGACTCTGTACGGCAAATCTGACGACACGGGATCGTCTCCGCTTGAAGATCCGGTACACCCGACGGATTTGGTAGCCACAATTTACTACACGCTTGGAATCGATCCGGCAATGGAGATACTCAACGATTTGAATCAGCCTAGGGAGTTGGTAAAGGGAAATCCGCTGTTGAAGTTGTTTGCGTAGGTTCTACCGTTTTAACCTAGCTCTGAAACCGTCCCCTCCTGGGAGGGGAAAGGGCCGTCAGGCCTTGGGGTGGGTTGGCTCCGTGACTGTTGTCGCGGGCGTCCGCCGTCGCCGCGCCAGCCACCCTTCTGGCAAGGGATTCTTCAGGAGAGCCGCCACAGCGACGGGGTGTGGCGGGTCGAGGGTCTTTCGCCTTTTGTAGTCCGTCCTTTCAAATTCCATCAAATCCAAGGAGGAATCATCCATGGCCAGCAATCGGGGTGTCGCTTATATGAAACCTGGTGAAGTTGAAATCCAGAGCATCGATTATCCGAAGCTTGCTCTGGGTAGCCGGAAGTGCGAGCACGGAGTTATTTTGAAGATCGTATCCACAAACATCTGTGGCAGCGATCAGCACATGGTGCGAGGCCGCACCACGGCGCCACAGGGCATTATCTTGGGCCACGAGATCACGGGGGAAGTGATCGAAGCCGGTCGCGATGTTGAATTCCTCAAGGTGGGCGACCTGGTGTCGGTGCCGTTCAACATTGCGTGCGGACGTTGCCGCAACTGTAAAGAGCGGGCGACGGGCGTCTGCCTAAGTGTCAACCCGGCCCGACCGGGCGCGGCATACGGCTACGTCGATATGGGCGGCTGGGTAGGCGGACAGGCCGAGTATGTGATGGTGCCTTATGCCGACTTCAATCTTTTGAAGTTTCCAGACAAGGCTCAGGCAATGGAGAAGATCCGCGATCTTACCTGCTTGTCAGATATTCTTCCCACCGGCTATCACGGTGCCGTCTCCGCCGGAGTTGGGCCTGGTTCGATTGTCTACATTGCCGGCGGTGGACCCGTCGGTTTGGCCAGCGCTGCTTCCTGTCACTTACTGGGCGCAGCCTGCGTCATCGTGGGCGACCTCATTCCCGAGCGGCTCGCACAAGCCAAGAGCTTTGGCTGCGAGGTGGTGGATGTTTCCAAGAGTGCCAGCGTAGCCGATCAGATCACGCAAATTGTCGGAGTACCTGAAGTCGATTGCGCCGTGGACTGCGTGGGCTTCGAAGCTCGCGGGCACGGCAAAGATGCTTCACATGAGGCCCCGGCTACCGTGCTGAATTCCTTGATGGAAATTACTCGCGCCGGCGGTGCGCTGGGCATCCCGGGTCTGTACGTTACGGGCGATCCCGGTGGAATCGACGCCAATGCCAAAGTCGGGAACCTCGGCATTCGCATCGGTCTCGGCTGGGCGAAGTCACACGTCTTCACCACGGGACAGTGCCCGGTGATGAAATATAACCGGCAGCTCATGAATGCCATTCTGTTTGGCAAGATCAAGATTGCCAAAGCGGTTAACGTCACCGTCATTAAGCTAGATGATGCGCCACAGGGCTACAAAGACTTCGACAAGGGCGCTGCGAAGAAGTTCGTCCTCGACCCGCACGGGATGGTGTCGAAGAACTAGGCACTCGCCGAAACAATACAGTGACATGTCCCGGAACGCGCTCCCGCGCGTTCCGGTTCGCACTAACGTGCGACACTACGAGCTGGCTCTGCAAGCTATTCGCCGTTCTGTTTGTAGCACCGCACGCAGTGCGGTCAAACATTTCCCTCTTGCACAACTATGGTGCGCCTGCCCTCGCTTGTGCACGTCATCCGTTCGGCGCGGGAAACTGCACACCGCTTTCCGTGGACCCTTCTTTCTGCCCTCACGAGCGCTGGTCTTTCCTGGTTGCTGATCCTTGAGTACCAAAGCTTGAAGCCATATGAGCTATTGATCAGCCGGCTGCTGCTGCCAGCGATGTTGGGTATTTCCCTCTTTTTTGCGTTAGCGCTCTGGCTGGAGCGTTCCCAATTCGCGAGCCGACGTCATGCTGTCGGCTTCGTCATGGGTCTGGCAGTACTGTGGGTCTTTGGTCTCTCCTACTCCTCCGATTCTCCCCAAATCTTTATCTATCGATTCATTCAAGCGGCACTCGCTTCGCATCTGTTGGTTGCGGTAGCGCCCTTTCATCGGGACGCCAGTGTTGCAGCATTCTGGGAATTCAATCGAATTCTCTTCCAGCGCATCCTGCAGTCAGTCCTTTTCTCCGCCATCCTTTTTGCGGGTCTTGCGATTGCTCTGTGGGCAGTCCAGTCGCTACTGGGCGTCAAAGTCGATTGGAAGGCCTACTACTTCCTGTATCTCTCCGTGGCCTTCCTCTTCAACACCTGGTTCTTCCTGGCGGGTGTCCCATCTCAGGAGGAGTTGGAAGTTGAATACGAGTATCCCGCCGGGTTGAAACTGTTTGTCCAATTCATCCTCCTTCCGTTGGTGACTCTCTACGTCGCGATTCTTTATGGATACCTCGTCAAGATTCTCATCATCCGGGAATGGCCGCGAGGCACCATTGGCTGGCTGGTAAGCATCGTTTCGGTGTTCGGCATGCTGGCACTGCTGCTGGTGCATCCGCTGCGCGACCGGCCGGGACATCGCTGGATTCAGCTGTACTCGCGCGTGTTTTATGCAGGGTTGTTCCCGCTCATCGTTTTGCTGCTGATGGCGATCTGGCGGCGCCTCTCCGAGTATGGACTGACGGAGGATCGATACTTCCTGCTGGTGCTGACTCTATGGATGACTGGCATGGCAATCTATTTTCTCTTCGGTCGCCAATCGAGCATCAAGGTCATCCCAGTTACGCTGGCTCTGCTCGCGCTGGTCACGATTGCTGGCCCGTGGGGCCCGTACGATTTGTCGTTACGGAACCAGCTGGGCCGATTGCGCCATCGACTAGAGCAACTCAACATTCTTCAGAACGGGCAGATTGAAAAAACGAGTGCTTCCCTGGCGCTGAACGATCGAAAGGAAATCAGTTCTCTAGTGAGATACCTGATAGACATGCATGGTGCTGCCAGCCTACAGCCGTGGTTCCATGAAGATCTCAGGCGCAAGCTCGAGGAGGCGGGACATCCCAGCACCAGCATCTTCTCACGGAGTACTTACGGTCACCCTAAGATCATCGCGGAAATGATGGGTGTAAGTTACGTGGAGCAATGGCAGCACACGGCCGACGCAAAATACTTCTACGCGAATTCAACTCCGCTGTGGAACGAGGTTCGTTCGGTTGCTGGCTATGACTATTTGGCCCGATTCAATCTCTACAAGACAAATGGCAGCGCAAGCTCGAGTGTGATCACCATAAACACGCGCCGCTACGAACTCTTTTGGGGGCGAGACGAGAATCGGATCGAACTCAACGACGGGCGGCAGAGACTGGTTGCTCTCGATCTAGTGCCGTTTCTGAAACGCCTTCAGGAGCAGACTGTTCAGGGTTCAAACACGGGACTCTCTGAAGAACTGATGAGCTTGGAAGGAGAGTCGGCTTCCGCGCGCGTCAAATTGCGTTTTGAAAGTATTTCTGGGACGCGCGAAGGCTCGGGCATTCAGATCAACACGGCGAATGGCGACATTCTCTTGAAGCTCAAGGAGACGATAGTTCAGCCGTGACTACAAAACCTCTCGTAGTTGCTTCAAACTCAGATTCCCACCACTGCACACCAGTGCCACGCGCCTTCCCTCCAGGCGGTCTTTGGTCTTAAGAGCCGCAGCCATGCCCGCCGCACTGGCACCTTCCACCAGATTGCGGGTCTTTTCGATCATCAGGCGTGTCGCAGCTCGAATTTCATCGTCGGAAACCAAGATGAAATCATCGAGGTGGTTCCACAGGATCTGTTGCGGCAATGCGAAAGCGGTACGTGTCTGCAAGCCTTCGGCCCAAGTGTTCATCTGATCGTCGAGCAACTGGTGCGCTTTCCAGGAACGATACGCCGCTGGCGCAGCTTCCGATTGCACTCCAATGATTTCAATCTTGGGATTCACCGTCTTAGCCACGATACAGGCTCCCGCGGCACCGCTGCCGCCTCCTACCGGCACGACAAATGCTTCGATGTTGGGCTCCATCTCCAACACTTCCAGAGCCGCGGTGGCAACACCGGCAATGAGCAACGGTTCGTCGCCGGAATGTACATAGCGATAGTTGTTCTGCGCAGCCAGCGCTTCGCAATGCTCCCGGGCTTCGTCAAAGTCACGGCCATGGACAATGATCTCAGCGCCCAGGTTTCGCATCGATTCCACTTTGGCAGGGTTAGCACCCTCAGGGACGCAGATCCGAGCCTGCACGCCAAACAGCTGGGCCCCGTAAGCGACAGACTGGCCGTGGTTTCCAGTCGAAGCTGCGATCACTCCGCGCCGGCGCTCGTCTTCCGACAATTGGCTCGACAGATTGATTCCGCCCCGAACCTTGAAAGCGCCCGTTGGTAGATGGTTCTCATGCTTCACCCATAGGCTGCAGCCCACCAACTGAGAAAGCGCTGGGTAGTTGTAAAGAAGAGTTCGGCGCAGATAGGGTGCGATCTGTTGGCGGGCTTGAAGAACATCTGTGAAGGTTGGGAGTTGAGGTGTCATTTTTGGGTCTGCAGTGAAAAGCCGAGAGCGACGACGAGAACGAGGACGATGCTTAGACGCCGTCCCCCTTTGGACAAGGGGGACCACAGGGGGTTTTGGAATGGCATCCCCTCAGCTCTGCCTATCGTTCTCCTACTGGCTCGCCAACCAGGCTCCGTCAATCATCACCTTCTTGACGCGCCGCATGTTGGAGATGTCCTGGGACGGGTCGCCCTCGACCAAAACCAAATCAGCCTGCTTGCCAGGTTCGATGCTGCCCAGCCTGTTTTCCACGCGGAAGAACTTTGCGTTCTCCAAGGTTCCTGCTTGGATGGCCTGCAACGGAGTCAATCCCGCTTCCACGAGCAACTCCATCTCGCGCTGATAGGCCCAGCCGCGCTGTGCGTGTGGAACTGAAGAGTGCGAGCCCACTACAATTCGAACCCCGGCGCGATGAGCCTGCCCTGTGAAAGCGACCATTTGGCGAAATCCATGGACGTGCATCTCGGCAGTGTCCTTGTCGCCTTGACGGCGCTCGAACACGGCGAGTGTCGGAGAAAGAGTTACATTCCGGCTCACCATGAGCTTCAGCAGACGGCTGGCGCGTTCCGATTTCAAGTCCAACTGGCTCCATACCCGATAGCGGCCGACACTGCGAGCCGCATTGTCTGCCAGCACGACCTGTCTATAGGCTTCGCCCTCTTTGGCTGGCAGCAAGGCGACGCCAGCGGATGTGACATGCTCGAGGCCGTCGATGCCAGCGCGGATAGCGTCGCCCGCGTCGACGATTTCCAAATGTGCGGTCACCGGAATGCCACGCGCGTGAGCCACGCGCGTCACTTCTTCAATCAGCGCCAAAGGGAGCCGGAAATAGGCCTTGATCACGGAGGCTCCATCATCGAGGTTGCGCTTGACCGCCAGACGCGTTTCCATCGCGTCACGCACGACGGTGGAATCTGCTGGATAGGCGGGCTGTACCCCGTCAATGTGCGGGCCTGCCAGAAACAGCCGCGGTTGAGTCTCCTTGGATTGCCGCACCCCCTCGTAAGCTTCGATCCATGCACCGGGATCGCGAACCGACGTAATTCCGTGAGATAAGTAAAGAGCCGGCAAAGTCCCGTCGGAGTCCAAATGGAAGTGGGAGTCCATCAACCCGGGTACCAAGGTCAATCCACTTCCGTCCACAACTTCCGTGCCCTTGGGTACCACGGTTGTCTTGTTGGGTCCAACGGAATGGATTCGCCCGTTCAGAACCAATACGGTCATATCACTTTTCGGTGCGCCACCCGTGCCGTCGATCAGTCTCACGCCCGTAATTGCCAACATCGCTGAAGGTTTCTTTTGCGGCAGCGCCAAGAATTCGTGGATCGTAGGCTTCTGCGGAGCCTGCTGCGAGAGTCCGAATGAAGTAGACCCGAAAAGCAACAACGCAAAACAAACGGTTCGGTTCATCCGGTTCGCTCTCCTTAGTAAGTCAGCTTTGTTGGATAACTCGATGCTGTTCAGCTGCGGCCCCAGTCCTGGATCAATTGGTCGTACACCTTTACAGCCAGGTTCACTTGCTCCGCCTCGACAAACTCGGCCTTGGTGTGAGCCTGAGCGATGTTGCCTGGACCACAGACCACTGTCTCGATGCCAGCAGCGGCCAGCTTGCTGCCATCCGTTCCATAGTGTGCACCCACGCAAGGGCGGGCGGCGCCGAAGACCGACTGCTGGGCGTGCTGCAAAGCCTTTGCAATCGTTGAATCCGCGGAGGTTTCCAGGGGCGGGTCATCCAGGAAGGGATCCTCCAAGCTAAACTCGAGTACACCCGACCGTTTCCTTAGCCACTCTTCGCAGTGCTGTAGTGCTTCTTTGGCGGTTTCGCCGGGCAAGAGGCGTCGATCGATCTCAAACTCGCACCGGTCCGGAACCATATTCACTGCCTGGCCGCCCGAAATACGCCCGACATTCAGCGTTGGATGTTGCAGCAACGGGTGTCGAGCGCGCTGGCCGAGCTCGGCGGCATACTGCTCCAATAACACAGCCACTCGCGCTCCGTCGTAGATTGCGCTCCGGCCAAGCTCTGGCGTGGCACCATGAGCGCTGACGCCTCGCACCTGCAGTCGCCAACGCACTACACCCTTGTGGACGATCACGTTGGTCAGTTCCGTCATCTCGCCGACGACGGCAGCCGACACGGGCCACTGGCGTTCAATAAATCGACGTGACCCAGAAAAAGAAAATTCCTCATCCACGGTTGCCAAAAAAAGGACGGGGCGCGGTCTGTTTGGCCGTTGCGCATGGGTCAGGAGAGCTGTCAGCATGGCGGCAATCGAGGCTTTGGCATCGCATGACCCTCTGCCGAAAATCCGGTCGTCCTTCAAGACCGGGTCAAATGGGTCGATTGTCATGTCCGCGACAGGTACCGTGTCGATATGAGAGTTCAGAAGCAGCCCACCAGAATCGGACCCGCCTGCAGTTGCATGAACGACAGCCACAAGGTTCTCGCGCCCGTCAACCACCATTTGCCGCTCGCAGTCGATCTGCTCGCGTCGCAACAGCGCTTCGAGGTAATCGATGGCGGCCCGCTCAGCGGCTTCGCCGGAGTTTGGCCGCATGGGGTTGATGCTTGGAATCGCGATGAGATCTTTGAGGATCTTGTGGAGGTCCATAGATTGAGCCCGTTTCATATCACAAAAGCTTCACTCTGTTGAAGGCTGGGACAGGTTGTTGCAGGATCGAGGAAGTTTCATGCGACCGCATTCTGTCCTGCTCATCCAACCGTTGGCTCGTTCTGTCCCTGGTTTGTGCCCGTTCGTCACAACGAGATTTGAGGCGCTGTGGCCTCACCGTAGACTCCGCTCTGGTTCGCACTGCCTTGAGTGACGGGAGCAACCTTCAAGAACGGGACCAAAAAATGCAAAAAGGCGTCATCGCGGTATTCGAGCAAAAGAGCGAGTCCCAAGAACACCGCTGTCTGTGTGGAAGTCTGCTGGCCCGGATTACGCAGGAAGGCATTGAGCTGAAGTGCCGCAAGTGCAAGCAGCTTCAAGTGATTCCGAACTCGAGGATCATTGGGCTCCAGAGAGCGGTGTTATCCGAGACTTGAGGGTTCTTCACGCCTCTTTCGCAGAGGGAGCGATCAAGGAGTTCGGGAAGCGAGGTTCTTGCCGAGCCGTTCTGGATCGGAAGCTTGGGGCCGAGCCGCTCGGTAGGCGCCTCGCCCTCACACAGCGACGCAAACTAGAAGATTGCACGGCTCCACAGTCGTTACTGAAGGGAACAGCCAACCTGCTCAGGTTGTCTTTGTGCTGAAGGAGCCGAGAGCTTTCGACTGAGACTTGAACCCCTCACTGGACTGTACAGTCTTTCTGGACAGTTCAATGTGGGGTTTTTTGTTGGGTGGAGTTATGATTGGCTTGCTTTAGCCAACCGAAAACCTTGAACGAAATGTCGGTCTTGACCAAAGAACAACGGACGAAGTGGGGTCTCTTTCTGGGGGTTTGGACTTCGTTTGGGTTGTTTTTCAGCACCCAATCCTATTTTCACGCCCAGCTGTATGAACGGCCCATGACTTGGCGGAACGCACTGCTTTCAAACCTGCCCGATTGGTACATTTGGGCGGCCTTCAGCCTTTTGATCGGCTGGTTGTTCCGGCGTTTCCCGCTCGAAAAGGAACAGCTCGCAGTCAGCTTGGCAGTTCATATTCCTGCTAGCCTTGTTATCGCATGGGTCAGCCTTGCTCTGGCGGTGTCTGCTCTATTCGTTTTCGTCATTGGTCCCGGCGACGATCATTTTGAATGGTGGCCCGTGATGCGGCGCAACGTCGCCATGAGCTACCACTGGTGGGTGCTCGTCTACTGGGCTATCTTGGGCGCCTATCAAGGGTTTGAGTATCATCGAAAGTTTCGGGAACGCGAGAAGCGAGCAATCCAATTGGAAGCCCAGCTTGTTCAAGCCCAGTTGCAAGCGCTGAAGATGCAGCTGCATCCGCACTTCCTGTTCAATACCCTAAACTCCATCTCTGCATTGTTGCATCACGACCCTGAGTTGGCCGACCGAATGATCGCCCGGCTCGGCGATTTTCTCCGTCTGACGCTGGATAACTCCGGCGCGCAGGAAGTCACCCTTCAGAAGGAACTGGAGTTCCTCAAATGCTATCTGGAGATTGAACGAGTCCGTTTTCAAGACCGACTGACTGTTTCTTATGATGTTGCCCCGGAGACCCTGGAAGCGATGGTGCCCAATCTCGTCTGGCAACCAATAGTCGAAAATGCCATCCGGCATGCTATTGCGCCGCGGGCCGGGAAAGGCCAAATCGAGGTCCGTGCTCAGCGAACAGGCGCCAAACTTCAGTTGCAGGTTCAGGACGACGGGCCGGGCCTTCCGACCAACCAAAACTCCAATGGTTCGTCCAGCAAAGGAGTGGGTCTGGCCAATACGCGCGAACGATTGCGGCAGCTCTATGGAAGCAATCATCGCTTTGAACTTGCCAACGGCTCCGGGCGGGGACTGGTCGTCACTCTGGAAATTCCCTTCAACCCTTCAGTCAATCGCACTGATGAAAGAGTGGGAGAGGTTCAATGGAAGTAGCGGAGTCCTCTCTCATCAAAGCACTCATCGTCGATGACGAAGTGCTGGCGCGGCGCCGTATTCGCGAAATCCTGAAGAAAGACCCCGAGATTCAACTCGTGGGTGAATGCGCCAACGGCCAGGAGGCGCTGGATACGATCCTGGAGCAAAAGCCCCATCTCCTTTTTCTGGATGTTCAAATGCCAGAGATGGATGGGTTCGCCCTGCTGGAGGCTCTGCCCCCGGAGCGGTTGCCTACAGTGATTTTTGTAACCGCCTTCGATCAGTATGCGCTGCGTGCCTTCGAAGTGTACGCGCTCGATTATCTCCTCAAGCCTTTTGACGCTGACCGATTCAATCGGTCGCTACACCATGCCAAAACTCAGATTCGCCAAGTGCGTGGGAGCGTGTTGAACCAGGGATTGCTGGACCTGCTGACCGAGCTCAGGGAAAAACCCAAAGCCAAAGTTCATGAGAGACTCATCGTCAAAACGACCGGCCGCGTCTCGTTCCTCAAGACTGTGGAGATTGATTGGATCGAGTCGGAAGGAAACTATGTGCGCCTCCACGTTGGCAAGGAAACGCACCTCCTTCGCGAGACTCTGAACCAGATGGAAGAGCGGCTCGATTCGAATCAGTTCCTGCGCATTCACCGCTCGACGATCGTCAACCTCGATCGTATTAAGGAGCTGCAGCCGTGGTTTCACGGCGAATACCGCGTTTTGCTGCAGGACGGCACGCAGTTGCTGCTCAGCCGGAAGTACCGCGAAAAACTTCGTGACTTGTTAGGGAAAGAGACCTAGTGAAGTCCGCAGGCATAGTATGGTGTGAATCTCCGGACTTGTAATTCACACCACCCTTCATCCCAGCAAAACTGCAGCTCTTGGGATCCTCCAGCTTTTGCTTGACCGCCCATCGCGCGTTCTGTCTCTGTATTCTCTCATCACGCCCCTCTGTTGTTCGTCCCAAATTTCACGCGTTCCGTCCCATTCAGATTTTCGAATCTCTTGCTGCCCACTATATTCCCGTCAGTCGCCCAAAGTGAATTGTGTCCCGCTCGGTGGCTGGCCAAGACAAAGCCGTTTGACTATCTACGCAAGGCCTGAGGCTTTCGAACCTGGAGCCCCACGGTGCATGCGGTCATGCAGGCGTGGGAGTTCATTCCAATTCAATCTCTGTGGAGGGTTGGTCATGAAGCAATGCATCTCAAGAAGTGCTGTTCTCTGTTTGGTACTGGCTCTGATGCTTGGCAGTCACTCTCTGGCCAAAGGTAGGAAGAGCCTGACAATTTATGAGAAGTCCCGGGTAAATGATGTCGTTCTCGAGCCAGGGGACTACAAGGTGGAAATCGTGGAGAGTGGTGCTTCAGCCGACGTGATGATCTTCAAAGGCAAAGAACTGGTTGCCAAGGCTGCGGCACAACCCGAGAAGCTTGAAAGAAAGGCCGACCGTAATACGCTGCGGTTCGCCGTGGAAGGCAACAAAGCCCCCAGGATCATCGAGCTTCGGTTGTCAGGCGAATCCCAATCTTACAAACTCAGCGACGGAACCGACGTTAGTCAAAGGGCGAAGTGACCGAATCAAGCGCAGTTGCAAAGCTCTCCAATCAAAATGTATCCGGAGACACACATGATGACGATCGCACTATCCAAGAACTTTTTTGATGTGGTTGAAGACTACGAACGTAAGCTGATTGGCGATGCCCTGGCCGAATGCAATGGCAATCAGGCCCGTGCCGCTCGGCTCTTGGGATTGAAACCCACAACACTTAATTCACAGATTCAACGCTTGGGCATAGACGTCAATCTCTACCGGCAAACCCCACCGAATGTCTCCTACGAGACCTTCGAGAAGTTTGTGTTGTGGAAAGCAGGAAGGCCGTAGGCGGAGGAGTATAGGTTTACCGCGGGGGCAGCGGCCTGGCCAGTGGCAAGCCCCGCGATCTGCTCCGGATCTGATGCTCTAGATTCTGCGTCATCGGGGTTCCAACATTCCAACCGAAGAGCGTCAAGAGCCAGCTTTGGAGTGCGGGAGCTTGCTCCCGCTTTCGCCTTCCAACTCTCCCCTCAGCGGCAGCTTGCTGCCGCTCTCAACAACAAAGCCGAAAGGTTGGAGGTGCGGTCCGGCAGGGTGCGTAATTGCTCATCACCTAATCAAGCTGCTGGTCGTCTAGTCGGCGGCAGCTAGCTGGCGCCTGTGGAAAGCGGGAGCAAGCTC
>Ga0111538_10005785_pt1 | contig 16833 bp, 8 predicted proteins | sample SoiMethybrSBSTD1_FD_79669 | JGI IMG/M metagenome (GOLD analysis project Ga0111538, IMG submission 79669) | Bulk soil microbial communities from a Populus tree surrounding site in Tennessee, USA - Soil MetaG P. TD hybrid SBSTD1 (version 2)... | ecosystem: Environmental > Terrestrial > Soil > Tree...
AAGCTGGTCGGCCGCGAGAACATCATGGCCGGCACCGACTGCGGCTTCGCGCAGCTCGAGACCTATCAACGTGTGCACCCGCAGGTGATGTGGGCGAAGCTGAGCGCGCTCACTGAAGGCGCGCGGCTCGCCTCGCAGGAACTGTTCGGGGAAATCAGGCCGGTCCAAAAGGACCGGCCCTACGTCGCTTAGGGCGCGTCGTTCGGACGTGCCGCAGGTAGGGCACGTCCTTTTGGACGTGCCTCAAAGCAGGTAGGGCGCGTCCTTTCGGACGTGCCGCAGGTAGGGCGCGTCCTTTCGGACGTGCCTCATAGAGGGAGCGTAATGAGTACGAAGAGTCTCGAGGACGTGATACAGGCGGCAGGCAACCCGGTCACTCTGCTGCGGAATCAACAGACTGGACCGAACGTCTATCCCGGCGTGCCGCCGGAATACACCAACTGGCGGGATGAGACGCAGGCGTGGCAGAAGACGTGTGTGCTCTTCAACCAGTCCTACCACATGGCCGATCTGCTCGTGGAAGGACCAGATGCGTTGAAGCTGCTCTCTCGCCTGGGTGTCAACAGCTTCGCCGGCTTCGCAGTGGACAAGGCCAAGCAGTTCGTGCCGGTCAACTACGACGGCTACGTGATCGGCGACGTGATTCTGTTCTACCTTGCGCCGAACCAGTTCAATCTCGTCGGCCGTATTCCGGTGCTCAACTGGATCATGTTCCATGCAGCGACGGGCGGCTATGACGTGAAGGTCACGCTCGACGAGCGCTCGGCGGCACGGCCGGACCCGCTCAATCGGAAGGCGTATCGCTTCCAGCTCCAGGGCCCGAACGCGATGAAGGTGCTGGAGAAGGTAATCGGCGGCAAGGCGCCGGAGCTCAAGTTCTTCAACATGGGCCACGTCACGATCGCCGGTAAACCCGTGCGCGCGCTTCGCCACGGCATGGCGGGTCAGCCCGGCTACGAGCTGTTCGGACCGTACGCCGAACACGATCAGATTCGCGACGCCATCTTCAAGGCCGGCGAGGAGTTCGGTTTGCGCCTGGTCGGCGGTCGTGCCTACTCGGCCAACACGCTGGAATCAGGCTGGGTCCCGTCGCCGCTGCCGGCGGTGTACACCGGCGAGAAGATGAAGTCCTATCGCCAGTGGCTCCCGCCCGACTCGTACGAGGCGAGGGCATCGATCGGCGGCAGCTTCGTGTCGTCTAATGTCGAGGACTACTACCTGACGCCGTGGGACCTCGGCTACGGTCCGCACGTCAAGTTCGATCACGATTTCATCGGCCGCGAGGCGCTCGAGCAGCGCGCCAAGGGGACGCATCGCACGAAGGTGACGCTGGCGCTGAATACCGACGATGTGATGCGGGTGATCGGCAGTCAGTATCAGCGGGACCACCGAGCCAAGTTCATGGAGTTCCCGTCGGCCGTCTACTCGATGCATCCGTACGACAAGGTCACGAAGAGCGGCAAGACGATCGGGATCTCGACGTGGGTCGGCTACAGCGCGAACGAAGGCCAGTCGTTGACGCTGGCCATCCTCGACTCCGCGCACGCCACCATTGGCAGTGAAGTCACCTTCGTCTGGGGTGAGGAGAACGGTGGCACGACCAAGCCGACCGTGGAGCGTCACGAGCAGGTGGAAATCCGCGCGATCGTCAGTCCCGTGCCGTACAGCGAGGTGGCGCGCACCGAATACGCTGCGGGTTGGCGCACGGCGGCGACGAGATAGACGAGCAGGGGCGACGGGTGCGTCGCCCCTACGGCAATCCATCTCCCGAGACGCTTCCCGTCAGGCCTGGTCGCGAGAGTTCCACGCGCAGGTTCTGGAACGGCCCGGTCGCGCCGTTCGCGCGCTCCACGGTGACACGCAACTGATTAGCGTGCTTGTTGTGCAGCGTCGCGATATCGCGGCCGAATTCGGGGAGAAGTGTCGCCAGGCGGTTCGAAATGGCGAGCGTTTCAAACCGTCCATGGGTAGCCTTCACGGCCGGAATCGCAATCAGCGCTTGACGGTTGGTGTTGAGGTCGGCGGCGGCCGTCGCGTCATTGGCGCGCGCAGATGTGATGGAGACCATCAGCCGGGCTTTTCGTGTGGCCAGGAAGTTGAGCGCTTTCTCGACTTCAGGCACCTGGTAGCTCGTGACTTCGTTGGCGGTCGTCGACACCATGACCAACACCGGCAGCGAGTCGGGAACGCCTTTCTTGTCTCGCAACTCCTTTTCGAGGCGATGCGAGAACTCGACGATCGTGTCGGTAAATCTCGGCCGCTCGTCGTCAGGACCGAACCCATTGATCGCCGCCAGAATCTTCTTGCGATCGGTTGATGAGCGGATGACCATGCGCGGCTGCGGCGCGGTGGAGATCACCGTGACCTCGACGTCGGACGGCAGCGCATCGACCAGACCGGTCAGGCCCGATCGATAGTGTGCGATGGCATCGCGGCTATCGGGTCCGTTGTCCACGGCGAGCGTCAGTTTGACGGGCACACGGTATGGCTCAACTTTCACGATCGTGGCTGCGGCGCCGTTCTCGGTCATCACGACTTCGTTCGTCTTGACGTCGGTGACTGGAGCGCCGCTGCCGTCGGTGGCCGCAACGATGAATCGAAACTGATTGGGTTGTGCGTCGAGCACTGCGATCCCCACCACGACTAATCCCGCCACCATGGAACGTCTGCTCATGTCAGCGCCTCCCAACGCGCGACTGTCCTAACGCGAAAACGCGCGTGTGTCAACGATGCCGTCGCCTTCTCGTATGGTGATGCGATCACTGTCTGCATCACTCACGATCGGAAAGGCTCGGCGTACCTCTTTCCTAAATCAGTGTGCAACTGAGCGGCGACGCGCGGCGGAGGATCGCTTGCGGACACGACTTCTTTCTGTGCAAGTGCAATCTCAGGCGTGATCTCGATCGCCGCACACACCAACGCAGCGATGACGTGCCGCCGTGTCAACGCGCGGCCTCCAGCGCGCGGGACTTCGTGTTCACGGGCGACGCATCATCGCGCAGTCTTGACAAACTCTTAACAACTTCTTGACACAGCGGTTTGGCAAGCGTAAATAGGGGCACCAAAGCGGAGCGTTTTCGCTCTGTGAAACCGGTGGCGCTACGCGGGAGGCTCGTGGTGCACCTGGTGAACTGGAGGAGTCGTGATGCGACCAGTGAAGTCGATCTGTGCCATTGCCACGTGCGTACTGCTAGCCGCCAGCGCCGCCCAGGCTCAGGAAGGTCAGATCACCGGGACCGTGCGAGACACGTCAAACGCGGTCATGCCGGGAGTACTCGTGGAAGCGACGAGTCCCGCGCTCATCGAGAGAGTTCGCTCAACGACGACTGACGACAACGGCCAATACCGCATCACCAACCTGCCGGTCGGCATCTACACCGTGACGTTCACGTTGCAAGGATTCACCAAGCTGCAACGCGACAACCTCGAGTTGACGAGCGGCTTCATCGCGTCGATCAACGGGACGATGACCGTGGGCCAGTTGACGGAGGTCGTGACCGTCGCAGGCAACACACCGACGGTCGACGTACAGAGCGCACGGCAGGTCACTACATTTTCAGGCCAGGAACTTCGTGATCTGCCGACGGCGCGCACGATGACGAGCCTGATGGCGCTGACACCCGGATTGATGCAGGGCGGGTTGGCCTACAACTGCGTCGGCGGTGCCGGCGTGTGGTGCAACCCGAACATCTACGGCTTCAACTCGCACGCCTCGATCCTCGACACCGACGGCCTCAATCAGGGCCGCATCATGGTGGACGGCACGGTTATCAATACCGGATCGAGCTCGATTCAGGGCTCCGGCGGCGGATATAGCGCCGACATCGCCAACGCACAGGAAGTCAACATTCAGATCTCGGGAGCGTTGGGTGAATCGGAAACCGGCGGCGCCGCGATCAACATCGTTCCGCGCACCGGTGGCAACCGGTTCGCCGGTAACTACTTCACCTCGTACACACGGAACTCGTGGTTCGACTCGAACAACGGCGCCTATCCGTCGCTCTCCGCGCCGAACTTGATCAAGCATGACCACGACGTGTCGGCGTCGTTCGGCGGACCGATCAAGCGCGATCGCTTGTGGTTCTATTCGGTGGGTCGGGTGTGGGGCAAGGAGCAGTTCCAGGGTGATGGCCAGGCGATCTACAACAACCTGAACTCGGGTAAGCCGGGCGCTAACTATCAGCCGGACCGTTCGCAGGATCCGCTGACCTACACCAACCTGACGCGGAGCATCAACGCCCGCATCACGTATCAGGCGACGCAGAAGAACAAGTTCAACGTCTTCTGGGACGAGCAGCTCACGTGTCTCGACCCGTGCAACGGGACGGTCGCGAGCTGGACGACGCCCGAATCAACGTGGTCCGGGCAGGTCCACCCAGCCCGCTTGCAACAGGTGTCGTGGACGAACCCATATACGAACAGGATGCTATTTGAGGCGGGCGTGTCGGTGAATACCCAGCTCTATGACTACACGCATCACCGATACGCGCCTGGTGTCAGCTCGATTCCTCGCATTGCCGAGTTCGGCGAGACGACTGGCGGCGACTCAGTTGCGTCGCGTGTGAACGCGACCGCGGGCACTGCGTTTGCTGGCCTGACGTCAGGGCCGCTGAATAGCGCGATGGGCAGTCCGGGAGCCGCTGAAACGCGCGACCTCCTGGACATCCGCCCGCGTGCCTCAGCGTCGTACGTGTCCGGAAGGCACAACGCAAAGATTGGATTCGACGCGGGGTACTACAACCAGGACCGAAGCAATCAGGTCAACGACCTCCGCTTGACCTACCGCTATGACACGCCGCAAGCCAACTGCGCAGACACATCGAGCTGCGGCAACACCAGTCTCTACTATCCGAACGATCCCAACAATCTTGCGCGCCGGCCGGTTCCGACACGCGTGACGATCGACACCGGCCCCGGCACGTTGGGTTACCGGGTGCGCTACAACGCACTGTATGCGCAGGACCAATGGACGTTGCGCCGCTTCACCCTCAACGGTGCGGTTCGCTACGATCAGGCCAGCAGTCACTACCTCGAAACATGCGTTGGCCCGGATCGCTTCGTCCCGGTGCAAAGCGACGGCCGCAACTCCTACTGCACGCCGGCAACCGATGGCGTGAGCTACAAGGACATCACGCCGCGATGGAGCGTGGGCTGGGATTTGTTCGGGAATGGTCGCACCGCGCTCAAGTGGTCGATGGGCAAGTACCTCTCGGCGGCATCGATCGACGGAATCTATCAGGACGCGAACGCGGCGCAGCGAACCGTCAACAGCTACGAGCGGCTCTGGCAGGACACCAATGGCAACCGGGTGCCCGACTGCGACCTGTTGAATTTCGCGAACAACGGTGAATGTCAGGGTCCGTCCGGTCCGACACAGGACAACGTGCGCTACGGCCGCGACCCGCGCACCCTCGACGAACGTGGACAGGCGATTGGCCTGGGGACGACGCAGTGCGGCCGCACCGAAGCGAGCATTCCAGCCGACGTCCAAGCGTATTGCGATCGGTACGGCGACACGCTCCTCGACGGGTGGGGACGGCGGCGCTATGAATGGCAGTTCAGCCTTGGCATTCAGCACGAGATCCTGCCTCGCCTGTCTGGGGAAGTGACGTTCAACCGCCGCAAGTACGGCAACCTGTCGGTGAACGATCAGCTCGGCATCGGCTGCGATCGGTTCAACGGCGCGCTCGATGTGCGCACGTGTCAGGACGGCTACTTGAATTACACGAGCACCCAGTACGACTTCCTCTCCGTGACGGCGCCGCGCGATGCTCGACTGCCCGGCGGAGGCGGATACCTCGTCCGAGGTGTCGCCAACCCGAAGGCGACGCTGCCGACCGGCCGTCCAACGGCGGTGACATTGATGCAAGAGCTCGACTACTCGTGGCACGGCGTTGACACGAACTTCGTGTGGCGCGGACGCGGCGGGTTGCGTCTCAACGGCGGCACGAGCACCGGCAAGTCCGTGAGAGACACGTGCTACACCGAGCTCGATGGTCCGAACGTGCGGTCACGCGAAGGCAACGACTATAAAGGCGGCTGCCGGCCGATCGGCGTATACCGTACGAACGTCCGCGGGTCGGCAACCTACACCGTACCCAAAGTCGATGTGCTGGTGAGCACGGTGTTCCAGTATCGGCCGGGCGTTCCGCGTGCGGTGAACGTGACCTTCGGCAGAGACCAGGTGACGTGGGATCCGAGCAGCGCCAGCCGCGCGACTGCTCCGTGCACGGTCAACGGCGTCGCGAGCACGGGCTGCTTCATCCCAAGCGGCTTCACCGTCACGCAGACGACGTATCAGATCAACCTGCTGGATACCGGCGATCTCTATGGAGAGAACACGGCGCAGTTCGATCTGAAACTCGGCAAGAACTTCCGCTTCGGCAACAAGCGTCTGAACATCGGCGTCGATGTCTACAACGTGTTCAACTCGGACGCGATCATCGGGTACAACGACACGTGGACGCTCGACAATCCGGCCACGCCCGCAGTGGAAGTCAACAACTGGGGCCAGCCGGGAGGGATCGGCGGCGCTCTGCTCAGTCCGCGGTTCGCGCGGCTGCAAGTCCAGTTCGACTTCTAATCCCGCTGCGGTGAGTCCTGAGCCAGTTCCTCGGGGGTCAGATCTTGATTCTTGCAGGCGTGCAAGAATCAAGATCTGACCCCATGACTCGCTTCGCGACGTCGCTCGCCCTCGTCTTGGTTCTCCTGCCGTGGCCAGTCGCAGGCCAGAAGGCGCTCTTTGTCGACGGTCTCACCGAGCTCGCGGACGCGATGACGACGACCCTCTCCGAGAACCGTGCGCAGGTGAACGCCGCGATCGACAGGATGGCGACTGGGCTCGAAGGTTGGGGTGCCCAGGCCGCGCCTTCGGCCGATGACTCTCTGCTCGGCGACGAGGCTGCGGCCATTCCGGTCCTTCCACTGGCTGCGTATGCGGAAGGCTTCGCCCACCTTCGCCGCGGCGAATATCGCGACGCCATCGCGTCGTTGCGGCGCGCGGCGGCCGCTGCGACCGACGAGCGATCACAACTCGTCGCGGCGGCCCAACTCGCCCAAGAGGGACGACACCTCGAGGCGGAGCGCGCACTCCGCTCGATTGTCACCGCGTGGCCGGATTCGGGTGTCGGGCACTGGTGGCTGGGCAGGGTCTACGAAAACATCAACAGGATCGCCGAGGCGCGCCAGGAGTATGAAAAGGTCGTGTCCGTGGCGCTGACGGGACGCGCCTCGATCTACGCATCCATTGGCCGGTTGTCTCACGCGGAAGGCGATTTCGCGCGCGCCACCGAGGCATTCGAGCGGCGCCTGCGGCTCACGCCGAACGATCCCCTGGCACACAAGCATCTCGCCTGGGTCTATCTCGAACAGGATCGGACGGAGGCGGCGCTCGCGGAGCTCGACGCGGCCGTTGCGATTGATCCTCGAGATGCCGAGGCATACGCGGCCATCGGTCGCATCCGCCTCGACGCCGGCATTCACGCCGATGCGATCGTCGCCCTGCGACGCGCGCTCGATCTGAAGCCGACGCTGCACGAGGCGCGGTACGCACTGGCCCTGGCCCTGAAGCAGACCGGGCGCGGGGACGAAGCGGCGCGTGAGATGGAACTGTTCGAGCGCGCACGCCGTGAGTCGACCGAGGATCGTCGCCGCACGATGGCCACAGAGGCGCAACGACAGGAAGAGGCGCGCCAGGACAAACCGAGATGAACCGGCTGCTCGCTGCCGCGACGGTCACTCTGTGCGTTTTCGTCGTGGCCGGCGCTGCGCAGACTCCGGTGCGATTCACCGACGTCACGCGCGAGTCCGGTGTGAGCTTTCATCACATCAATGGCGCTAGCGCTGACAAGCACCTGGTCGAGACGATGGGGTCTGGAGGGTTGTTCTTCGACTACGACGACGACGGCTGGATCGATCTGTTTCTCGTCGACGGCGGATCGCTGGCCGATGCGCGTGTCGCCAGTCAAGCGAAGCACCGGCTGTATCACAACCGCGGCAACGGCAGGTTTGACGATGTCACCGCTCGCTCGGGGATACAGCATCGCGACTACGGCATGGGCGCGTGCGCGGGTGACTACGACAACGACGGCCGGATTGACCTCTACGTGACGAACTTCGGCCCGAACGTGCTCTATCGCAATCGCGGTGACGGCTCGTTTACCGACGTGACGGCGACGGCGCACGTCGGCGAGCCGCGCTGGAGTGCGAGCTGTGCGTTTGCCGACCTCGACAAGGACGGCGATCTCGATCTCTTCGTCGTCAACTACGTGGACGCCGATCGGAGCAAGACGCCGTACTGCGGCAACGCGAAGATCGGCCAGCGTTTCTACTGTCACCCGCTCAATTACCCTTCGCTGCCGAACACGCTGTATCGGAACGATGGACGCGGCGTCTTTACCGATGTCAGTGTCGCGTCGGGCATCGGCACCTATCGCGGCAACGGTCTCGGCCTCGTCGTCACCGACTATGACGAGGATGGCTGGCCCGATGTGGTCGTCGCCAATGACAGCGTCGCGAACTTCCTGTTTCGCAACACGGGCAACCTGCGTTTCGTCGAAGCCGCGCTCGGTGCCGGCGTGGCCGTCGCAACCGATGGCAAGACTCGGGCAGGGATGGGCGTCGATGCCGGCGACTACGATGGCGACGGTCGGGAGGATGTGGTGATCACGAACCTCGACTTCGAGACCCACAGCCTGTTTCGGAATCTTGGCGATGGCCTCTTCGAGTACGCCACGCGCGCGAGCGGCATCGGGTTCGCCACGCTCCCGTATGTCGGCTTTGGTGTTGCCTTCCTGGATATGGACAACGACACGGAGCTCGACATCGCCATTGCCAACGGCCACATCATGGACAACGCTTCGGTCTACCGATCAGGCACCACGTACGCGCAACGCAACCTCCTCTTTCGTAACAACGGCTCGAAGCGGTTCACCGAGATCGGACGCAGCGCCGGCGACGGCTTCGCCCTCGAGAAAGTGAGCCGCGCACTGGCCACCGGCGACATCGACAACGATGGCGATTTGGATTTGCTCGTGACCAACAACGGTCAGACCGCCGATCTTCTGCGGAATGACAACGTCCGTCGTCATTCCCTGCTGGTTCGGGCCGTCACAGGCATGACCCCTTCGACTTCCCTCAGGGCAGGTCGCCGCGACGCCGTCGGGGCGCGCGTGCGCGTTACGGCCGGCGGCCGAACGCAGGTCCGCGACCTTCGGGCGGGCTCGAGCTACCTCGGTCAGAACGATCTCCGCCTGCACTTCGGGCTCGGTGATGCGGCGATCGTCGAGCGCGTCGAGGTGAGATGGCCCTCGGACCGCGTCGAGATCGTCACCAGCGTCGCCGCGAATCAGATCGTCACTATCCAGGAAGGCCGCGGCATTGTCGGTCGCGTCGCGTTCGCTCGATGAACAGGAAAGCGATGGCGGCGATTCTCGTCGCGGCCATCCTGTCTGCCGGCGGGTGGGCGTTCCTGCGCTGGCGTGAATCGGAAGCCGCAGCTCGTATCCCGCCGCCGCCGGCCGTGCCATCGAAAGCGGTAGCCGCGCACCTGGCCGCGAAGTACGAGGCGGCGCGCACCGAGGCGGCGTCGCCAGCGGCCGTGGGCGCGCTGTGCGTCGCGTATCACGCCGACATGTTTTTCGACGAAGCCGACCGCTGCTACAGCCTCGTCAGCGAGCTGGACTCGTCACAGTGGCGCTGGCGTTATTACCGCGCGCTGATTCAGGCGGAGCGAGGCGGCGGTGAACCGCTCGTCGAGAATCTCCGCCGCGTCGTGAATCAAGCGTCGGATTTCGGTCCGGCCTGGCAGCGGCTCGGAGACGCGCTGTTCAAGGCAGGGAAGTATGACGAGGCGCGCGAGGCGTGGGAACGCGCAAGTATGGCCACGACGTCGGATGCCAATCAGCCGGCACCGCGTCACCTCACCGAAGTGCCGCTATCCGCGTACGCAAACGTGGGACTGGCGCGGATCGCGCTCGCGCAGGGCGAGACGATGCACGCGCGGGAGATCCTGGAGCGCGTCGCCGCCGACGCTCCGCAGTTCAGCTCGGCGCTGCGGCTGCTCGCCGACGTCTATCGATCGCTCGGCCGCGAGGCCGACGCCGATCGTTTCGTCTACCGCGCCAACCGTCTGCAGCCCTTCGCGCCGTACCTCGATCCGATGGTCGATGATCTCTCGCGCGAATCACGCAACAGCACGCTGCTGCTGCGGGTCTCTTCCGAAGCGAACCTGGCGGTCAACGCTGAGTGGGCCGAGTACCTCACTCGGCGTGCGCTCGAGTTCGATCCCGACAACCCCGAGGCTGTCGTCAAGCTTGGCCGCGTGCTGCGCACCATCGGACGCAACGAGGAAGCGCTCGAATTCTTCCAGCGTTATCACCAGATGGTGCCGGGGGATTTTCTCGGGCTCGCGCACATCGGCAGCTGCTTGAGCGCGATGGGCCGCTATCAGGAGGCGGAGTCGTATCTCCGGCGTGCGGTTGCCGGGATCGATGATCCGCAGACGCACTACAACCTCGGACTGCTGCTGTCGATCACCAACCGGACCAGCGATGCGATTGCTGAATACGAGAAAGCGCTCGCGCGCGATCCAATGCACGGCGACGCCCGCTTGAACATGGCGACTGCGCTGGCGCGGCAGGGAAAGATGGATCAGGCGTTGCGCGAGTTGACGAGGCTGGTCGATCAGGATGCGGACAATGCGGTGGCCCGCACGAATCTCGGGGTCGTCCTTCTGCAGTTGGGGAGAGTCGAGCAGGCTCGGGCTCAGCTCGAAGCGGCACTTCGCGCCGACCCCGGGCTGGATACGGCGCGCCAGGCGCTGGAGAGGATCAAGTAGGATCAGGGATCAGGGATCAGAAACGTGTACTCCCGATCCCCGATCCCCGATCCCCGATCCCCAACTACGGGATAATGTCGGTCTTCCGATCGACCGACGTCTTGTCGCCCACCATCAGCTCGCCCGCATAGTTCGCCTGCTGGCACACGTATTCGAACAGCTCCTGTCCGTTCTCGCGGCGCAGGTTGAACGTCGTCGTCCACGGACCGGTGTACGCGCCGGGATCGTCAACGGTCACTTCGTATTTCACGGTCGCCTGATTCACGCGTGTGAACTTCTCGAGCGTATGGAGCGCATCGGTGTGCGGCAAGCCGCGCCGATCGAGCCAGAACGACTCGTTGTAGCCGATCGTGTCCACGTTCAGCGTGTCGCCGTCCCACCAGCCAATCGAGTGACCGTAGAAGCTCGGTGTCAGCTCACGCGGATGCGGACGGCCGTCCATGTAGACGGTGCGGTAAGTGTGCGGGCCGCCGACGTCGAAGATATAAACCCGCTGCAACTCGGCCAGGTCAACGAACTCTACGCCATACGGCGTCAGGAACTGACGCGCGACGCCCGACGGCTTGCAACGGGTGTGCGGCTCGAGTTCGTGCTTCTGCCGATCGTCGTAGACCGCGCGGGCCCACGGCTGGAACGGCACTTTGGGAACGGCCAGGATCGGATCGAGGATGCCGAAGACCGGCAGCCACAGACCCTTGTCCTTGGGATTTTCACCGCCAAGGATTGCGCGTCCGTTGGCGTCGCGCGGTGCAGGTTTTGGAGGAGCGGTCTGACGGCCGGGGGTCCCGACACCGCCCACGACGCCCTGACCACCCTCGCCGCCACCACGGCCGGCGCCGCCGCCTCGGCCACCGCCCCCGCCACCTTGCGCGAAGACCGGTGACGCGGTGAGGACCATAAGAAAGAGGAGTGCTGAAACGCGTCCGAGGTTCGATATGAGGGCTTTCATACCACCAATTTATATCGAAATCTTGACACTGACTAATACTAAAGCGTATACACGTTCCGGCTTGAGAACACTGTTTCGCATAGCGAAAAGTGTATCTCGACCATCTCACAACGGCGGGGCACATGGGAGGCAGCATGCGAGGCGTGTTGAGGACTCTGGCGCTGGTCGCCATGGTTCTCTTGGTACCGGCAGCACTATACGCACAACAGGCCACGATTTCGGGCACCGTGAAAGACGCGTCCGGCGCCGTGCTGCCTGGCGTTTCAGTCGAGGCAGCAAGTCCGGCACTGACTGAAAAAGTTCGGTCGGTCGTGACCGACGGAACCGGGCAGTACCGAATCGTGTCACTCCCGCCTGGAACCTATACGGTGACAGTGGCCCTGCAGGGATTCAACACGGTCAAGCGTGAAGGGATCGCACTCTCGGGCACCTTGACCGCGACGATCGACGTAGACCTCCGCGTCGGCTCGCTCGAAGAGACCGTCACGGTCCTTGGCGAATCGCCCATCGTCGACGTGCAGAGCGCACGTCGTCAGCAGGTGATCGATGGCGACGTCTTGCAGCAGATCCCGACCTCACGGTCGTACAACAACGTGCTCCAGTTAGTACCCGGCGTGGTCGCTGGTGACGGACAGGTGCAGCTGCGGCCGGCGATGTTGTTGTTCACGGCGCACGGCGGCAACGCCGAAGACGGCCGTCTAACGGTGGACGGTATCAACACCGGCGCCTCACGCGGCGGCGCGGGCGTGTCGGGCTACATCCCCGACATGCAGAACACCGCTGAGATCACGTTCACGATCTCGGGCAACCACGGTGAAGCGGAGACCGGCGGTCCGTCGATGACGGTCGTGCCGAAGTCGGGCAGCAACACGCTGAACGGCTCGTTCTTCATCTCCGGTCTGAACGACTCGATGCAGGGTTCCAACTTCGACGCCACGCAGTTGAGCGCGCTCGCTGCGCCGGCGAAGTCGCTGCTGCTTCGCGACTACCAGGTGTCGGTCGGCGGGCCGATCAAGAAGGACCGTGTGTGGTACTTCTTCAACCACCGCCGTGTGGATTTCGCGGATGCCCAGCCAGGGATCTTTGCCAACCGGTTCGCCGGCGACGCGACGAAATTCGGCTACTCACCTGACTACTCCCGTCAGGGCCGTATCGACCAGAAGCGCAAGATCTTCGCGCTGCGTCTGACAACGCAGCTCACACCGAAGAACAAGCTGTCGCTCTTCTGGGACGAGCAGCCGCAGTGCAGCGGCGCCGCTTGGCCCGGCACCGACGACAGCGGGTGCATGAGCAACAAGGACGGCTGGATCTACGGCGGCAGCCAGGTCAACGGATTCTTCGGCGGCGGACCGAACTCGCCCGAGACCGGTGACTACGCGTCGACGCACCAGAAGGTGCAGCAGGTGAAGTACACCGCGCCGACGACGAACAAGCTGTTGCTCGAAGCCGGCTTCGGTACGTATATCTCACAGTGGGGATACACGGAGCGGCCGGGCAACCCGACCAAGAATCTCGTGCGTGCGCAGGAAACGCAGGCGCAGACGTTCGATCGCAACGGCGTCAGGGTGTTAGGCCCGTGCGACGGCTGTCTCACCATGGGTGGCAACCTGAAGTACCGCTCGTCGAACTGGCCGACGGGCTACATCTTCGCGCACACCTGGAATGCCGCAGCGAGCTACGTGACCGGCGCGCACAACATGAAATTCGGGTATCAGGGCGCCTTCCACAAGGATAATGACAACCTGTTCCCGACCATCAGCAACACCTCTTTGATGATGCTCGGGTTCAACACCCCGTGCGGGGCGCCGGCAGGCGCATCCGGGCAGACGCCCTGTCCGAACGCCAACCCGATTGCGAGCCAAATCACGTTGCAGTCGGGTGAGTTCACACGAAAGGTGCGCACGCAGTACTACGCGTTCTACGCTCAGGAACAGTGGACCAAGGATCGCCTTACGCTGCAGGGCGCCCTGCGCTTCGACCACGCGTGGAGCAGTTTCCCCGAGCAGCAGATCGGTCCGTCGGTGACGATCCCGACGGCGAACGTCCTGCCCGCGCAACAAGGCATCAAGGGCTACAACGATCTCAGTCCGAGAATCGGTGTGGCTTACGATCTGTTCGGCAGCGGCAAGACGTCGCTCAAGGGCAATGTCGGACGCTATCTGCATCCGGCGTCGAACCAGGGTCGCTACATCAACGCAAACCCGTCGGAGTTAGTCTCGACGATTACCACTCGTCCCTGGACCGACAACAACGGCAACTACCAGGTGGACTGCGATGTGCTGAATGGCCAGCCGCAGAGTCCGACCACCACCGGATCGATCGATACGTGCGGCGTCTTCAGCGACTTGAACTTCGGGCGACCCAGAGCGGGGACGAGGCTCGACGATTCGATTCTGGGCGGCTGGGGCGCGCGGCCGTATGACTGGCAGTTCGGCATCTCCGTCCAGCAGGAACTGATGCCGAGAGTGTCGGTTGAGGCGGGCTATTATCGCCGGTGGTGGCCGATCTACACCACGAACGACGTGACCGACAACATCAACACCACGGCCGCCGACTACGCGCAGTTCAGCGTCTACGCACCGGCCGATTCGCGCCTTCCGAACGGTGGTGGATACGCGGTGCCCGGTATCTACAACATCAACCTGGCCCCGTCGCTCGTCGCCCCGAACAACGTGCAGAGTGCCGCGAATTCCTTCGGCAAGTACTCGCGGTACTGGGACGGCTTCGACGTCACTGCGCAGGCGCGTCTCCGCAACGGTCTGAACCTGCAGGGCGGCACGAGCACCGGACGAACTGTACAAGACGCGTGTGAGTCGCGCGCGGTTGTCCCTGAGGGTCTTGCCGCCGGAAACGGATCGCTGACCAATCCGTACTGCCGCACGACAGAGCCGATGCTAACGACCTTCAAGGGCGTTGCCAGCTACATCATCCCAAAGGTGGACGTGAATGTGGCCGGTACGTTCTCGAGCCGTCCAGGCGTCTCGCTCTCTGCGAACGTGACGTACACCAACGCCGACATGTTGAATCCGGCCAGGGCCACCCTGGGCCGCAGTCTCAACGCGGCACCGAACGTGACGGTCAACGTGCTCGAACCGAACACGGTGTTCGGCGATCGCATCGATCAGCTCGACATCCGCCTCGGCAAGATCCTGCGATTCGGAAGGACGCGCACCAACCTGAACCTCGACATCGTCAACGCGCTGAACTCGAACGACAACCTCGCCTACAGCGCCACGTTCGGTCCCACATGGCCGGCGCCGACGAGCGTGCTGACCGCGCGGTTGTTCCGCTTGAGCGCTCAGCTCGACTTCTAATACCGGTAGGCCGGGTCCTGTTCTTTGGACCCGGCTTTTACGGTCTACAGCAAGACCCGCCCTACGAGAGAATAAGAGGGGCCGGCCCGACAAGGCGGCCCCTCTATTTGTTTTGACCCGCACTCATCTCCTTCGACTCGCTCTCGCCGGGTTCATCGTCTGGCCGTCGCATGCCTACGCCCAGGCCAAGGACGCCTTCGTCGAGGGCCTGACACAGTTGATCAACGCCGTTGACGGCACGTTCGGCGACGAGGGTCCGGCCCTGCAAGCGGCGGTTGAGGCAATGACTCGCGGTCTGGCTCAGTGGGACGAGCGCATCACGCGGGTCGAGTCAGGCTTTCGTGCGGACGTGACGAAGGCTGCGCCACCTGCGGCGGCGCGGATGCGGGCGACGCTCGGCACGGTGTATCTCGAGCGCGGACGGATCGATGACGCCTTGGCTCAATTTGCCGCGGCGGCCGAACTGGATCCGTCACTCGCGCAGGTGCACGTACTTCGGGGGCTGACCTACGATCGCGCGAATCGCTCGGCTGAAGCTCGCGATGCGTACCGCGCGGCATGGAAGTCCAAGCCCGATGAACCAGCGGCCGCGTATCTGGTGTTGAGGACCGATCCGACGTCATCAGCGGCACTGACGGCGTTATCGATGGCAGTCGGCCGTCGCGCCGAATCGACAAACGCATCGTCCGACGGATTTCCGGTAGCGGATCTGCTCGACGATGCGTCCGCCAAAGTTCCGCTCTTCGCGGCCGCCGCCTACGGACAGGCGTTCACGCTGATTCGCCAGGGGAAGTACGACGACGCGTTGACGGCGTTCAAGGCGGCAGTCGCTGCCGATCCGCTCGTGACCGACGAGGGACTGCGGGGCGCAGAGTCGAAGCAGGTCAGTGCGGCGATGCGCCAGGCGAACTGGGCGGGCGCATTGGCCTTGCTCCCGGAGGCGCTGAAGCGCAGCCCGCAATCCGCGGAACTGCACCGACTCTACGCGCGGGTGTTGTCGGTTGCGGGCCAACAGGACAAGAGCGCGATGCAACTGCGGGAAGCCGTGCGTCTGAATCCGCGCGACGAGCGTTCGCGGATCGCTCTTGCCGACGTTCAGGTCGTGTCGCGCCAGGCGGATGCAGCACTCGAGACGCTTCGCGGGACGATTCGAGATCTTCCTGAATCAGGCGAGGCGCATTGGCAGCTTGGCAGGATTGAGCAGGCGCTCGGTGACGCCGACGCGGTGCGATCGTTCGAGCGCGCGGCGACGAAGCCGATCGTCGCGGGACTGGCGCGGCTCTACGCGATTATCGGCCAGGCGTATCACGCGCAGTTCGATCTCGATGGGGCAGCCAAGGCCTATCGGCAGCGCGTTGAGATCGCGCCGAACGATCGTGATGCGCACTTCGATCTCGCCGAGGTCTATCGCGGGCAGGACAAGCTCGACGAGGCCCGGGTCGAGTATCTCGCGGCAGCGTTGATCGATCCCACGCATGCGAAGACGTTCGGCGTGCTCGGTCAGGTCGAAGCCGCAGCCGGGCGCGACGAAGAAGCGGTCGCGATGCTGCGCCGCGCGGTGACGCTCGATGCCGCACTGCTGGAGGCGCGGTATGCACTCAGCCGCGCGCTGCTTCGCCTCGGGCGGACCGAGGAGGCGCAGCAGGAGCTGCGCGCGTTCGAAGCCGCCCAGTCCAAGGCGATGGACGAGCAGCGCCGTCAGTTCCGCGACAACCAGCAAAAGATCGACGAAG
>Ga0111538_10005786_pt1 | contig 16829 bp, 12 predicted proteins | sample SoiMethybrSBSTD1_FD_79669 | JGI IMG/M metagenome (GOLD analysis project Ga0111538, IMG submission 79669) | Bulk soil microbial communities from a Populus tree surrounding site in Tennessee, USA - Soil MetaG P. TD hybrid SBSTD1 (version 2)... | ecosystem: Environmental > Terrestrial > Soil >...
GGAGGATCAGGTCATCCAGCCCCCATACACGCCCGGCGCGCGCCCCGAGGAACATAATCATCGAGGTGATGAGCAGCACATGGAAGCCCTGCTGACCAAAGGTCATCCATTGTGTTGCCAGACCGTAGTTGAGCGAGAGAAAGAGCCCGATTAGGGCGGTCAGTCCAACGCAAAAGCCCAGGAGTAGCGCTAGACCTACGATAGCCTCGCCATACGCCTGGAGGTGGGCGAAGAGCTGCGCGTGTGGCAAGACCGTACCTTCCAGGAATTGCTTGTACCAGTCAACCGGATTGCCATTGGCAAATTCCGCCACGCGCTTCGGCTGGAATCCGAGGAAGCGCGGCGACACAGCGAGATACGGTACGACGCCCCACGCAAACTCGACCGTGAGCTTGGTCCACACCGCTTTGAGGAACCATGCGCCTACAACGATCCGCAGCACAGCAAGCCAGATTTGCGGTACCTTCATGCTTCACCTCCGTCAATAGCGTCATTATCGGTATGGCGGCATGCTAGAGCTGGACTACACCAATGTCAACGCTTTTTTCATTGCTGATGGCAGTGGCTTCGGTCTCCTCCCATGCCTCTGAAGGAACGCTTGACAACGCTTCTTGCCTGATTTTAAATTCGTCTATGGGTGCATTGGTGTGCCCTGTTCTACTGCAAGAGAGGCTCGTTAACTCCCTCTCCACGAGAGAGGGCACAAAACCGGGGAAGGAGGTTGCATGCCTATTATGCTACGCCTTGTTGGCCTGATGGCGTTGGGTGGCTTCCTGCTGCATGGAGAGACTGCGTGGGCGCAGCTGTCCGACAAAAAAGTCATTACCCTGGCGGTAGCAAAGAAACTGGCCGCTGCGGCTGAGGAAGAAGCAGTCAAGAACAAGTGGAACGTCGTCATCGCCGTCGTGGACGACGGCGGGCATCTGCTCTATCTCCAATGTTTGGATGAGACGCAGACTGGTAGTATCGAGATCGCCATCCAGAAGGCCCAGACTGCCGTCAACTTTAAGCGTCCCAGCAAGGCGCTTGAGGAGGCTCTGGTGACGAATAACCGGACCCCAATCCTCAAGTTGCCGGGGGCTATGCCCATCGAGGGGGGCTTGCCCATCACTGTCAACGAGAAAATCATTGGAGCAATCGGCGTCGGCGGCGTGACAGCACAGCAGGACGGCCAGATTGCCAAAGCAGGGGTGGACGCGCTACCAAAAATCTTGGGACAGTAAGACAGGGGTGATCCCAGACGTTGTACCAGTGCCAGCCAGAAGAGTGAGGAGGCAAACATATGCGGTGCCACAAGCAGCGATTGGTCCCGGTGTTGATGACTCTGAGCTTGTTATTCCTGGTGGTTATGCCAGTCTGGGCTGCCGATCCGGAGATCGACCGCTTACTCCGCAGCCCTGTAGGCAAGGATTGGGTGACAAACGGCGGCAACCTCACCAATCAGCGCTATTCGACGCTGAAGCAGATCGATACCTCCAACGTCAAGAACCTCAAGGGTGCCTGGATGATCCGCCTCAAAGGCTCCGGGTTCGGTGGTAAGTACTCTCACGAGGCCACGCCGCTTGTCAAGGATGGCATCATGTACGTGATCACGGGCAACGACGACGCCTTTGCGATGAACGCCAAGACCGGTGAGTTCCTCTGGGAGTACTGGTCTGGCATCGATCAGAAGATCAATACCATCTGCTGCGGCTGGGTCAACCGCGGTGTAGCGCTGGGCGAGGGGATGGTGTTTTTCGGCCAGCTCGACGCCAACGTCGTGGCCCTGGATGCCAAGACCGGCAAGGTGGTGTGGAAGACTCCTATCGAGAAGTGGGAGAATGGCTATACTATTACCAGCGCCCCGCTTTACTACGATGGGATAATCTATATCGGCATCTCCGGTGGTGAATTTGGCGTCCGTGGTCGCGTTACTGCCTTAGACGCTAAGAGTGGTCAGATCCTCTGGCGAGCGTATACGCTACCAGCACCTGGTGAGCCTGGCAGTGAGACCTGGCCGCCTGGTACCGACCATTCGATGCGTGGTGGAGCGACGGTGTGGAATACGCCAGCGCTTGACCCAGCTCTCGGTCTTATCTACTTCGCCACTGGCAACTGTGGACCGGATTACGACGGGGCGTCGCGTGAGGGGGAGAACCTCTTCTGCGCTTCGATCATGGCGGTGAATGCCAAGACCGGTGCCTACGCCTGGCACTTTCAGCAGGTGCATCACGATATCTGGGACTATGATGCGGCGAGTCCGGTGGTGCTCTTTGATACGGTAATCAATGGTGAGCCGCGCAAGGGCATTGCCGAAGCCGGCCGCACGGGCTGGGTCTATATCCTGGACCGCACCAACGGCAAGCCGTTGATCGGCATTGAGGAGCGCCCGGTGCCCCAGGAGCCGCGGCAGAAAACGGCCAAGACACAGCCATTTCCAATTGGCGACGCGACTGTGCCACAGTGTGCCGACCTGTTGCCTGGCTATGACAAAGCCGGTTGTATTTTTGAAGTCTTCTGGGAAACCCCAGTGCTGATACAGCCGTCGGGGATCGGTGGCACGAACTGGTCGCCGATGCCGTACAGTCCTGATACGGGCTATTTCTACGTGCCCGGCACGGTGCGCACTAGCGCCTTTACGCGCTACGATAATAAATTTGTGCTGGGGAAGCGCTACACCGGCGGTTCCCAAGCGGCTCCGATCGGCTCAACAATGAGTGGCACGTTCACAGCCATCGACAGCAAGACAAACAAAATAGCTTGGCAGCACAAAACCCCCTACCGCATCGGTGGCGGGGGCGGCTCGACTGTCACTGCCGGTGGCCTCGTCTTCCGCGGCGAGCCTGATGGCAACTTCCTGGCACTCGATGCCAAAACGGGAGAGGAGCTGTGGCGGTTCCAGACCGGTTTTGGGGCTGATGCACCACCCGCGGTCTATGAGGTGGACGGCGAGCAGTATGTTGCCATTGCTACCGGTGGCAACCAACTGCAGGGCAGTGCCTACGGCGACGCGGTGTGGTCTTTCTCCTTGAAGGGGCAATTGGGGCCATTGTGGCCACCTCCCAAACCGGGGACCATTGCTGGGCCCACAGGACCGATTGCGACAGGGGTCGACACAGTTAAGATGGGCGACAACAACGTGGAATATAGCTACGCGCCCTCTCGCATTCGGATCAAGGCGGGCACTACGGTAACGTTCACCAATGTTGGCGACTTAAATCATACGGCCACGGCGATGGAAAAGCGCGAGTGGGATACCGGCGACCTAGCCAAAGGCGGCTCGCAAGCCATCACCTTCACGCAGCCGGGTACTTATTATTATATCTGTACTCCACACCCCTGGATGTATGGGCAAGCCATTGTGGAGTAAGGCACTGCAACGATGGCTCGCCCAGCAGCGGGCGAGCCTGAGCGCCCGGTGTATGGTAGGGCTAGTGCGCGCTGTCCCTCCCGTCCCAGAGGTAGAGGCGATGTCCCGGCCCTTAGTCTGCGGTGTGGTCGTGCTGGTGCTCTTTGTGGCCGCTGGCTTCGTCCAGGGTGAGGTACGGCCGGCTGCAGCAGCCGAGCATACTGCACCGGTAGGAGAAGCGCTCCAGGTACTGCTGACGACCTCGGAACTGGTGGTTGGTCAGAACCGGTTTGCCTTTGGGCTTTTGCAGCATAACAGGCTCCTCAACGCTGCTACAGTCGCCGTGCGGGTGTACGATATCCGTGACCAGCAAGCGCAACTCACGGCGGAGACGCCGGCCCTTTACCACACGTTGGAGGTCGTCGAGCAGGGGAACCGTGTGCACGTTCATCCAGACGGTACACGGCATGTGCACAGCGAGACGACCGATGTGCAGGGCATCTACGTCACACAGGTGACCTTTGCGCATCCCGGTCTCTGGGGCCTCGAGATACTCGCGCAACAGGGCAACGGACCGGTTGAGACAGCCCGATTACGCGTCAATGTCCTCGAAGTCTCCCCCACACCGCTGCTGGGTGCGCCAGCACCGCGCAGCCGCAACCTCATTGCCAGTGAGGTCAGCGACTTACGCCAGATTGATTCGAGCGAACCGCCAGATCCACGATTGCATCAGACCCGTATTGCCGACGCGATCGCGCAGGGTAAGCCGCAGGTGATCGTGTTTGCGACCCCAAAGTTCTGCACCAGCCGGGTCTGTGGACCGGTGGTGGATGTGGTACGGACGCTCCTCCCCGCCTACGGTAAGCAGGTCGTCTTCATCCATCAGGAGATTTGGCAGGGTAGCTCTCCACAGAAGTTTTCTCCAACGGTGGAGGAGTGGAACCTCCGCTCCGAGCCGTGGGTCTTCGTTGTAGATAGGCAAGGGATAATCTACGCCAAATTTGAGGGTCTGACAACGCGGCGTGAGCTTGAGGCGGCCGTGAGACACATGCTCGGGCTAGAGTGACAGCTGGCTACTTGACTTCCTCATAGTTGAGACCATCGAAATTGTAACGGGGTATTTGCACCCATGTCCCCGCCTCCTGCTGTGGGACCTTGTGGACCCGTACCTCACCCACCGTCACTGTGCCGCTCTTGTCATCCAGCCAGAAGTCGATATCGTAGTACTCATCCTGACTGCCCTGGCGACGGAAGTCAGTGCACGCAAAATACCGGCCATCCTGCTGGAGTTTTCGTACTGGCTGGTGGATCTCCACGAACTCGAGCGCGAGTTCCGCGCCGGTCTTGTCGTCCGTAAGTTTGTAGATGCCGTTATGCTCGTGGCGCTCTTGGGCGATGTGCTCATGAATCGCAGACATCACCTCCCAGGCGCGTTTCTCCTCAGTCTCCCCAGGATGTTCGGAAGCCGGGATCCACCACCAGGCCACTGGCATCCGTGTCACCATGGTCCAGGTGTTGCCCTCCTTTTTCGGGCCCTTCTGGATACGCATGTCCACGAGTTCCAGCCCCTCCCCCTTTGGCTTCAGCCAGAAGTCGAGGGCGTATTGCTTCTCGGGCATGTCCTTGGCATGGAAGAGCACGTTGGGGAAAAAGCCGTAGCCGTGGATGCTGCGTACAAGGCGTATGTCTGCGAACACGAGCTGCAAGTTTTCTCCTGCTCGACTGTCCCTGAAGACAAACACACCACCATTGGCCTGCATCTGCTTCTCGACGATCGCCCTGACAGCGGCGCGCACCTCCTCCTGGGAGATCTGCTCCATACTGCGCTCTGCCGCAACGCCAGCCGCGGTGGCCAGCGCGATCGATAACAAGCCACTGAGGCAAAGTGTTTGCATCCGCATGACGTCATCCTCCACATTGCAGGAAACCTCTGAACGCCACGAAAGTAGGGCTAAGAGAGACAGGCTACCAGTCGATTTTGTTCGGGTCGCCCTGATACAGAGAACGGATGAAGGCAAGGAGCTTCCAGATCTGGTCGTCCTGGAGCACGCCCCCGAACGCTGCTGGCATGGTTTGCTGTGGAATCTCCCCTTTGATCAACTTAAACAGGGTGAGATCGTCACTGCCAAATTTCCATTCGTCGTCGAGGAGGGCTGGGCCCATGCCACCGCCGCCGCCGGCGCCATGGCAGGCAGAGCAGCCAGTCTGCAGGTACAGCGTGCGTCCTTCTTGGATTGCCTCCGCATTCCCTGTATATGGGTTTAATTTTTTTGGCTTTGCTGGCTCCTCCGCCGCCACCAGGCTGAATTGTGCGCCGAGCAGCCCCACCAAGAGAAATCCAACTAGGTAGCAGAGAAGGACTTTTTTAGTGACGATGGGAGCCCTCATGCTGGTGTCCTTCTCGTTGAGTCTCTGGTCCTTTCTCTTCAGTGGGAGAAACTTCTGCGGTCACGAGCGGTACGCCATACGCCTCCAGAATCGCCTTGATGTCGGGGGCCTTACGCTTGAGGGTCTCGTCCAACTCAGCTTTGAGGGCCTTGTCGCCTTTTCTGACTCCCATCGAGATGTCAAAGGTAAAAGGCACAGCGCGGTTACCACCACGTAGGGGAACTAACTCGAGAGGCGCAGAATGTTTGGTGACAAAATAGCCAGCCCATGGTCCCCAGACGAGTGCCACATCGATCTTACCAGATAATAGATCTTCGAGAGGTTTGCTGGGGTGCTCGTCCGAGTGAGGCTGGGGTGTATAAAACAGCCGATAGACAACAACATTATCGCCCACAATTCCTCGTTGCGTGAGCGCGTCATGCGGTGGGGTGTTGACATGGACACCGATCTTGAGCTGTGACAAGCGCGGATCATCCAGCGACGTGATGTGGAGATCACGCTCCTTCATAGACGCAATGACGTAGGCCGTGCGATAATACGGGGTCGTCCAGAGCACTGGATCGTATCCTTTGGGAACCCCGATGAGCACATCACACAGATCTTGATTCAGCGTACGACGAATCAAGCCCCGTTGGTGAGGCCACCAGGTATAGCTGAGCTGAGCTCCCAAATCCTGGGTCACCAGCTCGGCGATCTTGTTCTCGAACCCCTCTAATTTGTCATTGGAAAACGGGAGGTTATCTGGATCCGCACAGACTCGCAGAACCTTTGGCTCTGCGTCTCCAGTACTACCTCCACACAGTAGCACGAGGGCGAAGAAAAACCCTCCGATGAGGCTTACCCCTGTATGCCTCACTATATGTCCCTCCATGATCCCACTAGCCAAGCGGGACAAAAGTAGAGCCAAGAATGTCTAGCCCCGCTGGAGCCAGGTGAGGGAAAGTACCCGACGCTAGGGGGCGAGCGCAGACTTACTCGAGCTCGAACACGTATAGCATACCACCCAGAGTAGTCATGCGATCCAGGCCTGTCTGGTAGGCAACGCCTACCGCGCCCAAGGCTCCAAAGGGATCACCGGGTGGGAGTCCAGCCGCTACCGGCAGAGCGTACCAGCCGCCTGCACCTGAGTAGACCCCGACATACTGTTTGCCATCCGTCGGCCCCAGGAAAGTCATCGGGGCAGCGATGATGCCGGAGCCGGCCTTAAACTTCCAGAGGACTTCACCGGTTTTGGCATGCACAGCCTTAAACCAGCCGTCCAGGGTCCCGTAGAAGACCACATCGCCAGCCGTTGCCAGCACACCGCTCCAGGCGGGTTGTGGCTCCTTAATCCCCCACACTTGCTTGCCCGTTGTTGCATCCCACGCGACCAGTTCACCTAGGTGGCCGCCACGGCCTGGAAACATGAGAACATTGGCGCCCACATAGGGTGCCCCTGCCGTGTACTTGACTTCTACTCCTTCATAGTTCATACACATGTTGTTGGTCGGCACATAGAACAGACCGGTACGCGGAGAATAGGCGGAGGGTTGCTGGTCCTTGCCGCCCATAGCACAGGGGCAGATTTCCTTCGTGTCGGCACCCTGCTTCGTCCGCTTCGTTGGATCCTCAATGGGGCGTCCCGTCTTCTTATCGATTCCCTTGGCCCAATTCACATAGACAAAGGGCTCAGCGACGAGCAGCGTCCCATTGGTCCGGTCTAGAGTGTAGCCAAATCCATTGCGGTCAAAGTGGACCAAGGCTTTGACGATTTTACCATCCATGTTGAGGTCAGCCAGAACGTTCTCATTCACGCCATCATAGTCCCAGGCATCCCATGGGGTCATCTGATAGCCCCATTTCGCCATGCCAGTATCGGGATCTCTGGCGAAAATCGTCATGGACCACTTGTTGTCCCCTTTGCGCTGGTCGGGGTTCCACGTGCCTGGATTCCCCGTTGCATAATACAGCAAATTCAGCTCTGGATCGTAGGAATACCAGCCCCAGGTGCAGCCTCCCCCTTGCTTCCAGCCTTCACCAGGCCAAGTCTTCGTCCCCTCACCGGCTTGTCCATAGTGAGGATTCGCCGCATTGAAGTCAGGCGCCAGTAGCAGCTCCGGGTCCGGGCCCATGCTATAGGCCCGCCAGACCTGTTGGCCGCTATTGATGTTATAGGCCGTGACGTGGCAGCGTACCCCGAACTCGCCACCAGAGATGCTGGCGATATACTTGTCTTTGATCACCAAGCCAGCGCCTGTCATGGTCTCGCCCTTCGCCGGGTCGGCGTTTTTCGCCTTCCAGAGTTCCTTCCCCGTATTGGCGTCGAGCGCAATGATCTGTCCATCCAGTGTGTGCATGATGATCTTGCCCTCGACGTAATTCAGACCGCGATGTACCACATCGCAGCAGGCCACGGGCACTGCCTTGGCGTCCTGCTTCGGCGAGTAGTTCCACTTGATGGCATAGGGCTCCTTCGTGAGGTCCAGGGCATAGACGTGATTTGGGAAGGCCGAGTGGACATACATTGTGGTGCCGACGACCAGGGGTGCCCCTTCATGGCCCCGCAAGGCTCCCGTCGAGAACGTCCAGGCAACTTTTAACTTCTTGACGTTATCAGCGGTAATCTGATTGAGATTGCTATAGCCAGTAGCCGCGTAGTTCTTCCGCTGCATCACCCACTGGCCGGGGTCTTGCTGGAGCTTGAGCAGTTCGTCATTCGCATAGGCTGCAAGTGGCATTAGTAGCAATACGAGCAATATGGCTGACCACATAGTGCGTTGCATGGCTACCCCTCCTTCTCTCAGGGTTGACCACCGACACAAGCCGGTGCACGGCAGGGGCCTGCCTCGATACCCCGCCGTTCTCTGCGTCCTTAGGCTGGGCTTCTCTAATGCCAGCCTCCACTCAGACTCACTTCTCGGCTGTGCGCTGCCATCACATCCAGGGATGTCATGTCCCCCATGGGGGAGGAGTTGCTCACTGTGTGCTGCAGGGGCAACCTTGTCCTGTGTTGAGCCCTCGACGTGCTGGCACGTTTCCAGTTTCCTTATGTATTTCCATATATAACGGTATGGTACCATTGTCAAGAAAAATACACGCTTCTCCAGGATCAGTATAGGATCCTAGTAACATCTTCTCGTCTGATAGGGCAGCCCCAGAGGAGGGCAGAATATGGCAGAATATAATTGTGGGTCCATGCTAGTTCTCCGGGTTTTGCTGGGGAACACACATTGAGAATAAAGTCTAGCGACCCGTTTGCTTTACAAGTGAACCGCACCACCATTGAGTGCGGCACTACTATGGAAGGAGAACGCTATGAAGACGCTCATAACCTTGACGCTTGTAGTGAGCTTGGTTGGATGGACAGCAGTCGCCGTGGCCCAGCAAACCAGTGCAGGTTCGCCGACTACCGGTGCAGAGATGATGGCAATTGATTGCCCGCCAGCGAAGGTGAAGGAAGCCGTGTCTACTCCTTCTGGTGCGATGGGGACACCGTCGGGCATGGATACGGGCAGTGGGGTCGCGGCACGGCCGAGTGAGGGCGGTCCCCAGCGCGTGGAGGGTGAAATCAAGCAATTTGAATCAACGCGGACAGAACGCGGCATCCTCGTGGGGGACGTGCAGCTCTGGGTAGAGCCAAACACGGCCGTCCTCGTCAGTTGCGAGAAGGCTTTGACTAACGACCTGCAGCAGGGAATGCGGGTGAAAGCTGCCTACGAGGTAAAGGACGGCCGGAATGTTGCCAGGGTGATCGAAGCGGAGAAGAAATAGTGTAAACTGATTAAAATGCGCCCAGTACCGGGGCGCATCTCGTATGAGGGGAGAGGAGCTGGTATGGCCTATTCACCAAGGGTGAAGACCCACAGCACCCCGCCTTGCGGCACCCAGGTGGTCGTACCATAGAATGTATCGAGCCGTCCTTGCATGCGCTGTGCATCTACGTCCCAGCCAGACTGCACGGCAATGTACTGTATGCCATCCACTGCATACGTACTCGGGACCCCCGTCACCCCAGAGTTGGTGCGGAATGCCCATAACACCTCGCCGTTTTTAGCATCAAAGGCCCGGAAATACCGGTCATTCGAGCCACCCGAGAACACTAACCCACCAGCCGTGGTCAACACCGGTCCCCAGTTCTGGTACTTATACTTGTAGGTCCACACTTTCTGGCCGGTCTTCAGGTCCCAGGCCTGCAGCTCGCCGATATGATCGGCGCCTTCCACGACGTTCATTTTCGTCGCCTGGCGGTTAATACCCAGGAAGAGCTTGCCCGGTTCATACACTGGATATTTCTCTTCTGCCTGTAACGTGGTGCACAGGTTCTCATGCGCCGGGACGTACAGGAGGCCCGTCTGCGGACTGTACGCCGCCGGTGGCCAGTTTTTGCCACCCCAGAGCGAGGGGCAGAAAGTGACCGTCTTGCCCATGGTCAGGCGACGCTCTGGATCGTAGGACGGGCGTCCTGTCTTGGGATCGATACTCGTAAACACATTCTGTTTGACAAAGGGTTTGGCGTCAATGAACTTGATCGCATCAGCAGTGCGCTCGAGCAGCCATAGATAACCGTTGCGCGCGGGATTCACCAAACTCTTGATAGTGCGCCCGTTGCGCTGCACATCGATAAGCAAGGGAGCTGAGATCTCATCCCAGTCCCACGTGTCATTCCAGTGATACTGATGGTAGCCTTTGATGATGCCGGTATCCGCATCGAGGGCGAGCACTGATGTGGCATAGAGATTGTCCCCCGTATGCATATCGGCTGTCCAGGGCGCGGCATTCCCCGTTCCCCAATAGATCAGGTTAAGCTGCGGGTCGTAGTTACCCGTACTCCAGGCTGACACCCCGCCAGTTTTCCAGGTCTCTCCGGGCCAGGTGTCGTGGCCAGGCTCGCCAGGTCCTGGGATGGTATACGTCTTCCATGCTTCCTTGCCTGTCTGCGCATCATAGGCCGCAATGAAGCCGCGAATCCCTAACTCACCCCCAGAGGTGCCCACCACGACCTTGCCCTTGGCGACCAGTGGCGCGAGAGTTAGATAATACCCCGTCTTGTAGTCTCCTACGGTCGTATCCCAGACCATTTTGCCAGTTCTGGCGTCCAGGGCGAGCAAGTGGCAGGCAACGGTCGCCAGATATACTTTGTCCTCCAGGAGCCCGACACCACGATTGGTCGGGTGCAGTTGCGTGAGGTCCTCGGGTAATTCTTTCTTATAGCGCCACAAGATTTCCCCGGTCTTGGCATTGAGCGCCAGCACCTGATTTTGCGGCGTGGTGAGGAACATGACCCCATTGTTCACGATGGGCGGAGACTCGTGTCCTTCCACCATCCCCGACGACAGGGTCCACACTGGCACGAGCTTCTTGACGTTAGTAGTCTTGATCTGATCCAGAGGACTGTAGCCCCAGCCATCATATGTGCCGCGGTACATCAACCAGTTCTGGGGTTCTGGTTTCAGGAGTCGCGCCTCGGTAACCACACTGTAATTGTCGATCCCCTGTGCCGTTACGACCCAGGGCAGCAGGCCGATGACGCAGGCCACAGCCACTGTGAGGAGATTCCTAGTGGAAATCATACACACCCTCCTTATTCCTGTTGGAAACCTACACGACTTGCGAAACCACCGGCTGCCATCAAGACCCCATCAACGATCTTCAGAGGCAGCGTAGGAAGCCGCCTAGGGGCTGGTCCAGTGACGACCCGAGCGCCGTCCTTAGGGTCGAATTCCGAATCGTGGCATGGGCATTTCAGGATCTTGCCCTCTCCCTGCCACAGCCATACATCACAACCTTCATGGGTACAGACCGCCGAGTACGCCACAATCCCCTGTGGTGCCTGCGCGCGGGTCGCCCCGCGGAGAGCTCCGCTGGATCGAGATGGATGAGGAGTACCTGATTGAGCCGTGACCCATCGCGGACTACTCTCGTCTGCGGATCAACGGGATAGACAGTCACTGGTGGGCCACCTGGAAGCAGGTCGTCAGGCGTGAGCGTGGCCCCCTTCCGCTCCCCCGAGGCAATGATAAAATGATCTCCCGCTTGGGGGCGCGCGTTGCGCGGCTCAGCATCCTGCGCCTGGGTATGCGTTGTCAGCAGAAGACCCAAGCCTGTGCCCACAGCAGCCTGCAATACCGTACGCCGCTCATAGCCTGGCGCAGAACGCGCACCCGTAACACCGGTGTCGCCCACTCTCCTCCTCCTTTTTTTGGCTGCCCGTCATAGAGAAGGTTTCGATATATAGCGGGCCTTCCTCCTTTGTCAAGGACAATAAGTTGGAAGCCTGTGGCGAGTCTACCGTGAGAGCCGTATAACACGCCACAGTTGACGGCATCAGCTTGGGGTCTATACTCTCACCCCGTAGTGGTGGTACACGCTTTGTCGCATACTGATCTGCAGCTCACCTAAGGAGTCAGTTATGACGGTGCAGAATTACCACGCTTTCCGTCTCCGTCCCGGCATGCGTCAGGGGCTGCGCACCGAGGTGCCTCTTCCTACCCGTCTGATCTCCAACGAGGAATTCCCCCCGTTGCCCCAGACGGCTGCGCAGCGTGAGGTCGAAGAGCGCATCCTCACCACAGCGGGACACCTGGGACCGCGGCTCGGACTGAGCCGCCGGGATTTCTTACGCACGAGCGGGGGGATGGCGACTGCGCTCCTGGCCATGAATGCTGTCTTTGGCCGGTTCTTCGACGTCACCGAGATCGAAGCGGCCGAGCCAGCGGCGTTCCAGGAGCGCCGTGGCGAGCCCGGGTTCATCTTCGACGTACAGCTCCATTACGTCGGGGCAGGCTACGACCCCAACAATGTAGAGGCCCAGCGCCCAGGATCAGTCACCAAAGAGGGACTACTCGGGTTACGTCAGCAGTCGCGGCGTATGAATCCGCAGCTTGCCTCTGACCGTGGTACCTTGGCCGATCTCTCGTGGGCGAACTTTGTCAAGGAGGTGTTTCTCGATAGTGACACCGCTATAGGCCTCATCTCGACTCCGCCTGGACCATATCCCCAGGAAGCGGTGGTGCCGCCAAAGGAGATGGCTCACATCCGCGACGAGATCAACCGTATCACGCAGTCGCGCCGCCTGCTCGCCCACGGCCTGGTGACGCCGCAGCTCGGCCAGGCCGATCTCGAGTTCATGGAGATGCAGGCGGCCACGCTCCAGGTCGATGCCTGGAAGGCATACACCGGGGCTGCTCCCAAGGGCTTCGAGCACGGCTGGTTCCTCGATGACGAGCACATCGCTTACCCCATGCTCGAGAAGGCCCGCGCCCTTGGAGTGCGGCGCTTGTGTGTCCACAAGGGCCTACCCCTTGGATCGATCGCGGATTACAACCATCCGCGTGACCTGATTAAGGCGGCAAAGGATTTCCCGGAGATTGACTTTCTCGTGTACCATGCCGGGTTGCTCAGTGTCTCGGCTGCGCCACCGTCGGACAGCAACATCCCCTGGACTAGCGAGTTCTGCGCTATGAAGAAGCGGGAACCGAGCCTCACGAACATATACATGGAGCTGGGGTCTACCTTCGGGCAGCTCGTTACGACTAACCCGACTGCATGCGCCCACCTGCTCGGTCAGGTTATCGAGACCTTCGGCGCTGACCACGTGCTGTGGGGGACAGATTCGATCTGGTACGGAACGCCACAATGGCAGATCGAAGCATTCCGACGTTTCGAAATACCCGAGGCGCTCATCGCCAGGCACTCCTACGCACCCCTGACGCACGCAGTGAAGGAGCAGATTTTTGGTCTGAACGCCGCGCGTGTCTTCGGCGTCGACGTGCACGCGACGCGCCATGAAATCCCAAAAGACTATCTGAGCCAGATAAAGATGGCATATGTCGATGAAGGGACGACTCCGAGCCACCGCTGGTACGGCTGGGTGACGCGCTGACGGCATGGCCATCGCTAGTTGCTGCACCTGCAACTCGAGAAACCGTCATCATGTCTAGCACTCTCTATGGGAGGTCTCAGCATGATGTCCATCAGTCAGCAGCGTTGGATGCTCTGGGTTGTCATGGTCGTCATAGCCTGTGTGCGCATCGCGGAGGCTCAGCAGGCGCCGAGGCTCGCGCTGCCGCCAGAGACGGGGCTACAACTGCCAGAGATCAAGGTCATAGCGCCGGCCAGGCTCCTTGCACCGCCGGTGGCGTTCTCGGAGATTCCTGCAACTGGGCAAGTCATTACGGGCGAAGAACTCCGTCAGTCTGGAGCAATGACCCTGCAGGAGTCCTTGATGCGGCTTCCCGGCATCACGTTGAACGACGAGCAAGGCAATGCTGTCCAGCCTGACATGTCCCTACGCGGCTTCCAGGGCACGCCAGTGACGGGGGTACCGCAAGGCATCAGCGTCTTCCTCGATGGGGTCAGGCTCAATGAACCGACGGTCGAGGAAATCAATTTCGACCTCATCCCCATGGATGACATCGAGCGCGTTGAGTTGCTCCGCGGACCCTCCGCCCTCTTCGGCAGGAATACCCTGGGCGGGTCCTTGAACATTATAACGTCACGGGGTGCGGAGAGGCGGGAGATCGTCGCAGACCTGGCAGGGGGGAGTTTTGGCTCTCAGAAATACCAGCTGCGCCTGGGTGGCACCGAGGGATATTTCGACTACTACTTCTCCGGCTTCTTTGCGAGGCAAGACGGCTGGCGAGACGCCTCAGCGATCCGTCTCGGGAAAGGGTTTGCCAAGATTGGTATGCGCTACGGGGGTACTGACGCGACACTGTCATTCCTGTACGGAGATAACCGTATCGAACAGCCTGGTTCGCTGCCCCTGAGCCTCCTACAGCAGGACCGTACGCTGAACTTCACTGGAGGAGACTTCTTCAGCCCCCGCGCATATCTCTGGACCCTCAATCTGCGCCAGGAACTGGGGGCTGGTTTTGCCCTCAGTCTGAATGGCTTTGGACGCATACTGGATGCTGAACAGTTCAACGTCAACCTCATTGCTGACAACACGCGCTCCTTCGCCCACACAGCATCCGCAGGAGGTACGCTCCAGCTCAGTCATCGTGCCTCCATTCTTGGGCGACAAAACCATCTGATCGTGGGTGCGGAGTACGTGCATCACAACGTGACGACACAGGTGTTCGAGGAGAAGAACGACAACACACTCACAGCCTGTCTTGACGCGGCGCTGGCGGCCGGAGACGATCCGGCCGAGGCGTGCCCGCTGCAGGCCCTCAGCACACAGGTGGCCGACAAGCAAAATGGGACAGGTCTCTACGTGCAGGACACTCTCGATCTGGCGCGGGGCCTCCTCCTGAAAGGCGACCGCTTCGTACTCACGGTCGCCGGGCGCTGGGACTGGCTACGCCACGCCATTCTGGATGAGAGTCCTCCGGAAGCAGAACGCCCCAGCGCGACGGGGAACAGCACATTTAGCCGGTTTACCCCCCGGGTAGGCGTCAATTATAACCTGTCCTCGCAGTACGGCCTCTACGTCTCGTATGCTCAGGGCTTCCGGGCTCCGGCCTTCCTCGAACTGACGTGCGCTGGCCCTGGAGCCATCTGCCCCGGGCTGCAGGCCGGTGTAGCCCCCGACCCGCCGCTGCAATCTGTGAAGGCCGCACAATACGAGATCGGCATCCAGGCACGCCCGGTGCCATGGATCGAAGCAGACCTTGCGCTGTTTCGGACAGACGTGCGCGACGACATCTTTGCGGTCTCTCCGACTGGGACAGTGGGGCTCTTCTTCCAGAACATCGGTGACACGCGACGACAGGGTCTGGAGTTCAGTCTACGCGGAACGTATAGGGGCCTCCTGGATGCCACTGTGAACTACACCTACACACAGGCGACATTCGAGGTCGACACCATGTTGGCGACGCCTCGCTTGACCGTCGGCTGTATGACGACCCCTTGTACACAGGTGGTGCGTAAGGGGGACGAGATCCCACTGATCCCCACCCATCGCTTGAACATCAACCTGGACTATCACCCGCTTAGCTGGCTGACGGTGTCACTGACTGGCTCTTACGTCGGGCAGCAATGGCTGCGCGGGGATGAGGCAAACCAGGAGCGACCTCTAAGTGACTACTTCGTTATGAATGGCAGGATCCGGGCACGCTGGCGGCAGCTCACGGGGTTCATCCAGGTCAACAATCTACTCAATAATACGTACGAGACGTTTGGCACCTTTGCGCCAAACGCCAGGGCCCCGGGAGCCCCGATAGAACGCTTTCTCACCCCCGCGCCTCCTATCTATGTACTCGCCGGTCTCGGCTACCGATTCTGAGCGATGATTACGGGGTGAGGGGGCAGATGGCAGACCATGACAGCAACCTGGGCTGTAGTCTATAGAAGCTCCATGGATTGCCGCGTACGCCTATGCCCAATGCTGCACTTCGAGGTTGCAAGCGCAGCAGCAGCTCTACTATGGAGTCGACCACGGCACAGCTTTGCAATACCTCGCCGCTGTATTTTTGACCTGAACTCTGCTATGGTCATGGCAGGTGGTATTGGGTCGTGGCGCAGGCGGTCTTTCCGGAAAGGATAGGATACCTATGGCAACCTCCCCTCACACGTTCTCCAGTGTCCCTGCTCAGGCTGACCCGAGCGCGTTACTCGAGGCTGGCAATGAACACGTCTGGATCCACGCCTCTTCCTGGCGCGCGCTGGCTGCCAGCCAGGAAGGCAAGCGCATCATGGTCGAGGGACGTGGTTGTATCCTGAAAGATATTGATGGCAAAGAATATATTGACGGTCTGGCCGGTCTGTGGTTAGTCAATGTGGGGCATGGACGGAAAGAAATCGGCGAAGCGATGGCGGCGCAGGCCGGGACCCTGGCCTATGCGAGTTCCACCCAAATGACGACAGTGCCGGCGATACAACTCGCCACGCTCCTGTCCGAGATTACGCCTGGCGATCTTTCTACCGTGTTTTTTTGCAGTGGGGGCTCAGAAGCGGTCGAGTCAGCAATCAAGATTGCTCGACAATATCAGTATCTCGCCGGCTTCCCAAAGCGTTTTAAGATTATTGGACGGCGTGGCTCGTACCATGGAGCAACATTTGGGGCGATGAGCGTCAGCGGCACACGACAGATGACCGAACCGTACTATAGCCCGTTTATGAATGGTGCCTTGCACGTTGCCCCGCCTTACTGCTACCGCTGTGATTATCGTCATACCTATCCCGCCTGTGA
>Ga0111538_10005787_pt1 | contig 16828 bp, 9 predicted proteins | sample SoiMethybrSBSTD1_FD_79669 | JGI IMG/M metagenome (GOLD analysis project Ga0111538, IMG submission 79669) | Bulk soil microbial communities from a Populus tree surrounding site in Tennessee, USA - Soil MetaG P. TD hybrid SBSTD1 (version 2)... | ecosystem: Environmental > Terrestrial > Soil > Tree...
GGATTCGATCCGCATCAACGGCCAGGGCACGCAGAACGTCAACTACACGCTCGACGGCGCCGGCAACAACGACACGTTCAACGGCGGCAACGGCGGCGCCCAGGCGCGCACGCCGGTCGAGGCCGTACAGGAATTCCAGCTGCTGACCAGCCAGTTCGACGCCGAGTTCGGCGCGTCCTCCGGCGGCGTCGTCAACGCGGTGTCGAAGTCGGGCACCAACGCCTATCGCGGCGTATTGTTCTATTTCAATGCCAGTGCCGACATGACGGCAAAGAATTATTTTGCGGCCAAGCAGAATCTGCCGAAGGCGGATGCCAAGCAGATGCAATTCGGCGGCAACATCGGCGGGCCGATCATCAAGGACAAGCTGCACTTCTTCGCCAACCTGGAGCGCATCGATCAGAACCGCGGCGTGACCATCAATATCCCGGCGCGTCCCGAGCTCAACTTCAGCGACTTCACGCACGACAACGTGTGGAACTGGATGGTCCGCGTCGATCACCAGGTCAACGGCAGCAACACGTGGGCCGTCCGCTACCTGCGCGAGACCTCGCCGCAATCGAACCAGTTCGTCAACACGAACTTCACGAAGCCGCGCGCCGAGAAGGAAACCGACACGGACTATTCGATCGTCGGCACGTTGAACTCGGTGATCAAGAACACGCGCGTCAACTCGTTGAAGCTGTCGTACACGAAGGAAGATGTGTTCTTCGGCAACCCGGGCTACTTTGACATTGGCGATCAGGCCGCGCTGGGGCCGCAGCTGGTCCACCAGACGTTTACCGACGGGATCAGCACGCGCGCCAACCGCCGCATGGATCCGGCCTACCAGCTCGATGAATCGTTCGCGTGGTTCGTGCCCGGCAAGCGCGGCGATCACGATCTGAAGTTCGGCCTCGGCATCGTGCACACGCCGCTGCACATCTACGACGCCAGCACGCTCAATGGCTCGTTCGGGTTCTCGGCGAGCGACGCCGACTTCAATGCCGCGAATCCTCGCACTTACCCGGATCGGCTTACGGTTCGCGTGCCGTCCCCGTCCGACTACATCGTCACCGGCACCTATTACGGCGTGTTCATGCAGGACAAGTGGAAGATCAACAACCGCCTGACGGCAAGCCTTGGCGTGCGCTGGGACGCGGAGATCCTGCCCATCGAGGAAAAGGACAACCCGAAATTCGCGAGCCCCGACGACTATCCGCGTGACCTGAACAACTTCGCGCCGCGTATCGGCTTAACCTGGTCGCTCGACGACGCCGGCAGCTCGGTGGTCAGGGGCGGCTGGGGCCAGTTCTACCAGAAGACGCCATTCGCCTTCCTGACCGGCGTCGTGTCGTCGGGCGTCTATTCGGATTCGTTCACGGTGAGCTTCCCCGCGAACAACATCGATCCGGGCCCGTCGCAAGGGCGGCTGCCGACCGAACCGTTCCTCGTGAATGGCCCGGTCGTGAACCGCACGCTGCTGAACTCCATGTTCCCGGCTGGCACGCTGCAGAAGAACAGCGGCACCGTGCAGTTCGACAACCCCAATCGCACGGTGCCGTATACGCGCCAGGCGAGCGTCGGCTACGAAAAACAATTCGGCACCGCCATGGCGGCGAGCGTGGATTACATCCGCAACGATTTGAAGGATCTGTATCTCCGCCAGGATCTGAACCCCGGCAGGCGCGCCAGCACGGCACGCACGGCGGGCGTGACCCGGCCGAATCCCAACTTCACCGCATCAGTCCTCGAAATCACCAACCTTGGCTGGGCCAACTCGAATTCGCTGCAGTTCAGCCTGGTCAAGCGCTATACGCGCGGCTATCAATTCCGCGCGTCCTACACGCTGTCGAACACGTTCGGCAACATCCCGTCGCCGGGTGTGATCGATACGGTGTCGACGCAGGTCGGGACCGACCTCCATCTCGAGGACGGCGAGGCACGGACGACGCAGGACCGGCCGCACGTGCTGTCGTTGAACGGCGCGGTGGAAGTGCCGAAGACGGGCGGGCTGCAGTTGAGCGGCTCGTTCCAGTATCAGAGCGGCACGCCGTTCACGCTGACCGACAGCAACACCGATCCCAACCAGAACGGCCAGTTCGAGGAGCCCCTGCCCGCCGGCAGTTACAGCGGCGCGGCCAGCAACCCGGACGCGATCACGGTCGAAAACATTGCGGGGTTCCGCGGCGCCCGCGGTCCCGATCAGATGTTGTTGAGCATTCGCGGCCGCTACTCGTTCCGCCTGTCGGGCAACCGCTCGTTGCAGGCGTGGGTTGACGTCTTCAACGTGACTAACCGCGCGAACTTCAACACGCCGAACGGCGACCGCCGCGACACCGCGACGTTCCTGATCTTGCGTTCGGTCTCGAATCCGACGCGCACCGCGCAGCTGAACTTCAGATTCGTGTTCTAGACCGGCTCGGGTGTAGGGACCTTGCACACCGCAGGGTTCCTACACCGCTCTTCTTCGCCGCACCCTCCGCATTGGCGCTATAGTAGGCGCCGTTTCATACCCCGGGCATTCCGCCTTACTTCGTTTCTATCTGCAGTCACGAACGTCTGGAGGCCCCAATGCGAATACTCGGTTGTCTTGCCGGCGGCATCATTGCTGCCCTGTTGACCGCAACGACTGCCTCCGCGCAGTCGAGCGGTATTGCCGGTGTGGTCCGTGACTCGAGCGGCGGCGTTCTTCCGGGCGTCACGGTCGAAGCGTCCAGTCCGGCGCTGATCGAGCGAACACGCTCGGTCGTCACCGATGCCCAGGGCCGCTACAACATCGTCGACCTGAGACCCGGTGTCTATACGGTGACGTTTGCGCTGACGGGATTCTCCACGGTCAGGCGTGAAGAGATCCAGCTGTCGGCGCAGTTCGTGGCCACGGTGAACGCGGATCTCAGGGTCGGCACGCTGGAAGAAACCGTCACCGTGACCGGCGAGAGTCCGATTGTCGACACCTCGAATGTGGTCAAGCGGCAGATCGTCGACCGGGAAGTCATCGAGTCGATGCCGACGTCGAAGAACTGGTCGACCCTCGGCATCATGACCGTCGGCGTCTACAGCAACCAGAACGACGTGGGCGGCTCGGCCGGCGAGCACCAGAACCAGCTCAAGGCGCACGGCGGGTCTTTCAACGATCGCATCGTGCAGCTCGACGGCCTGATGATCGCCAACATGGCCTGCAATTACGCGTGCACCGGCATTTCGACCAATGACGGCTCGACGCAGGAGCTCAGTTACGAGTTCGGCGCCATCTCCGCGGAAGTCGGCGGCGGCGGGGTGCGCGTCAATATCATCCCGCGCGAGGGCGGCAATCGCTTCTCCGGCACGTCGTTCTTCAACTTCGCCAATTCCTCCCTGCAGGGCAACAACGTCGACGATGCGATGCGCGCGCAGAACGTGTTGACCGCCGACAGCATCGAGCGGATCTACGACGGCAGTTTTGCGATCGGCGGCCCGCTGAAGCAGGACAAGATCTGGTTCTGGACGGCGCACCGTTTCTGGGGCTACGAACAGATCCGCACCAACACGTTCTACGAAAAAAACCCGTTCGACTTCGTGTTCGATCCCGACCCGAGCCGTCCGGGCACTGAAACGCAGGAGAACGGCAGCCTCGACATGCGGCTGACGTGGCAAATCAGCCCGCGCAACAAGATCTCGGGTTACTACAACTACGCGCCGCGCAACACCAATCACTGGACGCTGGTCAGCACGATTCAGCCCGATGCGTCGAACCTGCAGAACCTGCCGGTCAATCACTTCGAGACGCTGACCTTCCGCTCCACCATCAGTTCGAAGCTGTTGTTCGAGGCGGCGGCCGGGAACATGACGGAAACCTGGACGCGCGAGCCCGTCGAAGACTCGGAGACGTCAAAGGGATATCCGGTCACCGAACAGACCACCGGCATCAACTTTCGGGCCTACTCGGCGACGTTCTCGCGCAACTACACGTCACTGCGGTCGTATCGAACGTCGCTGACCTACGTCACCGGCTCCCACGCGTTCAAGGTCGGCATGACGCTGCAGGAAGGACCGGCGATCACCGACGTGTATACGAGCCACGACACCGCGTTGACGGTCCGTAATGGCGCACCGTTCCAGGTGACCGTGCGGACGACGCCGTATACCGCGCGCGAGCGCCTCGTCGCCGACCTCGGCATCTACGCGCAGGACACGTGGAAGTTCGATCGCCTGACGGCCAATCTCGGCATCCGCTTCGACTACTTGAACGGCAAGATCGACAAGCAGACGGCGGCGGGCGGGACGTGGATTGGTCCACGCAGTTTCGAGGAGCTGACCGACGTGCCGAACTACAAGGACATCGGGCCGCGCCTGGGTCTCGCCTATGACGTGTTCGGCAACGGCAAGACCGCGCTCAAGGGCACCGTCAGCCGCTACATCCTGCCGTACACCCTGGCCGTCACACGCCTGTTGAACCCGTTCAATACCTCGGTCAATACCGCGACGCGGTCGTGGAATACCGATAACGGCGACGGTATTCCGCAAGTCTCGGAGCTTGGCCCGCTCTCGAACAACGCCTTCGGCCAGGTCAACGTGGCGACGCGATACGACGACCCGACGATCCGCGGCTTCGGCAAGCGCCGCGGCAATTGGGAATACGCGGCCAGCGTGACGCAGGAGGTGATGCCGCGCCTGTCCCTCGACGTTGGCTACTATCGACGCATCCAGAACAACTTCACGGCCACCGACAACCTCGACGTGGCGCCGGCCGACTTCGAGCCGTATTGCGTGACCTCGCCACGCGACCCGCGCCTGCCTGGTGGCGGTGGCCAGCAGATCTGCGGCTTGTACGACATCGTGCCGGCGAAGTTTGGTGTCGCGACCAACAACATCGTGCGGCGCGTCGCCGATCTCGGCGTCGAGCAGAACGAGGTGTTCGACGGACTTGACCTCACCTTCGCGGCGCGCCTCGGCGGCGGCGTGTTCCTGAATGGCGGCGTCGCCACGGGCCGGACGCACTTCGATCAGTGCGGCGCCTATGTCGATAACCCGGCAGAGGCCTTCGGCCTGACCGGTTCGACCTTCGCGTACTGTGACTACAGCTCGGGAATGCTGACGCAGTTCAAGGTCAACGGCTCTTACACGCTGCCGTGGCAGCAGATTCAGATCGGCGGCGTGCTCCAGAACCTGCCGGGCCAGCAGATCCTGGCGCAGTGGAACATCACCCAGGCCGACGCGCAGAATCTGGGCCGGCCGCTGTCGGGCGGCGCCAACACGTCCCGTGTCGTGCCGCTGATCGAACCTGGCACGGAGTTCACGCCGCGCCGCACGCAGATTGATCTGCGGCTGTCGAAGTCGTTCAACCTCGGCGGCGCGAAGCGCCTGCAGCTGATGGGCGACATCTTCAACCTCACGAATTCGAACGCGGCCGTCGGCGCCACGTCGAATGCCGGCGAACCGCCGGCGTCGTTGATCACGACCTACGGCTCGGCGTGGTTGAAACCGCTGAACGTCTTGCAGGCGCGCTACGTGAAGTTTGGCGCCCAGTTCGTTTTCTAGGGCTGCAGCACGAACGGCTGCTTCTTTTCGTAGAGGGCGATCCGCGCGCGGATCGCCTCCTTCAATGATTCAGTGGGCGCGGCGGACAACGCCGCGCCCGCGATCTGTACGGCCTGATCGAAGTGCCCGAGCGCCGCGTGGCTCGCGGCCAGTGCGTCGAGCGCGGCGGCGCGATCGATAGTGACGCGGACGACGCGTTCGGCGAGCGCAAGCGCCTCGGCAGGACGACGCGCGGTGGGATCGGCGTTGGCCGCCAGCAGCCACACGTGCGGAGACATGCCGGCCAGTAACTCCGGCTTCAATTCGAGCGCTCGCGTGAGCTGCGCCAGTCCCGCATCCGCCTGGCCGCCGGCGATCAAGACGAGGCCAAGGTTCGCGTGCGCATCCGCATTCGCCGGATCGCTGTTGACGGCATGCGTGAATGCATCGCGAGCCTCGGCCACCAGGCCCTCTCGCAACTGCAATGCACCAAGGTTGTTCAGCGCCGGCGAATAGTCGGGATCAAGGCGCAAGGCGTTCCGATATCTCGCCTTGGCTTCGAGGAAGTGGCCGAAGGCCTCGAGCGCGGTGGCTTCGTTGAACCAGGCAGCCGCCGAGGGTTGAAGCCTGATCACCGCCGCGAAGTGCAGGCTGGCCTCGAACGGTTTGCCGAGGGCCATATAGATTTGCGCCGCGTCGTTCCTGAGATTGATGTGATTCGGTTCGCGCGCGAGCAGCACTTCGCTGCCAATCGCGTCCTCCGTCAACATCTTCCGGGAGATCTCGCTCACGAGTCGTGCGCGATCGTCGTCCGAGTTGGTGGTGACGACCTGCAGCCACACGTCCGCCATTTCGTCGGTGGAGCGCCAGCCCCATTGCGCCCGGACGGGAGGGCGATCCGGATTGCGCGGATTCGCGATCGAGTTGTCGAAGGTGTAGGTCATCGACAGGCGCGTTCCAGCCGGCAATCGAATCGGCGATGTATAGACGTAGCGATCCTGCCAGTTCATGTCCCAGTCGTCGATGCGGATCAGCGATCGGCGCGATCCATCGGGCAACGTGGCGATCGTCTCGACCCGGCGCGCGCGGTAATGCGCGTGCGGCTGGATCGCGAACACGCCAACGGCGACCGGCAGCACGAACGCATCAGTGATCGCGTGAGCATTCGCACCGGCGGGAATGTCGAGGTCCTGCTTGCCGAGCCGAATCATCACCGGCGTGCGCGATGGCGATCGATCGCCGAAGTAGAACCCGATCGTGGGCGCGACTTCTTCCGTCGCTCCCGTGGGTCTCAAGTGCAATTGCACGACGAGATCGGCGCCGCCGCGTAGCCGCCATGCGCTGTCGTCGGAAGCGGCCGGAGCCAACTGTCCCGGCGTCCAGCCGAGGAACTGACCATCGGGGAAGTCAGCAGATCGCGCGATGATGCCTTCGTACCCGGGTGAGGGATCTTCATCATCGAGCTTTCGCGACGCCGGGCTCGGATCGATCCGGATGTTCGCGTGATGGACCGCGCGGTTGCCGGGACGAAACTGCATCGCGCGAACCCAGCGGTCCGCACCGGCCGGTACCGAGACGACGAAATTGCGGAACACATCCGGTCCGTCGGCGCGCAGCGTGTAGGAGGGAAGCTTGATCTCCAAGTCGGGCGCGTCCGCCTTCGCGGCTTCGCCGCTACGGCGCGACAGGCTCGGCCCACTGTCCGTGTTCGAGCCTGGCATACCGGCGTTGACCCAGCGCTCGATCGTGGCGATCTCGCGATCGGTCATCCGGCGCGATCCGACGAATTCGCCTTCAACGGGCTTCCACGGCGGCATGTAGCGGCTCTTTGTCACCGCCACGATCGTCGCCGCCCGTCGTCTCACGTCGTCGATCGAGGCCAGGCTGAAGGGTGCATCACCGCCTGGTTGGTGACAGCTGAGGCACCGTGAGCGGACGATCGGCGCCACGTCGGCAGCGAACGTCACTTCTTGCGAAGGCGGCTGCGGCGCGGCGGCTGTCAGCACGCCGGCGATCAGCAGCGCGAGCATCACGGGAAGATACCCATCTCCATATAGCTTCTCGCGACCTTGTGAATCGCGGACACGAACGCGGCGATGCGCAGGTCGGGAATGCCCTTCGTCTGTCGCTGCATGTTCAGGAGCTCATGAAACGCGGCGATCATCGTTTCTTCGAGGCCTGAGTTCACCAGGTCCTGTTCGTCCGGGCCTTTGGCGATGCGTTCCCGATCCGCATCCGTGAATTTCCGTCCCGTCGCCTCCTCGATCGCCTTCAGCATCGACAGCTCGTTGGCCTGCTCGTGCCGCTTCTGCATGCGGCCGAAGCGCACGTGCGACAGGTTCTTCAGCCACTCGAAGTACGACACCGTGACGCCGCCGGCGTTGCAGTAGATGTCGGGGATGACGAGCATCCCTTTCTGCCGGAAGATTGGATCAGCCTCAGGCGTGGTTGGGCCGTTCGCGCCTTCGAGCAGGATCTTCGCCTTGATGCGCGGCGCGTTCTCTTTGGTGAGCACGCTTTCGAGCGCCGCCGGCAACAACACGTCGCAGTCGAGCTCGAGCGCCGCCGCGGTTTTCTCGATGTTGGTGGCGCCGGGGAAGTTGAGGATCGATCCCGTCGACTTGCGATGGTTGAAGACCTCGTCTTCGTTGAGGCCCTTGGGATTCATGATCGCGCCCTCTTGCTCGGCGATCGCGATCAGAATGGCGCCGCCCTCGCGGCAGAACTTCGCGGCGTGATACCCGACGTTGCCAAGGCCCTGGACGACGATGCGCTTGCCGTCGAGGCCGCGTGCCAGGCCAAGCCGCTTCATCTCGTCCGGTTCGTTGCAGGCTTCGCGCAGCGCGAAGTACAGGCCGCGGCCCGTGGCTTCCTTGCGTCCGCGCACGCCGCCCTGCGTCACGGGCTTGCCGGTCACGCAGCCAAGCGCGTCGAGCTGTCCGGGATTGAGCGCCGCGTAGGTGTCGGCGATCCACGACATCTCGCGCTCGCCGGTGCCGTAATCGGGCGCCGGCACGTCGATGCCTGGACCGAGGAAGCCTTTCTTCGTCAGCTCGTGCGCGTAGCGGCGCGTGATGCGCTCGAGCTCGTCGAGCGGATAGCTCTTCGGCTCGATCTTGATGCCGCCCTTCGCGCCGCCGAACGGCACGTCGACGATCGCGCACTTGTAGGTCATCAGCGCAGCGAGCGCCATCACTTCTTCTTCGTAGACGTCGGGGCTGTAGCGGATGCCGCCCTTGACGGGCATCTTGTGCTGGCTGTGCTCGACGCGCCACGCGCGGATCACTTCGATCTCGCCGCCGGCGCGGCGCAGCGGAAAGTCGAAGCGATAAACGCTGTTGCAGACGCGAATCTGCTCGAGCAGCCCGTGCGGGTAGTTCGTGAACTTTGCAGCCTCGGTGAAATACTGCGTGACCTGATCGAAGAAGTTCGCCTGTCCGCTCATGGGTGCATTCTACTGGGGCTTGGGACCGCCTTCGCGCGACCGCGCTACGGCGGGGCAGGCCTTGGGGCCTGAGGGCTTGGGATACACTTGTCGGTCTATATGTCGTCTCCCGAAGAAGTTCGACCGGCGCGAATGTGGCGCCAGATGCCCTCGGATCTCCGCACCTCGGCCGCCAAAGCCTTCTGGGCCGACGAGCAGGCCGCCCTCGAACAGGCGGAAGCGGTGGCGCTAATCTCGAGGCAGATCAAATTCCGTCCGAAAAGCGTGATCTCCCTGCCGCTCGACAAGAAGGCGAAGCACCTGGCCGGCCTGGCGCAAGTATCGGATCTGCTGGCGGCGCGGCTGATGATCGCCTATCACCTCGAGCACCAGCGGCCGATGATGGGCGCCTTTCTCGATCTCCTTGGCATCGCTCACGAGGACGGGCTGATCAAAGAGGAAGAGCCGAAGAAGCCCGATGATGCGACGCTCGACAAGGCCGTCAAGGAACTCTCGGCGAAGTATCCGAAACAGGACGTCGCGCGATATTTCTGGGCGCTGCTCTGGCAGGATCCGGAGACGTGGGCCGGCCTGAAAGGGCGACCCGAATTAGCTCTGGAATAGACGTTTGCCTCCATTCGATAAACACCTCTTTATCTGCTGCAACCGCCGCGAGCCCGGCCACGTGCGCGGCTGTTGCGATCCCACGGGGTCGGAAGCGTTGCAGAAAGCCTTCAAGAAGGCGCTGGCCGAGCGCGGCCTCAACCGCCGCATGCGCGCCAACAAGTCCGGCTGTCTCGATCAGTGCGAAAAGGGCCCGAGCGTCGTCGTATATCCCGAGAACGTGTGGTACGGCCGCGTCACCGAAGCAGACGTCAACGAGATCGTTGAAGAACACCTCATCGGCGGCCGGCCAGTGAAGCGGCTGCTGATGCCTGAGGATCCACCGATTAAACGATCCACCGATTAAGTCACCCAATCATGGACGCATTTCTGACCGCTGATGGACTCGTTGCGCTCATCACGCTGACGGTGCTCGAGGTCGTGCTCGGCATCGACAACGTGATCTTCATCTCGATCCTTGCCGGCAAGCTGCCGGCCGGCGAGCAGGATCGCGCGCGCCGCATCGGCCTCATGGCCGCGATGGTGATGCGCATCCTGCTGTTGCTGTCGATAACGTGGATCATGCGCCTGACGGAACCGTTGTTCACGATTCCGGTTCTGCGCCACGAGCTGTCCGGCCGCGATCTCATCCTCGCCGGCGGCGGATTGTTCCTGCTCTTCAAGGCAACGCGGGAAATCCACGAGCGGCTCGAAGGCGAAGAGGGACACGTCGCCGCGCGCGTCGCCCCCTCGCTGGTGGCGGTGATCGCGCAAATCATGGTGCTCGACATCGTCTTCTCGCTCGACTCGGTGATCACGGCGGTCGGCATGGCGGAGGATGTCGCGGTGATGATCGCCGCGGTCGTCATCGCCGTCGCGATCATGCTGTTCGCCTCCAAGTCGGTCAGCCAGTTCGTGGACGCGCATCCGACCGTGAAGGTGCTGGCGCTCAGCTTCCTGATGCTGATCGGCGTGTCGCTGATCGCCGACGGCTTCGGCATGCACATTCCGAAAGGCTACATCTATTTCGCGATGGGCTTCTCGGTGTTCGTCGAGATGATCAACCTGCGCGCCAAGAAGAAGGGCAAGGCGGTCAAGCTGCACGACGGGTATCACGCGGTGGAGGACTGAAGACGCTCTTTGTTATCTCTTGGCGATCCACTCCGCAACCGCGTCTTGAATCTCCGCGTGAACGAGAGTCTGATCGCGGCCGCTCGACTTGAGCACCGCGAACGAATGATCGCCGCCTTCGACCGGCAGGATCTCGATCGGCGGTTTGGGGGACGCATCCGCGAGGGCTTCCGTGATCTCGTCGGGGCCGCCAAACGGATCGCGCGTGCCCTGCACGATCAGTGTCGGGACGGTCAGCGCCTTCAAATGCGCGACGCGATCGCCGGTGCGCTTGCCGCGGGGCGGCGACAGGGGATACCCGAAGGCGATGATGCCTGAAGGCTTCGGCACCGCGGGCCACTTATCGAGATACGCGCCAAGGTGCGTTGCCATCCGCCCGCCCATCGACTTGCCGCCGATGAAGAGTTTCTTCGCCTTGACGTGGCGATGCTCGACGGCGCCGACGACGGCGCGCCGGAACGCGTCTTCGAGCACGGGGGCGCGATCGGGCGTGCGCCGCTTCTTTTCCATGTAGGGAAAGTTGAAGGTGACGACCGTGACGCCGCGAGAGGCGAGGGCGCTCGCGTAGTTGGCCATGAACGGGTGAAAATGACCCGCGCCGGCGCCGTGCGCGAACACGAACAGGGCATCGAGTTGCCGATCGCCCTCGGGCGCATACAGGGCGGCGGCTACGGTCGTGTCGGGATCTCCAGGAAGCTTGAATGCGACGGGACTCACAATCAACCTTTATAACACTCGCGAAAGGCCGAGCTTGGACACCAGGACCATCGCCACGGGAACCCATGGACGGTATCTCGTCGAAATTCCCGAGCACAGCCGCGCCACGCTGATCGGCTTTCATGGCTACCAGGAGAACGCGGCGAGCAACTTCGACGTGCTGAAGAAGATCGCCGCCGATCGCCCGATCGGCCGCGTCAGCATTCAGGGACTGCATCGGTTCTACACGCGCGCGAACGACGTGATCGCGAGCTGGATGACGAAGGAGGACCGCGAGCTGGCGATCGCGGACAACATCGCCTATGTCTCGAAAGTGCTCGCGGCGGTCGCGGATGAGTACGGCATCACGCGTCCGTTGGTCTACGCCGGCTTCTCGCAGGGCGTCGCCATGACCTACCGCGCCGCGGCGTTCGCGCAACGGCCTTGCGATGGCGTGATCGCGCTTGCCGCCGACGTGCCGCCGGATGTGGCGCCGCTGGCCGCATCGCTCTCGAAGGTGCTGATCGGTCGTGGCAGCAAGGACGAGTGGTACACCGCCGAGAAGGCGGCGAAGGATCGCGATGTGCTGACGCAAGCGGGCGTCACGGTGGTCGAGCACGTTTTCGAGGGCGGGCACGAGTGGGCGCCCGAATTCATCGCGAAATGCAGCGCATTCATCGATGAACTGTTGTTGAGTTGACGCCGTCTAACCCCCTGATGTCCACCCTCATTGCCGACATTCGCTATTCCTTCCGGTCGTTGCTCAAAAGTCCGGGACTGACGCTGGCGGCAATCTTGTCGCTGGGCCTGGGCATCGGCGCGAACACGACGATCTTCACGTGGGTACAGGCGGTCCTGTTCCGGCCCATCCCGCTGGCGGCGGATCCGTCGACGATCCGCATCGCGGCGATGGAGAACCGCGAAGGGCAGAGCCGATCGTGGTCGTATCCGAACTACGTCGACTTCCGCGATCGTGCCAGGATGATCGACGTCGTCGCGCAGGACGATCGGACCTTCAACATCGCGGTGGACGACACCGCCGAGCGCGCCTGGGGCGGCATGGTCAGCGGCAACTACTTCGACGTGATGGGCATCCGTCCGGCGGCCGGCCGCTTCTTCACAGCGAAAGACGACGTCACGCCGGGCGGTCATCCGGTCGCGGTGCTGAGCTACTCCCTCTGGCAGCGGCGCTTCGCCGGCGACCCGTCGATGGTCGGCAAGCAGGTCACCATCAACAACACGCCGATCACGATCATTGGCATCGCGCCTGAAGGCTTCATCGGTTCGTTCCTCGGCGTGGCCACCGCGGCGTGGGTGCCGATGGCGATGCAGAAGGAGATGATGGGCGGCGACACCATGAACCAGCGCGGCAACGGCTGGTTCCAGACCATCGTCCGGTTGAAGCCCGGCGTGTCGCCGCAACAGGCGCAGGCGGAAGCGTCGTCGATCATGGCGCAGCTCGAGCAGGAGTACCCCGATTTCAACGAGGGCCGCCGTCTGCGGATCGTGCAGACATGGGAGGCGCCGTTCGGCGCCGGTACCGTGCTCGCGCCGCTGCTGGGCGTGTTGTCGATCCTGGTGGCGCTGGTGCTCGTGATTGCGTGCGCGAACGTGGCCAACCTCCTGCTCTCGAGGGCGGTGTCGCGGCGGCGTGAAGTGGCGGTGCGCCTGTCGCTCGGCGCCAGCCGCGCGCGCCTGGTTCGCCAGCTGCTCACCGAGTCGTTCATGCTCGCGGCCTTCGCCGGCAGCATTGGCGTGGTGATGGCCTACTGGACGATGGACGTGATCATGGCCTTCGTGCCGCCGGTGGACATGCCGATCGATTTGGGGCTGCGAATGGACGGCACCACGCTCGTCTTCGCGATGATGGTCTCGATGGTGACCGGACTCGTCTTCGGACTGGCGCCGGCGCTGCAGGCCTCGAGCAATCAGACGATCAACGCGCTGAAAGAAGAAGGGCGCAGCGGCAGCGGCGGCCGTCTGACCGGAAAGTTGCGTAGCTCGCTGGTTGTCGCACAGGTGGCGGTGTGCCTCGTCCTGCTCGTTGGCGCGACGCTGTTCCTGCGCAGCTTCATCGCCGCGCAATCGTTGTCGCCGGGATTCGATGCGTCGCACGTGGTCACGGCGTCGATGGACATGTTCCCCAGCGGTTACACCGGCGATCGCCATCGCGAATTCCAACGGCGAGCGATCGAAGCGATATCGGCGATTCCCGGTGTGCAATCCGCTGCGCTGGGCTCGCGTTTGCCGCTCGGATTCGGCGGCAACAACTCGACCAGTGTCGGCGTCGAGGGCTACGTGCCGCGCGAGAACGAAGAGATCGTGATCAATTACAGCACCGTCGGTCCGAAGTACTTCGAGACGATGGGCATTCCCATCCGGCAGGGCCGCGAGTACAACGACACCGATACGCTGCAGTCGCCGCGCACGCTCGTGATCAACGAATCGATGGCCAGGCGCTATTGGCCGCAGGGCAACGCCCTTGGCGGCAAGATTCGATTGGGGCAGAACCTCGCCGAAGTGATCGGCATCGTCGCCGACTCGAAATACAGCAGCATCAACGAGCGCCCGCTGCCGCAACTGTTCTTCCCGATGTCGCGGAGCGAAACGAGCACGCTGCGGCTGTTCGTGAAAACCAGCGGCGATCCGGCGCCGATGGTGGCCGAGGTCCGCAACGCGATTCGCGGTCTCGATGCCAGCCTGCCGGTCTATGACGCGCGCACGCTCAACGAGCACATGCAGGTCGCCGTTTTCGCGCAGCGCATGGCCGCGGATCTCCTTGGCGCGATGGGCGTGCTGGCGCTGCTGCTCGCGGCGATCGGCCTCTACGGCGTGATGGCGTATGCGGTCAGCCAGCGGACGCAGGAGCTCGGCATTCGACTCGCGCTCGGCGCATCGCCGGGATCGCTGCTCGGCATGATCGTCCGGCAGGGCATGAAGCTGACGACGATTGGACTCGCGATTGGCCTTGCGCTCGCCCTCGGCGCCTTCGGATCGATCGGCGCCGTGCGGACGCTCCTGCCGGGCATCTCACCGCTCGATCCGCTCACGTTCGTCGCGGTGCCGGTCGTTCTTGGATTAATCGCGCTCCTCGCGAGCTGGATACCGGGACGCAGAGCAGGAAAGGTCGATCCGCTCGTCGCGCTTCGCTACGAGTAGCTTCACTCGTACCTGAGAGCCACCATCGGATCGACTCGCGAGGCGCGGCGGGCGGGCAGATAGCCCGCCGCGAGCGACACAAGGACGGTCGCGCCGATCGCCGCGCTGATCGTCCACGCGTCGGTCGTCGACAATCCGAACAGCACGCTTTCCACGAAGCGGCCGCCTGCAATCGCACCGGCCAGTCCCACCACGACACCGATCACGACCATCAACATCGATTCACGCAGCACCATGCCGACCACGCCGGCGCGCTGGGCGCCGAGCGCCATGCGAATGCCGATCTCGTTGGTGCGGCGCGACACGCTGTAGGACATCAGGCCGAACAGGCCAATGCAGGCGAGGAGCAGCGCGAGCGCGCCGAACAGCGAATAGGCGAGCGCGAAGAGCCGTTCCTGCGCGAACCGCCCCTCCACCTGATCGCTCTGCGTCGTGATCCCGGTCATCGGCACGTCGGGATCGATCTGCTGCATAGCACCGCGAACCGTCTCCGTCATGCTTGCCGGGTCCGTTGCGGTCCGGACCATCACCGTCAGCGAACGCGTGCCGGGTCGAAGCGGCGTATACATGGTCGCCGGCGCCGCGTCGCGCAGGCTGTCGTACTTGGTGTCGCGGATCACGCCGATGATTTCGGTCTTGGCGCTCTCTTCGATGTTCTGACCGAGCCGCTGTCCGATCGGGTTTTCGTTGGGCCAGTATTTCTTCGCCGCCGTTTCGTTGATGATCGCGGAGTCGTCGGGATTGGCGGCATCGCGCTCGTTGAAATCGCGGCCCATCACAATCGGAATCTGCATGGTGTCGAAAAACTTCGGCGCGACGCCCATGTAATAGATGTCCTTCGCCTCTTTGTCGGTCTGACCCTGCTTGTAGATGCCGGTGATGCTGGTGCTGCCCGAGAGCAGCGCATTACGGGTAAACGACACCGACTGCACACCCGGCAGGGCTTCGAGCGACGACTGCATCCGCTGATACAGCTGTGTCATCCGTTCGGCCGTGTAGCCGTTGAGCGCCGGGTTGACGCGGAACATCAGGATGTTGCTGGCGTTGAAGCCGACGTCGACCGAGCGGAGATTCTGCAGCGTGCGCACGAACAAACCGGCGCCGATCAAGAGCACGACCGACACCGCCACCTGCGTCACGAGCAGCGCCTTGCTCAGCCACGTTCGCCCGACGGCGACGCTGCGGCTGTTCTCTTTCATCGCGCTGGCGAGATCGACCTGAGTGGCGCGAAGCGCGGGGATCAATCCAAAGATCAGCCCCGTCAACATACTGATCCCGGCGACGAAGGCGAGCACCTGCGCGTCGATGGTCGTGTTCTGGCCGAAGGGGAGCAGCTTCTTGCTCCAGTAGCCAAGCAGGATGCCGAGCGCGCCGCCCGTGCCTGACAGCAGCAGGCTTTCCGTCAGGAGCTGCCGCACCAACCGGCGTCGCGACGCGCCCATCGACAGGCGCACCGATACTTCGCGATAGCGCGCGGCCGCGCGAGACAGCAGCAGGTTGGCCACGTTCGCACAGACGATCAACAGCAGCAGGACGACGATCGCACTGAGGACCGAGGCGGATCTCGACGAAGTGCGATCGAGATCGTAAATGCCGCGGGCGCCGGGGAGCACGAGCAGCTCGGGTACGGCATCGCCGTCACGACGGTTGAACGACATCTTGCGCTGCGCTTCGGTCAACTCGGCCTGGAAGGATTCCATGCCGCCGCGCGCCGCCTGCGCGAACGGCCCGGCGAGATTGCCTTTGACCTGGTCGAGCGTGACGCCGGGTTTCAGGCGTCCCGCAACCTGCAGGTACCAGTTGGTCGGCTGTTCGACACGCGGCTTGACCGGACCGAACCGCGCATTCGAAAAGAGATCGGCGGCGGGCACGTAGCGCGGCTCCATCAGGAACGGCACGAACACATCGCGCGAATTCTCCGCCATGCGTTGAATGCCGATGAACCCCGGCGGCAGCACGCCGATCACCGTCACCGGGATGTTGTTCAACCGGACCGTCTGGCCGACGATCGACCGATCGCCCGCAAAGCGCTTCTGCCAGAACGCGTGGCTGATCACCGCCACCAGTTCAGCGCCGGGCTTTTCGTCGGATTCCTCGATCGTGCGTCCGGCGAGGGCGGACACGCCCAGCACCTTGAAGTAGTTCCCAGACACGCCGAACGAGGTCGCGATCTCCGAGCTGCCGTTCGACGCGAAGTTGAACGACTCGAGCGAGGTCCCGGCGATCACATCCGTCATCGTTTGATTGGCGGATTTCAGCTGCTGATAGATCGCGTTCGAGAACGTGCTGCGCACGTTCTGGCCGTTGTGCTGCTGCGAGAACCCGTAGTCGCTCGAC
>Ga0111538_10005788_pt1 | contig 16828 bp, 13 predicted proteins | sample SoiMethybrSBSTD1_FD_79669 | JGI IMG/M metagenome (GOLD analysis project Ga0111538, IMG submission 79669) | Bulk soil microbial communities from a Populus tree surrounding site in Tennessee, USA - Soil MetaG P. TD hybrid SBSTD1 (version 2)... | ecosystem: Environmental > Terrestrial > Soil >...
CCAAGACTTGGTGCCGCTGGCCGATCCTGTCAGGTGGTTTTCAGCGCGAGCTCGTGGCGCTGCAGAACATCCAGGCCCGGGCCCGGGGACCCGGAGTCTGGCTGCTCGCAAACCTGGACAACCGGCTCTTGCTCGCCACCAGCAACCGATCCGAGGCCGCGGTCGGCTACGCGACGATGGACGGCGACACTGCGGGCGGATTGAGCCCGATCGCCGGCATCGACAAGGCGTTCCTGCGCCGCTGGTTACGCTGGCTCGAAAGCACGGGCCCGTTCGAGCTCGGCGCGATCCCGGAGCTTTACGCCGTGAACGTCCAGGCGCCGACCGCGGAGCTCAGGCCTGCGGCCGCGGGACAGACCGACGAAGCCGACCTGATGCCGTACGAGCTGCTCGACGCCATCGAGCGCGCCGCGATCCGCGACAAGCGCACGCCGCTCGAGGTGTACCGGCTGATGCGCGTGGAATTCCCGCGCTATGGCGCGGCCGAGCTCGGGGCCTGGATCGAGCGCTTTTTCACGCTGTTCAGCCGCAACCAGTGGAAGCGCGAGCGCTATGCGCCGTCCTTCCACGTCGACGACGCGAACCTCGATCCCAAGACTTGGTGCCGCTGGCCGATCCTGTCAGGTGGTTTTCAGCGCGAGCTCGTGGCGCTGCGGGCGGCGGTCGATCGCGACGCGAACAAATCGAAATGAAGGAGCCCCTGATGCCGAAGTTGATCGAAGCACCCACGCGCGTTCAGGCCGCCGGCAACGTGCCCAAGCTCATCGACGAGTACGTCGGTCGCGTCAACAACGCCGAGCAGCGGCTCAGTGTCGCCCACATGCGCTCGCCGAGCGGCTGGGTGGAGCCCGGCCAGCGTCCCGATTTCGACGAGTACACCGTGGTCTTGCGCGGCGCCTTGCGTGTCGAACACGAAAGCGGTGTGCTCGAAGTGCGGGCGGGGCAAGCGGTGCTGGCGGCCAAAGGCGAGTGGGTGCGTTACAGCACGCCCGGCGCCGAGGGGGCCGAGTACATCGCGGTCTGTCTACCGGCGTTCGCGATGGATAGCGTGCACCGCGATCACTCGTGAACGATGAACAGCGTGGCCGGCTCGGCTTCGGGCCGCCAGCGCACGCCGTGCCAGCCCTGGGGTAGCGCGGGCTCGGTGAACTCGAACAACCAGCGCCCGTCGATCGGAGACACGTTGATGCAGCCGGCGCTCTTCTTGTTGCCCCAGTCGTCGTGCCAGTAGGCGCCGTGCAATGCGTGCGGGCCGCTGAAGTTCTGGGTCCACGGCACGTCCGAATGGATGAAGTCGTGGGGTGCCGCCATCGTCGCGGTCGCGAACTTTCCCGTGATGTGGAAGGTTCCGGTCGGCGTCGAGGCCGTTTCCAGCGGCTCCTTGCCCGGGATCGGCACGCCGCCGCGGCCCGCGGATATCATCGTTGCGTACACGGGCCGCGTATTTTCGTAGGCGATCAACCAGCCCTTCATCACGCTGGCCTCGAGCCAGGTGCGTCGCGGCCCGCCCGCGGGCGCGGCATCCGCCGAGACCGTGTCGCCCCACGGGGTCGTCGTTCGCGGCTTCGGCACGACCGCGTCGCGCTCCAGCAGCCAGAGCCCGTGATCGCGCGTTTCCAGGTAGCGGTCGCGTCCGACCTCGACCGCTTGGCCCGTGAGCTCGACCCGCGACAAACGCGCCCAGTGCTCGCCGGTCGCGACCAGCTCGCCGCTCGCGTCGCGCCTCCACTTCGGTCGATCCTTGCCGCGGAAAAACGCTAGCGGCAGCTTCGCGTCATTGCCGAGCCGAACGCCCTGGAAATGAACCTCGGGGTACGGCGCGACACGGTCCTTCGGCACCCAGGTGAAGTCGTGCGTCAAAAGCCACGAGCGCTGACCGTCGAAGACTTCGTGCGACCAGGCGACGGTGGAGAGCGGCGTCAGGCGCGTGCGGTTCTCGGCCAGCGCCGGTGGCAACGCACCGAGATCGATCGGCGAAGCCTTGGCCTGCGTCAGATCGACTCCCTGGAGCAGCTGATCGACCGTGCCTTTGCGGGCCGCATCGATGCGCGCGAGCTGCTGTGGGAAGTCCCACTCGCGCATGCGCTGTTCTTCGAGGCTGGGCAGACTGCGGTAGCGATTCAAGCCGCGTGACTCGCCGTAATGATGCGGCCACGGCGAATCGAGCTTCGGCGCGTACTCGGCCAGCTTCTTCACGAGCGGATCGTTCACGTCGAGCGTGGCGTCGCGGCCGTCGACGCAAACGAAGCCGCGCGGCTCGATCTCGTACCAGCTCGTGCAGCCCGGTCCCCAGCGCTTCTTGCCGGTCTTGAGCCGGGCCGAGCCGCCCACCCAGAGGTATCCCATCCAGCCCTTCGAGGTGTCGGGCTCGATGCGAATCCAGACGAAGCGCGTCTTCGCGTAGACGCGTGGCGGCTCGTCGCGCACGGCGGCCGCGCTGCTCAGGGGCGGCGGCGGTTTGGCGGCTTTGGCGATGCCAGGCGTCGCGCTGGCGGCCGGTGCGTTACCGGGCGCTCGAACCGCGCCTTCGCCCTTGGTTTCGCTGCCGGCGCACGCGGCGGCGAACGCGAATCCGGCCGTCACGGCGGCGAGCGCGGATCCGGCGACGGCGGAACGCTGGAGCATCGGGAAGCACAGCCTAGCCGAGATGGAACGAAAGCGCGAAACGCCCGCGTCCGAGCTAGGCTCGGCCCCTCTTGATCCCGCGCACCGAAGCGGAGCTTTTCCAGCGTGCACGCGCGCTCGCGGGCCGAACCTTGGGTTCGATCGCCGCCGAGCACGGCAGCGTGCCGCCAGTCGAGCTGGTGAAAGCCAAGGGTTGGGCCGGCCAGCTCCTCGAGCGCGCGCTAGGCGCGAGCGCTGCTTCCCGGGCCGAGCCGGATTTTCAGCACCTCGGCGTCGAGCTGAAGAGCTTGCCGGTCGATGCCCGCGGGCGCCCTCGGGAGTCGACCTTCGTGTGCACGATAGCGCTGAGCGAGATCGGCGACGTCGAGTGGGAGAGCTCGCGGGTCTGGCGCAAGTTGCGCCGGGTTTTGTGGCTGCCGATCGAAGCCGACCGCCGGCTCTTGCCGGCCGAAAGACGCGTCGGCGAGCCGCTGCTCTGGAGCCCGAGCGCCGAAGAGGAGTCTGCGCTGCGCTTCGACTGGGAAGAGCTCAGCGGGCTGATGGGGCGCGGCGCGGTCGAGGCGATCACAGGTCACCTGGGAAAGTGGCTGCAGGTGCGGCCAAAAGCCGCGAATGGTCAGGCCAGGCGGCGCGCTTTGGATGCGGACGGAGTGGGTTTTGCCACACTGCCGCGCGGATTTTACCTGCGGGCCGCATTTACTGCGCGTCTGCTGGCCTCGCATTACGCGATCGGACGACCGTGAGAGCTTGCTTCGTGCCGACGCGAACCTTAATGAGGAGTGCTTGCGAACTCGGGCACGCGGCTTCAGCAAGTGCTGGCGTTCCGTCGCCTGGTCGATCGCGCTTGCTGTGGCCGCGTCGAACGCGGCTGCTCAGCATCCGGCGCCCGAAGAGCTCACTCCAGCCCAGGGCCCGGCCGCACCGGGTGCGGAGCCGGCGCCCGAGAGTGAGCCAGCTCCTCAGCCCCCCGCGGGAGCTCCGGCTCCACAGCTGCCGCCCGACGAAGCCGCTACCGACGAGCTGATCGGCCGGCTGCTCAGCGGCGGCGAGTCGCCGGAGAAAGATGATCTGCGCTGGCTGTATTCCGACCTCGAGGAATACGCGCCGACCGATCTGGTCGGAAAGCCGATCCCGGCCCCCGCTTTGCCCGAGCGCGGCGAAGGCTCGCGGCGCGTCTGGGATCCGCGCTGGCGCCGCTTCGCGGTCGGCAACTACATCCTGACCGGTGTGGCGATCGCGGTGGCAGCGGGCTCGGTGGCGATCCCGACGTCTCCGGATCGCTGGCGCGGGAAAAATAGCTTCGACGAATCGGTGCGCGACGCGATCGGCATCGAGGACTACCCGGACGGCCAGATCCCCCGCGACATCAGCGACGTTTTGCTGTCCCTCACGATCATGAACCCGTTGCTCGTCGACTCGCTGGTGATCACTTACTGGTACCGGAAGAGCGACGACGTCGCGACGCAGATGGCACTGATCGACACCGAGGCCATGGGGCTCGCGAGCGCGATCCAGGGGCTGACCTCGGGCTTCACGAGCCGCGAACGCCCCTACGGGCGCAACTGCGGCAAGACCATCGACTCGAGGTTCGACGATTGCGATTCTTCCAAGCGCTACCGCAGCTTCTTCAGCGGACACACCGCGCTCTCGTTCGCAGGCGCCAGTGTCAGCTGCAGCAACCACATTCACCACCAAGTTTACGGCAATGGCACCGCGGACGCGATCGGTTGCGTCGCGGCGCTCACTGCCGCCGGTGTCACCGGCACGATGCGCGTGGTCGGCGATCAGCACTACGCGAGCGACGTGATCATGGGCGCCGGCATCGGCACCTTGACCGGTTTCGGGTTGCCCTGGCTCTTGCACTACGGTCCGCTGGCCCGCGTTGAAAGTGGCTCGAACGGCGCCCCGGCACTGCGGCTGAGCCTGGTGCCGGTCTCGAACGGTCTCGGCGTCGGAGGGCAGTTCTGATGTCTCGGCAGCGCCGATTTTTGCGCCGGGTGCTGTGGCTGCTCGCGTTCGCTTGCGCCTTCGCCTGCGCGGCGCCGGCGTTCGCCCAGAAAGCGTTCGGCGTCGATCCAGTGGCGCCCGGACCCCCGGCGGCAACGGGAACCGAGCAAGCCTTGGTGGCGCGCTACTGGGCGCTCGGCCGGCCGCGCTTCTTTTTCGGGACCACGCTCGAGGCCGGCTACGCTTACGTCCGCCCGCGCTTCGGTGTCGGCTACGGCTTGCCTTACTGGCGCTGGATCGGCCTCGAGACGTACCCGATCGTGTCGCTCGGCAGCGTCGGCGGGTACGCAGGGATAGGCGCGGCGGTGCCCGGCCTCCAGTTTCGCGCGGGCGGGCGCTACACCTTCCCGTTTTCGCGTTTCTATTTGCAGCCGCGCGAGAGCTTCACGCGCTTCGACACCGAGCTTCGCGAAGGCGATCGCGCCACCTACCTGAGTCTCGAAGCGGAGCTCAGCGGCACCGTGCCGGTACCCGCCGGTAGCTTGTTCGCGGTCGCCACCGCCTACCGCGTGATGATGGTTCCCGACGGCTTCTACCTGTACGAAGAGAACCTGCGGCAGGTGATGAAACCGCCCTACATCTGGCGCGGGCGGCTCGGGTATCTGTTCGCCTTCGGTCGCGACGCCGCGATCCGGCTCGGCCCCGTCGGAGATCTGATCGGCCTGCCGGGACGCGACGAGTTCGTGGTGCGAGCCGGGGTCGTCGCTTCGGTCTCGATCGACGCGCACCTCGACGCGCAAGCTTCGCTGGTGCCGGTGATCGTGAGCCCGGACTCGCTCGGGCTCGCGGGGGCGGATTTCGGTCAGCTCGGCGTGCGATTCCGCTGGGCGACGGGTTCGACTCCGGATCCCGAAGCGGTGCGACGCGAGCGCGAGAAGGCGATCGAACGCGTCGAGGAGTGACGCCCGCTACTGAACGGCCGAAGGACCGCGGGTAGCGACGAGCTTCTTGCTCGGCGCCTTGGGCGCGGGCTGCGGTGGCGGCGTGAGCTCCGCGACGCTGAAGCTCCCGTTCTTGTCCACGTCCAAGCGCACGTAGAGCTCTTTCATCCGCCCGGCCACCTCGGACTGCATCACCGTCGCCAGCTCGCGAGCAGTGAAGCCACCGTCGTGGTCGAGATCGAAGCGGACGAAACGCTCGACGGGCATCATGTTCACTTCTGCTCGCGTGCAGCGACCATCGTGGTTGCGATCGAGCTGTTTGAAACGCTTCTGGACGCGGCGCGTGATGCTGTCGTTCACCACGGTGGCGAACTCGCCGAAGCTCACGTTGCCGTCGCGATCGCGATCGGCTGCCGTCCAGACGCTGCTCGCCGCGGCGGTCGAGTCGACCGCTTCGAGTTCCTTGTCCGCCGGTGCGCTCGTCGACTTCGAGTTCGACCGCCCCGTCTTGCTGACGGGGACTGGGATCTTCGAAGGAGGCTTGCCGAAACTGTAGGAAGCGGTGAGCAAGAGGCCCGTGGCGATCAACAGTCCGGCAGTCTTTTTCATGACAATCCTTCGAATGGTTTTGTGAGGTTTTGCCCGCTCAACGCCCGCGCGTCCGCAATGGTGACAGCCCTTCGACGGACGCGCATCACCTTTCCATCACGACCCACAGTCAAGGGAACCTAAGTACTTCTTCGGTGGGAGGCAAGAACTCCAATATGCGCCGCCTCAGGTCAAAATGCCCGCTTTTGTGCGGTGCGTCGCGACGGTTTGCCACGCTCTCGAGAGTTAGCGTCGCCCACTCCCCCGACACGCGGTGTAGAGCGCTGTACGGCGATGTGAGACGTTTTCACGCCACGAACGAATTTTCGAAGCGGGCCGCCACGGGTATGTGCGGGTGCCGGCTCAAAGTCGGGACCGGCGAAGTGATAGACTGACCGATCGACATGAGGCGGCTCGTAGCTTTCTTTTGTGTGCTCGGGGTCGTCCCCGGTTTGGATTCGTGCGGCGGCGATTCCTTCACGCAGGCCCAAGGCAGCGGCGGTTCCGGCGGCAGCAGTGCTGCAGCAGGCACTGGCGGAACGAACGCGGCAGGTACCGCGGGAAGTGCTGGCCGCGCTGGGGCAGCGGGCCGAGGTGGTTCGGCCGGCGCCGGCGGAAGCAACGGTTCGGGCAACGGTGGAGTCGGTGGGTCGTTCGGGGGCGGCTCGGGCAACGGAGGCAGCGGTGCTGAAACCGGCGCTGGGGGCACCGACGGCAGCGCCGGAGTCGGTGCCGGTGGCAACGGCGGTGGATTCGTCGATGGCGGGTCGGGCGCTGCGGGTGTTGGAGGAAACGGTGGCTCGGGCGCCGGGAGCGGCGGCGGATCGGGTGCCGGCAGCGGCGGCGTAGCGGGCAGCGGCGGCAGTGGCGGAAGCGGCGGCACCGCTCAGAGAACGTGCTCCGAGTTGCGCCAGGAGGTGTTGACTCGCCTGGCTGCGGCTCAAATCTGTTGCCCAGCGTGCGTTTCGATTTCGCAGTGCAACACCGTGGCGCTCGGGCTGTGTTGTGACGTGACGCTGAACTCGGCGGACTCTCAGGAGACCAAGGCATACATCCAGGCCCTGAATGATTTCCGCGCCGCGAATTGCCCCAACGCTTGCCCCGACGTGGTCTGTACGCCGCAGCCATCGCACACCTGCGGGCCGACCGGCTCGTGTCTCTGAGCTCGAGATCCAGCGCCGGCATCGGGGCGGCGGCGCTGATCGCGCTCGGCGCGTGCGGGGGTGGCGACGATCCCGCGGCACCGAGCGCGCCCGAGGGTGGCGGCGTCGATGCGGGCACGGACGCGCCGTCCGTCGATGCGGCGCGCGAAGCGGCCTCCGACTCCGCTGCCGACGCAGCTGGCGATGCGCCGCCGCTCGACCCTGATTCCGGGCCATCGCGACCCTATTACCTCGCGTCAGCCGGCGTGCAGCTCTTGATCACGGGGCCCGACCTCGGACTATCGATGACGATGGCGAACCTCGCCAGCGACGTCGATCTGATCGCGGTGCATCAGGAATTTTACGGCGTCCCGTGGCAGGCGTTCGAGGCGGGGACAGCGCCGCCCGCGCAGTGGACAGCGAAGATGCAGGAGCTCGCGAGCGGAGCGCGCAACGCGGGCAAAGGCGTTTTCCTTTCGGTGAACCTGCTCAACGGCGCCCGCGATTCACTGGCGGAACGCACCGTGATCCAAAATGGCCAGTTCGAGTCCGAGGACGGCTGGGCCGCGCGCTGTTACGACTTTGCGACAGCGCCGGACGCGGCGGCCAAGCGGGCCGCCTACCTGCGCTACGTCGACTACATGGTCGAGCTGTTCGAGCCGAAGTATTTGAACTTCGCGATCGAGGTGAATCTGTTCTTCGAGAAATGCCCGACCGCGGTGGCGGGCCTGATCGGCGTGACCAATGCCGTGTACGACGCGGTGAAGGCCAAGACGCCGAACGTCGTCGCGTTCCCGTCGTTCCAGATCGATCACCTGTACGGGTACTCGGAGGACAGCTGCGCGGCGGGTCGGCCGCGCGACGCGTGTTTCGACGCCTTTTACGCGCAGATCGCTCCGATGAAGCGCGATCGCTTCGGGATCTCGTCGTATCCGTACCTGAACTCGGTCGCGGGCGTGCCGGATCTGCCCGCGGATTGGTTTTCGCGCGGCGCGGCGCGCGCCGGCGAGCGCCCCGTCGTCGCAGAAACCGGCTGGCTGTCGACGCCGATGGTCGCGCGGCACGCGACGCTCGGTTGCTACACCGTCACCACGCAGTCGCAAGCCGACGCGCGTGACTACCTGGATCGGCTGCTCGCCGCCGCCGAAGCGTCGAAGATGGATCTGGTGACCTGGTGGTCGAATCGCGATCTGGTCGTCACCGAATTGATGGCCGAGTGCCCGTGCGACTTCGACGCGAACTGGTGTGCGATCGTCGACATCTTTCGCGGCCCCGCCAGCGCCGGTCCGGACGCTCAGTTTTTCGGCGAGCTCACGCTCAAGGCGTTCGGAGCGATGGGGATCCGCGACTACGCAGGCAATCCGAAGGGAGTGCTGTTCGAGCGCTGGCGGCAGGCACAGCTCCGGACGCCGGTCGTGAAGTAGCTGGATTTTTCCGATCACGTTGGATTGGGCGGGCGCGGGAACGGGCCTTGCTTGGCCAGGCCCCACGGTGGTTCGGATCGCAACTGTTCTCGGGGGTTCGCGCGCGAACTCCCGCTTTTCGCGCGGGCGGGAGACGCGTTCTCCGCGATCCAGGCGATCTTCGCGATCGCGGCACCGTTCGGGATCTGGCGTGCGGGTGGCCGCCAGACGCTTCGCATCACTCGCCGCCCTCGAGAGCTCGCCGTGCACCACTTCGTGTTGACTCTTCGTGACCGTCTCGTCCCCTGGATGGGCGCGTTGACCGTGCTGCTTGCGCTGAACCCGCTCTCCGCCTGCTCGTCGACCTCGGGGTCCGGTGATGACGACGGCGGCTCGTCCGGCCGCGGTTTCGGAGGCAGAGGCAACGCCGGTGGAGTCGGTGGCGTCGGAGCGGGCGCTGGCTTCGGCGGGCAAAGTGGCGGCTCCGGCGGAGCGAATGGCAGCGGCTTCGGCGGCTCGAACGGCAGCGGCTTCGGCGGCTCGAACGGCAGCGGCTTCGGCGGCTCGAACGGCGGCGGGTCCGGCGGCAGCGATGGGGTCGGCGGCGCTTCAGGCGGCGACGGCGCGGGTGGCAGCGGCGGCGCGTCGGGCAGCTCCGCGGGAGGAAGCGGCGGCGCGGGTGCAGCGGGCGGTACCGGCGGCGCCGGAGCCGGTGGCACGGGCGGCAGCGGGGGCGGCGCGATCGGCGGCTACATGACGTTCGGAAACTGGCATGGGTTCGCCTGGACGGCGACCGGTGGCAGCGGAAGCATCATGCCGCCGAACTTCGGCGCCGTGACCAAGCCGCCGCTGTGCGCGAACGGCAACCTCGCTTCTGGAACTGCCAACGTCGGCCTCTTGGGCGTGAATCTCAACCAGGCTTCGGCGCCGAACTCGCCGATCATGAGCGTGGTGCCGACGCTCGACGGGATCACGGTCAGCGTCACCAACAACGGCACCTCGACCTTGCGCCTTCAGATCCAGGGACCGAACGGTGCCACCGACGCCAACAATCGCTGGTGCGCGCCGATCTTCGGCTCTGGAGGCTTCATCCCCTGGTCCGCCTTCAACACCATGTGCTGGGACGGCACGGGCACGCCGTACAAGAAGGAGCCCATCGTTGCCGCGATGATCCTGGTTCCTGGCGCTAGCGGGCCCGTGAACTTCAACTTCTGTCTGAACGACATCGCCGAGTCCCGCGACCCCGGAAGCTCCGGCGGGGGCGGCTGCAGCTTGACCGGCGGCAGCGGCGAAGGGACGGGAACCCTGACCGGCGGCTTCGACTGGAAGGGCGTCACGCGCGGCGGCAAGAACTACGTCATCCAGAACAACGTCTGGGGCGGCTCCTCGAGCCAGCGCGTGTCGTACACCGGCGTATCGTTCTCGATCAGTAACCAAACCGGGAACAATCCAACGACCGGCCAGCCGATCTCGTATCCGTCGGTTTTCGTCGGCTCGAACAACGGCCGCAACACAACGGGCAGCAACATGCCGAAGCGCGTCGGTGCGCTCACCACCGTGCCGACGGCTTGGAGCTGGAGCACGAACGGCGCGAGCGGCAACTACAACGCGACTTACGACGTCTGGTTCAGCTCGGGCGCAGGGGGAGATTCGGGTAACCCCTCGGGCGGCTACCTGATGGTCTGGCTGTACCGTCCCAACAACGTCCAACCGATCGGCAACGCTCCCGAGGGCGTCGTCAACCTCGCGCAGGGAACCTGGAACGTGTGGCGCGGCACGCAGCTCGGCCACCCGATCGTGAGCTACGTGCGGGTCGGAACCACGAACTCGCTCAGTTTCGATCTGAACGATTTCATCAAGGACGCCGTGAGCCGCGGCGTCTTGAACAACAACATGTATCTGACCAACATCTTCGCTGGCTTCGAGATCTGGAGCGGCGGCAACGGTCTTCGCACGGACAACTTCTGCGCCGTGGTGAACTGAGGAATTTTGGGGTCGTACCTCGGTGCGGCGTGAGGCGTCGCCTCACATGCATCGCGGCGGTCGGCGTCCGCGGGATACCGTGACGGACCGACAAAACCAGAACGTCTTCACAAGAGCTCCAGGTCGCGTTGATCGAAGCCCATCAGATAGAGCAGGGTGTCGAGGCGCTCGTGGTAGTTGAGGCTCATGGCGGCGACCTTCTGCAGCGCGGGCTTGGCGCGGAAGGCGATGCCGAGGCCGGCGGCTTTCAGCATCAGCATGTCGTTGGCGCCGTCTCCTATGGCCACGGTTTGTTCGAGGCGAACCTGGTAGACCTTGGCCATGTCCTTGAGCACCTGCGCCTTGCGCTCGCCGTCGACGATCGCGCCCGCCAGGCGTCCGGTGATCACGCCGTCTTTGACCTCGAGCTCGTTGGAAAACGCGAAATCGAGGCCGAAGCGCGTTTTCAGCTCGTCGACGAAGAAATCGAAGCCGCCGCTGACCAACCCTACGCAAAAGCCCAGGTTCTTCAGCGTGCGCACGAAGCGCTCGGCTCCGGGCGTGAGCTCGAAGGACGCGGCCAGGGCGCGGGCGCGCTCGAAGCGTAGCCCCGAAAGCAGGCCCACCCGTTCGGCGAGCGCCGACTTGAAGTCGATCTCGCCGCGCATCGCGCGGGCGGTGATCTCGCTGACCCGATCCTTGACGCCGGCCAGATTCGCGAGCTCGTCGATGAACTCGCCTTTGACGAAGGTCGAATCGACGTCCATGCACACGAGCCGCTTGTTGCGGCGGAAGATGTCGTCGCGCTGAACGGCGAGGTCGACGCCGAGCTCGCTGCCCAGCATAAGGAAAGTGCCGCGTATCTCGGCGAGCCCGCCGGCGTCGACCCCCGCTGCCGGACCGAGGTCGGCGATCAGCTCGAGGCCGCTCAGGCCCTCACGAGACAGCGAGTGGATCTCGAGAATGTTCATGCCGCGTTCGGCCATCAGGCGCGTGACGCGCGCTACCGCGCCGCCGTCGGCGAGCGCGCCGAGCACGGTGACGCACAGCCCCGGGCGTGCGCCGTCGGGCGCCTCGCCCTCCGATTCGAAGGCGCTCACCTCGAGGCGCAACCCGAGCTCGCGTACCGCGAACAGGATGTCGCGCAGCGCGCTCGATTGGGGCGGGATGTCGACGATCGCGCTCAGGATCAGGTAGCCGTGCAGCACCGACTGGCCGATGTTCACGAGGTCGGCGCCGCCGTGAGCGATGATTTCCGTGAGTCGGGCGGTGACGCCGGGTCGATCAGGGCCGGCGACGTGCAAAACGATCCGATTCGGATTGGACAAGGAGCTCCGCATATACCAAAGGGAGCCCCCGATCACGCTTGAGCTAGTGCGCGGGGCGAGCGCCCCCGCCGGCTCGGTGAATTTTCAGGCCATCGCGCGGCGGCAGAGGTCCAATAGAACCGGGACGGCCTCGCTGGCGCGCGCCTCGTTGTACGAATCGAGATAATGCCGCGCCATGCCGACGATGCCGTGGACGAGGGCATAGATCATGTTGTCGGCCGGCATCTGCTCGATCAGTCCGAGGTCGCGGGCGTCCTTGAGACCATCTCGAAACAGGGTGGCGAAGCGCTCGATGGTATCGCGGTGGAGTTTCTCGTGCTGAGACCCGTAGTGCGGAGCTTCACGCAGGAACACGCGGGCGAGATCGCCCTCTTCGGCGATGAGCTCGAAGAATGCCCGCAGCGCTCCGCGGACGCGCTCGAACGGATGCGCTTCCTGAGCGACCTGCTGGGTGACGCGCTCGAACGCGAGGTCGGCGGCGGTCTGGCGCGTCGCCAGAAACACGTCCGACAGATCGCGGAAGTGTCGGTAGAAGGTGCCGCGGCTCAGGTTCGTGTGCGCGAGGATCGACGCCACCGAAGCCTCGGCGAAGCCGTCGCGGGCAAAAACCCGAGCTGCCGCCGAGATCAGCATGCGGCGCTGTTCGGCCCGCCGCTCATCCGCGGTCTTGTGCCGATCGTAGGTGCCGGGGCCGCGTCGCGCCAACGGCGGGCTCGAAAGCGGTCCCTCGTAAGGGTGAACTCCGGAGGGCGGGATGTCGCTCACAACCTTCCCGCTCCAAGCCTCTTGAACAGACACGGCTGACGGCATCGCGTTCATGGGCGGTGAGTCACCCGAACCAGATGTCCTGATGAAGCTCGTGATGACTCTTTCGATAACGCGCCGCGGCGAAATCCAGCGTAGAAACAATGGTTATCCCGCTCGGCCCCGTGGCCGGTGCAGCGATTTCAGCTGGCGCCACCTTTTTCCAGTGCACCAACACGCTTGGGCGACTTCCGCGACTTTGACTTCGCCGCGGTGGACGCTCGCTCGGGTCGCGCCTTCTTCTTTTTTGCGCGTGAGCCGCGTTTGGCGGGCTTTGCCTCGGCGGTTTCGGGAACGGCGTCTTCGGCGTGCTCCTGCCGCGCCGATCGACGCTTCGCCGATTTTTTCGACTTGGAACGGGTGGGGGACTGGTCTGTTTCCTCTTCCGCGGTGACCTGCGCGGTGACCTGCGCGGTGACCTGCGCGGTGACCTGCGCGGTGGCCTTGGCGGTGGTCTTCGCGGCGGACATCGACTTCGCGGAGGGCTTCGCAGTGGGATGCCGGTCGCGGTTCGAGCGCGCGAGGCGCGAGCCTTCGCCCAGCACCGGCAGTGTGGGAGAGGGCGGCGGCGCGCGGTGCTTGTCCCAGATCTGATTCGCGATCGGTCCGAGGGGCGCGATGCCGAGGTGGAAGTGATTGTTGTGGTCGGCGTTGTAGTCGGGCGTCAAAAGCTCGCGAAATAGACCCAGATCCCGCAGCTTGCACGCGACGTGGTTTAGCGCCGGGCCGGCGCCGCAACCGATACCGCGGGCGAAGTGCCGCTCCACGTTCAAGGTGCGCCCGTCGACCACGATCTCGTGGACGTCGAGCGCGAGCCCATACGCGTGGAGGCTGAGGCGACCCACTTTGCTCATCCGATACGAGTACGCGCCCGAAAAGCGCATTTCGGTCACGCCGAGCGCGCTGAGTGCGGGCGCCGCCGTGGCCAGCGCGAGCGCAAAGCGGCAATCGCAGACCATCGGCCCGAACGCGGAGTAATAGCGAATGCCGCCGATCGGCCCTTCGACCACGATCGGCGTTTCGATGCCTCGGGTGTTCTCGAACGGACGAAAAGCGACGCCGGCCTGGGTCAGTCGAGCGAGGCAGGTCTCGCCTCCGGGCAGGGCAACGGTCACGCGCGGGGGCGGGAGCGGCAGCGGCGGCAAGGCTCGCCGCGGCATCGGCGCCTGCGTCGGTGGGTGGAAAGGGATTGGCGCCGGCACGTCGAAGGGAAGATCGGCGCTCACGCCTTCCGGGACGTCGACCACGTCGGGCAACGGTGGACCCGGGGCGACCTCGAGCGGCGGCGGCACTTCGCTCGGAGCCTCGACCGGGCTTCCGAAGGCCGCGACCGCAGCGGCCGAGCCGCGGATTTCGGGAAACTCGGCGGGCGCCGTCCCTCCACTCGATGCGGGGGAGTGGAGCTGCCCCGCGGATTGCGCTGTGGGCGGATACCCGTAGTACGCGTCCGGCTGCGCCGGCCCACGGGCATGGGTTCGGCCCGCGCAGCCCGCGAGCAGCGCACAAATCGCGACGATGAGGCGTGCAGACACCGGCGCGAAGTGTTCCACGCGGCGCTCGCGCCCGACAAACTATGCGCACGGATTTTCGCATCCGTGCCAGGGCGCTATGCTCACGTTCAGTGCTCGGCTCGATGCTGCGTTTCGCACGGCGGTTGCGTTTCCGTCCCGGCTTCATGACGGTGACGGTCGCGGTCGCGCTGCTCGCGACGCCGAGTTTCGGTTTGCTGGCAGCGCAGCTCGACGATGCCGAGCTAGTGGCGCGCGAGCGCGCGGAAGAATCGGAGGCGCGACTGCGCCAGGAGCTGATCGAGCGCGGCTGGGAGCCGATCGCGGCGGGTCCGGCGCGGGCGGCGGCCGGCTTGCTCGCCGAGCGCGAGGGCGTCGAGCTGATGGCGGCGGTCCGGCCCTTCCGCCTCGATCTGGCGAGCGGCGTGCTGAGCGGTGAGCACGCCGACGAGCGGGCGCTCGGCGCGGCCGCATCGGTTCTGGTGGAGGAGCTTTCACGCTACCCGCGGCGTTTTCTGGCAGAGAGTCGCTTGCGGCGCGTGGTGTTGACCCGCGCGCTCGTCGAGAACGGCACGGCGATCCCGTCGCTCCCCAACTTCGAGGGCGCGCTGCTGCTCGACGTCGACGCCCCCCCCGCTTACCTGCGGCGGCTGCTGCATCACGAGGTTTTTCACTTTTTCGACTACGCCGGGGACGATCAGCTGAAGCGCGATCCGGCGTGGGAACAGCTGAACGATCGCTGGTTCGTCTACGGAGCCGGGGGGCGCTCCGTTCGGGCGCCGGGCAGCGGGCGTCTGACCGCGGACCTTCCCGGCTTCGTCTCGAAGTACGCGACGTCGGCGCTCGAGGAGGACAAAGCGGAAACCTTCGCGTTCCTGATGGCGACGCCCCTGCCGCTCGCCCGGATCGCGGCCAAGGACGCCGTCGTGCGCGCCAAGGTGCTGGCGATAAAGCGCGCCCTGGCCGGCTTTTGCCCGGAGCTCGACGCCCGCTTCTGGGCCCGCGGCGGATCGATCTAAGCTCGGGGCATGGTGGAATTCCCGGCTCGGCGCTCGGGGGCGCGGAGCGCGCCCTGGGTGCTGTTGATGTTGCTCGCGGCGTGTGGAGAACCCGGCCGTCCCGCGCGTTCGGTTGCCGGCGATCCTGCGCTGAGCGCGCAGGCGCGGCGGCTCGCGCTGGACAACGAGGCGCGCGTGAAAGAGCGAGACGCCATTTTCTTGCTCGACGAAAAACAGCAGCGGGCGAAGTTTCGGGCGCTGGCGAGCGAGCGCCGGAGCGAGCTTTTGACCGTCGAGGGCTTGCGCCAGCTGGTCTGGCTCGGCGACGACGCCGGCGTCGATCTCGCGATCGCGCAGCTGTCACATCCGCAACCCGAGGTCGTCGAAGCCGCGGCGCTGGCGCTGGCCGAGTACGCCCCGCCCGCTTCGGCTGCCGGAAAGGAGGCGCTGCTCGCGGCCTTCGGGCGCGCCGAAGCGCGCTCGCGGCCCGCGATCGCCTGGGCGCTCGCGGTGCTCGGAGAGCGGCGAGCGCTGCCGTCGATCCTCGAGATCTACCAGCGCGGACAGCTCGACCCGCTGACGAGGCTCGACGGCGGACCGGCTTTCACGCTCGAGCCGCTGGCCGACCTGCTGGACCAAAAGCAGGCGCTCGAGTTCGCGCGTTCGAGCGCGCCCGAGCTCCGGCGGCTCGCGGCGTCGAAACTGGCTCTGGACCCGCGAAATGCCGAGGTTTCGCGCGCGCTGCTCGCCGACGGCGATCTCGAGGTCGTGCGCTGGGCCGCGAGCGGCGTGGCCCGCGTCGGCGAGCCGCAGCGCAGCCAGGTGCTGAGAAAAGCCCTCGCGGGCGCGCTGACGAGCCGGCGCGGCATCTATCTCGACGGCTTGATGCGCGGCGGCGGCGTGGAGGCCGCGCTGGCGCTGCTCGCCGCCAGCGAGGGCGAGGCCGAAGAACAGCGCTGGCTGCTCGCCGATCTCGTGTTCCAGGGCATCCGTCTGCGCGCCGATCCCCGCGGCGGCGATGCGCTGGCCAAGTACATCGACGGAAAGCCGCACGCTCACTTCGAAACTCAGGCCGCGCTGGCGCTCGCGGAAATCGGCGATCTGCGGGCGCTGCCGGCCCTTGCACGCCGTCTCGCGATCGATCCGCTCAAGGGCTACGACGCGGCCCAGCCCTGGCAAGCGCGCTTCGCCCGCGAAGACTCCCAGCGCGTGCTCGCCGCGCACGCGCTCGGCGAGCTGTCCGAGCTCTACCCCAAAAAGGTCGCCGAGATCCGCGCGGCGACCGAGCAGGCGTTGCTGGCCTGGGTGAAGGGGCAACAAGTTCCCCACTCGAGCGCGATGTTCGCGCTCGCCGCGATGGAATCGGACGCCGGGTTCGAGCTTTTGCGGCGCTGGGCGGATCCGAAGCAGCCGTTACCGGCGCCCGGAGCCGAGCCGCCGATGCCCGAAACCTTCGCTGTCGCCTGGAACGCGCTGCGCTACCTCGGGCAGACGCGCCGCCCCGCGGGCGCGCCGCTGATCGAGAAGCAGCTGCGGCGACGGCCCAAGAACCTCGACGTGAGCAGCGCCGGCTTGCTCGCCG
>Ga0111538_10005789_pt1 | contig 16823 bp, 10 predicted proteins | sample SoiMethybrSBSTD1_FD_79669 | JGI IMG/M metagenome (GOLD analysis project Ga0111538, IMG submission 79669) | Bulk soil microbial communities from a Populus tree surrounding site in Tennessee, USA - Soil MetaG P. TD hybrid SBSTD1 (version 2)... | ecosystem: Environmental > Terrestrial > Soil >...
GCGACCAACCATGTTGAGCGCGCTGATCTCGGCGACGGATGACAACAGCACGCGCGGCTCGCCCGCATCGAGCGTTTGAATCGTGTAGAGCTTCTCGTCACTCAGGTCGACCCACGCGATGGCGTCTCCAGCAGACACGAAGTATTGAGGTCGGTGCGGAAGGGTCGCGATCCGACGCGTAACGCCGCCTTCCTTCGGTGCGCTCCAAATCGCACCCTTCGACCAAAAGACGAACGCGGATCCCGCCAAGACGGCCCCGACACCGAGATCGAGTCCGATGGCTTCGGTTGGTTTGCCCGCAGCGAGGCGGTACGCAGCATGGCTCGTCAGCAGGTAGACGGCATCGTCGTCCAAGGCGAGCGAAGTTGCGTACGCTGAGATGGGGAGGAGCGCCAATCGAGTCGGCTCGGCCAGCCGCCCCGGTTCGGCAAGCTTCCGAATTGAACTCGCCGATGTGGACGGCGCGTTCGAAGGCTTGGCGGGCGCGGAAGAGCCCTCGACTCGGTTCGACCGCCGCCCGCACGACAGACAAAGACAAACGATGCTGGACAGGCGCCGAATCTTGGATGTCATCGTCGTCTGACGAGAAGCTTACCTTCGGGCCACCGACTCCAATGACCAGCATGACTCAAAATCTCGCGTGGGGTCGACCCCGCTGTGGACGCCCCGACCGAAAAAGATTGAGCCATTCACCCGGCCTCCCAACACTTAATCGGGATCCCCTGCGATTTGTCGCTGTCGAAGCCTCTCCGGCAGCCGACGCGAGCGCCGGAATCCGCCCATTGGGACCGGCATGAGCGCTAGGGCGGCTAGGTAACGAAACTCATCCGAAACGGTGAGCCAGCATCCGATCGTCACGGTACTTCCCCATCGACACGCAAAACCCAGAATAACTGCGGGGTGATGAGGAGGCCGTGCGCCGCGTGGCGTTGCCACGCATCAAGGCGCCCGACCTGCCCGAAAGCGTTCCTGCGCGTTCGAGGTGTTCCGATGATGACTGCAGTCGTAGACGATCACCGCGCCAGCCTGCTGGCGAAAGACCATGCGATCGAGCCCGAGGACGACGGCATGCTTGTCAGCATGGCGTCCATGGGCCATCCGAGAGCCCAAGCGGCGATCTGGGATCGCTACGCTCCCCTCGTGCGAGCGATCGTAAGGCGCAGCATTGGCCAAGAAAGCGACGTCGATGATCTCGTTCAGGAAGTATTCTTGCGTTTCTATCGCAACCTCCAGCATCTACGAAGTCCCGAGGCACTGCGCAGCTTCATTTTGGCGATTTCATTTCGGGTGACGATAAGCGAGCTGCGCTCGCGCCGTGCACGGAGATGGCTCCGTTTCGCCGACTCCAACCTGCCGACTGACGTCGCACGCGCCGTCCCTCCGGCCGACTTCGAAGCTAGGGAAGCCATGGCCGGATTCTTCTCCATTCTGGACAAGCTCGACCCAAAGGATCGCAGCGCATTCGTCCTCTATCACGTCGAGGATCTCGAGTTGACCGAAGTTGCGAGCGCGCTCGGTGTTTCGCTCGCCACCATCAAACGCCGACTCGGACGAATTGGCTCCCGGGTAAACGCAATGGCCGACAGCGATCGGCGTTTGTCCGAGTACTCTGGAAGGGCGAGCGGCCCCACCGCATGAATGAAACCCGCGGACTACATCCAACCGCCTCTTTCTGCACAGCGCGTCGGTCGGCAGTGGCGGCGCGTCTCGGCGGAGCTGGCCGGACGACCGCTTAAGAACTGGTCCTTCCGAGCGGGCGTTGCCTTTGGCGTCGTGGCAGTCGCTTCTGCAGGCGTTTTCGTCTTCCGACGTGCTCCGACGACGACCGAAACGTTCGTCGTCGCATCGCTCCCGGAGGGGCGGCAGGAGCTCGCATTTGCAGACGGTTCGCGGGTTACCGTCGCGCCTGGCGGCCGGCTACGCGTCGACCGCGTCAGCAAGCGCGACGTGGCGATCCGCCTCGAGACAGGACACGCCCACTTCGACGTTCGTCACGATCCGGCTCGCCGCTTCGCGGTCCTGGTGAACGAAATCGAGGTCGTCGATCGAGGCACTCGGTTCGACGTGCAGCGCGGCGGTGAGATGCGACCCGGCGTCGACGTGACCGTCGAGGAAGGCGAGGTCGAGCTACGCGGCGCCGCGCGGGCCGAATCGCTGCGCCTTACGGCCGGCGAGTCCTGGACCAATCGACCTCGTGAAGTCGTCGTGCAGAAGGATGTGCCATCGGCCGGTCCCGTTGAAGGTTCCGGCCTCACATCCGCCGCAGCGCCCCCCCCCAGCGGGAGCCGCACGCGCATCAACGGCCCGGCCTTACGATTCGAGTCGCGCGCAGCGCGCGATCTGTTCGAGGCCGGAAGTCGCGCCAAGCTTGACGGGCGTCTAAGCGATGCGGCGGATGCGTTCGACGCCCTTCGTCGACGTTACCGTTCGGACCCTCGGGCATCACTCGCTGCGTTAGAGCTCGGACGATTACGATTGAACCATCTCGGGGATCCCTTGGGTGCGTTGGAGGCACTGGAAAATGCAGTCCAGCTCGGGCCGCGTGCTGCTCTTCGCGAGGAAGCGGAGTTGCGCATCATCGACGCGCTTTGGGCGCTGGGACGCGACGTCGACTGCGCGCGTGCGCGCGACGAGTTCATTGCGCGCCATCCGCATAGCGCGCACACCACATCGATGTCCGGCCGCTGCGCGGCACGTTGACGCCATTGACCTGGAAATATCAGCGCGTCGCGCAAAACCCGAACGAACCAGTTTGTCCTGACTCGAGGTGTTTGTTGAAGTCGACACCGCGGAAGGTCACAGTGCCCGTCGAGCCGGTGGCGACGGCGTTCCAGACCTGGTTGAGGGTGCCATCGACGGTGAGCGCAATGACCCAGTCGACGCCGGTCATTCCCTTGTTGGTCACGCTGACAGATTCGCAGTAGCCCTTGTCCCACTGCGAATCGGTCTTGCGCGCTACGACGAGATCGGGCGTCGGGGGAGCTGCGTCGGGCGGAGCGCCGGCGTCCGTCGGTGGAGGTGGCGTGGTGTTGCCAGCGTCGGCCGCGGGCGGGGACGTGGCGCCGTCATCCCGATCACGACGGAACCGGAAGTGCGCCGTTTGCGTCAGCCCGACGAAGAGATCGGCGAGGGTCGCGCCAGAACCGTGAAAGGACTTGGTCACATCATCGACCAAGCACCCCAGATCTTGATTCTCGGTGAGGCCGGAAGCGTAGCGGAACCACTCGAGCGCAAAGCAGCGCTCGACATCGGCGCTCTGCGCCAGTATCTGGCCGAGGTCGACCGGGCCATCGAACATCGCATTGGTGTTCGGGCTATCGACGATTTCCCCGTGCGTATCGGCAGCCCCAACGTATCGGCCGACGCCATCGAACCCCTCGAACGCAAAACCGATCGGATCCATCAAGCGGTGGCAGCTCGCGCACGGTTCGTTCTTGGAATGCATCGTGAATCGCTCGCGATTGGATAGCTTCGGATCCACGGGTGGGAGCTGCGCATTGAGGCCCGGCGGCGGCGGTGACGGCTTTTGGCAGAGCAAGCGTTCGCGCACCAGCTTGCCTCGGTGGATCGGGCTCGCGAGGGTCGGTTTGGCTTGCGTCGCGAGGACACTACCGTGTGTGAGCACTCCGCCTCGATGCGCCCCGGCCACGTCGATTTTATGCAACCCGGCCGTGCCCCCGCCGTCCGACGGCGGTACGTTTATTCCGTAAAACGCCGCGAGCTCGTCATTTGCAAAGGAGTACGGCGCGGTGAAAAGCTCGGGCAACTTGCCGCCGCTGCGGACGAGCGAGTCAAATAGGGCGATGGTCTCGGCGCGCATCGCGCTGCGCAATGACGGCGTGAAGCCCGGATAGACGGTTTCGTCTTTTACGGCTTGCGCTAGACGATCCACGTCGAGCCACTGCGCCACGAAGTGATCCAGCATGGCCCGGCTCCTTGGCGAGGCGAGCATTCGCTTGGCCTGGCTCACGATGTTGGCCGGATCGGTGAGACTTCCGTCGCGCGCTGCTGCCCAGAGCTCGGTGTCGGGCAGACTTTGCCAGAAGAGGTAGGACAGCTCGGACGCGATCTCGTAAGACGTCAGAGCGTAGGTCCCGTCGCTCTGGCGAACGCCCACCTCCGTGCGGTAGACGAAGCTGGAGGACTGGAGCATCGCAGCGAGCACGAGCTTGATGCCTTCGGCGAACCCTCCCGCGGCGCCCGTCTTGTACAACGCTTGGTAGCGCGTAGCCTCGCTGGTCGTGAGCGGCCGTCGAAAGATGCGAGCTCCTGTGCCAGACACGATGGTCGCGGCGCATGCGTCGTCACCGTTCGCCGCACAAGGAGCGAGCTTCGTGAGATCGACTGCAACGGCGGCGGCGATCTCCTCGGCTGCGCCGGCGTATTTGTCTGCGAGCAACGGACCTACACGAAGCGCTCGCGCATTGCCGTCGAAGCCGTCGACGACATCGTCAGGAGGAAAGGAAGTCCCCCAAGCGGATTCGATCTGAAAAAGGTCGCGAACGGTGTTGTCGTACTCCAGCCGCGTGAGACGTCGCAGCAGGCGGGGACCGACATGACGGGACGCGTCACCACACGACGGCGGAGCGTCGGTGCCGCACTGCGTGCCGTCGCTGCCAACTCTCTCGATGAAACGCGCGAAGTCGGCATAGGCCGTGCTCGAGTCGGTGAAGACGGTCCCTCCTGGGTGTCCGCCTACGTACTTCCCGGTCGGTCGCAAGAGAAGTATCGATGTCGATCCCTGCTTTTCGAAGGCCACCCTGCGGGTTGCTTCGAAGTTGCGCTGCATCGCAGCTTGGTCGCTTGCTTGCGTAAGAACGAGCTTGGACGATTTGGCGAGCCCGTCCGGGTTGTGACACCCGATGCATTGCACGGAAAGCGTCGGCCAAATCTTGTCGCGAAAGAAGAGATCGTCCCCGGGACACCCGATCGCGGTCCCCCCCTCTTGTGGCAACCCCGTCCGCTCCGCGGCCGGCGATGGGCTGCAGGCGGGCACGGTCAACGCGACGACCACCGACGCGCTCGCAGCGGCGAGGCCACGCGAGAGCATCCGGACCTTCATGCCGAAAGGCCCTCGAGGGGACCCGTGCCGTGGCTCGGATCGCCGAACGTCGGGTTCATGAGCCCCATTCCTCGACAAACCGACACGAGCATCTTTTGATGGGGCGCCCCGTTGAAGTTCAAATAGCGTCCGGTCTTGAGATAGCCTCCCGCCTTTCCCGCCAAGATCAAGGGGACCGATTTTCCGTCGTGCAGGCGCCCGTCGGCGAGCTCTTTGGCCCAGAGAACGAGCGAATTGTCGAGCATACTTCCGCTTCCCCCTGGCTCGGGCAAGTCGCGCAGCGCGTTCAACAGATAAGCAAATTGCTCCGCGTGCCAGCGTTCGGCTTTGACGAAGTCGGCCACTCCTTGGACGTTGGAGTCGTCCTTGTGCGAAAGGTCGTGATGACCTTCGCTGAGACCGAGCCACCGATAAACCACGGGGCTCACGGTATGTGCCCATTGAATCGACGCGACCCTCGTCAGCCCGCACGCGAGCGCGGTGACGAGAAGGTCCAGCTGTGCGCGCCCGATGGCCGGAAAGTTGTCGTTGGCATAGGCGTCGATTTCGGCGGGGGCCTTGGGTGCCGTGCAATCGCCGCCCCCCATCGTCCCCTTTTCCGTCTTGCGCAACGCATCGAGATGCTGATCGAGCTTGATCTGTTCTTCGCGGCCAAGCTGCGGATAGAGGTCCGTCAAGTCGGACCGAACGACGTCGAGGATGCTGCGCTTGCGGGCCAAGAGCTTGTCGAGATCGGCTGGATTGCCCGTGATCGCGCCGAACATGCGCTGAAAGGCGTTACGCGGCCGGTCCTCGGGGGTCACGAACGTTCCCCCGCTCGCGTACGACATCCGCGTTTGGACTTGGCCCCCCCACGCGCTCGTCTGTACCCCGAACTCGAGGGAGTCGAATCGCGTTCCGGCCGCGAGGTTGGCCGCGATGTATTGATCGACCGACATGCCGCGCGTGGCCGAATCCGCGCCGCCGTTGCCGGTGAGCATTCCCGCCATCCCGGGTGCGTGGTTGTCAAAGCCAACGAAATTGATTCCGTCACAGATGACGAGATCGGAGGCGTAGGGGGCAAGAGGCTCCAAAATCCCCCCCGCTGGAAAGGAGAAGTTCTCGCCACTTCCCGTCGGGCGCCAATACCTGTGAACGGTGCCGTTGGGCGTGAAGAAAACGATGAGACGCTTGGCGGCCGACCCCGGAGCGCCGAGGAGCCGGGCCGTCCGCTGGGCGAACGTCCGAGCGCGCGGCGTCGCTCGTTCGCCGCGGGCAACTTCAACGAACGATGCTGCTACGAGTGAAGCGCCGAGCGCCGATGTGAAGGCCCTTCGGCTTATCGTGCGTTTGCTCATAGCGAGGTGCCGTCCTCGCGGCTGGGTGTCGCGCAGGGGTGCTTCGAGTAAGTGCCGCGAAGACCGCAGCTGGCTCACATAAATTTTCGTCGAGTCAAAGCCCGAGCGCGTACCCAACGGACGGGGCCATGGCGATGCCGGGGTTTGGGAAAAGCACATGGACTTTGAGCTCGGCGACGAGCCGCTGCCCCGCTCCGGTCGGGATGACGATTCCTCCGCCTCCGCCCGCAAATGCGGCACCAGATTGTCGCCACACGGTGAGGGTTTGCGTCTCGTACAATCCCTTTCTCAAATCCGTCTCCCAGATCGGAACCTCGAACTTGTCGTCGACCTGCGCGAGACCTCCGGCTACGACCAAATAGGGTCGCACGCTGGCGCTCATGAACGACGCATTGCCTAACCACAAGGTGGCGCGTGCCTCTGCGTGCAGACGAGATAACGCCTGCCCGGGAGCAACACCGAATACGTAGCCGACGCGCGTGCCCACGGTGAAGCTGTCGCTCAGCAGATAGTCCAGCCCCACGAGGAGACGGGTCGTGGCCAAGTGGGGACCGCCGTTGACGGCGTTGCCCGTACCGGGCCCTCCGGCCTGCGGGACACCCTTGTAAGCATACCCATCTTGGTCGATGCAGGTGTATTGGTCGGGCGTAAGACGCTGCGGTGTTCCGCAGACGTCGGCCTGCGAGCCAACCAGAGACACGTCAGGTCCAATATTCAGGCTGAGCTGAACTCTTTTGGCTTTCGAAAGAGCGACGGCTCGTTGGCAGGTGTGCGCCGCCGTACAGACCTCACCGCTGTCGCACTCACCGCTTTGGTCGCAGAACTTATTGGAGGAGCTGGCCTCCGCAGGCTCCGTCTTGGCGCCGCATACGCCATCATTGCACGCGAGCCCGGGCTTGCATTGGTCGTCCCGCTCACAGCTGCCGCCCGCAATGTGCGCTGCGCGCCTGTCCGCCGGGCAGCCGGGGAGGCCCGGGGGACAGTCGGCGCTATCCGCACATCTCGTCGGAGGCTGAACACCCGGAAGATGTGGCGCCGGCCCAGCAATCGCGTTCTTGATGACGACTTTGTTCGGCGTTCCACGCGTGCCGCTCATCGCCACCACATCACCAGCCGCATCGGTTGCCTGAACGAAATACAGAAGATCTCCCGTCGTACTTCCCACGTCGAGGCAAGCGATCTCTCCGCCGTATCCAGGCCCGAGCCTCCGCAACGCGAGCGTCTTCCATTCAGATGTTCCAAAAGCTCTGTATCGTGCGACGACCTTGGCCGCGGACACCCCGTCCGGGAGCTCGACGTAAATGGGTACGGGCGTCAGCGTGGCTTGCTCTGGCGGCGGCGTATGGATCATATCGCCGCCAGCAGCCGTGGAAGTTGACTGCGCGGCGGGCGAAGGACTAGCGGGCGAAGGACTCGGTGCGTCGGAGCTCCCCCCGCTCTTTGCAGCGAGGAAGATTTGCTCGACCTCGGACGTGGTGAGTGCCTTTTCGAGCTTGATCGCCGGATCCGCTCTGAGCGCCTCGGCAAAAGTCTTCTTGCCGTCCTCGGCACGATGCAGTCCCACGATGAGCACGGTCGCCAGATCGCGGAGAATTCGCGCTCGCGTTCGCGGAGTGCATGCGGTTTCGCCGCACAAAGCGGCCGCGCTACGCAGCTTGCGCTCTGCCTCTGCGAAGTTCGTCGACAAATAGTCGACATCAATGGCGTCTCTGGCCAATTTGGTCGCCGATGCATCGTTCGGCGCCGCGTAAAGGAGAGATGCCGACCCGAGCACTCCGAGGAACGCAACGACCTGTCGCAATCCTTGACGCAGCCGGACCAGTCGATGGGACGCAACGCTCGTAGACATGCGCTTCGTCCACTTAGACGCAACGCCCCCTCCGGAAAGCTCGCAATTCAATCGACCGCACGCCGCGCTCGGCAGTACCTCCCAGGCGCCGACATCGGATTCACCACCACATCGTGGCCTGGATCTTGAAAACGTTCTCGTCCGGTGGACCCGTAATGCCAGGAGCGCCGTAACCATACGGCGTGACCGGTCCACTGGGAACGGTCGTCGGCGGCCGGGTCTCCAGAAAATAGGCGCTGCCGTAAAAGTACTTCGAATATTGCAACGTGATGAGCTCGTGGGTCAGAAACTGGGAGCGAAACAATATCTTCGGCGACAAGATGCTGAAGGTCTGCGAGCTGTCGTCGGTATTCGGCATCAAACGATCGAACCTGGCTCCGACGCCGAGCCATGGCAGCGGTGTGTAGATGGATTCCGCGCCGAACTTCAACTTCTTCATACCGTTATAAGCAACGTCGTCGCTGGCGATCGAGTTGTACATCCCGAAGAGGCTCACGGTAATGTCGGGACCGTCGCCGGCAAAATCCGCTCCGGGGTCGGCCAGGCTTCGCAAGAGGAGTGCAATGCTGTAATCGTATTGAAATAGAATCGTGTTCACCGATCCATTGCCATTGCTCATCGGCCCGAGATAATTGTCCGCAACGCCAAGACCGAAACCTCCCCCACCATAGGAGTGGACCGTTTCCACGATGGGGCCCACCGAGTTCGCCGCGCGCGCCTTGATGTTGGCATAGCCGAGGTACAGCTCGCCAAACTTGCCAGCCTCCATGCGTACGTCGGCCCCCATGACGGTCAATCGCCCGTCGGGCTGCGTCGGTGTAGCAAAGTCGTCCTGACTCCAGGCCGCGAGGTAGTGGCCTTCGACCCGGACGAGCTTTTTGTAGGTTGCCCCGGCGTGCAAATGGTTGAGCAAGGTGAGGCCATTCTTGGGCGTCACTTGCGGATGCGGCTGACGCGTGCCGATTCCGTGCTCGAGCTTGAACGTCAAGTCCCCGAGATCGTATTCACCGCGCAACCGTTCGCCCATGGCATGGGTACGGCCGAACAGATAAGTGTCGTACTTCCCCGCGTCGTATTTGCCCGCCATGCCGTATCGATCGTTGAATGAGCCCACCCTCCATTGCAGCCGAGCATTGGGCAGGCCGAGAGGCGGGGTCCACGTGACGAAGCCCTGCGCGATGCCGAATTGCGCGTCCGCATTGTTCCAAGCGGCGTCGGTAAAATTGAATCCCTGGATCGATACCGTGCCCGTGACGCGCGAGTTTCCGTAGGAGAAGAAGGTCTCGGCCCAATCGCGTTCCTGGTTACGCGTGAAGAGCCAACTCAAATACTGATCGTCCGGCACCCGCGGATTGTGGAGTACCAGGCTGCTCTGTCCCGCACCGGCTCCCTGCCGTTTGGCCAGCCCGATGCGCATGGGCGCGCGAAAAAAGCCATGGAAGTCGAACTTCCATTCATCGTCCGGCGTCGCAGCCGCAGGCCCGCTGACGACGACGGGAGTCTCTGTCGGAGCCGTCGTCGGCGCGGCGTCCATGGTTTGGGAATAGACAGGGCCGGCGCTCAGCGCATACGCCAAGGCCATCGTTATTGTCGTCGTCGTCCGCATCGACCGTTCTTCTCCGAGAGAGCACACGTGAAGCTGCCGTATGGACGATGCTGCGCATCGCAACGGCTCATCGAAATCTCGAACGTCACGCCGCCCTTGGCCAGCGCAGTGGCCCCGCTGCGCGTCGTGCGCTCCGCGAGCTAACCAACGCGCGGGACGCCGTCTACCGCGAATTCGTCGAGTTGCTCGTCGGGATCGTGCAGCGGCGCCCACCTCAGCGCCAAGAGGGGCAGCGCTGAAACAAGCATGACCAACATGAAAAAGTGCTGGTACCCGAGGGCGTCGGAGAGCGTGCCGCTGATCATGCCCGTCGACATCATGCAAAGGCCCATGATGCCCGTTGCAAACGCATAGTGGGCCGTCTTGTAGGGGCCGCGCGCTACCTGTTGCATCATGTAAAGCATATGGCCGACCGATCCGAACCCGTATCCGAACTTTTCGATCGTCACTACGGCGGTGACGACCGAGAGGGCCTCTGGACGTCGTTGGCTCAAGAACAAATAGGTCACATGAGGAACGTTCAATCCCAATACGAGAAAGAGCATGGCGCGACGGAGGCCCAATCTCGCGGAGAAGAGGCCGCCGAGCGAAGCCCCCAGGATGAATCCCAGGGTTCCGTACGTGCCGTTGATCTGACCGAGATCGACGTTGTTCAACTGCAGCCCCCCGGCAGCGCGGTCATCGAGCAAGAACAGCGGGCCAATTTTCTCGATGAGACCTTCGCCGAATCGATAAAAGAACGTGAACGCCACCATTCCAGCGATCCCCTTCTTTCGAAAGAAGGTCGCGAACGCGTCGCCAAAGACGCGGAACGCGCCCGCAAGGTCGACCGGCACTTCTGCCGCCTTGGTCCCCGGGGGCAGGTTCTTTCGGTGCCATGCGGCCGATGCGGCCATGACCACCGCGAGCATCGCCATGATGACCATCCATGCTTGGCTCCAGCGCAGCCCGAGATCATCATGCAGCTTGCCCGTGAACGACACGAGCAGCCCGGATGCGACGATACGGCCGATGTTCCACGCGACGCCTTGCACGCCGGCATAAAGAGCCTGATCACGCCGGCTCATCGACGAGATGTAGACGCCGTCGGCCGCGATGTCCTGGGTGGCCGACGCGAACGCCGTCATCCAGAAGAATGCAAGGGTCCACGGCATGTAATTCGGGAGCGACAGAGCCATTGCGACACAGCCGAGCGTGACCGCGATGATGAGCTCCGCTGCAATGACGAAGAATTTCTTCGTCCGAAACATCTCGACGATGGGCGCCCACAACGGCTTGAGCGTCCAAGGCAGGTACATGAAGCCCGTGTGAAAGGCGATGTCGGCATTGGAGACGCCCAGATTCTTGTACATGATGGCGGCAACCACCGAGACGGCGATCATCGGCGCGCCCATCGCGAAGTAGAGCGACGGCACCCATCGCAGCGGCGTAAGGTGGCTTGACGACATTTTGCCTGCTCAGTTCCCGACGACTGACATCGCAATATCGCGGTCGAGGGCGGCGTCGGAGGGACGCGGGCCCGAACTGTCGGCAGCGCCGCCGCCGCTATCCGTGGCGCCGCCACCTGCGTCCATCGTGCCGCCACCCCCTGCGTCCATCGTGCCGCCGCCCCCCGCGTCCATCGTTCCCCCACCGCCAGCGCCCGTGAACGCGAGGTTGTCGAGCCAGAAGTCGACGCTGATACCGGCGTCCGGGTTCGGCGGCGGGAACTTGAACTGGAGACCGAAACCCTTGCTCATGTCGAATGGCACCTTGGCGCCCCACCCCGCTTGACGAAGGTCGGCAAAGTTGATCGTGACCTGCTTCCAATCGCTACCGACGCTGGCGGCAATGTCTTTCGTATAGTCGTCATAACACTGCGTCGCGCCCGTACCGCTGCAGCTGCCGTCGCCCCCCTGATCCGCCGGCGTCGTCGACGTCAGGTTGACGGAAAAAGTCACCGGCCCACCGTTGCTCTTGGCCCAGAAGCTCACCCCGGTGAAGGCCGAGATGTCGTAGGCGCAAGGAATCGTGCCGCTCGTGAACTTCATGCCAAAGCTGCCGCCATAACCGGTGACGGTGCCGGCGACGTGAACGGCGTAGCTCGACCCGGCGGGGCCCCCTGGTTCGCTGCCGAACATCCCCTTGGGCGGCGTCAATGCACCCCCCGGTGCGTAGTCGATGAACCAATAACCGTCGCGATTGTCGGCAACGAGAATCTGTGCGTTGTGATCTTCGAAATCGTCGATAGGAGCGCTCGCTCCTCCTTTGGCGGGCGGATTTCGACAGCCGGAGCCTCCGCTCCCGCCAGATCCTGCCGAACCGCCCGATCCGCCGCGCCCCGCCGAGCCCCCCGCCCCGGTGCCCGTACCGGTTGTGCCGGTGCCAGTCCCCGTTGCAGTCCCAGTCCCTGTTCCGCTTCCAGTTGTTCCGGTGCCGTTCGTTCCGGTGCCGGTTCCGGTCGTGGCCCCTCCAGCGCCAGTGCCGGTGCCGGTTGCAGTTCCGGTGCCCGTCGTGCCGGTACCCGTGCCGGTGCCGGTTCCTGTGCCCGCGCCCCCCGCACCGCCCGTCCCCGCGTCGCCCCTGTCCTGGATGTCCGACGAACACGCTGTGACGAGGAACGTGCTCACCGCCGTGACGCACAAGGCCGTATGTACGAGCGTCTTCATGATCTATTTCTCCTTGCCCGAAGGACGCCGCCCTTTTTCGTCGAGATATGCAGCGACCCACGCAAGAGGCGCGTTCCAGTTGATTGCGACTTCGTTTGCAGACCACGCCTCGATGTTGTCAATCCAGCACTTCTGCGGCGCACAACCCGACAACCCCGCCGCCTGAACGTACGGATCTTGAAGCCCAGAGTTAGGACCCCCCGACAGCGCTCCAGGCGGCGGTTTCGGGAATGCGTGATTGAATTGGTATGCCCAAAAACGATGATGCGGATTTTGGAGCGGGCGGTCTCCAAAGCCCGTCACGTAGGACTGGTCGAGCGGATTGCGACCGAGGATGTAGTCCATTGCCTGCACCACGCCGCCCAGATATTTGGGGTCCTTCGAAAAGTCGTGGGCCAGCGCGAGCACCAAAGCGTTGTTCAGCACGAACGAATTCGATCCCCACGGATAGTCGTTCTTGGAGCCCGGTTTGAACGGAACGCGGTGCCCTTGCTCGTCGATGACGCGCAGAAAAACGTCGGCCGCGGCGCGGACGTTCTTCCGAATCGCCTCGACTTCGGAGGCCGGAAGACCGTTCGGCACGGTCGCGAGTGAAAGCGATCCGAGCGCCTGTACGCTCTGCCAGCTCATGGCAGTGGTCAGCCCGGCATCTTGTCCATCGCGCAGCGCGGCGGGAACTACGCGAAAATGAGGAGAGCGCGAGAGGAACTCGCGATACCCGACATCGGAGGTCGTAATGTAGAGCTCCGCCGCGGCCCAATAGAATTCGTCGTCCAGGTGCTTGTCATCGTACGGGCCCCCGCCTTTGGAATCGGAGGCCGGCGCCAGGACGTCCGGGTGGGCCTGCGCGGCGCGCCAAGCTCGCTCGGCGGCGACAAGGAATCGGATCGCGGCGGGGGGGTCGATGTTCTTGAGGACACGAGCAGCCTGCGCGGCCACGGCGGCGAAGTTCAGCGTGGCCGCCGTGCTCGGAGGGCGCAGCGTGCGCTTCGTCTTGTCCTCATCGGGGCGTGTTCCGAGCGCCGTCCAATCCTGGCCATGCACTTTGTGGTGGACCATGCCGGCCAGCGGCTGTCCTTCCGGCACCTGCATCTTCAGGAGAAAGTCGAGCTCCCAACGCGCCTCGTCGAGCAGGTCTGGGATGCCGTTCTTGTTCTCCGGGATGTTCAGACTCCCGTCACCGAAGTCGCGAACCGAGCTACCGAGGTGCTGCGCTCGTTCGTATTGGTTGAGCAAAGTCCAGACGGCGATGCCACCGTTGACGACGTATTTGCCGTGATCGCCCGCGTCGTACCAACCGCCCGAAACGTCGAGCACATAGCCGCCTCCCGTCGGTGGTTCGTACGAAACGTGCTTGTCGCCGAGATGGCCGGCCGCGTGCGTCCAAGCCTTTTCGCCCGCGTAGGGCAGCGCGATCTCGATGCCGCTGCGATTGTGATAGAAATACGCGAGCGCGCGATACTTCAGCGTTGCGTAGAGATTGTCCGCGATGTCGAACGGATGACTCGTCTCGCCGGCGACCGTCAGCGTGTAGCCCGTTCCGGATTTCGAGAAGATCGAAAAGTCGACCTGCTGAATGCTTTCGCCCGATGCAGCGTCCTTTCCGAAGGGCATTGTCATTCCGGAGAGAACGACGGTCTGTGCGCTATCGCGAAGCTCCCACGGAGCGGGTCCGCCTTCCCGGCGGATAGCCGCGAATTTTGCCAGCGACGGCAAGTACCCAAGCTGATTGATACGCACGGTCGCGATGGGGACGGCCTTATCCGCGACGGCCACGATGAACTCCGGGTCGTCGAGCTCCAGGTCGTCGACGCATACCGTGTATGGGGGCTTGACGCTGTGAGCCAGGTCACCGCCCAGGTGGAACGCGAACTCTGCGCCGGGATCATCGTCCCCTTGCATCGTGAACTCGTATTCGAAAAGGCGCGGTGTCTTGACCAGGTCGATTTCCTGCCAGAAGTACTCGCGGTAAGGAGGCCCAGCCATGCCGACTTTGGGACGAATGCTGGTCGGCTGACTCGAGTGCGCCCGGAATCGGACGAAATAGCGGTGACCCTTGCGGATGGTCATCTCACGATGTCGAAATTGGGCGTCCCAATTGGCCGCGCCCTTGTCGGTCACCTCGATGCAGAACTCGCCGTCTTTGACGACAGCGCGACCCGCGGCCGGAGCGGTGAAAGAGGTCGTCCAAGGGAGACTCTTTCCATCTTCGAATGTCGCGTTGCCGAGGAGATTATGAGATGCCTTGGGCGACAAGGGGTGCACGGTGCCGGAGCTGCATCCCGCGAATAGTTCGAGCAGTAGAACGGCACCCGCGCCGCGCGCCGATTTCAAAAGCATGCGACCTTGCTCAGTTGCGGCCGAATCTGGCTCAATGTGGAAGACCAGTTCGCCGCCGGATTGTATTGGCTGATGCCAATCACGCCGTCGGCAACGCGAGCGTTGATATTGGCAACCACGTCCCACTGGGCGTCGTGACCGGTCGGCGCCCCTGCCGCGCCGTAACCCGTATCGGCGAGGATCGCTTTGCCGGTAACGCGATGAACGCCTGCCCACGTCATGTCGTTGTTGGCGCGAATCCGCACGTTACTGGCGTCGGTCCCGCCGCCCGAGGTGTTGATGAACGTAAAATCGGCCATGTTGAAATGCGAATACCAATCGGCCCCCTCTTTGGGGATCCACGGTGAGATATCGAGCGAGAAGACGGCGTTGGGCAGATATTGACGAACCGTGGCCACGAGACGCCCCATGATCTGACCGGCCTCGTCCGGCGTGAGCGCGTTGGCGTCGCCGCCCGCGTGGTATTGGTAATAGTCGGGCTCCATGAGCCAGATGATGGGCCGCGTCGTTCCGCACGAATCGGCGAAGCCTCGCGCATACATGGCGTACTGCGGGATGATGCGGTTCTCCAAACGGTTGCGAATGTACGTAGCGCCGTACTTGCAGAGGTTCGTTTGGTCGTTGACATTGCAGTCTTGCAGCCCCTGATCGCGGCGCGCGGAAAAGGCAATGATGTACGAAACGACGGCCATGACTGCACCGGACAGCTCTCCCTTCGCCTCGTCGCAGGCGTAGCCCATGTCGAAAGTGTCCGACTGGCCCACCCACCCGGGCGTGAAGAAATCGAGCTGCTGGTTGAGCGCGCTGTTGCCCCTGACCTTCGCGTCGATCGTGCCGACGTGAAAACGGCATTGATTGAAAATCCCGCCGTCGCTGGCCTTTCCTGCGTCCGTGGGCGCGCCAGTATCGACTTTGACATCGGCAGTCGCGCCACCGCCGTCGCGCCCGGCGCTTCCGCCCGCGCCAGCTGCTCCCCCTTTGCCGGCCGCGCCGCCGCTTGCACCCGCAGCGCCCATGCCGCCTGCGCCGCCGCTTCCACCCGCGCCCCCGCTGCCCGCCGCGCCGCCGGTTCCACCCGCGGCGCCCGTGCCGCCAGTTCGATCTCCCGCGGCGTCGCCTGCACCGGTGGCCCCGCCCGATGCACCGTTTCCTCCGGAGCCGGCCGAGCCACCCACGCCTCCGCCTCCGGCTCCGCCGATGCCGCCGGTCGCAGTATCTTTTGGAACAGAGCGATCGCCTGCTACGTCGCTTCGCGTGGCATTCCGATCGTCGCGGCCGGCATCACCGACCGAATCCGCGTCGGCATTGCCGGCATCGCCATCGCTCGACGGATCAGGTGTCCCGATGGCACTGCACGAAAAGACGAGCATCGATGGCGCAAGGAGGGACACGAGGGCGCTCCGACGTGCATGGGCCTTGGCAGGTCGCAAGGGATCTGTCGGCGCGGAGGAGGACATTCAGCTCCGATTTGGGAAGCTCTTCTAAGACGGAGACTGCTGTGAACGAGGCTCACGTTTTCGTGGCGCCAGCCGACGACCGCACGGTGGCCATCATGAGGTGAGCTCTTTTGAGGGGAGGGCGCGACTTTTCCACGACAGCGCCATCCTTCAATAGGTCCTCTTAACCGTTGGCCTTCGTGGGGCCGAATGACCGCAAGATCGACCAGCGACAAAAGAGAGCGAAGGAGTGTCCTCGTCGGGTCGATGATCGCGCTCTGTTCTGTGTCGTGTGCGAGCAGCCCCGGCACGGAACGATCGGAATCGAGCGCAGCTGATTCGGGTCGCGGAGGAAGCAACGGAGCCGTCGACTCCGGCGCAAACGACGGCAGCGCTGGCGGTCGAGGGTCGTCGGGAGATGCGAGTGGCGACGGTGCAGGTTCGGCAGGCTCTCGGGTCGATGCGAGCTCCGACGCGTGGGGCGGAGGTGCAGAAGCAGGAGGAGCCGGTCAGGGGGGCGCTTCACCCGACGTGAGGGTGGATAC
>Ga0111538_10005790_pt1 | contig 16822 bp, 15 predicted proteins | sample SoiMethybrSBSTD1_FD_79669 | JGI IMG/M metagenome (GOLD analysis project Ga0111538, IMG submission 79669) | Bulk soil microbial communities from a Populus tree surrounding site in Tennessee, USA - Soil MetaG P. TD hybrid SBSTD1 (version 2)... | ecosystem: Environmental > Terrestrial > Soil >...
CTTGTCCGCCTGGATGAGCATCGCGGAGAGCGCGTAGAGGTCCTCGACCCCCGTGCGGCGCGCGAGACGCCGGAGCGCGTCGGCCCGGGAGAGCCCCGTCCGGATCTCCTGGTTCACGAGGAGGAACTCGTCGCTCAGAGCCGGGCTCGCGATCGCGATCTCGCGCCCCACGCGCTCGATCGCCGCAGTCAAGCCGAGTCCCGCTTCGACGCAGACGACCAGGAGGTCGAGCGCGTCGGGAAGGGCCTGCTGGATCCGGCCGCGCCGCGCTCCGCCCTTCATCGCGAGCCACATCGTCGGCGTGTAGAAGCCGACCACGCCCGCGACCATGCCCGAGAAGAAGATCGAGCCGATGGGCCGTGCGAGCGCGAAGTTGAGCACGATCCAGCCGACCGCGAAGGCGACCGCGAAGACGGCCTTCGCGCCCAGGAAGATCATCGGCGCGCCTTGCGAGCGGATGCCGGCCCGTACGAGGCCGGACTGGAGCGCCTCCTTGTCCTCCCCGGTCGGGAGGAAGCCGCCGAGCGCCGCCAGGAGCTGCGCGACCGGGGACGGTGTTTCGGCCTCGTGCTTGGGACGGGCCGCGAGGGCGCGCGTCCTCAGGTCCCGAAGCCGGGCGGTGACGGGATCGCGGTCCCGGACCAGGATCTGGTAGAGGGCGAAGAACCCGATTCCGAGAGCGAGCGCGAGCAGGAAGGTCGAGATCAGGAACATGTCATCACACCTTGATGTCGACGATCTTCCGGATCGCGAACCCGCCCAGAAGCTGCATGATGAACGCGAAGCCGAGAATCATCCGACCGTTCGGGTGGTCCCACATCTTGTGGAAGTAATCCGGCGCGGTGAGCGCCATGAACATGCCAAGGCCCGCCGGGAGACAGGTCAGGATGAGACCCGTGAGCCGCCCCTGAGCGGTGAACGTCATGATGTCGCCGAGGATCCGGAACCGGTCGCGGATCAGCTTGCCCGTGTTCTCGAGAACCTCCGTCAGATTGCCGCCCGTGTCCCGCTGCAAGACGACCGCGGTCACGAAGAACTTGAGGTCGAGCGAGTCGACCCGGTTGGCCATGTTGCCCAGCGCCTCGCGGAGGTCGAGACCCAGAGCCTGCTCCTCGACCACGATCGCGAACTCCGAGCGCACGGGCTCGGGGGATTCGTCCGCAACGATCTGGAGCGCGCCGGAGAAGGAGATGCCGGCGCGGAGCGCGCTCACGAGGAGGTCGAGTGTGTCCGGGAACTCCTCCGCGAACGCCTTCATCCGCGCGTTCTTCTTCTGACTCATGAAGAAGATCGGTAGGAAGCCGCCGACCAGGAGGAAGAAGACGGCGTTCAACACCTTGCCGAAGATCGCGAACGAGATGAGGTACGCCCCCATCGCGGACGCCGCGATGATGAGGACGAAGGTCGCGACCCGCATGCTCATCCCCGCCTGATACAGGAAGAGCTCGGTGCGCTGAGCCAGCGCCACCTTCTTGAGGACGCCGTCGAGGAACGGGATCGTGCTCATGAGCGTGTCGCGCTCGAGCGCGATCGTCCCGGCGGCCACGCCTTCCGTGGTGCCGACGCGCTCCCTGAGCGCCTGGTCCGAATGCTCCTTGCGCCGCTGCGCCATCGCCGCGACCAGCGTGGCTACGGCCGCAAAGAGAAGGATGGCGACGAAGACGTAGATCATCGCGCGGCCCCCCGCTCGAAGATGCCGGTCAAATCGGTCCCGGCCAGGCGGACCTGGTCCGCGAAGTGCGGCACGACGCCTGTGGCCTCATAGCGCCCCTCGACCTTCCCGTCGGAGCGGGTGCCGGTGCGGTGGAACCGGAAGATCTCCTGCATGGTCACGACCGGCCCTTCCATGCCGGTGATCTCGGAGATGGAGAGCACCTTGCGCGAGCCGTCGGAGATGCGGGAGACGTGGACGATCACCTGGAGAGCGGACGCGACCTGCTCGCGGATCGCCTTGTCGGGCAGCGAGTGGCCGGCCATCAGGACCAGGTTCTCGAGGCGGTGCAGTGCGTCGCGCGGGCCGTTCGAGTGGATCGTGGTGAGCGATCCGTCATGGCCCGTGTTCATGGCCTGGAGCATGTCCAGCACCTCGTCGCCGCGCACCTCGCCGACCACGATGCGGTCGGGACGCATACGGAGCGCGTTCCGGACGAGGTCTCGCTGCGTGATCGTGCCTCGTCCTTCGATGTTCGGCGGACGGGTCTCGAGCCGTACCACGTGCGGCTGCTGGAGCTGGAGCTCTGCCGAGTCCTCGATCGTGACGATGCGCTCGCCTTCGGGGATGTAGCGCGAGAGGATGTTGAGGAGGGTCGTCTTGCCGGAGCCCGTACCCCCCGTGATCAGTGCGTTGATCCGCGCGCGGATGATCCCGCGGAGGAGCCGGGCCATCGGCTCGGTCAAGGAGCCGAGCTCGAGCAGGTTCTCGATGGAGAGCGCTTTGCGGCGGAAGCGGCGGATCGAGAGGATCGCTCCGTCCAGCGCGGCCGGCTGGATGATCGCGTTCACGCGCGAGCCGTCCGGGAGCCGGGCGTCGACCAGCGGGCTCGACTCGTCGATGCGACGGCCGACCCGCGAGATGATGCGGTCGATGATGAGCCGGAGGTGCGCCTCGTCCCGGAACTGGACCGGGGTCAGCTCGAGCTTTCCGAGCCGCTCCACGTACACCTGCCGGTGCGTGTTCACCAGGATGTCCGAGATCTCCTCGTCGAGGAGGTACGGCGTGATCGGTCCGAGATCGAACGTATCGTGGAGGAGCTCCTGCACGAGCCGCTCCTCGTCGGAGCGTGTCAGGCGGAGGTCGGAGTCGGACAAGAGCCGCCGCGCGACCGATTCCACCTGGTCCCGGCGCCCGTTCTCGTCCAGGCCGTCGAGGAGGGCCATGTTGAGCTTGCCGATCATCTCGCGATGAAGGCGGCGCTTCAGCTCCTGGTACTCGTCCAACGCCGCAGGCGGGGCCGCACTCGGACGCATGTTGGCCGGCTCGGTTTCAGTCGTGGTGGACGCGACGTGGCCGGCCGCACCCTTGCGGAAACGATCTCGTAAGCTCATCGAAGCACCTTCCTTCCGAAGAGACCCCGCCGGATGCTCTCCTCCGCCGGCGTCGCGGGCACCTCACGTCCGACCAGCTTGGCCGCGAGCGCGATGATGTCCTTGGAAACCTGCGCGTCGGGATCGTCGAGGCAGAGCGCCCGACCCGCGTTCACGGACCCGAAGACGCGTCGATAATCGTTTTGGATCGTGTGATACGCCCGGACCTGAAGCGCCTCGAAGAGCTGGTCCAGGGTGATGAACCCGCGCGTGCCGGTGTAGCGGTTCACGACGACCTTCACGCGGTCGGGAACGTCGGTGAAATGGAGCCGGTCGAAGACTTCGAGCGCGCGCCGCGCCGCCCGGATGGATGGAATCGAGAGCTCGGCCAGGAGGATGATCGTCGAGCTCCGGTCCAGGACCTCGAGCGACACCTCGTCGAACGAGTGCGGGGCGTCCACGACGACCGCGTCGTGGGTGGAGGAGAGCGCGTCGAGCACGCCGCCCGCCTGCGCCGGGGTCATCGCCTCGAAGCTCGAGAGATCCTCCGGCTGCGCCAGCACCGCGAGTCCGCTCGAGTGGCGGAGCATGTTCATCTGGAGCGCCGCCGTGTCGAGCCGGGGCGAGCGGATCAGATCCGAGATGGACCGCTCGGCCTTGAGCCCGAGCACGTGGGCCGCGCCGCTCGACTGCCCGTCGAAGTCGGCCAGGGCCACCGAGTCCACGTTCAGGTGGGCTTTCATCGAGACCGCCAGGTTCGCCGCCACCATGGTCGTCCCGATCCCGCCCTTGGTGCTGAACAAAGTGGTGATCGAGCGCGCTCGGGCACCCGTACCGGAGCGGGCGGCGCCGCTCCGTGAGACGCGCTCGACCGCTTCCTGGAGGAGCGCCCGGTCGAGAGGTTTCTTCCAGACGTCCTTGGCTCCCGCGCGGATGGCGCGGAGCAGGAGCTGCGGATCGTGGTTGTTCGTGAGGAGGAAGAGCGCTGTATCCGGCATGTCCGCCGTGAACTGCCCGGCGGCGTTGAGCGCCTCCTCGTAGTTGTCGGTGAGATCGAGGAGCACGATCCTCGGATGGCGCTGTCGCGCGAGCAGGAACCCGCTCCGGAGCTCGAAGCGCTCGCCAACGATCTCGACGCCGGCCAGCCCGTTCAGGGCGTTGCGCGTGCTCCGCCGGCTCGACTCGTCCTCGAGGATGAGGAGGATCGTCACGGCGTCCGGACGCCCCGGTCCGTTCGGCGTGGGGCCGCCGTTACGCCCGCCCGGCGGGTTTGGATTCCCGTTGTGGCTGTCGAGCGACATGGCCAGATCTCCCTATTCGACGAGGTGAACGCCGTAGATCCCGGTGTCGGCCGGTGGGCCCGCCTCTCCCGGAGCGATGTACTTGATGAACTGTCCCGTCACGCCGTTCTGCACCATGTCGCCGCCCGGTCGTTCCCGGAGGAAGAAGGCCGCGAACTTGACGATCCGCACGTACTTCGCACCGTTCACGTCGAAGGTGTCGACAATCGGGGTGAGGAACACGCGGCTCTGATTGCCTGTGTACTCCTGGTAGCAGCTCGCCGACTGGTCGGTGTCCGTATCCCAGCGCTCCTGGAGCGCCGACTTGAACGGGCCGACCTTGTTGCCAGGCGCGGTCAAGACCATCTCGTCGCCGATACCCAGGCAGCACTGATAGCCGTTCTTCGTGTACTCGTAGACGGCCGCGGCGCCGCCGCCGGTGAAGTCGTCCTCGTTGCAGTCCGGGTAGTCGAGGAGCTGGAAGTTGCCTCCCCCGGTACCGCCGCCGCCGCCACCGTGGCCACCGCCGCCGTTGCCTCCACCACCGCCGCCGCCACCGCCGGTACCACCACCACCGCCTCCACTACTTCCACCACCCCCGCCACCACCACCATTGCCGCCGCCGGTTCCGGTACCACCACCGCCACCACCATTGCCGCCGCCGTTGCCGCCGCCTTGGCCGCCGCCGTTACCACCGCCGTTACCACCGCCATTGCCGCCGCCGTTGCCACCGCTGCCACCGCTACCGCCGCCGCCATTCCCCTTGCCGTTCCCGCCCTTCGCGGCGAGCCACGTGGGCCCCGCGGAGCCGGCGGTCGCGAAGAGGACAGGGCTGCCCTGGAACATGCCGAAGCCGGCGAGCTCCACCGTCGGAGTCGGCGTGGGCGCGCTCGCCACGCCGTTCGAGCCCATCTTCAGCACGTAGACGCTGTCGCAGTTCTCGTAGAAGTCCCCGCCCGGCGGAAGCTGCGGAGCGAAGGGAGCGAGGTGCTCGCACACTTTGCTCAGCTCCTGCGCCTCCGCCGTCGCGTCGGCGCGCACGCCGATCGACGGCAAGCCGAGTGTCTGAGCGAAGTGGAGGAGGACCGGATTGCCTGTCGCACCCTCGCGATGCACGGTCACGCGCACCTGGTTCGCCGCCGGGAAGTCCACGTCCACGTCGGGATTGATGGAGATCGCGGTCTCGACCCCCTGGTACGCCTTGTTCTGGAACGCGGTGACCGCGGCGCGCACCCGCGCGCTGTCGGCCACGATCTCGCCCGTGTCCGGATCGATCGCGGAGGCGGCCGCGAGCGCGGCGGCGTCGGCCGCCGCCTGGAGCTCGGTGCGGGCCGCCATCACCTTGCCCACGTCGATCGCGAGCGAGACGAACCAGAGGGAGACGAGCATGAAGACCGCAACGTAGAGAATCGCGACGCCGCGCTCGTCCGCCCGATGGTTTTCGCTGGACCGCTTCATCAACCCTTCCTCTCTATTCGACGAGATGGAGCCCGTAGATCCCGGTGTCTACCGGAGGTCCGCTCGCCGAGCCGGGCGCCACGTACTGGATGAACTGCCCCTTCACACCCTGCTGTGACATGCTCCCCTGCGGCGGGTACTGCAGGAAGAAGGCCGCAAAGTTGACGATGCGGACGATCTTCTTGCCGTTCACGTCGAAGGTCTCGATGATCGGTGTGATAAAGATCCGCTTCCCGTTCCCGGCATAGTCCTCATAGCAGTGGCTCGTCTTGTCCGTGTCCGCGTCCCAGCGCGCCTGGATCCCCTGGGAGAGCGGGCCCACCTTGTTGCCCGGCGCGGTCAGTACAAACTCGGCGCCGAGACCGAGGCAGCACTGGTATCCGTTCTCGGTGTAGTAGCGGACGGCCGCACCGCCGCCCCCGGTGAAGTCGTCCTCGTTGCAGTCCGGGTAGTCCAGGAGCTGGAAGTTCCCCTGGGTCGAGTTGCCCGCGCCGACCTTGAGCGTGTACGTGCTGGCGCAGTCGGTCGTGAATCCGACCCCGCCAGGCGGGTTCGTCGGGGCGAAGGGGGCCAACCCTTCGCAGATCGAGTTGAGCTCCTGCGCCTCGGCGGTCGCGTCCGCCTGCACCCCGATGCTGGGCAAGCCGAACGTCTGCGCGAAGTGGAGCACCACCGGATTGCCGGTCGCCTCGGTCCGCTTCACCGTGACCTTCACCTGATCGGGCTGCGGAAATTCCACGTCCACCTCGGGGTTGATCACGATCGGCGTCTCCACCGATTGGTACGCCTTGTTCCCCGCCGCCGCGGCAGCTGCCCGCACCTTCGCGAGCGGCTGGTCGATCACTCCTGTGACGGGGTCGATGGCGCTCGCGCCGGCCAGGGCCGCCGCGTCCGCGGCCGCCTGCAGCTCGGTGCGAGCCGCCATCACTTTCCCCACGTCGATCGCCATCGAGACGAACCAGAGGGCTACGAGGAGGAAGAGCGCTACGAAGAGAACCGCGATCCCTCGCTCACGTTTCGCCTGCTGGTCCAAATCCACGAATGGCTCCTATCTGGTCTGAGGGGGCTGCGCTGTGCCTCCCTGCGGCTTGCCATAGTTCTCCTCGCCCGGAATCGGGGACGGCCACATCTTGCCCGTCGTTCCGATGATTTCCGGAGAGACGATCATGACCAGATCCCGCTCCGCGAGATCCGTATGGGTGTGCTTGAACAGAAGATTCAGAATCGGAATCTCGCCCAGGATCGGGAACTTCGACACCTGCTTGAGCGACTCGGTGCTCTTCACGCCGCCGATGACGAGGACTTCGCCCGACTTGAGCTCCACCGTCGTCGAGACGCGGCGGGTGATGATGCCGGGGATGAGCGATCCGGAGAGGAGCACGGCGTGCTGGTAGTCGGGCGCGCTCACTTCGGGCTCCACGTAGAGCTGGACCCGGTTCGAGTCGAGCACGGTCGGCAGCGCCTGGAGACGGATGCCGAATTGCTTCCACTCGATCGTGAAGGCGATCGAGTTGTCCGAGCTGGACCGCGTGATCGGAACCGGGAACTCGCCGCCCGCGATGAACGAGGCGCTGTCGCCGCTCAGAGCCACGATGTTCGGGCTCGCGAGCGTGCGTGCGAGGCCCTGCTCCTCGAGCGCGTGGAAGATCGTGAGGAACTGGAAGTCGCCGCTCGTCTTGATGTACTTGGCGAAACCATCCACCGCCGGCCCGAGGAGCGGCGGCTCGGACGGAGACTCGATCTTGCCGGTGAACAGACCGCCCGCAATCGCGCCGTCCAGGTGCTTGGCCGAGCGGAAGTAGGTCGTCCAGTCCATGCCGAGCTGCTTCGCCTTGGTCGTGTTGATCTCACCGATCCGGACCTTGAGGAGCACCTGCTGGCGCTTGCCCGGGTTGGTGCAGATGATCTGATACAACGTGTAGTGTCCGCCCTCTTCCCAGACGACGAGCGAGGTGACGCCCGCTTCCTTGCCGTTCACGACCACGGTCTTCTGCGAGCCCACGGCCGCGTCGGCCACCTTGGGGTCCGCGATCGAGACCGTCGTGACCTCGGCCGGCATCTCGAGCACCACCGACTGTCCCACGGAGACGTTTACCGGGAAGGCGGAGCCGGCCGCGTTCGCGTTGGGGGCGGCCGCGAAGAGGGGCACCAATCCGAGTACCAGGATGGCGACGAGCGCCGCGGGCATCCCGGCCCATCCATATCGCTGCATTTGCGAGCGAACCATCTTCCAGCTCCTCACGTTCGGGTGAACGACCTACGGCTTACTGAATGGAATCCTTGGGGGCCGCCTGCTCGTTGACCTTGGCCTCGCGAATGATCCGCACGACCGGCTTGCTCGGACGCAGCGCGGGCTGATGCACCGGCTGTGGCACCGCCGCGGACTGCTGCGGGGCCTTCTTGACGCCCTTCGCGTGGGCCGTGCTGCGCGGCATGGTGCCGGACTGGCCGTTCAACATTTCGTTCGTGTTGAGCGCGAACACCTTCGTCGTGTCCGAGTCCTCCGGATTGCGGAGCACCAGGTGGAGCTTGCCCTCGTGGAGCGCGAGCGCGAGCTTCTCGGCGCCCATCGGATCGACGAGGATCGTCACCGCCTGAACCGTGATCGGCTTGTTGTCCTGCTGGGTGGTCTTCTGGCCCGACGCGAGGACCTCCGCGTTCTGGAGGATCGTGCGGGTCACCGCTTCCTGATCGGCACCGCGACCGTCCACCGTTGCCAGAACGTCGACCCGGTCGCCCGGGAGCACGAAGCCGCTCACGCCGGAGACCTGGTTCACTTCGAGCGACGTGGCGCGGAAGCCGGTCCGGACCAGCATCGAGAGACCGCCGCCGCGCGAGGAGAGCTTGGTCGCGGTGATCGGCTCCTTGCCGGCTAGGAAGATCTTGGTCGTCTGACCGACGACGGAATCGATGTCGGAGAACGCGCCGCTCGGGAGGCTCTCCTTGGGATACTTGGCGATGCGGAGCTGCGCGCGATCGAGCTTCGTACCAAACGTCAGATCCGTAGCCGCGACCACGACCGGCACGAAGTGCTTGGACGTGTTCTGCGCGACCTGGGCCGCCGTGGCCTTCAGACCGGCGTACCCGGCCAGAGCCGCGAGAAATCCCAGGCCCACGGCGAGTGCGAGAATCGACTTGGAGCGGGCCATGAGTCCTATCCCTCCTTCGTGTAGGTCAGCCTTCGAACCGCATCACCGTCTGGCCGGTCATCGGAATCGTGGCCCCGGTGTCCCACCCGGGCAGGAACAGGAACACGCCCGGCGTGATGAACGTGAAGGTTGCGTTGACAGTCACCGTGACCATTTGCGCCGCGTCCGGTCCGTCCACGGTGACGGATGTCGGAACGATCCCGCCCGAGGCGAGAACGGCATTCACGTGATCCTCGACGATGTCTGCATCCGGGCTCGTCACGACGGCCACGCGAGCTCCCTCGCGAGCGGCCTGATCGAGCAGGCTCTTCTCGTGAAAGGCGCGTCCGAAGTCCAGCATGCCCATCGCCAGCACAAGCAATATCGGCAGGACGAAAGCGAACTCAATCAATGCCACGCCGGATTCCGAACGGCGTTCCGGAGCCAAGCCGGGATGGACCAGCCGCCCCCTTCGGGAGCTCATCGGGAACCTCCAAGTCCGGGCACCAGAACGACTAAGATCGTGGCGAGCGCGATCGCCACGCCGAACGGCACCCGGAGGCCGGACGGGATGGGACGCGCGAGTGGAGAACCCTTGGCGCGATGAGCCACCCATCGCGCGAGTCCGAAGGAGCGGGTGAGAACGTGGCCCAACCGGCCAAGCCGGAGTGCCGTGAGAAGGCCGAGCACCCCGCCCAGGACGAGAGCGAGGAGTCCGGCCATCAGCGCTTGCGGAAAGGAGAGAAAGGCCCCGACCGCCATCAGGAGCTTCACGTCTCCGGCGCCGGTGAAGCGCATCACGTAGCCGGGCAGAAGGAGCGCGCCGGCCGCGAGCGCTCCGCCCGCGGAGAGGAGAAGGCCCGGCCCGGCTTCGGTCGCCCCGTGCAAGCACAGGGCGAGTCCGAGAGCCGGGAGGGTCAGGAGATTCGGGATCCTGCGATACCGCAGGTCCCACCACGTTGCGATGCCACACAGGACCACCGCGCCGCCGGTCATCCAGGAGTTCATGGCCGCTCCGTGGTTGATGATGTCAATTACATGCCGTTGAGGGCGTCGACCGCGCTCTGATACGCGCCTTCGACCGCGCCCATGAGGCCGAGCGGATCCGCGATAATCACGGCCACCGCGATGGCAGCCACGAACGCCGCCAGAAGGCCGTACTCGATGAGATCCTCGCCGCGCTCGTCCTTAATGAAACCCTTGGCGAACTGAAGCATGGTGAAACCCTCCACTCTCAGTGTGCTGCGTTGTTGTCCGCTGTCGGTCCGACTTCACTGGATTCGGACTCTCCCGATGCGGACGGCTCACGATCGACTGCATCGAACGCCCCCGCCGCGGGGACCCGCTTTCGATGCAGTCGTACAGGGCATTCGCAAGCGCCGTGCCGCCAAGTGCCGAGGCGCGCGGGCGCGCGGTGATGTGGCGTGCGTGTAAGCGATTGGACGCTGTGTGTCGCTACGTGAAGGCGCGCGAGCGCGATATGGAAGCCGCGTGAATGGGGTTTTTTCCCCATGGTTCCTGCGGATTGTGGCCACGCCCCGGGCGCGCTAGGATGGTTGCCGCGAATCGCGACGTGCGTTGCAGATCGCCACCCTTGGGAGCGCTCATGAATCTCGACAAGGCTTTCGCCTACATCGACCAGAACCAGACGCGGCTGATCGACGAGCTGGTCCAGTTCCTCCGCATTCCGAGCATCAGCGCGCACAAGGACCGGGACGCCGACGTCGCGCGCGCACTCGAGTACGACAAGAAGAAGCTCGAGTCGCTCGGCTTCAAGACCGAGGTGTGGCCGACGCGCGCGCACGCCGGGCTCTTCGCCGAGCGGATGGTGTCCCCCGACCTCCCGACGGTGCTCATCTACGGCCACGTCGACGTGCAGCCGGTCGATCCCCTCAACCTCTGGACCAGCCCCCCGTTCGAGCCCCGGATGGCGGACGGGCGGATCTGGGCGCGCGGCGCGGACGACAACAAGGGGCAGCACTACGCCCAGATCGTGGGCGTCGAGGCGGCCCTCAAGGGTGGCGGCGAGCTCCCGGTGAATGTGAAGTTCATCATCGAGGCGGACGAGGAGCACGACGGCGAGGCCATGGCGGCCGAGCTGCCGAAGCACAAGCAGAAGCTCGCCTGCGACGTCTTCGTGGTCTCCGACTCGAACTTCCCCGACCGGGACCACCCGGCGGTGACGCTCTCATTGCGCGGCATCCAGGCGCTCGAGATCACGATCACGGGGGCGTCCGGAGACAAGCACTCGGGCGAATGGGGCGGGATGCTGCACGAGCCGATCGACGTGCTCCGGTGGGTGCTCCAGAACCTGAAGGATTTCGAGACGGGGCGCGTCCTCGTGCCCGGCTTCTACGACGATGTCGATCCGCCCACCGCCGCGACCCGGGCCGCCATCGCCCAGCGCCCCTGGAACGACGATGTGAAGGCGAAGGAGCAGGGCGTGAAGCGCCTTGCGTACGAGGAGGGGTATACGCCGCTCGAGTCGGGCACCCTCCGGCCCACGCTCCAGGTGAACGGGATCCAGGGCGGCTATACCGGCGAGGGCTTCAAGACGGTGATCGGCAACCAAGCGCGCGCGAAGATCAGCATGCGGCTCGTGCACCGGCAGAACCCCGAGAAGATCTTCGTGGCGATCGAGCGGCGGATCCGGGAGCTGGTCGGGGACAAGGGGACGGTCGAGATCCGTCGCTTCGGAGCGGGGCTTCCCTTCTGGTCGGACCCGGAGAGCCCCTACGTGCAGGCCGGGCTTCGCGCGCTCACGTCGGCGTTCGGAAAGCCGGCGATCATGCTGGCGATGGGAGGATCGATCCCCATCGTGCCGCAGGTCGTGCAGGCGACCGGGGCCTCATGCGTGATGATGGGGTTTGGTCTGCCGGAGGACAACCTGCACGCCCCGGACGAGAACTTCCCGATCGCGAACTTCCTGGGGGGAGCGAAGGCTGCGGCGGCCTATCTGGCGGAAGTCGGGGCCATGGCCGGAGCCCACGGCCGAAAATAGAGTTGCGTAGGGATCCGGACCGAGTATCCTAGACCGTGAGGGTGCATCTAAACCTTTGCGGTTGGGGGTGCGCCATCCCGGCCAAGGAAGGCCGGCGGCAAGACGCCCACGTCATGGATGGCGGGGCGCGTACGGCGGCGAGGGTGTGAGCTCGCGGTTCTCACCGGCACCCGACTCAGGCCCCACCGTGACGGCGCGCCCCATCCACTCAGGCAGGACCCCCTCCCGAATCCGCCTCAGTTCATCGCGACTTTGAGATCCGCGAAGTCGACGACCGCGTCGTCCTCGGTCCAGAAGCCGACCGTCCCTCGCTTGAAGCGCTCATCCCGGAATCGCAGGCACTCCTTGCCGTCGTAGCTCACGACGATCACGCTCTTCTTCTTGGCGACGGAGAGGGTGTGCCACTCGCCCGGCTTGGGCGGCTCGATCGAGGCGTAGCGGATGTCGCGCCGCTTTCCATAGATGATGTAGTGCGCGACGATGCGTCCCTTCGCTCCGCTCACCCGGATCAGGTAGCCGTTCCGGGCTTTGTCGTCCAGGTGGAAGAGGAGTCCCGCGCCAGGGTCCACCTCTCCCGAGACCACGCGGAAGCGGACGGAGGCCACGAGATCCGTCACGATCGGCTTCTTGAGCTGGAGCATGTGGTAATCGGCGCCGTCGTCTCCCTCGAGCTGTCGGAGGATGCGTCCGCCGCCCGACCCCGTTCCCAGCGAATCGGACGTGAGGTTCGCGACCTCCCACGTACCCGTGGCCAGCCCCGAGTTGCCCGGCTCCTTTCCCAGCGTGTCGGCTTCGAACGTCCAGGACCAGCTCTTCTGGCGGGTCGCCGCCCCGGCCGTCGTCTGGGACATCGCCGCCGCCAGAACGAGAGCCGCGCACCATCGCCATCCCCACCACTTCGTCATGGACGCTCCTTCGTCAGCACCTGGAAGAGTCGCAGCATGGCTTCGGTGTCGCGGCTGCAGTAGGCCGACAGCCCTTCCCTGAGCTTGGCGCGATCCGAAGCAGGAACATCGGGATCGGTCATCGAGATGAACGCGAGCGCGGCCTGGCTTCCCTCGCGGATCGCCAGTTCGTCGTACCCGAGCCCGTCCACGAGGACGGGAAGCACGTTCTTGATCGAGAACGAGCCGTGGAACTCGGGATGGTAGTAGCCGTCCAGGATGAGCCGGTGGAGATCGACCAACCGGTCCGTGAGCGGGAGGAGCCGCGGCGCGAGCTCCGGAATCTCCCCCGCGAGACCGCGGATCACCCGCCCCTCGAAGCCGGAGTAGACCACGATCGAGCCTCCGGCCTCCAGCGCCTCGACGAGCGCCCGCGCGAGAGGGGGCCGCGGATCGGTTCGGTCCGCGTGCAGGTACTCCGAGTGGCGCGTGTCGCCATTCGCTTCGAGCACGTGGTCGGACCACTGAAAGGGGACCTGCTGGAAGGGGTGCGTGCCCGGAATCACCGGCAGCGCCGGATTGCAGGTCTCGAAATCGAGGAAGTGGACGGGGTAGCGGATCGCCCCGAGCTGCGCGTGGAGATCGGGATGCGTGAACGGCCGTCCCGACTTCGCCGCCCGGTGGACGCGGACCTGGAGCTCGTTCAAGCCCTCGAACTCCTCCGGGATCTCGCGGATGTCGACGACGCCCGCGTGAACGAGCGCCTGATAGATCTTCGGCGTGAGTCGCGGGAGCCGGCTGATGTGGTGCGGCGACATGCCGGTGTGGCAGTGGCCGTAGTAGGGGCAGCGGTAGGGCTTCCTGCAATGGGGCCCGATCGCGACAAGAGGCTGCTCGAGCGCGCGGAGCACCTCACGCATCCGCGCGACCCGCTCGAGGAGTTGCGGCACCTGCGCGCGCGCCTCGCGCGAGAGGTCGATCAGCGAGAAGAGCGAGTTCACGTCGTACGGACCGCCCGGCCAGAGGTAGCGGGAGTTCACGTGGAGGAGCATCGCTCGCGCCACGCGCACGCCGGAGCCCTCGACGACGTGGACCTGCGTGGCCAGGTCGACGGCGTACTCCTCCTTGAATCCCGTGCTCGATTTCACCTCGACGAGATCCCAGGCGCCGTTCGTCCGCGCGAGGATGTCGACGCGCACCCGGATGTCGGCGAAGGTGAACGCGGCCTCGTAGATCGCGTCGACCCTGGGATCCTCGAGTGCGGCGCGCGTCTCGGCGACGGCGCGGTCGTGATAGCGGGGATCCTCCTCCACTCGCACGCCGTTTGGATAGCGGCGGCGCGCCACCACGCCCACGCGGCGACCCGCATCGAGAATGGCCTCCCGACCCGGATCCAGCGGGTCGCGCTGCGCGAGATGGTGCGCCTCGAGATAGAGGCGCTTCGCGCACTGGTAGCCGGCTGCGATCTTGGACTTGGAGAGGGGCCGAAGCGACGGCCTCTGTCCGAGGGCGCCATCCCAGAGGGGCAGCTGGCTCATGCGCGCTCCACCCGGGCGATGTAGGCGTCGACGTCGAATTTCCGCGCGGCGCCCGAGGCGCTCATGGGACGGATGAAGCCGAGCACCCGGCGTTCCGGCGGCCACGGACGATCGTGCTTGCCGCAGATGGCCCACGCGATCCCGGCGTACCCGTTCGGGTCGCGCCCATCGAGCTCCCATCGATCGTTCAGGAGCACCGCCGCGCGATACGCCGCGGCGGGCGACGGCGTCCAGTCGAGGAGCCGCTTGGCCCAGTACATGCGCATGTATCCGTGCATCCGTCCCGTGGCCACCATCTCGCGCTGCGCCGCGTTCCAGAGCCGATCCTCGGTCGCCCCCGCCTCGAGAGCGTCCCAGGAATAGATCCGCTCTCGGGGATCCCGCGCATGGCGTGCGAGCGTGCGACTTCCCCAGTTGGGAGCGGAGGCCACATCGTCGTACTGCGCGTTCCGCGAGACGAAGTTCACCGCCAGCTCGCGCCGCACGATCAGCTCCTCGAGGTAGGCCTCCTTCGCGGCCCCTGGCGCCAGAGCGCGACGGACGGCGAGCGCCACCGTGTGCGGCCCCAAGTGCCCGAAGTGGAGGTAGGCGGAGAGCCGGCTCGTGCCGTCGATCGGAGGCGTGTTCCGGTCGAGGTGATAGCGCTGGAGCGGCCCCTTCAAGAAACGCCGGAGCGCGCGAAGACCGGCCGCGGTCCCTCCGCGCGCACCCGGAACCGGCCCGGCCGAACGATCGATCGGAAGCGTGGCGAGGAGCCGCGTCGGTTCGATCGGGGCCGACCGTGGCTTCGACGCGCGGGTCCACCGGCGCCTCACGCGCGGCTTGGACGACCGTGCGAGGTAGCGCGGGAGGAGGCGCGCGATCTTCGGGCGCAGCGTGCGGGCCGCCCACTCCTCGCGATCGAAGTGATCGGTCGGCACGATCACGTCCGCGTCGACCGTCCAGAACGGAACCCGCAGGCGCTCGGCCGCGCTCCGCCGCCATCCCTCCGGCTCGCGGAGCGGATTCTCGTCGCCGACCACGAGGGCGGGCGACACCTCCTCGCAAAAGTGCACGAGCGAGTGGTCGGGATAGGGGCGGAACGCGAACGCGGCGCCGCGAGTCTCGATCGCGCGAGCGGTCTCGAGGATGCCATCGAGGAGGAAGGCGTAGTGCCTCAGATTGGAGCGGGGGTATCCCGGATGGAGGCCGAAGTGGACCACGAGGGGAAGGTCCAGGGCGTTGGCCGCCAGGACGGCTGTGTCGAGCGCCGGATTGTCGCGCGCGCGTTGAGCGCGCTGCATCCAGTAGACGACGCAGCGTGGCACTGCCGGGACGGAGCCGTCCCGGCGAACTCGGACGCGAAGGTCGGAAGTGAGTGAGTGGAGAGAGTTCACGAGTCCGTTTTGGGTCTCTAGACCCCTGGCACGCCGGACGCGATCGGGCCCGGGCGAACCAGCATGTTGCGAATGGGCCCGCCGCGCCGGCCCAAGGAGTATACCCGAAAGACCGGCTGGGCTAGGATGCGGGCATGTCCGTAATGAGCGACCCGATCGCGCTCTTCCTGGAATGGCACGGCGCCGCCCGTCAGGTGATCGTTCCGGAGCCGGACGCCGCGATCCTGGCCACCGTGAGTGCCGCGGGCATGCCCGCGGCCCGCGTCATCCTCGTGCGGCATGTCGACGCGAAGGGGTTCGTCTTCTACACGAATCTCGACAGTCCGAAAGCGCGGGACCTGGCAGCGCGTCCGCACGGAGCGGCGCTCTGCTTCTACTGGGGTCCGCTCCGGAAGCAGGTGCGCGTCGAGGGACGCGCGGAGCCGGTTCGTCCCGAGGAGGCGGACGCGTACTGGGCGTCGAGGCCGCGCGGTCATCAGGTGATGGGGTGGGCGTCCCCCCAGAGCCAGCCCCTTCCCGAAGGGCGCGCCGGGATCGAGCGTCGCTTCGCGGAGCTCGATCGGTCGCTTCCCGCGACGAACGTGCCGCGGCCTCCGTTCTGGTCGGGATTCCGCGTGCTGCCGGAGACGATCGAATTCTGGGAAGGACGCGAGAACCGCCTCCACCATCGCATTCGATTCCGGCGCACGGAGTCGGGCTGGACCCAGGAGATCATCGCCCCTTGACGCGCGACGCCGTGCGGCCCGCATCACTGACGGCGCGGCTCGCTTGGCTCGGCATCCTGAGCGCGCTCGTCGACCTCGGGAGCGCCTACGTCAAAGTCCCACTTGCTCCTCGCGGTGTGACGGCCGGGGACCTGATCCAGCTTCTTGGGACGTTCGCGCTCCTCGCCCTCTACGGATCGATCGCGCTCGACCTTCACACGCGGCATGCCTCCCCGCGGCTTGCTCTCCTTCTCTTCGTAGCCGGCGTTACGTTCGCGCTCGGCTCCGGCGTGCACGTGGCCGCCAACTCGATCCACGACATGCTCGACCATACGAAGATCGGCGACCCCTGGGGGCTCGCGTACTTCTGGGACGAGCACCTCGGTCACTACATGGTCGACGCGTCGCGCGCGGCATTCGCCGTGGCGC
>Ga0111538_10005791_pt1 | contig 16822 bp, 28 predicted proteins | sample SoiMethybrSBSTD1_FD_79669 | JGI IMG/M metagenome (GOLD analysis project Ga0111538, IMG submission 79669) | Bulk soil microbial communities from a Populus tree surrounding site in Tennessee, USA - Soil MetaG P. TD hybrid SBSTD1 (version 2)... | ecosystem: Environmental > Terrestrial > Soil >...
GACAACGTGACGATGACGGTCGAGCTGATCGTGCCGATCGCGATGGAGGAGAAGCTGCGCTTCGCCATCCGCGAGGGCGGCCGCACCGTCGGCGCAGGCGTCGTCGCCTCAATCATCGAGTGACGGACGACAGGGATCGAGGACAGAGGACGGAAACAGGCGCGAGCTGGACGACCGATTTTTCATCCGTCGTCCGTCCTGCGTCGCCCGGTAGATCATGAACGGCCAGAACATCCGCATCCGGCTCAAGGCGTTCGATCATCGCATCCTCGATGCGTCGACGCGCGAGATCGTGAATACGGCGAAGCGCACCGGTGCGCAGGTGCGCGGGCCGATCCCGCTGCCGACCCGGATCGAGAAATTCACGGTCAACCGCTCGCCGCACGTCGACAAGAAGAGCCGCGAGCAGTTCGAGATGCGAACCCACAAGCGGCTGCTGGATATCGTCGATCCGACGCCGCAGACGGTCGATGCGCTGATGAAGCTCGACCTCGCTGCCGGCGTCGACGTCGAGATCAAGCTGTAGGCGCTCGGTGCTGCGCTTGGAAAAAGACACGCCACAAGGACGGGCAAAGATGCGTTCCGGGGTGATCGCACAGAAGGTAGGAATGACGCGGGTCTTCACCGACGCCGGCGAGCACGTGCCGGTGACGGTGCTGCGGCTCGAGAATTGCCAGGTGGTCGCGCACCGGTCGGCCGAGAAGAACGGCTATGTGGCGCTGCAGCTTGGCTCGGGCAAGCGCAAGCCGAAGAACGTAGGGAAGGCCGAACGCGGCCACTTTGCGGTCGCCAAAGTCGAGCCCAAGCGCAAGCTTGCCGAGTTCCGCGTCGGCGCGGACGAGTTGATCCCGGTGGGCGCCGAGATCACCGCCGACCACTTCGTGGTCGGACAGTATGTCGACGTGACCGGCACCTCGATCGGCAAGGGATTTGCGGGCGGCATGAAGCGCTGGAACTTCGGCGGCCTGCGTGCCTCGCACGGCGTGTCGATCTCGCATCGGTCGATTGGATCGACGGGAGGTCGCCAGGATCCGGGCAAGACCTTCAAGAACAAGAAGATGCCCGGGCACATGGGGGTCGAGCGCGTGACTACGCTCAACCTGAAGGTCGTGCAAACCGACGTCGAGCGCGGGCTCATCCTGGTCGAGGGAGCGGTGCCGGGCGCCAAGGGCGGGTGGATTACGGTGCGCGACGCAGTCAAGAAGGCGCTGCCGAAGGAGGCGCCGAAGCCCGGCAAGTTCCGCGTGGCGGGGGCCGAGACCGCGGCGGCCGAGCCTGCGACCGAGGGCGAGGCGGCGGCGCAAGCCGAGGCGCCGCAGGCACCGGGAGCGTGACATGGAACTGAAAGTCACCACCCTCGACGGCAAGGAAGCGGGCTCGGTCGAGCTTTCCGACGCGATTTTCGGGCTGGAGCCGCGCCCGGACATTCTGCAGCGTTGCGTGCGCTGGCAGCTGGCCAAGCGTCAGCGCGGCACGCACAAGGTCAAGAACCGGTCGGAGATCAATCGCACCGGCAAGAAGATCTATCGGCAGAAGGGCACCGGCGGAGCGCGTCACGGCTCGGCGCGCGCCAACGTGTTCCGCGGCGGCGGGCGCGCATTCGGTCCGGTGGTGCGCAGCCACGCCATCGATCTGCCCAAGAAGGTGCGTGCGCTTGCGCTCAAGCACGCGTTGTCGTCGAAGGCCAAGGACGGCGGCATTGTGGTGCTCGACCAGGCTGCGATCGACGGCGACAGGGCGAAGACCAGGGGGCTCAAGGAGCGCTTCGGCAAGCTCGGCTTCACCAGCGCGCTGATCATCGATGGCGCCGAGCTCAACGGCAACTTCGCGCTTGCGGCGCGCAACATCCCGAATATCGACGTGCTGCCGATCCGCGGCATCAACGTCTACGACATCATGCGCCGGGAGAAACTGGTGCTCACCAGAGCCGCGCTCACCGCACTGGAGGCGCGCTTCAAATGAGCCCGACCGCCGTAGAGCCGCGACATTACGACGTCATCCTGTCTCCGGTCATCACCGAGAAGGCGACGATGGCGTCCGATAAGAACCAGGTCCTGTTCAAGGTCGCCAGGACCGCGACCAAGCCGCAGATCAAGGAAGCGGTCGAGAAGCTGTTCAACGTCAAGGTCAAGGCGGTGAACACGCTCGTGCGCAAGGGCAAGACGCGCGCGTTCCGCGGCGTGTACGGCGAGCTGTCGGACGTCAAGAAGGCGATCGTGACGCTCGAAGAAGGTCACCGCATCGACGTGACGACCGGTCTGTAGGGCGAGGGCGCCATGGCACTCAAAAGCTATAAGCCGACGACGCCGAGCCAGCGCCAGCTGGTCCTGGTCGACCGCTCGGCCCTGCACAAGGGCAAGCCGGTCAAGGCTCTCACCGAGGGCAAGAATGCGACCGGCGGGCGCAACAACAACGGCCGCGTGACGGTGCGCTTCCGCGGCGGCGGCCACAAGCAGGCGTATCGCATCGTCGATTTCAAACGCCGCAAGTTCGGCGTGAACGCCCGTGTCGAGCGTGTCGAGTACGATCCGAACCGCACCGGCTTCATCGCGCTGCTCAAGTATGACGATGGCGAGCTGTCGTACATCCTGGCGCCGCAGCGGCTCGCCGAAGGGGATGTCGTCGTCGCCGGCGAGCATGTCGACGTCAAGCCCGGCAACGCCATGCCGCTCGGCAGCATGCCGGTCGGCACCATCGTGCACAATATCGAGCTCAAGATCGGCAAGGGCGGACAGCTGGCGCGCTCGGCCGGCACCTATGCTCAGATCGTCGGCCGCGACCAGGACTACGTGATCATGCGGCTCGGCTCCGGCGAGCAGCGGCTGGTGCACGGCAAATGCATGGCGACGGTCGGCGCGGTCTCGAACCCCGACAATATGAATATCTCGATCGGCAAGGCGGGCCGCACCCGCTGGCAGGGGCGCCGGCCGCACAACCGCGGTGTCGCGATGAACCCGATCGATCACCCGCATGGCGGCGGCGAAGGCCGCACCTCCGGCGGGCGGCACCCGGTCACCCCCTGGGGTTTCCCGACCAAGGGCAAGAAGACCCGCCGCAACAAGTCGACGACGAAGTTCGTCGTTTCAAGCCGCCACGCGCGGAAGAAGAAGTAAGGAAGGGACGCTGACGATGGCGCGTTCGGTTTGGAAGGGCCCGTTCGTTGACGGCTACCTGCTCAAGAAAGCGGAGGCCGCGCGCGCGTCGGGCCGGCACGAGGTGATCAAGATCTGGAGCAGGCGCTCGACGATCCTTCCGCAGTTCGTGGGCCTGACCTTCGGCGTGCACAACGGGCAGAAGCATATTCCGGTGCTCGTGACCGAGGAGATGGTTGGTCACAAGTTCGGCGAGTTCGCGCCGACGCGCACGTTCCACGGCCACTCGGGCGATCGCAAGGCGAAGCGGGCCACCGGCCCGGCCAGCGGCGCCACCCCGGCAGCGTGAGAAGGGCCGCGACGATGGGCAAGAAAACGCGCGTACGCGACCTCGCCGAGAACGAGGCCAAGGCGGTCGCCCGCAACATCCGGGTGAGCCCGCAAAAGCTCAACCTGGTGGCGGCGCTGATCCGCGGCAAGAAGGTCGCGGCGGCCCTCGCCGATCTGCAGTTCTCGCGCAAGCGCATCGCCGGCGACGTCAAGAAATGCCTGGAATCGGCAATCGCCAATGCCGAGAACAATCACGACCTCGATGTCGATGATCTGGTGGTGGCGCACGCCTATGTGGGCAAGGGGCTGGTGATGAAGCGCTTCCACGCACGCGCGCGCGGCCGCGCCGGACGCATCCAAAAACCGTTCTCGCACCTCACGATCGTCGTTCGTGAGGTCGAGGCGGCGGCCTAAGCGGAGAACCCTGATGGGTCAGAAAGTCAATCCGATCGGTTTGCGGCTCGGCATCAACCGGACGTGGGATTCGCGGTGGTTCGCCGGCAAGAACGAGTACGGCAAGCTGCTGCACGAGGACATGGCCATCCGCGACGAGCTGATGAAACAGCTCAAGCAGGCGGCCGTATCGCGCATCGTGATCGAGCGGCCGCACAAGAAGTGCCGGGTGACCATCCACTCGGCACGTCCGGGCGTCGTCATCGGCAAGAAGGGCGCCGACATCGAGAAGCTGCGCAAGAAGGTCGCCGAGCTGACCGCTTCCGACGTGGTGATCAATATCGTCGAAATACGCAAGCCCGAGCTCGACGCGCAACTGGTCGCCGAATCAATTGCTCAGCAGCTCGAGCGTCGAGTGGCCTTCCGCCGCGCCATGAAGCGCGCGGTGCAGTCCGCGATTCGCCTGGGCGCCGGTGGCATCCGCATCAACTGCTCGGGTCGTCTGGGCGGGGCCGAGATCGCCCGGATGGAATGGTACCGGGAAGGCCGGGTGCCGCTGCACACGCTGCGCGCAGATGTCGACTTCGGCGTCGCCACGGCGTTCACCACCTACGGCACCTGCGGCGTCAAGGTCTGGATCTTCAAGGGCGAGATCCTGGAGCACGATCCGATGGCGCAGGACAAGAAGATGGCCGAGGGCGATGCCGGGCGGCCGCGCCGCGACGCGGCCTGAGACGAGAGACGCAAGATCATGCTGCAGCCAAATCGCACGAAATTTCGCAAGGCGCATAAGGGGCGCATTCACGGCGTCGCGACCTCCGGGACGGACCTCGCCTTCGGGCAGTACGGGCTCAAGGCGCTCGAGCCGGACCGGCTGAGCGCGCGCCAGATCGAGGCCGCCCGGCGCGCAGTCACGCGCCACATGAAGCGCTCCGGCCGGGTGTGGATCCGCATCTTTCCCGACGTGCCGGTCTCCAAGAAGCCGATCGAGGTGCGCATGGGCAAGGGCAAGGGTACGCCCGAGCTTTGGGTGTGCCGGGTGAAACCCGGCCGCATCCTGTTCGAGGTCGATGGTGTGCCGATCGAGGTCGCCAAGGAGTCGCTGGCGCTGGCCGCGGCCAAGCTGTCGATCAAGACGCGCTTCGTGGCGCGCATCAGCGAGTAGGATTGACGAGGAACGGTGATGAAAGCCGGCGACGTGCGGGCGATGACCCCCGATCAGCTCAGCGACGAGCTGCTGAAGCTGAAGAAGGAGCAGTTCAATCTGCGCTTTCAGCGCGCGACGGGGCAATTGGAGAACACCTCGCGCGTGCGGCAGGTGCGTCGCGACATTGCCCGCATCCAGACCATCGCGCGCCAGAAGCGCACGGGCGCGTCGAAGTCGAAGTAAGAGGTTGTAGAGATATGCCGAAGCGCATGCTGCAGGGAGTGGTGGTCAGCGACAAGCAGGACAAGACCGTCATCGTCCGAGTCGAGCGCCGCTTTACCCATCCGGTCATGAAGAAGACCGTTCGGCGCAGCAAGAACTACCATGCACACGACGAGGGCAACACCTATTCGGTCGGCGACGTCGTGTGGATCGAGGAGCACCGTCCGATCTCGAAGCTCAAATGCTGGGCCGTGGTCCGTGGCGAGAAGAAGCAAGTGAAGTGATGAAGCGCCGGCGCGCGCGATTAACAGAGGAAGAGGTGCATCATGATCCAGATGCAGACCAACCTCGACGTGGCGGACAATTCCGGCGCGCGGCGAGTGATGTGCATCAAGGTGTTGGGCGGGTCCAAGCGCAAATACGCGCACGTCGGTGATGTCATCGTGGTGTCCGTCAAGGAGGCGATCCCGCGCGGCCGGGTCAAGAAGGGCGAGGTGATGAAGGCGGTGGTCGTGCGCACGGCGAAAGAGATTCGCCGTACCGACGGCTCGATCATCCGGTTCGATCGCAACGCCGCGGTTTTGATCAATCCGCAGATGGAGCCGGTGGGGACGCGCATCTTCGGGCCGGTTCCGCGCGAGCTGCGGGCCAAGAACCATATGAAGATCATCTCGCTCGCCCCGGAGGTGCTGTGATGGCGGCGAGGATCCGCAAGGGCGACAAGGTCATTGTCATCTCCGGCCGCGACAAGGGGCGCACCGGCGAGGTGATCGAGATGCGCCCGCGCGAGCAACGCGTGCTGGTGCGCGGCGTCAACATGGTCAAGCGCCACCAGCGCCAGACGGCGGCGCAGGAAGGCGGCATCATCTCCAAGGAGGCGCCGGTCCATCTGTCGAATGTCGCGCTCGCCGATCCCAAGGACGGCAAGCCGACGCGCGTAGGCTTCAAAACGGTGGGCGACAAGAAGGTGCGCTTTGCCAAGCGCTCGGGAGTGGAAATCGATGGCTGATACCCCGAAGCAGCCTGACGCCAAGAAGGCCGACAAGGGCCGCAAGGGCAATCAGGCCCCGCCGGCCGAGAAGGGCCAGAAGGGCGAGAAGGGCGACAAGGCCGCCAAGGCCACCAAGGCCGACAAGGCGGCGCAGGCCGCCAAGCCCGAAACCAGCGAAGGCAAGGCCCCGGAGGCGCCGCAGGAGCGCGTCACCGCGCGTCTGCGCAAGCATTTCGACGAGGTCGTGCGCAAGGCGCTCGTTGACCAGTTCGGATACAAGAACCCCATGCAGGTGCCTGTGCTCGACAAGGTCGTGCTCAATATCGGGGTCGGCGAAGGCGTCGCCGACCGCAAGAAGGTCGATTCCGCGGCCGCCGACCTCGCGCTGATCGCCGGCCAGAAGGCGGTAATCACGAAGTCGCGCAAGGCCATCTCGAACTTCAAGCTGCGCGAGAATCAGCCGATCGGCTGCAAGGTCACCCTGCGCAAGACCCGGATGTACGAGTTCGTCGATCGGCTCGTGAACATCGCGTTGCCGCGGGTACGCGACTTCCGCGGGCTCAACCCCAAGAGTTTCGACGGCCGCGGCAACTATGCGATCGGCATCAAGGAGCACATCGTGTTCCCGGAGATCGACTACGACAAGGCCGAACAGGTCTGGGGCATGGATATCGTGATTTGCACCACCGCGCGCACCGACGACGAGGCACGCGCTCTGCTTACGGCATTGAATTTCCCGTTCCGGCAGTGAGGCGCAGGTCCTCAAACGCGGACAACCAGGAGACGTTGATGGCGAAGAAGAGTTCGATCGAGAAGAATGCCCGGCGGCGCAAGATGGCGAAGAGCTACGGCGGCCGCCGCTCCAAGCTCAAGGCGATCGCGCGCGACAAGTCGCTGCCGATGGAGGACCGCTTTGCCGCGGCGCTCACGCTTGCGCAATTGCCGCGCAATTCGTCGCCGACGCGGATCCGCAACCGTTGCGAGGTGACCGGGCGTCCGCGGGCGTTCTATCGCAAGCTCAAGATGAGCCGGATCGCGCTGCGGGAGCTCGGGTCGAAGGGCCTGATTCCGGGCATGGTCAAGTCGAGCTGGTAAGGAGGGATCGTCGAAAATGGCGCTGAACGATCCGCTGGGCGACATGCTCACCCGCATCCGAAACGCGCAGCTGCGGAACAAGGCGAAGGTGTCGAGTCCCGGCTCCAAACTGCGCGCGAACGTGCTCGAAGTGCTCAGAAATGAGGGCTACATCCGCGGCTACTCGACCACCGAGCTCGGCAACGGCCGTACCGAGTTCGACATCGAGCTGAAGTATTTCGACGGCGCGCCGGTGATCCGCGAGGTTTCGCGCGTGTCGAAGCCGGGACGACGCGTTTATGTCTCGGTCGGCAATTTGCCGCGTATCAACAACGGCCTCGGTATCGCCATCCTGTCGACGCCGAAGGGGGTGATGGCGGATCACGAGGCGCGCGACCAGAACGTCGGCGGCGAAATCCTCTGCACGGTGTTCTGAGAAAGACGACGGACATGTCCCGTATCGGAAAGAAGCCCATCCCGGTGCCCGCCGGCGTGCAGGCAAGCGTCGAGGGCCAGACCGTAAAGATGAAGGGCCCGAAGGGCGCACTGCAGGTGCGGTTGCCCGACGAGGTCGCGGCGGCGCTCGACAAGGACGTGTTGAAGCTCACCCCGCGCGCCGAAACCAAGCGTGGGCGCGCGATGTGGGGGCTTTCGCGCTCGCTGGTGGCCAATCTCGCCACCGGCGTGACCAACGGATTCGAGAGACGCCTGGAGATCACCGGCGTCGGCTACCGCGCGTCGATGCAGGGCAAGAACCTGCAACTCGCGCTCGGCTACAGCCACGACGTGATCTATCCGATCCCCGAGGGAATTGCGGTCGCAACGCCGCGGCCGACGGAGATCATAATCACCGGCGTCGACCGGCAGAAGGTCGGCCAGGTCGCCGCGGAAATCCGCGCGTTCAGGCCTCCCGAGCCGTACAAGGGCAAAGGCGTGAAATATGCCGGCGAATACGTCTTCCGCAAGGAAGGCAAGAAGAAGTGACGGGAGCCGATGATGGCGACACTGCGTAGCACCGCCGATAGGCGCAAAGGCCGCGTCCGGCGCGCCATCAAGGCTGCGAGCGGCGGCCGGCTGCGGCTTTCGGTCTTTCGCTCGTCCAAGCACATCTACGCGCAGGTGATCGACGACCTGAACGGCCACACGGTTGCCGCCGCCTCGTCGCGGGACAAGAATCTGCGCAGCGGCCTGAAAACCGGTGCCGACGTCAGTGCCGCCAAGGCGGTCGGCAAGCTTGTGGCCGAGCGCACGCTGGAGAAGGGCGTGAGGGACGTGGTGTTCGACCGCGGCAACTATCGTTATCACGGCCGCGTCAAGGCGCTCGCCGATGCGGCACGCGAAGGAGGTTTGAGCTTCTGATGGCCATACAACCGGGAACTTCTGGTGAACGGGGACGCAAGGGCGGGCGCGATCGTGATCGTGCCCGCGATCGCGAGGAGCGCGACAGCGAGTTTGTCGACAAGCTCGTGCATATCAATCGCGTGGCGAAGGTGGTGAAGGGCGGCCGGCGCTTCGGCTTCGCGGCGCTGGTCGTCGTCGGCGATCAAAAGGGTCGCGTCGGCTTCGGTCACGGCAAGGCGCGTGAGGTGCCGGAGGCGATCCGCAAGGCGACCGATGCCGCCAAGCGCGGCCTGACGCGGGTGCCGTTGCGCGAGGGCCGGACGCTGCATCACGACGTCTTCGGCCGCCATGGCGCCGGCAAGGTATTCCTGCGGGCGGCGCCGCCCGGAACCGGCATCATTGCCGGCGGTCCGATGCGCGCGGTGTTCGAAACGCTGGGAATGCAGGACGTGGTGGCGAAATCCCTGGGCTCGTCCAATCCATACAACATGGTGCGCGCGACTTTCGATGCCCTCAAGCATCAGGATTCGCCGCGCTCGGTGGCGGCACGGCGCAATCTGAAGGTGTCCGCGCTGCAGGCGCGGCGTCGCGACCACGACGGCGACCAGGCGCTGGCGGATTGATCGGGTCGCGCGAGGCGTGAGGAGCGACACATGAGTGCCGGCAAGACCAGCGGCAAGGTTATCAAGATCGAGCAGGTCGGCAGCCCAATTCGCCGCCGCCACGACCAGCGCGCGACGCTGGTCGGGCTCGGCCTCAACAAGCTCGGCCGCGTCGCCGAGGTGGTGGATACGCCGGCGACGCGCGGCATGATCAAGAAAGTGGCGCACCTCGTGCGCGTCGTCGGGGAGTGACCGTGGACGTGATCCCGCGGCGAAACGGGGCCTAAGGAGAAGGTCGGCGCCGCGCTGCCGATGCGCCGGTCGGACCGGAGGCTGCTCGCGCGCATGACGACGGAAAGCTAGGAGACGATGATGAAGCTCAGCGACCTCAGGGACAGGCCGGGCGCGCGCAAATCGGGCAAGCGGGTGGGCCGGGGCATCGGCTCCGGCAAGGGCAAGACCGCCGGGCGCGGCATCAAGGGCCAATGGGCGCGCGCCGGCGTCGCCATCAAGGGCTTTGAGGGCGGCCAAATGCCGCTGCATCGCCGGTTGCCAAAGCGCGGGTTCACCAACGTGTTCGCCAGAAAACTCAACGAGGTCAATCTCGGCCGCGTGCAGCAGGCGATCGACGCCGGCAAGCTCGATGCCGCCGCTACGGTCGACGTGGACGCGTTGGTCAAGGCAGGGGTGCTCCGCCGCGCCAAGGACGGCGTTCGGCTGCTCGGAGCCGGCGAGATCAACAGCAAGGTGGATTTTGCGGTCTACGGCGCTTCGAGATCGGCCGTGGCGGCGGTCGAGAAGGCAGGAGGCTCGGTCAAGATCTTGCGACCCCGGCCGGAGGCGAGCGAAGAGGCCGCGTAATGCCTATCTAGGGCGGACCGCCCGATAAGCGGCGGGAACGCAATTCGGGGACTTGAAGGCCCATGGTTTCGGCAGCGGAACAACTGGCGGCAAACCTCAACTTCGGCGCACTCGCCAAGGCCGAGGAGCTCAAGAAGCGCATCTGGTTCACGCTGGGCGCGTTGCTGGTCTACCGGCTCGGCACCTACATTCCGCTGCCCGGCATCGATCCGGCCGCATGGGAGCAGATTTTCCGCACCCAGGCCGGCGGGATCCTCGGCATGTTCAACATGTTCGCCGGCGGCGGGATCAACCGCATGGCGATCTTCGCGCTCAATATCATGCCGTATATCTCGGCCTCCATCATCATCCAGCTGATGACCACGGTGTCGCCGACGCTCGAGCAGCTCAAGAAGGAAGGCGAGCAGGGGCGCAAGACCATCAACCAGTACACGCGCTATCTGACCGTGCTGCTGGCGGCGTTTCAAGCATACGGCATATCGATCGGCCTCGAGGGCGCCGGCAACGCGGTGTCCGATCCCGGCTGGTTCTTCCGCATCTCGACCGTGATCACCCTTACCGGCGGGACCATGTTCCTGATGTGGCTCGGCGAGCAGGTGACCTCGCGCGGAATCGGCAACGGCATCTCCCTGATCATCCTGGCCGGTATCGTGGCGGAGTTGCCGTCGGCGCTCGTCAGCACGCTGGAGCTCGGCCGGCAGGGGGCGCTTTCGACCGGCCTCATTCTCGCCGTGCTGGTCATGGCGGTGGTCGTGATCGCCTTCATCGTCTTCATGGAGCGCGCACAACGCCGCCTGCTGATCCAATATCCCAAGCGTCAGGTGGGCAATCAGATGTTCGAGGGCCAATCCTCGCATCTGCCGCTCAAGCTCAACACCTCGGGCGTGATCCCGCCGATCTTTGCCTCGTCGCTGTTGCTGCTGCCGGCCACGGTCGCGAACTTCAATGCCGGACAAGGACCGGAGTGGCTCAACATCGTCACCACGCAGCTGAACCACGGGCGGCCGCTGTTCCTGTTTCTGTATGTCAGCCTGATCGTGTTCTTTGCGTTCTTCTACACCGCCGTTGTCTTCAATCCGACCGAGACCGCCGACAACCTCAAGAAGCACGGCGGCTTCATTCCTGGCATCCGCCCCGGCGAGCGCACCGCCGAGTACATCGACTACGTGCTGTCCCGCATCACCGTCGTTGGTGCGGCCTATCTCGCGGTCGTCTGCATCATTCCGGAAATTCTCATCTCCTATGCGGCGGTGCCGTTCTATTTCGGCGGCACGTCGCTGCTGATCGTGGTCAGTGTCACCATGGATACCGTCGCGCAGGTGCAAGGCTATCTGCTGGCGCACCAGTACGAGGGCTTGATCAAGCGGGCCAAGCTGAGAGGGCGCCGACGATGAGGCTCATCATGCTCGGCCCGCCCGGGGCCGGCAAAGGTACGCAGTCCCAACGTCTCGTCGAAAAACACGGAATCGTTCAACTCTCTACCGGCGATATGCTGCGCTCCGCAGTGGCCGCCGGAACCCCGGTCGGACGCAAAGCCAAAGACATCATGGCGCTTGGCGCGCTGGTGCCGGACGAGGTCGTGGTCGGGATCGTGTCCGAGCGCATCGACGAATCGGACGCCAGCAACGGATTCGTGCTCGACGGTTTTCCTCGCACCGTGGCTCAGGCAGAGGCCCTTGATCGACTGCTGTCCGACAAAGGCCTCAAGCTCGACGCGGTGATCCAGCTTGGCGTGGACGAGGCCATCCTGCTCAAACGGATCGAAACCCGCGCGGCCGAGATGAAGGCGCGGGGGGATTCGGTGCGGGCCGACGACAACCCGGACTCGTTCAAGATCAGGCTCGACGCCTACCGCGAGCAGACCGCCCCCCTCGTCGACTACTACGGGAAAAAGGGGGTGCTGCGCACCGTCGACGGCATGGCGCCGATCGGCAGCGTGAGCGCAGCTATCGACCGGGCGCTGGCGGCACAAAAATTGCGAGGCGGCAGGTTGACGGCAGGCCGATGAATCCTTTAATACGCAGGCATCTGGTCGAAGGAGTGAGGGATGTTGCCGGGCCCTTCCAGGAGGGGCAGGGCAGCGTCGTTTGCATCATTTCTTAGGCTTAAATACCTGAGCGTTGTCAATCAGATCCGGCCCACCTCGGGGCCCGCAGGAGCGTAAGCCTTGGCCCGCATCGCAGGCGTCAATATCCCGACCAACAAGCGCGTCGTTATTGCGCTGCAATACATCCATGGAATCGGGTCCACCAAGGCCCAGGAAATCATGACAAAGGTCGGAATCCCCGACGCCCGGCGGGTGTCGCAGCTGACCGACCAGGAGGTCTTGCAGATCCGCGAGGTGATCGACCGCGAGTACATGGTCGAGGGAGATCTGCGACGCGAAGTGGCGATGAACGTCAAGCGATTGATGGACCTCGGCTGCTACCGGGGCCTGCGACACCGGCGCGGTCTGCCGGTGCGCGGACAGCGGACGCATACCAACGCGCGTACCCGCAAGGGTCCGGCGAAGCCCATCGCCGGCAAGAAGAAATAGGGCGCAGGCAAGAGTCGGGAATGCGTGAGACACGCTCGGGCCGCTCATCGCCTGAGCCGCGAGAGGATTGATCATGGCCAAAGAAGTCGCACGCGTCCGTCGGCGCGAACGCAAGAACATCGCTTCCGGCGTCGCGCACGTGAACGCCAGCTTCAACAACACCATGATCACGATCACCGACGTGCAGGGCAACTCGATCGCTTGGTCGTCGGCCGGCACCATGGGGTTCAAGGGCTCGCGCAAGTCGACGCCGTACGCAGCTCAAGTTGCCGCCGAGGATGCCGCCCGCAAGGCGATGGATCACGGCATGCGCACCTTGGAGGTCGAGGTCGCGGGGCCCGGCTCGGGCCGCGAATCCGCGTTGCGAGCGCTGCAGGCCGCAGGATTCACCGTCACCTCGATTCGCGACGTGACCCCGATACCGCACAACGGTTGCCGGCCGCGCAAGCGCCGGCGTGTATAGATCGCAACATCCGGCGGACGGCTCGCTTCCGATGCCGCCGGTTTTCTCACCGACCAACGGTGGGCGAGCGGGATGACCCCGCTCCGGAGAGAGACCCGATGGCTGACAACGTGATCCAAAAGAATTGGCAGGAGCTGATCAAGCCGGACAAGCTGCAAGTGGCGGCCGGGCCGGATCCGAAGCGGGTGGCGACGGTCGTCGCCGAGCCGCTCGAACGCGGTTTCGGCCTCACGCTCGGCAACGCGCTGCGGCGCATTCTCTTGTCGTCGTTGCAGGGCGCCGCGGTGCAGTCCGTGCACATCGACGGCGTACTGCACGAGTTCTCCTCGATCGCCGGCGTGCGCGAGGACGTCACCGACATCGTGCTCAACATCAAGGATATCGCCATCCGCATGCACGGCGACGGTCCGAAACGCATGGTGGTGAAGAAACAGGGTCCCGGTCACGTCACCGCCGGCGACATCCAGACCGTCGGCGACATCGCCGTTCTCAATCCCGACCTCGTGCTGTGCACTCTCGACGAGGGCGCTGAGATCCGCATGGAGTTCACGGTCAATACCGGCAAAGGTTACGTGGCGGCCGAGCGCAACCGTCCGGAGGACGCCCCGATTGGTTTGATTCCGGTGGACAGCCTGTACTCGCCGGTTCGCAAGGTTTCCTACAAGGTCGAGAACACCCGCGAAGGCCAGATCCTCGACTATGACAAGCTCACGCTGCAGATCGAGACCAACGGCGCGGTGACGCCGGACGACGCGGTGGCCTACGCGGCCCGTATCCTGCAGGACCAGCTCAACGTGTTCGTCAATTTCGAGGAGCCGCGGCGCGAAGTCTCGGCCGAGGCGATTCCCGATCTGGCATTCAATCCGGCGTTCCTGAAGAAGGTGGACGAGCTCGAACTTTCCGTGCGCTCGGCCAACTGTCTGAAGAACGACAACATCGTCTACATCGGCGACCTCGTGCAGAAGACCGAGGCGGAGATGCTCCGCACTCCCAATTTCGGCCGCAAGTCGCTGAACGAGATCAAGGAAGTGCTGGCCCAGATGGGCCTGCACCTCGGCATGGAAGTGCCCGGCTGGCCGCCCGAGAACATCGACGACCTCGCCAAGCGCTTCGAAGACCACTACTGAAAACAGAGGACAGAGGACCGAGGGCAGGGGACAGATGAACGGAAAGGGTAGTTCCGTCGTCCGTCGTTCGTCGTCGGTCAGCTGACAAAGTCCATGCGCCACGGCAAGGTTCATCGAAAGCTCAACCGTACTGCCGAGCACCGTCGCGCCATGTTCGGCAACATGGCCGCCGCGCTGATCAAGCACGAGCAGATTGTCACCACCCTGCCGAAGGCGAAGGAGTTGCGGCCGATCGTCGAGAAGCTGGTCACCCTGGGCAAGCGCGGCGATCTGCATGCGCGGCGCCAGGCGATCGCGGCGATGCGCGATCCGCCGATGGTGAAGAAGCTGTTCGAGGTCCTGGGTCCGCGCTACCGGGATCGCAGCGGCGGCTACATCCGGGTGCTCAAAGCCGGGTTCCGCTATGGCGACTCCGCCGCGGTCGCGGTGATCGAATTCGTCGACCGCGATGTCGACGCCAAGGGCAAAGACTCAGGACGGGCCGGCGATAAGGCAGAAGCCGCCGCTGCCTGATCAACCCTTTGCGGTTGTTCCTGCGGAGCGGTCCGACCATCGGGCCATGCAGGTCGGTGCTCGCGGGATGGGTCTCCGGCCTGCGACCTGCGGTGCCGGCCTTTGTTGAGCCGTGTGAGCTACTTCACACATGGATGAGGCTGGGCACGTTTAACATCCCTCATCTGACAGGGAGACAGTGACGGCCGACCGGAAGAAGCCTTGGAATCATCGGGCGGAGTGACTGGCGTCGTTATCGGAAACGGTATCTTCGTCGTCCGACGGAACATAACTGGCTACGTCCTGGAGGCCCCGTTTTTGGCACCGTCGAGGCGGTTACCGGCGTAGCTTCCCTCAGCTTGCTTGTCGGCTCACGCCGTAACGCGTCCTCCAGAATGGAGGATCAGAATGGACTGGTCATTAACTGGTGCGTTGGCGGGGGTCACCATTCTGGCTGGTGTTGTCGGTTATGGGACCCTGACTATGCTTGGGTCGGGGGCATCACAGCCGACCGTTCCTCGCTCACCGGTTTTGCTTAGCGAGCGCCCGGCCATCGCCAACGTGAGCCCGAACTCGTATAGCCCCGACGCTCCGACGCAAACGGCCAGATGGGGTGACCCCGCTTCGGTTGCCGGCTCGACGCCTACCACCTCGACGCTTGGGGAGTATCCAGCACCCAATCAATACGGCTCGGCGCCTAGCACCTCGACGCTTGGGGCGTTTCCAGCACCCAATCAATACGGCTCGGCGCCTAGCACCTCGACGCTCGGGGAGTATCCAGCACCCAATCAATATGACCCTCGCTTGGCGGCAAGGCGTCCCGCAGTCGAGCCGCCCGTCTCTAAGGCTCATGGGAACTATGCGCCGCCCAGCAGTTCGGATTCGGCCAAGAGAAGGCCCGCTGCCCCCCAGGAGTCAGTGTTCGCAGGTACGGGGCCGTCCACGCCGCGCGTCGAGTATTCGAATCGCCCCGGGGGACGCATGTCAATGGATGCAAAGCCGACGGTCGAAACCAGCGGCAGGCTTCCGCCACCGGAAGGGCAGAAAAAGACCGCTCCGACAATGGCTCCGCAAAGCAAGGAAGCTGTGCATCCGGAGCTCGAAGAGTGGAAGGTGATCACGACGGCAAAAGCGAGCCCTTTCAACCTTGGCGGTCACGTTGACCGGAACGGGATCATCGACAGCCTGGCAAGCCCCCATTTCAGGGACGCCATCAAAAAGCACCCGAACTACCCTAAGCTCCCGCAGCGCATACAGACGGCCATGGAGGCCCCCAATATCAGTCTCGTGAAGCTCGCGCCGTACAGAACGCACCTGGGGATCAGCGACAAGAAGATAGAGGAAGAACAGGGTGTAAAGTTCGTGCGGGTAGCAAGCATTCGTGGTGTTGATCTGGGGGGCCTCGAAGCAAGCACACGTGGTGTTGATCTGGGGGAACTCGAAATGGCCAATGTGCCTGCACTTGAACTCGGGCCCTTTCCTGCCCAATAAGCGGTAAGCAATGAGGGGATTTGCGCCGAACTGAGCGTCGGCTACGCCCCATCAGTCGAGCCGACAACTCTCGCTACGTAACTCCGGCGGCTCCGCGCTGTCGTGCCTCCGCAGCCGGGCAAACGCTCGTTAAACCAGTTACGTTCGCGTACCAATACGCGCGCGCGACGGAGGTCGGGTACCAGGCGATGGCTGACGAGCTCCTTGAGCTGGCAGACAGCGCCGATCCTACCCTGTTAACGCGGGTTACGTTGTGTCCTTCTAAGTCCGATAAGTGATGCGACTCGCATCTAACGGACTTGTGATTTATTGGAGAGCGCGGAGGCGGATGGCCTCGTTGAAGTCGGCCTTCGCGCGTCGCCTGTCGCCCTTGGCCTTCCAGGCTTTGGCGCGACTCTCGTAATAATCGCCGTCGCTTGGGTCGAGACGGATGGCCTCGTTGTAGTCGGCGATGGCGCGATTGATGTCGCCCTTGCTGCGCATGGCGTCGCCGCGGCTATGGTAAAAGAGGGCGACGTTCGGTTTGAGGCGGATTGCCTCGCTGAAATCGGCAATGGCGCGGTCGTTGTAGCGTTTGTCGTGCCAGGCGTCGCCGCGGGCGTAGTAGGAGGCGGCGGCTTTCGGGTTGAGGCGGATTGACTCGCTGAAATCGGCGATGGC
>Ga0111538_10005794_pt1 | contig 16821 bp, 12 predicted proteins | sample SoiMethybrSBSTD1_FD_79669 | JGI IMG/M metagenome (GOLD analysis project Ga0111538, IMG submission 79669) | Bulk soil microbial communities from a Populus tree surrounding site in Tennessee, USA - Soil MetaG P. TD hybrid SBSTD1 (version 2)... | ecosystem: Environmental > Terrestrial > Soil >...
GGTCTTTGCGGTTCACCCACCAGGTGAAGTTGAGCAGCAGCTTGTGAAACGATCGCTCCAGCCACTCCACGTCGCCCGCGCCCCGCTTGCTCTTCATCAGACGGTGCGTGAAGATCGTCGCCCAGGCGTGGACCGGCGGGTTCACGTCGCCGAAGTTCCACTCGTAGGCCGGAATCTGCCCGCTCGGGTGCAGGTAGTCCTCGCGCAGCATCAGATCGAGCTGCCCCTTGCCGAAGTCCTCGTCCACCAGCGTCAGCGCCAGAGCGTGGAACGCCAGGTCCCACGCGGCGTACCACGGGTACTCCCACTTGTCCGGCATCGAGATGATGTCGGCGTTGTGCATGTGGTGCCATTGGGCGTTGCGCGTGCCGCGCGCGGCCCCACCGAAGGGATCGACGCCGTGCTCGTCGAGCCACTTGTTGACGTCGTAGTGGAAGAACTGCTTGGTCCACATCATGCCCGCCAGCGCCTGACGCATCACGCGCGCGTGGTCGGCATCGAGCGACGGCGGAATCACGGTCGCGTAGAACTCGTCGGCCTCACGGCGACGGGCGTCGAGCACGGTGTTGAAGTCGCCCGCGGGCGACTCGGCATCGGTCAAGCGCAGGCGGATGCGTTCGGCCGCGCCTGCCGGGACGGTCAACACGTAGTGCGCGGCCGCCTTGGTCCCGTGGCGGGCGGGATTGATCGCCTCCTGACGTCCAGACACGACGTAGTCGTTGATGCCGTCCTTGACGTACGGCGTGGCGTTGACGCCCTGGAACAGCCGCGCCTGGTTCGTCTCGTTGTCCGTGAACAGCACCGGCGGTCCGCCGTCAGCGTGGAGGAACCGGCGCCCGAGTGTCGGATGCGACACCGTCACGGCGCCGCGGTCTTTCTTCTGGAAGAGTTCGGGCCGGGCCGTCGCGTCACCCCAGGACCAGGTGTTGCGGAACCAGATCGTCGGCAACACATGCAGCGCCGCCGGCTCCGGTCCGCGGTTGTGAATCGTGATTTCGACCAGCAGGTCTTCAGCTGACGCTTTGGCGTACTCGACGAAGACGTCGAAATAGCGCTGGTCTTCGAAGACGCCCGTATCCAGGAGTTCGTACTCGAGATCGTGACGTCCGCGCTCGCGACTGCCCTGGACCAGATCGTCGTACGGGTAGGCCGCCTGCGGATACTTGTACAGGTACTTCATGTACGAGTGCGTGGGCGTCGAGTCGAGATAGAAGTAGTACTCCTTCACGTCCTCGCCGTGATTGCCTTCGCTGTTCGTGAGGCCGAAGAGCCGCTCTTTCAGGATCGGGTCCTTGCCGTTCCAGAGCGCCAGCGCGAAACAGAGATGCTGCTGGTCGTCGGAGATGCCGGCGAGTCCGTCCTCGCCCCACCGATACGCGCGCGATCGCGCCTGGTCGTGGGGGAAATAGGACCACGCGTTTCCGTCGGCGCTGTAGTCCTCGCGCACCGTGCCCCACTGCCGTTCGCTCAGATACGGTCCCCATTTTTTCCAGGCGATCTTGCCATCACGGGCTTGCTGGAGTCGGAGCGATTCGGCGGTCATGGGTCACTTCCCTGCGGTGTGCGGGTGCTGGAGGGGGCAAGACAAACGGCGACAACGCACGCCTGCATGTGCAGCGTCTGTACCAGAGGCCACTCGCGCTGAACGCGACGTCAGTGTGACACGCGCGGGTTGATCGACTGCACGGAGCGCCCGTGGTCGCGGGCAACTCCGACGGGTCGTGGGCTGGCAGATCCTCGTCGGGCGCGGCGGAATTCCGCGCGGGGGTGGGATTCCTGTAGGATCAGTCGCAGTCGGGGCGTAGCGCAGCCTGGTAGCGCACCTGCCTTGGGCGCAGGGGGTCGCGCGTTCGAATCGCGCCGCCCCGACCAATTTCCACCGGCCTCGCTCTACCTGAACAGCTTCGGCGCGATCTCGTGCAGGTAGATCCGCCAGTTCACCCACTCGTGTCCGCCCGGCGTTTCCATCGTCTCCATGTTCTTCACGCCCAGGCTCTTGAGCTTCTCGATGACGAGCAGGCTGTTCGGGCGGGCGATGTCGGTTTCGCCCCAACCCCACCAGAACATCTTGAGCTGCTTGTCGTACGTGGGAATCTTCGCCGCCTCGGCCTTGTAGAACGCGTCGCGGTCCCCTTCCGACGTCCAACCCGAGCTCATCACCGCGAGGTATCGAAACGTCCCGAGATTGTGCAGGCCGACATTCAACGTCTGAATGCCGCCCATCGAGAGACCCGACAGCGCACGCCCTTCCGGTGTCGCGAGCGTCCGGTAGTTCGCCTGGATGTGCGGGATGATGTCCTTGATCATCTCGTCGTTGAACGGATCCTTCGTCGCGTCCGACGTCATGACCTGCCCGCCCGTCGGCGTCCAGCCGGAAGGCATGACGACGATCATCGAGCGGATCTTTTGCTCGGCGAGCAGGTTGTCGAGGATGTCGCCGGCCCGGCCGACCGTCGGCCACGAGGCGGCCGTGTCTCCTCCACCGTGAATCAGATACAGGACCGGATACTTCGCGTTGCCCTTCTCGTAGCCGGGCGGCGTGTAGACGAACATCTCGCGGCGAGCGTTGCCGAGCGCCTTGGCGACGTAGCGCACGGACGCGACGTTGCCGTGCGGCACATCGCGCGTCTCTGAGAAATCACCCGGCACGACCAGCAGACTCTGGACGGTCGATTGATTCGGCGACGTGCGCGTGTTCCGCGCGTCAACGGTGGTCACGCCGTCCACGTTGAAGTTGTAGCGCCAGGCGCCCGGCTTCACCGCGCGCGTCGTCGTTCCGGACCACACACCGGACTCGCCCTTGACCATCGTCACCGCAGGCGGTCCGCCGGCGCGACCGCCACCTGGAGCGCCTGGTGCAGCAGGTGCGGGAGGCGCGACAGGCGCAGCGCCGGGCACGAGGCTGCCGTTGACGTCGCCGGTGACCGTCACCGCCGACGCTTGCGGCGCCATGATCCGGAACGTCACGCGTCCGTCGGCAAGAATCTCAGGCGATACAACGGCAGGGCCACCGCGCCCCGGCCCGGCGGCGCGGCCGGCGGCTGGCGTGGCTGGTGCGCTCGGCGCCTGCTGCGGCGCCGCGGGTGTCTGGGCCGCGAGCACTCCGCTCAACAGCACGGCTGCACACACACTCATCACGACGGTATCTCGACGCATATCGGGCTGATCAACCATTTTCCGGCAGGGCGGGCATCAGAGAGCCCGCCCTGCCGGAACTTGTCAGAAGGCGAATCGCACCTGCGCCTGGATGCTCCGGGCCGCCTGATAACCCGTGGCCACTCCGAAACCCGCGTTGCGCGGCGTGCCGCGGACCAGCGTGCCGCTGGCGTCGTACGGCAGGTTCGTGATCGTCACCGGATCGTTCGGATTGTTCAGGTTCATCTGGCTGTTGCGGTTCGTGATGATCGCCGCGTTTGGCGCGTTGAACATGTCGACGCGCACCGTAATCGTGCGGCCCTTCGGCAGCCGGATATTGCGGGCAATCGAAAGGTCCAGCACGCTCTGGAAGCAACCCTTCACGTAGTTGTTCCCGGACTCGAGTCCGACGCTGCCCACGAGCGGTCCCTGGAACGCCGCGGTGTTGAACTGCTGGTAGACGTTGTCGGTACAACCCGGCCCCGGGTCACCCACGACGCGCGCCCGCGCCCCGTAATCCGGCGAACCGGTGAGGTTCACGCTGTTCCCGCCATTCTGATAGCCGAAGCTGATCTGATACGGCGCGGCGGTCGTCGCGGTCCAGATGCCCGAGAGCTGCCAGTCGTTGATGACGAGGCCCAGCGCATGCGCGGCCGATCCACTGCCCTTGAGGTCCGGCAGATCCCAGATGAAGTTGCCCTTCATCGTGTGCAGGACCGGATCGGTCTGGAAGAGCGCGTCCGCTTCAGCCTGGTCGGCTCGATAAGAGTACGAACCGTCCGCGGCGTGCTGCAAGCGCGCGTTGCTGTTCTGTTGGTCGTAGAGACTGATGGTGTCGTTGAAGCCGAACGAGACGCCATTCGAGAATCGTCGCTGGAACGACAGCTGCACGGAATGGAAGGTCCGCCAGCTCGTGGACATGCGCCGGTTGATCGACCCGAAACCGCGGTACCCCCGCATCAGGTCCGTCACCACGGCGGTCGCGCCGGGCGTCGGACTCGCAGCAAGCGTTGGATCCTGGTTTTCCGGACGGAAGGCCGCCCCGAAATCGACGGCGTTGATATTGACGGCCTGCGGCGTGTTCCAGCTGTGCTGCCCCGAATACGCGATGTCGAGTGACGAGTTCCACGGCAGCATCATCTGAATGCCGGCATTCCACTGTGTGGAGGACGGCAACCCTGCGTCGTACTGATACACATTGAGCGCCGGCGCGCCGACGGTCGTCAGGCCGCTGCTGAGTGATTGCAGGAATGCATACCGCACCGTCACGTTCTGCACGGCCGGTGGGTTCGTGACCTGCGCATAGATGTCGTTGCCGTTCGGGCGGTCAAAGAACAAACCGCCACCGCCGCGCAGCACCATGCGCTGATCGCCGGTCAGGTCGTAGGCCAGGCCGAAACGTGGCGCCACGCCCAGGCTCGGGTACGTGTACGTGGTTTCCGCAATGCCGTCACCGGAAAGGAAGAGACCGTTCAGCGTCACGCCGGTGTTGGGGACGATCGTGCCAATCGCGGCCGCCGAACCGACACCCAGCAGCTGACCATTGGTTGGATTCAAGGCCTGGCGATTGAGACCCGAGCACGGATTCGCGCCGCCCGGGCAGCCTGCCCCGTACAGGAGTGGCGCTTTGCTGAACGACCACTTCTCGGGCAGGAAATTCGATGCCTGACCGCGTGAGTCGTACTGCGGCTGCTGATGCACCAGCCGCACGCCGTAGTCGAGGGTCAGCTTCGGGCTCACCTTCCAGTTGTCCTGGATGTAGCCCTCAGTGTTGTTGTAGAGGTAGCCCCCCTCGATGTACTTGGACAGCTGGTTGTAAGAACTGAAGATGCCCAGCGCCGCATTCGCAAATCCGAATTGCGAGTCGATCGGGTTCGCGGTGTCGTTCGAAAACGTGAGCGCGCCGAACGTCGCGCCGCTGTTCTGGTTCTGTGACTTGAAGCTGTGGTTGTTGTAGAAACCGCCCTTGATGGTGTGATGCCCGACGATCTTCGTCAGGCTGATCGACACGTCCTTCGTCGAGTTGATGTTCAGGAAGCCCGGATAGGTCATGTTCGGCGGCGAGTTCGCGATCCGGTTGCCCCAGGTCAGGCTGATCGGCGTGATGCGCAGTTGGCCGTCCACCCAGAACGGAGGTTGCATCTCGTTCAGCACTTTGTAGGCGTAATACCTCGTGTCGAGCTTCAAGGCGTCAGGGAAGAGCATCGGCAGGCCGCCGATGCCAGCCGTGTCGCGGTTCGAGATGGGATTCCGCGGGATGCCGGTCGTGCAGAAGACGGGTCCTGTGCTCGCCTGGCCGAAGATGCATCCGCCGAAGGCGTTCTGGCTCTGTCCGTATGTCGCTTCCAGGAACATCGTCGGCGTCAGACTGTAGTTCACGGTCATCGCGAGCGAACTCACGACGGGATCCTGCTGTTGCGCGTCGTTGAAACCGGGCAGCGTGCCGTTGAACACCTGGTTGCGCTGCTGGAAGCCGGAATACTTGATGGTGGCGCGCAGACTCTGCGTCGGCTGGTAGTCCACCCGAATCGCAGGCTGCCACGCGAGCGCCTTTTCTGTCGGGCGGGTGATCTCGTAGTTGTACCCGAGGCCGGCACCGGCGATATTCGGCAAAGGATAGATGTTGAGCAGGTTGAGCCCGACCTGATACAGGCGGTTCGCCGGGATCTTGCCAAGTGTGCCGCCATCGTTGAAGCACGCCGTCTGGACCGAGGAAGAGCATGTGCCGCTCAGCAGCGGATCCTTGACGTAGGGGAACGGCGCGCCATTGTTGTCGTACGTCTGACTGAAGTTGCCCGCGCGCTCTTCTACCGTAGGCATCCGGAACCGAACGACGTTGTTCCCGGATTGCCGCGGGGCGTACTCGTGACTGTAGAAGAAGAAGATCTTGTTGTTGCCGCCTGGCTTGCCGACCGGCCCGCCGATCGAGTAGCCCCAGTCACGCTCGCGCAGGACGTTCTTCGGATCGCCGTTCAGAATGTTCGTGCGGCTGTTGGAATTCCAGTCGGAATTGCGCTCGACGTCGTAGACCGATCCGCGGAAGCGATTCGTGCCGCTCTTGGTGACCGCCGTAATCTGCAGGCCGCTCGACCGTCCATACTCCGCCTGATAGCTCGACGTCAGGACTTTGACCTCGGCAATCGACTCGACGTTCATCTGGAGCAACTGTCCGTTGTTGCCCGTGTCCATGGTGGAGATGCCGTCCATCATGATGTTGGTGGCTCCGCCGCCCCCGATGCGCGACGTGCCGCTGACACCAGGCGCCAGCGCAGCCAGCGCAGAGAATCCACGGTTGGCAATCGGCAGGTTTTCAACAGACTCGGTCGTGACCGTGAAGGAGCGTTCGCCGGACGTGGCCTGAATGACCGGTGCCTCCCCTTTCACGTCCACCACTTCGCTCGTGCCGCCGACTTCGAGAATCACGTCGCCGATGGAGGCGCGCGTGCCGGGATTCACCGACACGCCGGAGCGCTTCAGTGTCTTGAACGAGGGCATCTCCACCTGAATCGTGTAACGGTCGGTCGGGACGTTGGCGAACACGAAGTCACCCGCGGTGCTCGACACCACTGGCGTTGACTTCGTGCCTTTGGTTTCGCTGACGAGCGTCACCGTCGCACCCGGGATGACGCCGCCCTGAGAGTCCTTCACGGTCCCGGCCACCGAGCCGGTCGTGATTTGTGCTCGCGCCGACGATGCCGTCGCTAACAGAACGACGAGCGCCGTGGCCAACGTGCCCAAGCCGCGCGTGCTTCTCATGACTTCTCCTTCTGATCGAACCGGTTCGATTTCCGCCCGACGCACTTCACAGCGGTGGTGTCAGTTCCTGCTATCTCGTGCTTGTGGTGGTCTGGAACAAACGACGTCGCTGGATGAAGCCGCCCGACGGATGACCTTCAGTGACTGGTGTGCGCAGCAGCGTCTGGCTAGACCCGCAGCGATGGGTGGCGGTCCGAGCGCGGCGGATAACCGCGATCGGCGAAGCGGTAGGAGGAGTCATCGCAAGGGTCACTGCCCCACCACACACAAGGCCAACAATACTCCTGCCCACCCACAAATGGAACCGGTACCATTTGTCGACAATCGACTTCGCCTGCGAGCGCCTAACTTGCCGCAGTGCCTTTGCGGGCGCTCCTAATCCGCGTAACAGGACGCGCCCGACGCGCCGGCCTTCACCAGCACCATCGTCTGCGGAAACGCCTTGGCGTTGGTCGCGTTCGCGGCGGCGAAGGTCTGCAGCGCTGTGGACGGCGCGGTCAACAGCACGGAGTCGTCGAACATCTTCTGTCCGAGCCCTCGCGCCACGGCGTTGCTGTTCTTGTCCACCCAATCGCCGTCAAGCAGAAAGAACGCGACGCGATTCGGGCTGAGCTCGACACGCCCGAAGCTGAAGACCGAGCGGTAGTGGCGGCGCAGGAACGGCGGCACGCCCGATGCTTCGTCCTCCGCCGTGAACGTGATGAAGTCGTGTGTGCCGATCTTCCCGAATATCGCAATCGCCCTGCCCTCCTCGTCGCCACTCTTCACGAGTACGTCGTAGTAGCGCAGGGTGCGGCCGTGATCGGTTTCTTGTTTCTGCTCGAACGTCCACGTCTCGGCCTCCCGGCAGCTCCAGGCGCCCACGAGCCGATCGTCGAATCGTCCGCCCGACAGATCAAACAGCGGGTTGATCGACATCTGCAGGCAGCCGGCGGTGACGAACGCAAAGACGGCGAGCGCGGAGCCAATTGAGAGACGGGAGGGGATGCGGGCCACGGGCACATGGTAACGCTTTCGGCTTCGGGCTTCCGGCTTCGGGCTTCCGATTTCCGGCTTCCGGAAGCCCGAAGTCGGAAGCCCGAAGCCCGAAAAACTCTGCCCCCCAATGCGCTACCATCCTCGCGAGGAGTTCACCCATGACCCCGCATCACACCATTCGCCTCGTGAGCCTGGCCGCGTTCGCGGCGCTGGCTGCCGCGGCACCGCTCGCGGCGCAACAGAATCCACCGGCTCCGCCAGCCGCAGCCGCCCCTGCTGCTCCCGGCGCCGGACAAGGACGCGGCGGAGCACCGGCCGTCGTCTCGCCGGAAGTCCTGTCGGATCGGCGCATCACGTTCCGCCTCCTCGCACCTAACGCGCAGAACGTCCGCCTGAACGCCGGCGACATTCCGGGGCTCGGACAGACGGGCGTCCTGACGAAAGGCGAGAACGGCGTGTGGTCGGTCACCGTCGGCCCGGTCGAGCCGGGCGCGTACCGCTACACCTTCAACGTGGACGGCGTCGCGACGATCGATCCGCGCAGTCCGGCGACGAGCGAGTCGAACAACAACGTGTGGAGCGTCGCCTACGTCGCCGGCTCCGAGTGGTTCGATTCGAAGAACGTCCCGCACGGCGCCGTCGCGGCGGTCACCTACTACTCGACCGCGCTCGGACGCGATCGGCGCATGCACGTCTACACCCCGCCCGGCTACGAGGGCAACACGACGAAGTACCCGGTGTTCTATCTGCTCCACGGCGCAGGCGACTCAGACGACGCGTGGACGTCGGAAGGACGCGCGGCGTTCATCATCGACAATCTGATCGCCGCGAAAAAAGCGAAGCCGATGATCGTCGTGATGCCGGCCGGTCACACGAACGGACCCGTGCCCGGTGTCGGACCGGCGCCGGCGGCAACGCCGCCCGCAGCCGGCGCGCCCGATGAGTTCACGCGCGACTTCGTGCAGGACATCGTGCCGTACGTCGAGAAGCACTACCGCGTGCTGACCGATCGACAGAGCCGCGCCATTGCGGGCCTCTCGATGGGCGGCAGCCAGACGCTGAACATCGCAATTCCGCACCTTGATCAGTACGCGTACATCGGCGTGTTCAGCTCCGGCCTGCTTGGCGGAGGTGGCGGAGGACGCGGACGCGGTGCGGCACCCGGCGCGGCCGCCGGCGCGGCGCCGGCAGCAGCGGCCACCACTCCGGCGCCTGCATTTGGCGCGACGTGGGAACAGCAGCATCAGGCGATGCTCGACAACGCTTCTCTGAAGAAGGGCGTGAAGCTCGTCTGGTTCAGCACCGGCAAAGACGACGGGCTGATCACGACCTCGAAGTCCACGGTGGACCTGTTGAAGAAACACGGCTTCGACGCGCAGTTCACGGAGAGCCCAGGCGGGCACACGTGGATCAACTGGCGCAACTACCTCGTCGAGTTCACACCGCAGCTCTTCAAGTAACGGATTGGGGTCAGATCTTGCGTTGCCAGGTCGGTTGACGACCTTGCAACGCAAGATCTGACCCCACCTCTGACCTCTCCCTTCCAACTTCCCTCTCACCTCCGACCTCCGACCTACCTCTGACCTCTGACCTCTGACCGGTGACCTCCGCCGCAGGCGGCAGGTACGTCTTCTGCTCCACCTCCAGGGGGTCGTGTGCCGACCCGCTGTTTTCTGAGGTTTTCCGGCCGATCTGCCACGCAAGCGGCGGCCACCGCCGCGACATGCCGTGGGGCGGCCCAAGGAGCTGAGCATGACATTGAGAATCGCGTTCGCCGCGGCGTTGTCGAGCGTCGTGTTGATACAAACACCGCCGCCGGCGGAGGGCGTCGCGGCGCTCAAGGCGGCGCTTGCCGAGAACCAGGCGCAGCTGCGCACGTACTCGTGGGTCGAGACCACGCAGGTCACGCTCAAGGGCGAAGTGAAGAAGCAGGAACAGAAGCAGTGCTACTACGGCGCCGACGGCAAGGTCCAGAAGACGCCGATGGCCGCCGCAGCAGCGCCGAAAGCCGCGCCGGCGCCCTCAGGCGGCGGGCGCGGAGGCGGCCGCGTGAAGGAACGGGTGATCGAAAACAAAGTGGACGAGATGAAGGACTACATGGAGAAAGTGGTCGCGCTCGTGCACGAGTACGTCCCGCCCGACCCGCAGAAGATCCAGGCCGCACAGGCGGCCGGCAACGTCGCCACGCAGCCGTCCACCGGCGCCGTGCACCTGAACGTGAAGGACTACCTGAAGCCCGGCGACCTCCTCGCCATCGGCCTCAATCCTGCGACGAAGAAGTTGGTGTCGTACACCGTGCAGTCGTTCGTCGAAAAGCCAAAAGAGGACGACGTCAAGCTGGCGGTGACGTTCGCGACATTGCAGGACGGCACCGCGTACCCGCAGCAGACGACGCTCGATGTCGCGGCCAAGAAGCTGCAGGTCAAAGTGACCAACTCCGGATACAAGAAAACTCAGTAACGTCCACCAACCATGGAGGAGCACGATGACGAAAACGAGTATCACGCTGGCTGGCTTTGCGCTGATGGCCGGCGCAGCACTTCTCGCGCAGCAGCAGCCGATCGTGAAGACCACGTCGGTGACGGGCAGCGCCACGATTCAGGCGATCGACAGCACGACTCGGAAGATCACGCTGCGAAACGACAAGGACGGTGAGGAAGACACGTTCGTCGCCGGACCGATGGTCGAGCGGTTCAACGAACTGAAGGTGGGTCAGAAAGTGAAAATGACCTACTACGAATCCCTCGTCGTGCAGGTGCGCAAGCCCGGCGACAAGGTCGCGCCGGCGGGCATGGAAGCAAGCGTGACGCGCGGCACGGGCGCGATGCCGGGGGCGACCATCTCGGCGCAGGAACGGGCGACCGTCACCGTCAAGGCGCTGGATCCCGCCGTGCCGTCGATCACGGTCACCACCGACGACGGCCGGACGGTCACGCGCAAGATCGAGGACAAGAAGAACCTCGAGGGCATCAAGCCTGGCGACAAGCTCGAGCTCACGTACACGGCGGCGTTGCTCACGCACATCGAAGCCGCCAAGTAACCTCGTCCGTACAGATCAACGCCGGCGCGTCCCACGTGTGGAGCGCCGGCGTTGTTGTGTCGAAAGTGAACGATCAGAACCGGAACACCACGCCGCCGTTGAGCGACATCTGATTCGAGTACTGCGGACTTCCCGCCAGGTAGCAGCCCCAGTAGGGATCGCACCACCAGCCCGCCGCGTCCGACTTGATGTAGGTCGGCGTGAACTGCGCACCGACGCGGACGCCAACGCGCGGACTCGGGAAGAACTTCACGCCCGCGCCCCACGTGGTCGAGAACTGCGTTTCGCTGCTGATGGTCAGATTCGCGCCCGCGATGGTCTGGAAGTCGACTTTACTGAAGTTCGTGGCACCCAGACCGCCGAACACGTACGGCACGACCTTCGAGTCAGGCATGAAGTTGTAGCCGAAGTAGCCGTGATAGGTGTTGATCGACTGATCGCCGAGCGTGCGCTCGTTGGTGCCGCTGATGAGCAGCTTCGTGGGCTGCATGCCCCACATGAATCCGACCTCAGCCTGGCCGAGGAGCACGCCGATATTGAGCCCGAACGATCCCGAGTCCTTGGGATCGACACGGTCGTACAGCTTGCCGTCTCCGGCGAGGACGGCATCGCCGGACACGCCGTCGGAAAACGTCCAGCCGAGCGTTGCACTGACTTCGACTTTAGGAGACTGAGCGAGCATGGGTACGCCCGCCAGGACGAACAAGAGCGCGGTAGCGAGAATTCGTTTCAGCATCACGTTGGACCTCGAATAGGGGGAACGTCCGGTCTGCCTGTAGGAAGGCACACCGTATGCCAACGAAGCTGATGGGGGCTCGTGCTCGAAGCCGCGGAAACCGGGCATCACCCACGCGCGGTCGCGTACGCCGCCGCAGCGGGGCCTCGACATTTCGTGGCGGCCGCCGCTCTTCCAAGTTAGAAGTTCGAAGCCAGAAGCCAGAAGTGAGGGCTTCAGCTTCCGGCTTCGGCTTCCGGCCGCCGCTCTTCCAAGTTAGAAGTTCGAAGCCAGAAGCCAGAAGTGAAGGCTTCAGCTTCCGAACTTCTGGCTTCTGGCTTTTTAGCTTCTGGCTTCTGGCTTCTAACTTCTAAGTTGGTCAGTGCACTACCAACTCAAACGTCTCCCACGACCAGGCGACGTTCCGGTTCACGCTGACGTAGCTGCCGCCGCCGCCCTCCGCGCAAATGTACCGTCCGATGTCCCACGAGTACAACGCGACGTGCGTGCCGTTGGTGATCGTCTGGCTGTACTGGTCCTGATTCTGAATCTGGTACAGCGTGTCGCTCGGACCGCCGCCGATGGCGTAGATGATCTCCTCGTTCGGATCGGACCAGAGCCAGGTATTGCCGTTCCACGTACGGATGCCGACGAAGTCGCCATCCTCGATGTTGCCGCCGTCCCAGTCGTACAGCGTGAACGTTTCCCACGGCCCGATGGCTGTGCGATTCGCGTTGACGTAGTACCCGCCGCCGTTTTCGGCCACCATGTAGTAGTTGTTCGTCGTCTTGAAACTGACGGTCCATTCGGTGGCCGGCGTGGCCGCTGTCAGTGCGCGGATCGATCGTTCGCCGATGGTGAGCAGGCCGACGGCCAGCACTGCCGCAAGGGTCAGCAGAGCACGAGTTGGACGCATTGGGATTCTCCTCTTCTGAATCGAGAGAACCGCAAGAGCGTGGGAGGCGCGTACTCTAGCCGCCGCGATGTACGTGTGCAATGAAGAAAACGTCAACACGACGTGACGTGTCCACAGAGTTCGTTCGTGACACAAAGAGTCGGTTCGTCGGAGCTAGAGCAGAGTCCAGTGTTCGAGCGGTTGCGGCGGCGCGGGCTTGAGCGCGTCCTTGAACACTTTCTCGTTCTTTGAATCGCCCTTCTGACTCTTGACGGCCTGCATCAGTGAGAATGCTGCGTACACGATCGTGGCGCCCTGCACACCACGCCACAGCCAGCCGAGCGCCCCTCCTGTCGGTGCACTGAGCAGGCCGGCCATTGCCAAATCGCCCATCATCAGCCGAAGCAGTTCGAGCTGCGCGAGAGCGCCGGTGATCGTGAAGATCGCGGCCACGAGAAACATGATCACGAGACCCTGGTACTGAACGGTCTCCGGTGTCGTACCACCCCTCACCGGCTTGCGAAACAGATTGTAGACACCAGGTGCCAGTCCGACGAGGCCGGCCGCGATCAGACTCCCAATCGCGTACCCGCTCTTACTGAGCGTGTGACCGTACTCCGGCAGGCCAACGAAACCCACGAACGACGTGACGACGGCCGCGCCGATCGTGATCGTCGAACTCCAGCTGGAAGTGAACGACCACGTCGGCGAGCCCATGCGATGAAAGAGGATGTACAGGGACTTGCACACGATGCAGATAATCACGGTAGCAGCGAGAACGACCCCGAGGGCCCACAAGAAGGCGCCCCTGAACAACTCGTAGTCCTGTCCCGTACTCGTGCCAGGCTTGATCGAGATCGCAAACGGCTTGACCGCTCCGCGAGTGCCCTCAGTGTCGGTGAACGCGATCGCAACGTAGCCGTTCATCGGGAAATCGTCGAGCGAGTGATCCCCGAGGGTGATCGAGAACGGCTGCGCATTGGTCGGCGTGGACTTGACGATCTGCACGGCCGCCGGTGTCGCGAAGCACGGCTGCACGGCGCCGGACGCGGTCCGCAAGACGCAGGTCAGCGACAAGTTGCGATCCACTTCAGCGCGATTGGCAAGGAACGCGGTGCCCCGCACCGTCCAGGTGCGGGGCGTCGTTGGTCTATCAAGCGTCGCGACGAGCGCCGATGGCGTCGTGTCCAGCACTTCGACGTCCGGTGGTGGCTTTGGTCCCGTCGTCGCCGGTGGCGTGGCGGCCGCTGCGGCGCCTCCCCCGCTGCCCTGCCCGGCGGGCGCCGATGGTCCGAGCGCCAGACCGGCCAGTGACAGCAGGGACAGCACCACCATCGCGCCGACAAATGAGCGCATCTACTTCTCCCTGGCGGACAGCGCCGTCAGCCACGTGTCGAGATCGAACGTGAGGCCGACGGCCGCGCTCAGGTTGATCTTTTCCTTGATGAGCTCAGTGCGATTCGCGGCGGTGACCGACAGCGGCACTTTCACGCCACCGCCCTTCACCGGCACGGTGAGCTTGCCCTGCACCATCCAGATGCTGCCTTTGGGCGCCGTGGCCGCGCCGGTGGCCGATCCCGTCGCGGCGACGGTGTCTTTCGGCAGGTAGGTGTACCTCCCTGCGAGCGCTGCGGTGGCCGCCGGCAGCAGGAACGAACTGCCGAGCGGATGCTCGAGCTGGCCCGTCATTTCGAACGACTTGAACGCCTGCGCGGCGTTCGCGGGCTTCTCCCTGTAGAAGTTCGCGACGACGTTGAGGGTGAAATCGGTCTTGCGCGCGGCGCCAAGCGAGCACTCGACGATTCCCGTCGACGTGTACAAATCCGGCAACGTCGTGCTGCGGGTCGTCGTCCAGTCGAACGTCACGAGCGCGCCCTTGCCGGCGAAGGCGTAGATCTTGTCGATGCTCTTCTGCACGGCGGTCAACTGCGCGACGTACCCGTCGAGCGCCGCTTTCACGGCCGCGGGCGGATTGGGCAGCTTCTCGAGCTTGGGCAGCGCGGCCTCGAGGATCGTCTTGAAGGTCGCGGCCGCCTCACTCAGTTTCAGGCCCGAGGCCAGCGGTGTGTCCACCTTGACGTTGACTTCCTCTAACAGCGCCTTCTCCCACGCGGTGAATTCAGGCCAGCCGGCCAACGCGGCAAAGACAGCGCTCGTCGCATTCGCGTAGTCGGCCGAGTCGTTCCCGAGCGCCTTCCACAAGTCGGCGTACTGCGGCGACGCCGGATCGCGCCCGTTGATCAATTCGTACCGCAGCGACCAGCTTGTGAACTGCTGCGTGTCGGCTGTGAACGTCCCGGCCGACGACCCTTTCGACGTGTCGAAGCCCGCCGCAGCCGAGAATCGCGACGCGTAGCGCACACCGGGGCGACGCGAGTAGTCGGCGTACATCTCGAGCAGCCCGCGCCCCTGCAGCGCCTTGATGACGCCCATCGGCTTCGCGCGGAACGTCAGCGCGGTACCCTTCGTTTCTCGCTGCAGTGCACCGGTCTCCACCGCGAAGCCGAGCAGTTCGGGCACGAGTCCTTTCGTGGCGAGCGATGTGCTTGCGTTGTTCGTGGGCGCCGCACCCACTTGCTTGTCCATGCGCGCTTCGAGCAACGTCAGCAGCGCCTTGTATCCTTCGCGCTCGCTGTAAATGGAGATGAAGTACGACGCGACGAGTTGATTTCGGCCAGGCAGGATCATCGTTTGGAACGGCTGAGTGGGGGGGTTAGGGCGTCGCGCGGCGGCGACACCGGCCTCGACCATCTCGAGGGTGATGGCCGTGCGCGTCGCTGCCGTCGCTGCCGTCGCGGCAGGCGCCGGCGATGCCGGCGGTTGCGCCGCCGCCGTTGACGCGGCGAGCGACGCCGCCGCGGTGATCGTCAGAAGCGCGCGCGTCATCGCGAGCCTCCCTTCCGGCGCGGCTTCTTCGCCCGCGGTTTCCGGGCCCGTGGCTTCTTCGCCGGCGCCTTCGGCACACCTGGCAAGCGTGCGCCGCCCGCACCCCTGGCCATCCCGAGCCTGTTCACCGCCGTGGCCGTCGCGACGACGAACTTGTACTCATGAATCGGCGCAGGATTGTGGGTCTGGCAGATCAGGAAATCCATGTCCGTCGCGCCGTCGACCACGGCGATGCCGACATCCGTCGAGGCGCCAATCGGGCCGTTGAGCTTCACTCTCAGCACACTCTGTGCGCCCGGACTGCCTAGAAGCGAGAACTGCGAGTTCGCTGCGATCGGGGTCCCGTCGAGGTCGGCCGTGACCTGCCCGCCATTGTCGGGATTTGTCGACAACGACACGAGCTCGATGGGCTGTCCCACATAGACGTTGCTACTGGGCAACTTATGCATACAGTTCCTCTCCCGGAACGAACACCGACGTGTTCCTTCAAGACGGACGAACGCTCAGCCCGGATTCCGGCTACGTTCCGGAACGGAGCGTCGTGTCCGCGGACTGGATTGCGGCGAGGAGCGCCACATCATACGGCACGGTCTGCCGCGCGTTACAGGAAAAGGCGGGAACGATCACCGAATCGGGGCATGGTCCCCGACAGACCGTCTGCGGCCGGTCCGGCCGCCTACTATTGCGAGCCGTCCGTGAGCTTCCTGAGCAGGGCAAGCTGCCGCTCCTGCACCTGCATCAGCTCGAGCCATTTCTGCTCGCGGATTTCGTCGAGCTTCGTGTGCAGCGCGACGATCTCCATCTCCGCTTTCATGTTGATCTCGTAGTCGTGCTGCGCATCCAGCCGGTCGTGGGCCGCCTGGCGGTTCTGGCTCATCATGATGATCGGCGCCTGCAGCGCGGCCAGGCACGACAGGATGAGATTCAGCAGGATGAACGGGTACTTGTCGAACGAGCGCGCCGACACGACGTTGACGATCAACCACGCCGCGATCACCAGTGCCGCGAGCCCGATAAAGCGCCAGCTGCCGCCGAACGACGCCACGCGATCCGCGACGCGATCGCCGAAGGTCACTGGCACGGCCGTGATGTCGCGCGCCACGGCGGTCCTGTGGATGAACCGGTCGATGATGCGCTGCTCCATCGCGTTCAGCCGCGCGATCTCCCTGGTCAGTGAGTGCGACTCCGTCATAGGTCCTCCTGGCAACATGCCGCAGCGGTTCCGCTAGTCGCGCTTCAGCTCCGCAGACGTCAGCTCTTTGTACATCACGGTCGTCGGCTCGAGCGCGGTGGTGGTGGACCCGCGCGCATAGCGTGGAATGACGCCGGCCTCGACGTAGCCGAGCGATCGGTACAGGCGCTCGGCGCTGCTGCCCGTCCAGGTGTCGAGCGTGAGCAGCGTCCGGCCGAGCGACA
>Ga0111538_10005797_pt1 | contig 16815 bp, 5 predicted proteins | sample SoiMethybrSBSTD1_FD_79669 | JGI IMG/M metagenome (GOLD analysis project Ga0111538, IMG submission 79669) | Bulk soil microbial communities from a Populus tree surrounding site in Tennessee, USA - Soil MetaG P. TD hybrid SBSTD1 (version 2)... | ecosystem: Environmental > Terrestrial > Soil > Tree...
CGACCTGAACATGTCGCAGTCCACGAACGACTCGTACCCGACCGCGATCAAGGTCGCGCTGATGCTCCGCAACGACAAGCTGATCGCGGAGCTTCAGAACCTCGTCGCGTCGTTTCGCGCGAAGGGAGACGCGTACCTCCGCATCGTGAAGATGGGCCGTACCGAGCTGCAGGACGCGGTCCCGATGACGGTCGGTCAGGAGTTCCACGCGTTCGCGGCCTCGCTCGAGGCCGAGATCCAGGCGCTCAAGGACGCTGAGAAGTACCTCTACGCGGAGAACATGGGCGCGACCGCGATCGGCACCGGGATCAACGTGCCGAAGGGATACGCGGAGAAGTGCGCCAAGCACCTCGCCGAGCTGACGAAGAAGCCGATCGTGCCGGCCGCGGACATGATCGCGGCGACCTGGGAGCAGCAGGGATTCGTCCTGTACTCCTCGGCCCTCAAGAGCACGGCGATCAAGATCTCGAAGATCGCGGGAGATCTCATCCTCCTCGCGTCGGGACCGCGGGCCGGGCTCGCCGAGATCAATCTCCCCCCGCTCCAGCCGGGGTCGTCGATCATGCCCGGAAAGGTCAACCCGGTCGCGCCCGAGGTCGCGAACGTCGTCGCCTTCCGTGTGATGGCGAACGACTACGCGGTCACGCTCGCGGCGCATTCCGGCCAGCTCCAGTTGAACGCCTACGAGCCGATCGCGGGACTCGCTCAGATCGAGTCGCAGCACCTCCTTTACAACCTCTCGATCATGCTCCGCACGAAGTGCATCGACGGGATCACGCTCAACGAGAAGGTCCTCGAGCGGTACATGCAGACGACGGTGGGCATCGTCACCGCGCTCAACCCGGTCATCGGCTACGAGAAGGCGACCGAGCTGGCGAACGAGGCGTACAAGAGCGGCAAGGGGATTCTCGAGATCATCCGCGAGAAGAAGATCCTCACCGAGGCGCAGATCAAGGATCTTCTCGATCCGATCAAGCTGACCAACCTGGACCCGACCATCTACCCGAAGAAAAAGTAGGGAGGACACCGTGAGGAACCGAAGGATTCTCGTGGGACTACTGGCTCCGGCGTTGATCGCGTCGGCCGCCTTCGCGCAAGCGGGTAAGAAGCCGAAGATCGTCATCCTCGCGACGGGCGGGACGATCGCGGGCGCCGCCGCCTCGCAGACCGACGCGGGGTACCAGTCGGGCGCGGTGGGGGTGGACATCCTCATCAAGGCCGTGCCGCAGCTCAAGGACCTCGCAGAGGTGCGCGGCGAGCAGATCGCGAGCATCGGCAGTCAGGACATGAACGACGAGGTCTGGCTCAAGCTGGCGAAGCGCGTCAACGAGCTGCTCGCACAGAGCGACGTGGACGGCATCGCGATCACGCACGGGACCGACACGCTCGAGGAGACGTCCTACTTCCTCGACCTCGTCGTCAAGAGCGAGAAGCCGGTCGTCCTCACGGGCTCGATGCGCCCCTCGACCGCGATGAGCGCGGACGGGCCGCTCAACATCTTCAACGCGGTGGGGATCGCGGCCGACCCGAAGGCGCGCGGGCGCGGCGTGCTCGTGACGATCGACGACGACGTCCACTCGGCGCACGACGTGATCAAGATGCATACGACCGACGTGGGGACGTTCTCCTCGGGCGAGGCCGGGCTCGTCGGCGGCGTGCTCTTCGGCAAGACCGTCTGGTACCGCACGCCGGAGAACGTGCACACCTCGAAGAGCGACCTCACGCTCCCGACGGGGACGACGCTCCCCCGCGTGGACATCATCTACGCGCACGCGAACATGTCTCCCGACCTGATCTCCTCGGCCGTGAAGAACGGCGCGAAGGGGCTCGTCATCGCGGGCGTGGGCGACGGCAACATGACCGCGCCGGCCTGGGAGGAAGTGAAGAAGGCTGTGAAGGCCGGCGTGCCGGTCGTGCGCTCGTCGCGCGTCAACGGTGGGGTCATCCGCCGCAACATCGAGGTCAACGACGACGAGGCGGGAACGATCGCCTCCATGGAGCTCAATCCGGCGAAGGCCCGGCCGCTTCTCCAGCTCGCTCTCTTGAAGACCAAGGATGCGAAGAAGATCCAGGACTACTTCGACCGCTACTAGCCCGAAGGGGTCCGACCTCCTTCGCAGCAAGTCGCTCAACAGGTCCATCGCGTTCACCCGAGCCGAGCGTGCTCGGCTCGGGTTGCGCGGCCTGCTGCCGTATCGGGTCTCCACCCAGGAGCAGCTCGTCGAGCGCGTGATGCTCAACCTTGAGCGCCTTCCCCGCGACATCGACCGGTACATGCTGCTCTCGACCCTTCAAGAGCGGAACGAGCGGCTCTTCTACCGTACCGTGATCGACCACATCGAGACAGTGATGCCGCTGATCTACACGCCGACGGTCGGCGAGGCGTGCAAGGAGTTCTCGCACATCGCGCGGGACCCGAAGGGGTTCTTCATCACGCCCCGCCATCGCGGCGAGATCGTGCGCCTCCTCGGTAACTGGCCCGAGAGGGACATTCGGGTCATCGTCGTCACCGACGGCCAGCGCATCCTCGGATTGGGTGACCTCGGCGCGAACGGGATGGGGATTCCGGTCGGGAAGCTCGCGCTGTACACCGCGTGCGCCGGGATTCCTCCGTGGCAATGCCTTCCGGTGATGCTCGACGTCGGCACGAACAACGCGGAGCTTCGCGAGGATCCGCTCTACCTCGGCGTCCCGCGCGCGCGGCTTCGCGGCAAGCGCTACCTCGACCTGGTGGACGAGTTCGTGCAAGCCGTGCAGCACCGCTTTCCCGACGCGCTGATCCAGTTCGAGGACTTCCTCACGCCGGATGCCTACGCGCTCCTCGAACGCTACCGCGACCGCGTGCTTTGCTTCAACGACGACATCCAGGGGACCGCGGCGGTCGCGCTGGCCGGCATCTACGCTTCGACGCGGATCACGAAGACTCGCTTCAAGGATCTGCGCATCCTGTTTCTGGGGGCGGGCTCGGCGGCGACCGGGATCGCCGATCTCACCACCTCGGCTCTCGTCGATGAAAAACTGACCCTCGATGAAGCGCGCCGGCGGCTCTGGTTCGTGGACTTGAAGGGGCTGGTCGTGAAGGGCCGCAAGGACCTCATGGCGCACAACCTCCCGTACGCTCATGACGCACCGGCGATGGACCTGCTCGATGCGATCGAGAGCATCAAGCCCCACGTCCTCATCGGCGCGACGGGGGCCCCCGGCACCTTCACCCGCGAGGTCGTGAAGGCGATGAGTGCCCTCAACGAGCGGCCCGCGATCTTCGCGCTGTCGAATCCGACGTCGAAGGCCGAGTGCACCGCGGAGCAGGCGTACGCGTGGAGCGACGGGCGCGCGATCTTCACGAGCGGCAGCCCGTTCGCGCCCGTGCGCCACGACGGCAAGCTCCTCCGCCCCGGCCAAGGGAACAACGCCTACGTGTTTCCGGGCATCGGGCTGGGCGCGGTCACGTGCCGCGCGCGCACGATCCCGGACGAGCTGTTCCTTGAGGCGGCACGGACCCTCGCGAAGCTCGTCAAGCCGGCCGATCTCGATCAGGCTTGTCTGTACCCACCGCTTCACGACATCCGACGGATCTCGCTCGCGATCGCGACGCGGGTCGCGACGATGGCGTACGATCGCGGGCTCGCCCGGCGCCGGAGGCCGAAGGACGTGAAGAAGGACATCGCCGCTTCCATGTACGAGCCATGAAGCGCCTCGCGCTGTTGTGGGTGCTCGTGTTGTGCACCGTGCCGGCCCTTCGCGCACAGGAGCCGTCCCCATCCCCGTCGCCCGCGCCCGAGCCCGAGCAGACGATCGAGACGGAAACCGAGGCGGGGGCCGCGGACGCGTGGGAATCGCCGCGCCGCCGCAAGATGGTCAGCTGGAACGAGTACGACGGGCCGATCTCGACGCTGCGGTTCGGGGGCGGTGTCCTGTTCGATTTCGCCACGTACTCCCAGGACGCGGCGAGCGAGGCGCAGCTCGACATGCCCGCGGACGTCGGCTGGCGCGACGTTCGGATCCTGTTCAGGGGCCGCTTCAAGACGAAGCGACCGATCACCTGGTCGTTCGGGTACATGTACGACGGCGTCGAGAAGGACTGGCTGGTCCGACAGTCGGGGATTCAGGTCGGCTTCCCGGAGATCGGCGGGAATCTCTTCATCGGGCGCACCAAGGAAGGCTTCTCCATGGTCAAGGTCATGGTGGGCTACCACGGCTGGGGCATGGAGCGGCCGACGATGTTGGACTTCATCCCCATCCTCGCCGATGGACTGAAGTGGTCCGGCTATCACCCCAAAGCGCACGTCTTCTACAACGTCGGCCTCTACGGGGACGAGCTCTCAGAATCTCAGAAGTTCTCGACGTACGACCATCAGTCGGTGATTCGCTTCGGCGGTCTCCCGATCCTGTCGGAAGAGAAGAAATCCGTCCTGGAAGTCGCCGTGCAGGCACGGTACGCACAGCCGGACGAGCACCAACTCCAGGTGCGCGCTCGCCCCGAGGCGAACCTCGCGCCGTACGCGCTCGACACGGGGAAGTTCCCCGCCGACCGTACGGTGTTGGCCGGCGTCGAGGCGTACTACCGCCGCGGTCCGTTGCTCGCCGGCTTCGAGTACGACCGCATGCGCGTCGGCACACCCGGCGGCGAGGAGCCGGAGCTCTGGGGCTACGCTGCGGTCGTCTCCTGGCTCATCACGGGAGAGACGAGGCCGTACAACGCGGCGGGCGGCTATTTCACCGGAGTTTCCCCGGACCGCCCCGTGTTCGCGCACGGCCTGGGCGCGTGGGAGGCGGTGCTCCACTTCTCGTACAGCGACTTCGACTCGGGCACGATTCAGGGCGGGAAGTTCTGGAAGCTGACCCCGATGATGAACTGGCACATGTCGGACAACATCCGTCTCGAGTTCGGCTACGGCTACGGCCTCCTCGACCGGTTCGAACTGCAGGGCCGCACGCAGTTCTGGCAGGCGCGCGTCCAGATGACGCTATGAGCCCCGATTCACGCGACCTCACGCGGATCGTGCTCGGGGTGCTCACGATCCTGCTGCTCATCGTCTCGTCGCTCTGGATCTTGAAGCCGTTCCTGCTCGCGGTCATCTGGGCGACGACGATCGTGGTCGCGACGTGGCCGCTCATGTTGCGCGTCGAGCGGCGCTTGGGCGGGAAGCGCGGGCTCGCGGTCACCGTCATGGTCGTCATCATGTTGCTGGCGTTCGTGCTGCCACTGGCGGCCGCGGTCAGCTCCATCGCGGCGCACACGGATCAGATCGCCGGGTTCATCTCGACGCTTCCGGAGCGGGACATTCCGCCGCTGCCAGAGTGGGTGCGCTCGCTGCCGCTCGTCGGGTCGAAGATCGCCGACGCGTGGGACCGTGCATCGGCGACGGGCATGAAGCAGCTCCTCGCGGAGCTCTCGCCGTACGCGCGCGACGTCGCCGCGTGGATCCTCAAGCAGGCGGGAGGGCTCGGGGCGGCGTTCGTCCAGTTCGCGCTGACGGTCATCCTGGCGGGCGTGCTGTATTCGAGCGGCGAGACGGTGGCGGCGGGGCTACGCCAGTTCGGCCGCCGTCTCGGCGGGGACCGCGGCGAGAACGCGATCGTGCTGGCCGGCCAGACCGTGCGCGGCGTCGCCTTGGGCGTCGTCGTGACCGCCCTCATTCAGACCACCCTCGCCGCAGTCGGGCTCCTCCTCTCGGGTGTCCCGTTCGCGACCTTGCTGACCGGGGTGATCTTCATCCTCTGCATCGCCCAGCTCGGGCCGCTTCCCGTCCTCATCCCGGTCACGATCTGGACGTACTCCGCCCACGGGGCGGGGTGGGGGACCGCGGTCCTCGTATGGTCGGCCGCGGTCGGACTCGTGGACAATTTCCTCAAGCCGATCCTGATCAAACGTGGCGCCGACCTGCCGCTGCTCGTCATCTTCGCGGGCGTGATCGGCGGCCTGATCGGTTTCGGCGTGATCGGGCTGTTCGTCGGGCCCGTCATCCTGGGCGTCACGTACACGCTGCTTCGCGACTGGATGCAGGCCGCGCCCGCCGCGTAACGCGTTTTTCCTCCTCCCCCGGCACGCGAAATCGGCGTAACGTCCCTGCGGCTGGTCTCGCGGGGCACGGGTTCGCGTTATCCAACACGTAGGCCACGCGTCGAGGGGGGAGTCATGACTCGCATCGCACGCTATGTGTCCGTCGCCGGGGCGGTCTTGGCCGCCGGACTGCTCGCGAGCGCCGGAAGTCAGATCGTCATCAGGCCGGACCCGGAGCCTCCCCCCGTCGAGAATCCGGGTGGACGGCCGACGCGGCTCAACGTCGCCGCCGCTTCGGACGAGCGCTTGATCGATCGCGAGACGGCGACGTCGGTCAGCCTCGTGGGATCCGCGGACATCCTTCTCCAGCTCGAGCACGCGGGATGGATCTCTTCGGTCAAGGTCTTCGGTCCCGCGGACGGGACGATCGCGGTCCTCGCCGAAACGGGATCGGGTTGGCAGCCGGTCGCCGGGCTGACGGCGGCCCCGCTGTCGGGCCTGGCGTCCGGGTGGAACGAGCTGGCCGCCACGCAACCGGTCTTCGCGAGCGCCGCCCTCGTGCGATGGACGCCCGGCTCCGGCCCGCGCCGCGCGCTCTCCGAGATCGAGTTGTGGGGACCGATGCCGCCGGCCGCCGACGGTTCCGACCTGCGCCCGCTCGCGGCTTCCACGGCGGAGCTTTCAATCGAGGAGCGCGAGGTCTCGGTTCCGCTCGACATGCCGAGCACGCTCACGCCGTACCGGAAGGTGTACCTGACCTACGAGCTCCGCGGGTGGCAGGAGTGGGTCTCGGTGAGCCGCTCGATCAACGGGGGGCCGGAATCGGGTGCCGCGATCGGGCCGCTGACCGGGGAATGGACGTCGCAGGTCGAGGAGATCGATCCCGCGTGGCTGCGATCGGGCGCCAACTCGGTGCGCTTCGCGCCTTCTGCGGCCGCGACGCTGCCGTACGAGATCCGGAACGTCCGGCTCGTCGGAGAGGTGGACACGGGCCGCAACGCGGTCGACGGAACCGACGAGGTCATCCTCCATTCGGCGACGGCCACCGAGCGCGTGTCGACGATGACGCTCGACGAGGCGACGCAGGTCGCCGGCATCGACGTGTACGCACCGCAGGGCGCGGCGACGCCTCCGCGCATCGAAGCGCTGATCGACGACGTGTGGGAGACGGTCTTCGCATCGTCGACGCCGAGCGGGCTTCCCGCGGGGTGGAGCTACCTCCCGCTGAGCGAGCGCCGTCCCGTGCTCGCGCTGCGCGTGGCGTGGCCGTCGGCCGGCGACGCGATCGAGACCGTCCCGGTCGGCTCCGCGGTCGGCTCGGCGTCGTCGCATCCCGCGATCCGCGTGAGCTATCCCACCGACGGGCGCTACTACGGACGCGAGGCGCACCTGCGCGGCTTCCTGGTCCCGCGCGGCGCCGAGGTCTGGATCGCCGGGACGCGCGTCGATCGCGCCGACGGCTCGTTCGCCGCGACGGTCTCGAAGGACGATCTCGGACTGTTCGACGAAGCGGATGAGGCGCCCTGGTCCGTGCAGGTCCGCGCGGTCTATCCCAACGGCAAGGTCGTCCTGCGCGACGTCGTGCTGAACGCCGGCCGCCCCGGCCCCGAGTCGCTCGAGGGCCGGCTCCTCCCGCCGCGAAGCCTCCGCGCGGAGCCCGGCGCGCGCAAGCGCATGACGCACGACGCGGCGACGCTCGACGTGGACGCGGGGTCCGTGGATTCCGCGGTGGATCTGAGCATCACGCCCCTGGACGAAGCCGGCATCGCCGCGCTCGACCAGGGCATGACGAACGTCACGCGCGGCCCCAGGCGCGGCTATCGTTTCCAGCCGCACGGGATGCGGTTCAAGAAGCCGGTGCGCGTCGAGCTTCCCTACGACGCCCAGCTCATCCCGCCCGGCCTCACCGAGAGCGACATCCGCACCTTCTACTTCGACGACCAGGCCGGCCGCTGGATGGAGCTCGAGCGCGTCGAGGTGGACACGGCGTCCAGGAAGATCGTCAGCCGCACCGATCACTTCACGGACATGATCAACGCCACGATCACGGTCCCGGACCACGCGCCGCCGCTGTCTTACAACCCGAACTCAATCCAGGGCATCGAAGCCGCGGATCCGGCGCGCGGGATCAACTTCGTCCAGCCCCCGCAGGCCGGCAACAAGGGGGACGCGCGGCTCAGCTATCCGATCGAGGTGCCGAAGGGACGGCTCGGCGTCGCTCCCGACCTCCAGATCAGCTACGCGTCGAGCCGGTCGAATGGTTGGGTGGGGGTGGGTTGGGACCTCTCCGTTCCGTCCATCGGCGTCGACACGAAGTGGGGCGTGCCGCGCTATTGCTCCTCGACCTCGTCCGCCGCGGTGTGCCCCGACGGCGACGTCGAGTCGGAGACCTACCTGTTCGAAGGGGAGCAGCTCACGCCGGTGGCCCACCGCGCGCCGTTCCAGCCGCGATCCGCGGAGAAGGTGTTTCGCACCCGCGTCGAGCGCGAGTTCCGGAAGATCGTGCGACACGGCGACCATCCGGCGAACTACACCTGGGAGGTAACGGACACCGCCGGGACCCGCTTCTTCTTCGGTGGCGCCGGCGCCGTTCTGAAGGACGCGGCCGGCAACGTCTTCCACTGGGCGCTCGTCGAGATGCGCGACTTGAGCGGGAACGGCGTGCGCTACGAGTACGACACGGTCAGCGATCCCGGCATCGCGGGGGGGACGGTCGCCGGCACGCAGCTCTATCTGAAGCGCATCAACTACACGCAGTCGAACGGCGCTCCCGGTCCGTACACGGTGACGTTCCTCCGCGACACAGAGCTGCCGGGGTACGTGCGCCGCCCCGACGTCACGATCGACGCCCGCGGCGGTTTCAAGATGGTCACGGCGGAGCTCCTCAAGCGGATCGAGATCGACTACGGCACGACGCGGGTGCGGTCGTACGACCTGGCGTACGTGCGCGGGCCGTTCGAAAAAACCCTGCTCGAAAGCGTGACCCAGCGCGGTACGAAGGAGCAGCAATTCCACGTCCATCGCTTCCAGTACTACGACGACGTCCGCCAGGCCGGCGCCTACGTCGGCTTCCAACCATCGGAGACCTGGGACACGGGCGCCGACGACGTCCGCGTGGCGCTCCTGGACGACCTTGGCGCGCCGCTCGGCTTCGACGACGGAAAAGCGACGGCGCTCAGCGGCTACGAGACCGAGCACGTCGGCGCCCACGCCTACGTCGGCTTCAACCCCGACGCGCCGACCAAGCAGGGTTCCTTCGGATTCAAGTACGGCGCCGGGGGCACCGTCGATTCCACCGGCCTGTTGACGCTGATCGATCTCGACGGCGACCGGCTGCCGGACAAGGTCTTCCGCCAAGGCGACGACATTTCCGTCCGCCTCAACCGGTCCGGGCCGCACGGCACGACGACGTTCGGGCCCCCGATCCCCGTCGCGACGCTCCCGTCGCTCGGGCGGGAGAACACGTTCACCACCTCGTACGGGGTCGAGAAGTACGTGGGCTTCAGCTTCATGGCGAACGCGGCGCTCTCCTTCACGACGACGCCGGTGTACTTCTCGGACGTCAACGGCGATGGCTTGACGGACCTCGTCGATCACGGGACGGTCCTCTTCAACCGTCGGGCCGCCGACGGGACGCCGACGTTCACCCCCGACAGCGCAACCTCGCCCGTTCCGATCGGGCCCGCGGCCGTGGACGGGGCCGATCTCCTCCCCGACTACGGCGACCTCCAAGAGCAGGCGCTCGCGAACTCGCCGCTCGCCGACACGGTGCGGCGTTGGATCGCGCCGTTTTCGGGGACCGTTCAGGTCACGGGGGACGTGCAGCTCGGTCCGCCGGATCCCGCGTACCGCACCGCGGACGGCGTGCGCGTGGCGATCCAGCACAACGGCACCGAGCTCTGGTCGGAGCTCATCGACGCGAACGACGGGGCGCCGAAAACACCCACCGGCGTGAACGCGATCGCGGTCGCGAAGGGGGACCGGATCTACTTCCGTGTCCACTCGCGTTTCGACGGCCGGCACGACGCGGTGGCCTGGGACCCGCGGGTCGTCTACACGGGCGCGCCGGTGATCACCGACGTCAACCTGCTGGACCCGTACCGGTACCAGATCTCGTCCGACTTCACGCTCGCGGGACGGCGCGGGATCGACGTCAAGCTCCCGTTCACGGGGAAGATCCGCCTTACCGGCGATCTCCAGAAGACGGGTGCCACGACGGACGACATCACCCTCCACATCTTCAAGGGAGGGGCCGACGTCATCCCGCCGGTCACGCTGGCCTGGAATGCCGTCTCCGCCATCCCGCTCGACCTGGTGCTCGACGTCGTGCAGGACGAGCGGATCGAGCTGCGCGTGCAGGTGGACTCGCCGATCGACCTGCGGCGGATCGCGTGGGTCCCCGCCATGCACTATCTCGACAACCCGCTTCCGACGCAGGTCCTGAACGGCGTTTCGCGCACGATCACGCGCGTCTTCGACGCCTCCGGGAATCCGATCGTCCGGCTGGATCCGCCCTACGACATCGACGCCTACTCCGAGGACACGCTCGCGGCACCGCAGCTCCCGTGGGTCTCGGACGACACCGACACGCTCACGGTGCATTCCACGCTCGTCGCCGATTCGGACGCGAACGGCGTCGTCGTGCTCACCGCGAAGAAGCGTGGGGAGCTCCTCGCCAAGCGCACGATCACGATTATCGACGGCGTCGTCGGCAACGTCTCGTTCGACATCGACGTCGAGGAGGACGACCAGGTCTTCTTCGACTACTCCTGCTTCGATCCCGACCTGGCGCCGAAGATCGGCCACCGCGTCGTCGAGGTGACCTTCGACGGGACGACCTTCGACGAGGCGCCGAGCGCGTTCCGGAACGCGATCCGTCAGGGGGTCTTTCCGCAGCCGTACCGCGGCTGGGCGGTCGTCGGGTACAAGGGCGATCCCCCTCGCGGCGACCAGCCGATCGTCGAGGCGGATCTCGTCCAAGACTTCGATGCCGCCACGCAGTACGACGTGCGGGCGGCGAAGGCGTTCCTCTTCGCGCCGCGGCCCTCGGGGAACCGCTGGCTCGGGCCCGAGGAGCAGACTTTCGCGACATCGAAGGGTGTCGGCAGCTCGCGGCTCGGCGTGGACTTCGTCCAGGCGCCCACGGCGACCGCCTCGGCCGGGGCGCAGGCGCCGCTCCGGGTCAGCAGCTCGACGCAGGCCGCCGCCTCGACCGGCCTCCTGTTCCTCTCGGGTTCGGCATCGACGGGCGGCGGATCGTCGGATCTCGACTACATCGACATGAACGGCGATCAGTTCCCCGACGTCGTCGGGGCCGGTCGCGTGCAGTACTCGCCGATGTTCGGCGGGCTGGAGACGGCGAACCGTCCGTTGGGCGGCTTCGACAAGCCGCGCGAGACGACCTCGGACGCCGCGAACGTCGGCGTGGGCGGAAGCCCGGCCGAGTTCCAGCTCGACGGTCGCGGCCGCGTGGACTCGCCGAGCCGCGGCCCCGCCGGGAAGGAGAACGACACCGGGAGCCAGATGGTCACGCTCGGGCTGGGTGTGAGCGGGAGCCTCGGCTCCGGCTCGTCCGAAGCGCAGTTCGACCTCGTCGACTTGAACGGTGACGGCCTGCCCGACCGCGTGACGCGGCAGGGATCGCAGGTCCGCGTCCGGCTCAACCTCGGGTACGCCTTCGCCGCGGAAGAACCGTGGGGGGCGGCGGCGCTCAACGAAGGGGAGAGCACGAACGTCTCGGTCGGTCCGACGCTCGGTTTCAACGGCGGGATCTACGACTTCGCGGGCGGCCTCTCCTTCGATCGGAACACTTCGACCGTGACGCGCGACCTGGTGGACGTCAACGGCGACGGTTTGCTCGACCGTCTCACGACCGTCGGCTCCGAGCTCCGGGTCGGGCTCAACACGGGCACCGGCTTCCTCGCCGACGTTCCTTGGGGCGGATCCCCTTCGGGCGAGTTCGCGACGAGCGGAACGTCGTCGGTCGGTGGCGGCGTGTATTTCACGGTGGGGATCGGCCCCCTGTGCCTCTTCGCTTGCTACGTCATCGTCAACCCGGGCGCCGATGCCTCGACCTCGCTGGCACGGCAGGAGACCTCGCTCTCCGACGTGGACGGCGACGGTTACCTCGACCATCTCCAGAGCAGCCGCGACGACACGATGACGGTCGCCCGCAACACGACCGGCCGGACGAATCTCCTGAAACGCGTCGAGCGTCCGCTGGGAGCCGTCATCGATCTCGACTACGACCGCGCGGGAAACACCTACGACGAGCCGCAGTCACGCTGGGTGCTCGCCAGGGTGAGCGTCCTCGACGGGTTCACGGGGGACGGGGCCGACCGCTCGCTGAAGACGTTCCGCTACGAGGGCGGCGTCTACGACCGTCTGGAGCGGGAGTTCTACGGATTCGGCCGGGTCATTCAGGAGGACCGCGACACCGCGGCGGGAGACGCGGTGTACCGGTCGATCGAGCAGGAGTTCGCGACCGACAGCTTCTACACGAGCGGGCTCCTGGTCCGGCAGACGGTGCGGGACGGCGCCGGCCGCCCCTTCACGCAGACCGAGAACACGTACCTCCTCCGCGACGAGACGACGAACACGGCGCCCGCCGACGGGAAGAGCACGACGGCCACGGAGTTCCCGCAGCTCGCCCGTGTGGACAAGCGGTACTTCGAAGGACAACCGGCACCCGGCAAGGCGACCGCGATGGCGTACGAGTACGACGTCCACGGGAACACCGCCCGGGTCGTCGATTTCGCCGACACCGGAGCGGCCGACGACGTCGATGCGCGCATCGCGTACTCGGATTGCCCGGGGACCCACCTGTTCGGCGAAGCGACGTCGATCGAGGTGAAGGGCGCGGGGGCGACGATGCGGCGTCGCGAGGCCACGGTCGATTGCGGCTCCGGGGACGTGAGCCAGGTGCGCGAGTACCTGGAGAACGGCACGGTCGCGACGAGCGATCTGTCCTACGCCGCCAACGGAAACTTGGTCCAGCTCGTGGGTCCGAGCAACCACCGCGGCCAGCGGTACACGCTCGTCTACACGTACGACGCCGCCACCCAGACGGACGTCGCCGCGATCACGGACAGCCACGGCCTGGCCTCGACCACGACGTACGATCCGCTCTTCCGCCTTCCCACGAGCCGGACCGACGTCGCGGGCAACGTGACGAGCTTCGTGTACGACACCTTCGGCCGGACGGCGTGGATCGTCGCTCCGGACGAGCAGGGGACCGGATCGAAGACGATCCTCTTCGACTACCACGCCGAGGCGGGGGTGCCGTGGGCGCGGACGCGCCATCTCGACCGCTTCCGCAGCATCGCCGACACGATCGACGCCGTCACCTTCGTCGACGGCCTCGGCCGGACGCTCCAGATCAAGAATGACGCGACCCTCCACGTGGGCGCGGGATCGACGGGCGCCGACCGGGTCATCGTCTCAGGCCGGGTGACGTTCGACGCCTTCGGTCGCATGAGCGCGAAGCGGTACCCGACCGTGGAGTCCCTCGGCGCCCCGGGGGTCTTCAACGCGACCCCCGACCCGGTGGGGCCGACGACGATGGCGTTCGACGTCCTCGACCGGACGACGGAGTCCCGTCTTCCCGACGGGGCGCGCACGACGACGGCGTACGGCTTCGGCGCCGACCGTCAGGGGCGTCCGCAGTTCGAGCGTGTCGTCACCGACGCCAACGGGATCGTCAAGCGGACTTACAGCGACGTCCGTGAGCTGATCGTCGATCTCAAGGAGACGAATCGCGGAGGGGCCGAGACGATCTGGACGAGCTACGCGTACGACCCGCTCCGCCAGATCTCCACGATCACCGACGACCGCGGCAACGTGACGCGGATGACGTACGACAACCTCGGCCGCCGCACGGCGATCGACAACCCCGACACGGGCAAAGTCGAGACGGTGCACGACCTGGCCGGGAACGAGATCGCTCGCGTCACGCCGAACCTGCGTGCGCGCGGCCGTCGCATCGACTTCGATCACGACTTCCTCCGGATCGCCTCGATCCACTACCCGGACTTCCCCGAGAACGACGTGACGTACACGTACGGCGGGCCGGGGGCTCCGGAGAACGCGGCGGGACGCGTCGTCCGCGTGCGCGACGAGTCGGGGATCACCGAGCGCGGCTACGGCAAGCTCGGACAGGTGGTCCGCGAGACGAAGACGATCGCCAGCGACACGCAGGGGAACGGGCCGGGCTCGCCCGAGGTCTACACGACGCGCTGGACGTACGATTCCTTCAACCGGCTGCAGAACCTGACGTACCCCGACGGCGAGCTCCTGACCTACCGGTACGACGCGGGAGGTCTCGTGCGAGCGGCCTCCGGCATCAAGGGCGCGAACACGTACGCGTACGTCAACAGGCTCGAGTACGACAAGTTCGAGGAGCGGGCCTTCGTCGAGGCCGGCAACGGCGTGCGCACCACCTACGCCTATCGCGCGGACAACCGGCGCCTCGACACGTTGACGTCGATCACGCCGTCGGGCCGGCTCCTCCAGAGCCTCCGTTACGTTCACGACCCGGCCGGAAACGTCCTACGGCTCCAGAACCTCGTCCCGGTCCCGGCGGCTTCGGACTTCGGCGGGCCGACCGACATGGCCTTCGCCTACGACGACCTCTACCGGCTGACCGGTGCCACCGGGACCTACCAGTTCGCCCCGACCAAGTCGCGGCGCTTCACGCTCGCGATGGACTACGACACGATCCACAACGTCACGGTCAAGAATCAAGCCGACGTCGTCGTCGAGCCGTCGTCGTCCACGGTCCCGCAGCAGAAGACCTCGTACGCGTGGGCCTACGCGTACGCGGGGCCGGAGCCGCACGCGGCGACCCACGCCGGCGAGAGGACGTTCACCTACGACGCGAACGGGAACCAGGCCGGCTTCGCGAACGACCGCAACGGCACGCGCCGGACGATCACGTGGGACGAGGAGAACCGGATCCAAAGCATCGCGGACAACGGCCACACCGAGACGTACAAGTACGACGACGACGGGGATCGCGTCATCAAGCGCAGTCCGCAGGGGGAGACGGTCTACGTCAACCCGTTCTTCACCATTCGCAACCGCGAGGTCGGCACGAAGCACGTCTTCGTGGGGGAGACGCGGCTCGTTTCGAAGCTCGTGAAGCCGGCGCCCGTCTACGAGAAGGACTCGTACTTCTATCACGGAGACCACCTCGGAAGCGTCGCCTACGTCACCGATTCCCTGGCCAAGCTCTACGAGCACATCGAGTACTTCCCGTTCGGGGAGGCGTGGATCGAGGAGGCGAGCAACATCCAGCGCACGCCCTACCGGTTCACGTCGAAGGAGCTCGACGAGGAGACGGCGCTCACGTACTTCGGCGCGCGGTACTACGATCCCCGGACGAGCGTGTGGCAGAGCCCCGATCCGCAGCTTCCGAAGTATCTGCCGAACCGCGGCGACTCGAATGCCCGGACGCTCCCCGGTCAGGGCGGCATCTACGATCCGGTCAATCTCGCGCTCTACGGCTACGCCGGTTCGAACCCCCTCAAGCTCAAGGACGCCGACGGGCTCGACAAGGAGACGGTCGAGAAGATCGCGAAGGCGATCAGCTCGGAGATGGACCAGGCCTGGAAGGACAGCTTCAGCGCCGACCGCAGCACGACCAAGGAGAAGGGCGCGGCGATCGTGCTCACGGGCGGGAAGTTCAAGATCGCGAACGCGGCCAAGCAATCGACCTCCGGGAACGTCGGGATCAACACCACCGACCTGGCCGCGGACGAGAAGCTCGCCGGCACCTTCCATACCCACCCCTTCGGCAAGAACGAGGGAAACCTCGAAGGGATCGCGTTCTCGCTCGACGACATCGACGTGATCGGAAAGGGCACGAAGGGCCGCTTCACGTTCGTCGAAGCGGGATCGAAGCGCTACGTCCTCGAGATCGTGGACAAGAAAGCCTTCTTAGCGTACGCGGCGAGCGACGCATCGGTGGCCGCGTTTTACAAGGGCGAGCGGGCGAGCACGGCGAAGACCAAGCCCGAGAAGCAGTTCGACGCGATCCGCGCGCTCGTGAAAGAGAAGGGGAGCGGCCTCAAGTTCTATCAGTCGGTGGACAAGGAGAAGGTGAAGTTCGAGGAGGTGAAGTAGCGCTTACTCCCCGCGCTTCCCGCGCAGCGCCTCGATCATCTCCTTCGGGAGGTCGAGGAGGTCGTTGAACTCGCCGGCGCCGCGGAGCCACTCGCCGCCGTCGAAGGTGACGATCTCGCCGCGCATCCACTCGCCGGCGTCGGAGACGACGAACGCCGCGAGGTCGGCGAGCTCTTCGGGCGTGCCGAAGCGTCCCGCGGGGATGCGCTTCATCCGCGCCGCCTCGATCTGCTTGGAGGGGAGGAGGCGGGAGAACGCGCCTTCCGTGTAGATCGGTCCCGGCGAGATCGCGTTCAACCGGATGCCGTAGCGCGCCCACTCGACCGCGAGCGAGCGCGTGAGAGCCACGACTCCGGCTTTCGCGCACGCCGAAGGGAGCACGAACCCCGATCCCGTCTCCGCGTACGTCGTCGTGATCGAGAGGATCGAACCAGGGCGCTTGGCATCGATCCACGCGCGCCCGATCGCGCGCGTGCAGTGGAACGTGCCGTGGAGCACGATCCGCACGACGATGTCGAACCCCTTCGGCGCCAGATCCTCGGACGCGCAGAGGAAGTTCCCGGCAGCGTTGTTGACGAGGATGTCGGGAAGGCCGATCGCCCCCGTGATCGAGGCGAGAGCCTGATCGACCTGTTGCGGCTCGCGCACGTCGCACGGTGCGAACGCCGCCTTCGTCCCCTTCGCGGCGA
>Ga0111538_10005800_pt1 | contig 16812 bp, 15 predicted proteins | sample SoiMethybrSBSTD1_FD_79669 | JGI IMG/M metagenome (GOLD analysis project Ga0111538, IMG submission 79669) | Bulk soil microbial communities from a Populus tree surrounding site in Tennessee, USA - Soil MetaG P. TD hybrid SBSTD1 (version 2)... | ecosystem: Environmental > Terrestrial > Soil >...
GTAGGCGACCTCGTAAGGCGAGACGCCGCGGCCGACGCCAAGCTCCAGCCTGCCGCCGCTCATCTGGTCGAGCATGCAAATCTCCTCGGCCACACGCAGCGGATGATGCAACGCCAGCGTGTAGACGAGCGGCCCGAAGCGCAGACGCCGCGTGCGCTGGGCCACCGCGGCCAGGAAGACGCTGGGTGAGGGCGCCATGCCCAGCGGGGTCGCATGATGTTCGGCCAGATGGTAGGTGCGGATGCCCAATCGGTCGTAGGCTTCGACGAGCTTGAGGCGGTTCTCGTAGTGCTCGCCGAGCGGCAGCCCGCTGAAATCGAGATGGTCGAAGACGCCGAATTGCATGGCTTGCTTCTCCCTCTCCCAGCATGCCCACAGACCATCCGAGCACACGCGCTGGCTGGAGCAAGGCCCCGATGGCACGCGGGGAGAGGGAAGCTTGCCCTCAAATCTCTCCGCCGAGCGCCTTCGCATAAAGGCGCAGGCAGGCCGCCTCGTCGATAGATATGGGATTGCCGCCCGCGGTCGGGTCCTTTGGCGCCATCCGGCTCATCAGTTCGAACCTGGCGTCATCCACGCCAAGGCCGGCCAGCGTATGCGGGATGCCGATCTCGGACCGCAGCGCCAGCACCCAGGCGAGGAAGGCGTCGAAGGTCGGCGCAAGGCCGAGATAGGCTGCCGCCCGTGCGATCTTGTGCTCGATGGCCGGCCGGTTGAAGACGAGCACGTAGGGCATGAACACCGCGTTGGTGAGCCCGTGATGCGTGTCGTAGAGGGCCCCGACTGGGTGGGAGAGCGCGTGAATCGCGCCCAGCGCTTTCTGGAACGCCGTGGCGCCCATGGCCGCCGCCGACATCATGTGTGCGCGCGCCTCCAGGTCGCAGCCGTCCGCATGGGCGCGCGCGAGGTTCTCCTTGACCAGCCGCATCCCCTCCACCGCGATGCCGTCGGCGAGGGGATGGTAGGCGGTGCCGCAGTAGGCCTCAAGGCAATGGGCCAGTGCATCCATGCCCGTTCCAGCCGTGATCGCCGGCGGCATGCCGACGGTCAGCTCCGGGTCGCAGATGGTGATCCTCGGCATCATCAGGGGATGGAAGATGACCTTCTTGGTGTGCGTCGTCTCGTCGGTGATGACGCCGGCGCGCCCGACCTCCGAGCCTGTACCGGCCGTCGTCGGCACGGCTATGACGGGCAGGATGCCCTTCGGGTCCGCCCGCATCCAGCAGTCGCCGACGTCCTCGAAATCCCACATCGGCCGCGTCTGCCCCGCCATGAAGGCGATGACCTTGCCGGCGTCCAGAGCCGAGCCGCCGCCGAGCGCGATCACGCCGTCGTGTTGCCCTGTCTGGAGCACGGACAGTCCGGCGGCAACGTTGGCCGCGATCGGGTTGGGCTTGATGCTGCTGAAGATGGCGGCGGCGACGCCATCGGTGGCCAACGCCTCGAGCGCGCGTTGCACAGGAGGAAGCGTCGCAAGCCTGGGGTCCGTCACCAGCAGCGGCCGCGCGAGGCCGGAAGCCTTCGCCGCCGCGCCAAGCTCGGCGATGCGGCCTGCGCCGAAGCGCACGGACGTGGGGTAGCTCCAGTTGCCGACGAGGCCCATCTTGCTCCCTTGCACGCAAATTCCGCTATCAGGTCCATCATATCGCGGCCTCCGACAGGCGGGCACGCGATCGGTGCAAAACTGCCGTCCCCGAGCTTGCCGCGGGCAATGTCATTGTTGGTGCGCAAAAGTGCATCAGTCTGCCGCTGGGCAAATCGGCCACACTGGAAGCATCGGGTGTTGCCTCTCCGGCATAGCCTACCCTAATTTGCCCGCCAGGACTTTATCTGGCGTCGGAGATTGCGGCACAGTGTGCGCCGCGCCGACAAGGCCCAACGGGTGGGGTCAATGAAAGGGCTACGACACATGCAGCGACGCACGTTCTTGACGATGGCGGCGGCGGCAGCGGCGGATGCGGTCTTGCCCCGGGCAGCGGGCGCGAATGTCCCCAAGCCGTACAGCTGGGACCTGTCGCCGCCGATGGAGAGCGCCGCTGGCTTCGTGCGCTGGATGCAGGAGAACCGCGGCGAGGACCCGAAGTATCTGCGCGCCCGATTCGACCGCTTCCAGAACATGGTCGGCCACAAGGACCTCTGGGAGGCACGCAACAAGCGGGCCTTCCTCATGGTGCCGCGCGAGGAGTTCTGCCTGCCGCACGACAAGGGTGTCATCTACGACGTCAACTACCACAGCATCGGCTTCGGCGTGACCATCACCGGGCCGCGCGTGGTGGGACGCATGACGAGTTCGATCGACGTCAAGATGGGCGAGAAGGTGCTCGAGATCGGCACCGGCTCGGGCTACCAGTCGGCTTACCTTTCCAACCTCACCGACAAGGTCTGGACGATCGAGATCATCAAGCCGCTGGCCGAGCGCACGCGCAAGCTCTACGACACGCTGATCGGCCGCGGCTACAGCGAGTACAAGGTGATCAACACGAAGCAGGCCGACGGCTACTACGGCTGGGAAGAGCAGGCGCCGTTCGACAAGATCATCGTCACCTGTGGCATCGACCATATCCCGCCGCCGCTGCTGCAGCAGCTCAAGACCGGCGGCATCATGGTGATCCCGGTCGGCCCGCCCGGCGCCCAGCACATTCTGAAGGTCAACAAGGAGCAGGCGGGCGAGCAGATTGCCGTCAAGCGCTCCGACATCTACGCCGGCCGCCCGGTGCCGTTCGTGCCCTTCACCAAGCTGCAGGGCGACACCATCAAGGGCACGCACAATCAGCGCTAGCGCCCCCTGACCGCCAAGGACATCCACCCGGCGCACTGTCATCCCGGAACTTTGCGCCGTGCTGTCATTCCGGAATTTCGCGAAGTATCCGGAACCCAGGACCGCCACGCCCCGGCGCTTGGGGCGGGCCGCGCGATCATTCCGGGAGCTGATCGATCAGCCTACTGGAAGAGCTTGATGATCGCCTGGGTCGAGGAGTTGGCGATGCTGAGCGCCTGGACGCCGAGCTGCTGCTGAACCTGAAGCGCCTGCAGCCTGGTAGATTCCTCGTTCATGTCGGCATCGACGAGGGTGCCGATGCCGCGATCAAGCGAGTCCATCAGGCTCTTGACGAAATCCTGCTGCAGGCCGATGCGCGACTTCAGAGCACCCAGCCGGCTGGCCGCGTCGCTCATCTCCTTGATGGCGAGGTCTGCGCCGGCGATATAGCCGTTCAGTGTCGCGACGTCGGCTACGCTGTCGGTCAACGCGGCGATGGTCAGGGTGGCGATGGACCACGTGGTAGCCGTGTTGTCGATCGTGCCGGTCGCGGTCCTATTGGCGTCGAGAATGCCCGCCGCAGCGTTGGTTGCTGCCGCGTTGCTATCGAACAGATCCATGCCGGACGTGTCGATGTCGATCGTCTGCACGGTGATGGTGGTGCTGGTGCGCTGGAACGAGGAGACAATGGTGCGCGCGGCGCTGAAGCCGGCGGCGCTGGAGTCGACCGACAGCCAGTTCTGGCCGGAGAAGGATGCCGCGGAGGCGATTCCCTTGAGCTGATCCTGAAGCTGGGTGATCTCCGTCTGTATCTTGGACTTGTCCACGCCGGGCTCGCGCGCCGCGACGAGCTTGCTCTTGATCTGGTCGACGACCTCGATGGCCTTGCTCATGGCGACGTAGGTCACGTCGACCAGGCTGGCGCCCAGGCCGAGCGCATCTTGCACCGTCGACAGCGCGGAACGGTCCGATCGCATCGTCGTGGCGATGGACCAGTAGGCGGCGTTATCGGAAGCCTCGCCCACCCGCAAGCCGGTCGAAATCCGGTTTTGCGCCTGGACCAGCATCTTGTTGGTCTGCGTAAGCGCCTGCAGCGCGGTCATTGCGGCGGCGTTGGTATTGATGCTGCTCATGGTGGCTCCCTGGAATCAAGGCACCGAGTTGGTTACAAACGCGGCACGATTTCACAAGGGAGGCCGAACTGCGTTGCGCACTCGCCTGCCGTGGTCCGCAGAATTGGGAGCGTCGGTTAATATTGAATTAAGTGTGTCGTCGCGCTGCCCGATGCGATGCCTTCCGGCCCGATCCGATGCAGAACGCATGACACTTGACTCTGGATCGCGCGACACGGCCGAATCGCCGACAGTGGCGATAACGCGCGTCGTGCGTGCGCAACCGGCATCGTGACCTCAAAAATCGCATCGCTCCGGCGGCCGCAAGACCAAAACGCGCACCGGCGTTGCCGGTGCGCGCGGAATCGGAGCCTTGGAGGAGCAGGACCTTGCCCGGTCTAGGCGGCCTGCTGGATTGCCGAGAGCTGCCACCCTTCCTCTCGCGCGCGGTCATCGCGTCGGAAGGTCCAGATCTCGGTTGCTTCGGTCGGCCGCGACCGATCGCCCGAAACAACCTGCCCGGTCGCCTCCTCGACGGTGGCGTCGACCAGGGCATAGCGCATGGCCACCGTAGCGTAGTCCGAGCCGTTCTCACGCCAGGCCTCCGCAACGTCGCCCTGCAGGAGTTTCACGCCGGAAATTTCGTTGCGGACGCCCTGCTTGGCGTTGTCCGCCAGTTCCTGGCTGAGGTGCGACAGCATTTCGGGGGTGGTCACGGCCTCGAGCGTGCGCGTGTCGGACCGGCTGTACGCGGTCTGGATCTCGCCGAGCAGCCGCTCGAACGTATCGAGGTCCTCCTGGCCGACGGCGAGGACAGACTTGCCGTGCGCGTCGCCCGAGCCTCCCAGGCCCTGCCGCTGCAGCATGTCGGGCCGCGGGGGTGCGGCTGCCGTACCCTGCGGCGTCGCCCGTGCGAGGGCCGGCTGGCTGCGGCTGCGGATGAACATCACCACGAGGTAGATGATGCCGGCGATGAGCGCGAACTGGAGCAGGAAGCCGAGAACGCTCGCCAAGGCGCCGAAACCAAAAATGCTGCCGAGCGCGGCGGCGATCAAGCCGCCCATGAGCAGGCCGCGCCAGCCTCCGAACCGGGAGGGCTGTGCCGCGGCCGAAGCGCCCGGCTGCGCCGATTGGGCTGCCGAGGGCGCACCCTTCTGGGTCATCGACCGTTCAATGGGAGCGGCTTTCGGCGCCGTGTTGGTTGCCGGCGGCGGGGAGTACGTATTGCTGCCCCGACTGCCAAAGCTCCTGCCACCCCCGGTCCGCGCATTGGCCAGGTCGGCTGCGACGAACGCGAACAAGCCCAGAAGGGCCAACGGAAGGGCAATCAAGCGAAGACGAAGCATGGTTTGTCCTTCGACGGATGGTTATCCCAAGACGTGAATATGGGGATACCTGGCCCCAATGTCACGCTAATAGCTCAACCCGCCCAACTCCACCGGGCCAAGACCCGGTTCTTGGGGCCTTGGAGCCCTAAGTATTCGGGGAGCCCTAAGTATTCGGGCGCATCCAGATTTCTTCTACCTCGCTCTTGTCCACGCGCCATAGCTTCAAAGCCTGACCGGCGCTTTCCTCCGCCAGCCAGGCCGGCACATGGCCGATGCCGTTCCATACCCGCGCCGGGTCCTTCTTGCTGCGATAGAACACCATCGTCTCGGTCAGGATGACCTCCAGCTGCCGCAGGAGCTTCCTGCGCATCTCCGGAGGCTGGCTGCCTTCAAGGCTTTCCAGGATGGTCGCCTTCCAGGATCGCTTCACGCGCGCGTGGTACTCGCCCAGCATCTCCAGCAGGAGCCGTTGGAAGGGAAGCGAGAAATCCTGAAATCGGGCAATGAACATGGTGACCGACTCATGGTCCTCGTCCGACAGTTCGCCCCATTCCAGTTCGTTGAGCATCGCTCCCTCCTGCCCGTCGCCGCCCGTTTCGCCCTATTCGTTGATTCGCCGAGCGAAATTGAGGTGCGGTCGAATCGGTCCTCGACATCGCGCTGGGCAGCGGGCACGCCGCAGCCCCGCGATAAGCTCGCGCTGGTTGCGTTGCGCCGGCAAGGCACGCCGACTGGTGAGGTCCCCGCCTATCGCTGGGCCGGCGGTGTGGGCGTCGGAGCGGGCGGCGCTCCTGGCGCCGGATTGGGAAGCTCGGTTTTCTGGTTTGTCGCTGGACGGTCCGTCGCAGAATTCCAGTTTGTCCCGAAGATCAGGACGCCCAGCACTCCGACAAAGGCCAAGCCTAAGATGATGGGCGTCCACCCGAGTTGCGGATCCGCGCGATCGATGTAGTCCTGCGCTGGCCGACGCTCATCGGGGTCTTGAAAGGCCATGGTGAACCTCCACAGTCTGTCCTGGGACTGAAACGGCTGCGCCGCTGAAGGGGTTCCTTGTCGCAGCTGCGGGTGAGCGGGTTGGGTTCGCCGCCGGCTGGTTGGAACCGGCTGCGTGTGGCCTCGTTCTGCGCGTGAGCACGCAGGCATGGAGGTCTCCATGGCAGACCGGCGCACATCCCGGTCGCGACACCCGTTGACCCGCTATATCAGAGGGGACGATGACAGCATCGTGTGGGCACCCATCGTCTTCGGCCTCGCGTTCATCCTCGGAGTGGGTCTTCTGATCCTCGGCTCGGAATTGAGCCACGAGCGCTCTCCTCCGCCCGGCCGGCAGCACTCCGAAGCACCCAGACCTGTGCCGAGCCCGACGCCGACTGAGCCTCGTTCGCCAGGGCAATGACGGGGGCCGGTGACACGCCCGCACCCGCTTCCCTGAAAGGCCGCCGCGGCGGTTGGGAGCTTGCAGCGCGGCACGCTCGCGTGACAGGCGCCGCGATGCTAAATAGGGCGTGCAGTGCGCCCCGCATCAATTCCATCGCGACCATGTCTGACGATCGCCGCCTGAGTTTGCCTGAAGGCTCCGTCGTTGGCGACGGCTATGTCAGCTACCGCATCGATCGAGTGATCGGTTTCGGCGGCTTCGGCATCACGTACGAGGCGAGGGATGCGAGCCTCGGCACGAAGGTGGCCCTGAAGGAATTCTACCCGGCCGAGTTCGGCGATCGCGATGCCGACTACAACGTCACGCCCAAGTCCGGACGCCACAAGGAGACTTTCGAGTGGGGCCGCTCCAACTTCCTTCAGGAGGCACGCACGCTGGCACTCTTCGACCATCGCAGCATCGTGCAGGTCACCCGCGTGTTCGAAGCCCTCTCGACGGCCTACATGGCCATGCGTCTGGAGCACGGCCGGAACTTCGAGATTTGGCTGCAGCATCTCGCCCGACCGGCCAAGCAGGAAGAGCTCGACCAGATCTCGGCATCGCTGCTCGATGCGCTGGAGCTGATGCACGCCAAGGACTTTCTGCATCGCGACATCGCCCCCGACAACATCGTCGTGCGCCCCAACGGCACGCCGGTGCTGCTCGATTTCGGGGCCGCGCGGCGGGCAGTCGCCGAGAAGAGCCACGACCTGACGGGCGTCGTCAAAGCGGGGTACTCGCCGCACGAGCTTTATACGTCGAACAGCCGGCTGCAGGGGCCGTGGTCGGACCTTTATGCCTTCGGCGGCACCCTCTACCGCGCCGTCAAGGGACGGCCGCCCGACGAGGCCACGCTGCGCGTGAGCGATGACCGCATGCCGCTGGCGGCGGGCGACATCAAGAAGGGCCGCTATCGCCCGGAGTTCCTGATGGCCATCGACGCCTGCCTGAAGGTCCGGGCGGGCGATCGGCCGCAGTCGGTGGCGGAGCTGCGCCCCATGCTGCTGGAGCCGGCCGCAAAGAAGGTCAGGAGCTTCCCGCGCCTGTGGCCGCAAAGCCGGAGATCGAGATAGCCCTGGTGTCGTGGCGGCCAAAAGGGCTAGCCCGAGAGCCGGCACCTGGTGCCGTGATTTGCAAAATTCGCCTGCGGCGAATTCTCGGATGACAGCATCGCCCTAGCCGCGGGCGGCCGACAGGGGTGGCGCATCAGCATCCGGCGCGTCGGATTGGTCGGTCGCTCTGGCCATCAGATACCAGGCTTCCTCCAGGCCGTAGCCCTTGATCTCGACGGGTCCGCGCCGCTCCAGCACGAAGCTCTCCTGCAGCGCCGCTTTGGTTGCGTGCGACACGAGGATGCGATTGGGCTGGCTCTGGCCCTCCAGCCGCGAGGCGAGGTTCACGGTGTCGCCCCAGACATCGTAGGTGAGGCGCTTGGCGCCAATGACACCGGCCAGCACCGGACCGGACGCCATGCCAATCCTCAGCGCGAGTTCCACCTTCTGCTCGGCCGAGACCTGCGCGAGCGCATCGAGCATCGCCAGCGCCATCCCGGCCATGCGCTCGGCGTGGTCGGCGGCCGGCTCCGGGATACCTGCCGCGATCATATAGGCATCGCCGATCGTCTTGATCTTCTCGACGTGCCAAGTCTCGGCCAGGTCGTCGAAGGCGCGCACGACGATGTTGAGCAACTCGACCGTGCGCGCGGGCCCCAGCCGCTTCGCCAGGGGGACGAAGCCTCTCAGGTCGGCGAAGAGCACCGTAGCGCTCGCAATCTCGTCGGCAACGATCGCGCCCGGCGACCCCTTGAGCCGGTCAACGATCTGCGCGGGCAGGATGTTGTGCAGCAGCGCGTCGGTTTCGGCCTGCGCGGCTTCCGCAAGCCGGAACGCGTAGTAGACGACGATCCCGATCATGCAGAACGTGGTGATGACCGCGGTTACGTAGAGCGCAGCGAGGTCCGAGGCTGGAACCTTCAGCGGCGCCCGCTCCGAGGAGAACAAGAACCACGCCAGCATGTGGAGGGTGAAGGCGATGAAGATCAGTGCGGCGATGAGCCTCAGACGCGCGAGGCCGATGATGACGAAGAAGCCGCCGACGGCGGCGAAGTACTGCATGTGCAGCCCGGCCTCCAGGCCGAGCAGGTAGGTCAGCACGAAGAGGCCAACGCCCTCGGCTGCCGAGACGGTGAGAGGAGCGGCGAGCTCGTGAAAGCGGTGCAGGAACGGCACCGACAGGGCAATGATTCCGAGCATCAGGTTGATGGCGATCACGGGCTTCCAGGTGTTGAAATCAATGATCGCCTGCTCGAGCGCGTAGATCAGGGTGAAGGCAGCGATGACGTAGGCCGCCACGTTCATGATCATGAGGCGGCGGCGAACCGGCGCCGGATATCCGTCCGTGCCGTACTCTGCCAGGCGGGCGAGGCGGGCAAGCCAGCCCTTGATCCTGGCGCTGCGCAGGGCCTTACCCAGAGATCGCGCGGGCATAGCCACGTCCTTGCCAAAAGCCGCCGGCCGACGCCCGCAGCGCTGCAAGCCGCGCTCCACGGCCGGCCATGCGGCGGAACCTGGGGCGGACCGGCGCGTTCAGGGGCTCATATCCGACAAAGCCGATGCGATGCATCCCTACCGCGATCCTCTCCTGCTCCTGCTCGTCGCCACGGCCGCGGCGACGGCCTTCTTTGCCGTGTACGTTAGCATGTAACCGGGCTGCAGTTTCCCCGGTCACGGTCGCGATCACGCTGTTCACGTCGTTGTGCCGTGTCGCCGGGACCTCGATGCCAGGCCCGAACCGTGTAACAGTGTGCGATGGCGTGGCCGACCGTAGCGGCAGATGCAAGGCCCATAGCGGCGAACGAGGCTCACGACGTGCACGACCATGACCACGCCGACGGCCCTGCTCATGGCCACTCGCATCGGCACGAGAGCCGCCGCTCCGTGCTGCGCTCGGGCCTCGCGGCGGGAATGACCGCGGCGCTGCCGCGGCGGCTTGCCTGGGCCAATGCCCCTGGCGTTGCAAGCGACATGGCGCGAGCGGCGGGGACTTGGCTGTCGCGGCTCGATCAGCGCCAGCGGCGCGAGGCCCAGCTCGAATGGGTGAGCCGTCTGCGCGAGAATTGGCACTATGTTCCGCGTAGCCGGCCGGGCATCACGTTCCGCGCCATGGACGCGACGCAGTCGGCCGCCGCGTGGGACCTGCTCGGTGCGCTTCTGAGCATGCGCGGGCTCGATCAGGTGCGCGGGCTGATTTCGCTGGAGCGTATCCTTGGCGAACTTACCGGTGCTGCGAGCTTCCGCGATCCCGGGAACTATGCGCTGGTCGTGTTCGGCGATCCGGCGGGTAGCGGCCCCTGGGCGTGGCGCTTCGAGGGCCACCATCTCTCGATCAGCGTGCTGGTGGCACCCGAGCACGGAGTGGCGGTGACGCCCGTGTTCTTCGGCGCCAACCCGGCGCACGTTCCGCGCGGCCATGCGCATGCCGGCTTCAGGCTCGTGGGCGCGGAAGAGGATGCGGCGTTCTCGCTGATCCAGTCGCTCGATGGCGGGGTGCGAACGCGGGCCGTGATTGCCGACCGTTCGCTCGGCGACATCGTCGCGGGACCCGGGCGCGAGGCATCGCTGCAGCGTTACGAAGGCGTTTCGCTGGCGCAGCTCAACGTGGCGCAGCAGGATGGCATCATGCGCATCCTGGAACTCTACGCCGGCACGATGCGCGAGGAGATCGCCACGGCGGCAATGGCGAAAGTGCGCGAGGCCGGCCTCGATGCTCTGCATTTCGCCTGGGCCGGCAGCCTCGTACGCGGTCGGCCGCACTATTTCCGCGTGCACGGCCCGGCTGCGTTGATCGAATATGACAACACGCAGGACGGCGCCAATCACGTGCATTCCGTGTGGATCGATCCGCGGGATCTGTTCGGTCGCGACCTGCTGCTGACGCACTATCGCGGCGCACATTGATCGCGGGCCCATGCAACCTTGACTCGGCGCGCTCGTGCTATTGCCGCGGCGCTCGCGATCCTGTTTGATGCGCGCGCGGTGTTGTGCGCCCCATCGCGCGCCCAGTTGCGGAGAGTCGAGTATGGATCGGCGTGATTTCCTGAAAACCAGCGGCGCTGCCGCGGTTGCAACCGGTGCCGTTGGTACCGCCGCGCTTTCAGCCGATGATGTCGCGGCGCTGCCTGCCCCTGCGATCTCGAGCGGATCGAAGCGGCTGCTCCTTGCAAGCGATGTCACCGCATCCAGCTTCGAACCCGATCGCCTGGCGCGCCGCATCGAAGCCGCATCCAATGGCCACTTCCGTATCGAGATGTCGCACGACGCGGATGGTGCCGAGCTCGCCTACGGCAGGGTGAGCTGCCACGCCGGCGCGCACAGGGGGTTTTCCTTCTTTGCCGGCTTGCCGTTTGCCCAGGGCCTCAGCGCGCCGGACCAGCACGCCTGGCTCGCCGTCGGCGGCGGACAGATGCTTTGGGACGAACTCGCCGCCAGCTTCGGTTTCAAGCCGCTTCTTGCCGGGCACACAGGTCCTAGCGGCGGGGTATGGGCGACCACACGTCTCGAGCGCCCCGCCGACTTTGCCGGGCTGACGGTTCATGCCGAGCCGGGGCTTGCTGCCGACGTGCTGCGCGCGCTTGGTGCGCATCCCGTCGCCATGGAGGCACGCGGGCTCGGGCGTGGACTGGCCGATGGAGATGTCCGCGCGGCAGAATGGCTTGGACCGATCATCGGCGTGTCGCCGGGTGTGCAGCCCCTCGCGCAGCGCCTCTACGAACCGGGCTTCCATCGCGGCGGCATGATGCTGTCGCTCGACGTGCGCAAGCCGCTGTGGGAAAGCATGTCGGAGTCTGAACGGGCGATTTTCGAGGCCTGCGCAACGCAGGAATACCATCTGTCGGCGGCGGAGGCGCGGGCCCACTCGCTCATCGCCGCACGCGTCGCGGCCCCGGCCAAGTGGCCGGTGCGGCTGGAATTTCCCGATGCGGTTGCCGACGCCCTGGATCAGGCGTGTGCAGAGATCCTGGAAGATTTTTCCGCGACGGGCGCCGAAGCGCGCCGCATTCATGACAGCTACCAGGCCTTTCGCAATCTGCTGGGCGACGATGTGGTTTCCTGATCTGCCCGGCAAAGCGGCCGTTTGGGTGCCTCAGGCAAATGCGTGAAGGGATTGCTACGTGAGCCATGCGGTTGTGGCATCACTGCGGTGCAGCATGACCTCTACCTCAAGCATCACAGGGTAAACATATACCTTTGTCGAGGGCCAAGGCCGGCAAAGGCAAAGAACCTGCCTCAGTTCTCGCGAGGAAACGGTCTCGAGGCGTGGCGCATGCAACGTCACCAAGGCTAAGAGGCCATCATGAGCACGCTAACCTATTCACACGACACGGCGATCGCTGCCGAGTCCGGCGCCGCGGAGAAGCCGCGCGGATCGTTCTGGCGCCGCGTGTTCGATGCGATCATTGCCAGCCGGCAGCGCCGCGCGGAGCGCGAGGTCGCCGCCTATCTCGCCAGCCACGGCGGCCTGTTCACCGACGATATGGAACGGGAGATCATGCAGCGGCTGTCGGGCGGCAAGAGGCGCTCGGTCTAATCGCCTCCACCATTGCCACGTGGCCGAGAAGTGCGGCCGCGTGGCGCCCTCAGCTCACGCGCGCTCGATCCGGCATTGGTAGCAGTTGTTGCTGGCCGAGCGCACATGAATGTAGCTCACGCGCTCATCCGCAAGCATTGCGGCCGCGGCGTCGGCCATTGCCGCCGGCGCCACGATCATCCCAGTACCGTACACGATGCGGTCGTCGTTGCCGTAGCCGCGAATCAAGAAGGCTGCGCGCTGCAGAAACATCTCCGGCAGGTGCGGGCTGTCGGGATGTCGCTCGCAGCCTTCTGCGTGCAGGAAGATGGGGCCCTGCTCGGCATACGGCTGGGGCGATGGAAAGGGACGCAGCGCCAGGATCAGATAGGGCTCGCCCGCCCTGATATCCGTGAGGCAATGGCGGCAAGGCATCATGCCGCCGTTCGAGATGTGGCGCTCCGCCGCCTGGCCATTGGCGTCCAGGCCGCCATTCTGTAGCCTTCGGACAAGGCTCGTATCGAGGGCCACGACTCGCATCGGCATGGCATTTCCTTTCGTCGGGGGTGGAGCTTGCCGATAGTCGTAGGCGCGCCAGGGTGCGCCGACGACCCGAAACCTGTCGGCGGCAGCAGAAGAAGAGGGGCGAGACGATGGGCAGCCTGAACTACATCCCCGTGCTCCTGGCCGCGACCGCCAGCTTCGTTTTCGGCGGGGTCTGGTACAATCTGTTTGCCAGACAGTGGATGGAAGCCGTCGGCATGTCGCCTGAGCCGGTGCAGGGGGAGCGTGGCACGATCGGCCTCTACGTGTTGGCGCTGGTCGCGCAACTGGTCATGGCCTGGATGCTAGCAGGCGTCCTCCATCACCTGTCGCTTGGTGGCACCGCAACGGGCATTCGCACGGGCGTCATCTCAGGCGCTCTGATGTGGCTGGGGTTCGTCATCCCGACCATGGTGGTGAACTACGCCTTCCACGGCGCCAAGCGTGCCTTGAGTCTGATCGACGGGGGGCATTGGCTCGGCGTCCTGCTGATCCAGGGGGCCATCATCGGCTGGTGGGGCGTGCGCTAGCGCATGCGCGCAAGCGATTGCTCCGCGTCCGGCCTTGCTGGGTGCGATCATCGGCCGCTGGCGAGCAGGAACTAGCCCGCACGCGTTGCGCTGCATCGCGGCCGCCTCACTCAGGCTTCGACCAATCGGTGGGTTGCCCATTCTCCCGGGCTGCCGATAATAGGGCAACGCAGTGCCGATCCCGGGAGGAAGAAGACGATGTCGGACAAGGTCTACAACGTGCCTGCCGAGTGGGCGAGCCGGGCCTTCATCGACAACGCGAAGTACCTCGAGATGTACAAGCGCTCGGTCGAGGACCCCCATGGCTTCTGGGGCGAGGCCGGCAAGCGTCTCGACTGGATCAAGCCCTACACCAGGGTCAAGAACACCTCCTACGCGCCCGACAACGTGTCGATCAAATGGTACGAGGACGGCACCCTCAACGTCTCGGCCAACTGCATCGACCGGCACCTGAAGACGCGGGCAGACCAGGTCGCCATCATTTGGGAGGGCGACGACCCCACGGTTGACGAGAAGATCACCTATCGCCAGCTGCACGAGCGCGTCTGCAAGTTCGCCAACGTGCTGAAGGCGAACGGCGTCAAGAAGGGCGATCGCGTCACCATCTACCTGCCGATGATCCCCGAGGCGGCGTACGCTATCCTGGCCTGCGCACGCATCGGTGCCGTGCACTCCGTGGTGTTCGGCGGCTTCTCGCCCGACAGTCTCGCAGGTCGCATAAACGATGCCGAGTCCAAGTTCATCGTCACGGCTGATGAAGGCCTGCGTGGCGGCCGGCCTATCCCGCTGAAGAAGAACACCGACGAAGCATTGAAGCGCTGCAAGGGCGATGAGAAGGTTCTGGTCGTGCGGCGCACGGGATCGCCCATCGAGTGGAAGCCCGGCCGGGACATCTGGCTGCACGAGGAGCTGGTGAAGGTCGACGCCGACTGTCCGCCCGTGGAGATGAGCGCCGAGGACCCCCTGTTCATCCTGTACACCTCGGGCTCGACAGGCAAGCCCAAGGGCGTGCTGCACACTTCCGGCGGCTATCTGGTCTTCGTTTCGCTCACGCACCAGCACGTGTTCGACTATCACGACGGCGATATCTACTGGTGCACAGCCGACGTCGGATGGGTGACGGGCCACAGCTACATCCTGTACGGGCCCCTGTCCAACGGCGCCACCACGCTGATGTTCGAAGGCGTGCCGAACTACCCGACGCCGTCGCGCTTCTGGCACGTTGTCGACAAGTGGGACGTGAACATCTTCTACACCGCGCCAACGGCGATCCGTGCGCTGATGGGTGCCGGTGACGACTTCGTCAAGCGCACCAACCGCTCGTCGCTGAAGCTGTTGGGCACGGTAGGCGAGCCGATAAATCCGGAAGCCTGGGAATGGTATCACCGCGTGGTCGGAGAGGGCCGCTGCCCGATCGTCGACACCTGGTGGCAGACGGAGACCGGCGGCATTCTCATCACCCCGCTGCCCGGCGCCACCAAGCTCAAACCCGGCTCGGCGACGCGGCCGTTCTTCGGCATCAAGCCGGCGCTGGTGGACGAGAAGGGCGCCGTGCTGGAAGGCGAAGCCTCTGGCAACCTCGTCATACTCGACAGCTGGCCGGGCCAGATGCGGACTGTCTACGGCGACCACGAGCGCTTCGTGCAGACGTATTTCTCGGCCTACAAGGGCATGTACTTCACTGGCGACGGTTGCCGGCGCGATGGCGACGGGTTTTACTGGATCACCGGCCGCGTCGACGACGTGATCAACGTCTCGGGCCACCGTCTCGGCACGGCGGAGGTGGAGTCTGCGCTGGTGTCGCATCCCAAGGTGGCCGAGGCGGCCGTGGTCGGCTATCCGCACGACATCAAGGGGCAAGGCATCTATTGCTACGTGACGCTGATTGCCGGCAACGCCCCGAGCGACGACCTCAAGAAGGAGCTGGTGCAGCACGTGCGCAAGGAGATCGGGCCGCTTGCCACTCCGGATCTGATCCAGTTCTCGCCCGGCCTGCCCAAGACGCGCTCCGGCAAGATCATGCGCCGCATCCTGCGCAAGATCGCCGAGGACGACTTCTCCAATCTCGGCGACACCTCCACTTTGGCCGAGCCCGCCGTCGTGGAAGACCTCGTCGGCAACCGGCAGAACCGCCGCAAGGCGGCCGCCGGGTAGCGGGCGACGTCATGACGGCGTTCGGGCTCGAGGAGGGCGTTGGAAGGCCGTAGGGTGCAAAAGGCGAAACCGCATTGCGCCGGAACGCCGGTCGCTCGGTGCAATGCGCTTCGCTTTTGCACCCTACGCGGCTGCGGACTACTCCGGCACCGGCGTCAGCACGGGCCGGCCCGCAAAGAAGGCCTCGAGGTTGGCGAACATGATGTCGCGCTGTGCCCGCTGCGCGTTGGCTGAGATTGCCGCCATGTGCGGCGTTAGCACGACGTTGTCGAGTTCGAACAGCCGCTCCGGAATGTGCGGCTCGCGCTCGTAGACGTCGAGTGCGGCGCCGGCGATGGTGCCGGCTTCGAGCGCGTCGCAGAGCGCCGCCTCGTCGACGGCAATGCCGCGCGAAATGTTGATGAGGTGCCCTCTGGGGCCCAGCGCGGCGAGAATCTCCTTGTTGACCGCGTGGGTGTTGCTGGCGTCGGCGCGCACCGACACCATCAGGATGTCCGCCCACTCGGCGAGGCCCCTGAGCGTTGGGTAATGGGTATAAGTCACGCCGACACGCGGCTTGCGATTGTGGTAGCCGATGTGCATCTCGAAGGCCTCGGCGCGCCGCGCGATCTTGGTGCCGATGGCCCCCAGCCCATAGATGCCGAGGCGCTGGCCGGCAATCTCCGGCGTGATGGACGTGCGTTCGATAATGTCGCCGCGCCATTGGCTGCGCCGTACGTAGCGATCGCCGCGGACCATCCCGCGCGCCGTGGCGATGACGAGGCCCATGGCGAACTCGGCGACTGCCGTCGAGTTGGTGTCGCCAGCGTGGGTGACGGCGATGCCACGGGCGCGCGCCGCGGCCAGATCCACCCCCTCGTAGCCCGTGCCGTAGCAGGCGATGAGCCCGAGCTTGGGCAATGCATCGATGAGCGCGGCATCGGTCTTGACGCTGCCAATCGTGATCAGCGCGCGGGCGTCGCGCGCGTCCGGCGGAATCCCGCTGGGGTCGGAGGGCTGCAAGGCTCGCCCGTCATAGTGCTCCTGCATGCGGCCGAGCAAGCGCGGGAGGAAGTTGGCAGCTATCAGGACGATCGGCTTCATGCAGACCTCGCCGCAGCTCAACATCGGGTGATGCACTGCAGCACGGTCTGCGGCGTAGTTTCAAGTCCGCGCAGCCGATGATTGCTGCGCGTGCCCGTCAGTCGAGCCCGTCGAGCCGCATGGCGATGCCGGCGTCGGCCATATAGCGCTTAGCCTCGCCGATGCTGTGGGTCCCGTAGTGGAAGATCGAGGCGGCCAGCACCGCGCTGGCATGGCCAGTCTTCACCCCTTCGACGAGATGGTCGAGCGTGCCCACCCCGCCCGAGGCGATGACCGGCACGCTCACGGCATCGGCGATGGCCCGCGTGAGCTCCAGATCGAA
>Ga0111538_10005801_pt1 | contig 16810 bp, 15 predicted proteins | sample SoiMethybrSBSTD1_FD_79669 | JGI IMG/M metagenome (GOLD analysis project Ga0111538, IMG submission 79669) | Bulk soil microbial communities from a Populus tree surrounding site in Tennessee, USA - Soil MetaG P. TD hybrid SBSTD1 (version 2)... | ecosystem: Environmental > Terrestrial > Soil >...
ATGCAGCGGCTGCCGGCGGTAGGGCCAGGATTGCGAACGAGGCGAGGAGAAGCTTCGTCGTGATTCGCGAGAGCATGCGTGCCGGGCTCCGTACTTTTGGAGCGCGACAGCGTACTGCATTCGCCTGCCAGGATGTGTCAGGGATGGTCGAGCGCAGTGATCTCGGCGAGCTGTCCCTGGAAGCTCACTTCATCGCCGAGCTCACGCCCGATGAGCGACTGCGCGATCGGAGAGATCCAGCTGATGCTGCCGTGCGCGGGATCCGCTTCGTCTTCGCCGACGAGCGTGTAGCTGCGCTCCGCGCCATCTTGCAGATGCAGAGTCACACGCACGCCGAAGCGCACTTTGGTCGGCACCGCTTCCGGCGCGACCAGCTTCGCGGACGACTTGCGTTGCTGCCAGTAGCGCAGCTCGCGATCGACCCGTGCGAGCGCGTCCTTGTCTTCGCTGCGCTTGGGCGCCTCACGCGCGACTTCCAGCTCGCGGATATGATCTTCGATCTGCTGCAAGCCGCGCGCGGTGACGAAATTCGGGTGCGAGCTGACCGGCCGCTCCGGCAGGTCCTGCGGCACCTCGGCCCCGTCGTTCTCGCGTACGAATGCCCGGCTCATGGGCCGAGCATAGCTCCGGGGCTCCGGTCGAGGCATCGGCAGCTTTCCGGCAGTAAACTGACCACCGGTCAACCGGCGCAAAATCAATCATGTCCGCACTTCTGAAATCGGTCGCCAACCCCGACCTGAACGCCCGCAGCGCAGACGTCGCGCGGGCGTTGCGCGAGTCCGGCTGTTCGTTGCTCGCACCTGCACAGTTGCAAAGCGCGTGCGCAGTACAGCTCGACGCTCTCGATGCGTTGCGCGCCAGCTGGGAGCGCCTGCCGCGCGACACGTATCTGCTCGATGGCGGCCGCTATCGATTTCGCCGTCACAGTTGCTTCGTGCATGAGCTGGCGGCGGACTCGCTGCAGCTCGTGCCGCATCGCGCGCACTGGCAGCCTCGCGATTACAACGCCTTGCATGGCGGCCTGGAGCGCTGGTTCGAGCCGATCGAGAGCGCCGTGCTGGATGCGCCAATATGGAGCGGGCTGCTACGCGCGCTCGGTAACATTTTCGCGTCCGTGCGGCCCGTGCCGCGCTGGTACGTAGAGGCGCATCAATTCCGCATCGATACCGCGGAAGGCATCGGCCGGCCTACGCCGGAGGGCGCACATCGCGATGGCGTCGATTATGTCGCGGTGATCCTGGTCAAACGCAGCGACGTGAGCGGCGGCGAAACGCGTGTATTCGATGCGCAAGGACCGGCAGGCGTGCGCTTTACGATGGCCGAGCCTTGGACCGCGTTGCTGCTTGACGACGCGCAAGTCGTACACGAGACCACGCCGATCCAGAAGGCGGGCCCGGATGGCGTTCGCGACACGCTGGTGCTGACGTTTCGCGCCGACAGCTTCCAAGCTCCGTAGTCGGTCGTACAATGGCGCCATGCCTACGTTTGCCGACCGCCTGCAGCAGAAAATCCGCGAGCACAGCCCGCTGTGCGTCGGGATCGATCCTTCCGCCACCCTGCTGAAATCCTGCGGCTTGCCCGATTCCGCGGAGGGCGCGCTCGACTTCGGCAGGCGCGTGCTGGAAGCCGCGGACTTCCGCATCGGCGTGCTGAAACCGCAGTCCGCTTTCTTCGAACGCTTCGGCAGCTCCGGCTTTCGTGCGCTGGAAGAGCTGGTCCGATTCGCCCGCGCGCGCGAAGTGCTGGTACTGCTCGATGGCAAGCGCGGTGATATCGACACCACTGCGGCTGCCTACGCCGAAGGTTACTTTTCCGCTACGACGACGTTGCGCGTCGATGCGATCACGACGCATTGCTACCTCGGATTGGGCGCGCTCGAACCGTTCTTCTCGGCTGCGATCGCTGCTGACGGCGGCGTGTTCGTAGTGGTGCGCTCGTCCAACCCCGAAGGCCAGGCGCTCCAGACCGCGCACCTTGCGAGCGGCGAGACCGTCGCGCAGGGCCTGTGCTGCGAGATCACCGCGCGCAATCTGCGGCAGCGACTGGAAGGGCTCGGTCCCATCGGAGCCGTGGTCGGCGCAACCTGCGAAGACGCAGATGTGACCGTCGCGGCGCTGCCCAACTCCTTCGTGCTCGCGCCCGGCGTGGGTGCGCAGGGCGCAACGATGCGGGATGTGCTCGCGCGCATGCCCGCCGGTCGCGGTCGCGTGCTGCCGAACGTGTCGCGAGCAATTCTCGCGAACGGCAGCCAGCGCGACGAGATTCGCACGACGATTGCCCATCTCCAGGAGCAGGCTCGCGCGCTGCTGTAGCGGCTTCGCGGGCCTTCGGAGAGAGTCTTGAAGGACAAGACCATCGCTGCCGCGCTGACACGGGTGGTCGGCACGCCGATCGACGATCGTTCGCGCCGCGCCGTGTCCGGCGGCTCGGTCAGTCAGTGCTGGCGCTACGAGACTGCGCGCGGGCCCTTGTTCGTCAAGACCGGCTCGGCTGCGGCTGCCGCCGGGTTTGAGTGTGAGGCAGCCGGCCTCAACGCATTGGCGCGCACCGAAACGGTCCGCGTGCCCAAGGTCGTGCTGTGCGGCGTCAGCGACGAAGGCGCCTATCTCGCGCTGGAGTGGATCACGCTCGGCTCATCGACCAAGGCGAGCGAGGCGCTGCTGGGCGAGCAACTGGCCTGGCAACATCGCCAGACCAGCGCGCAGTTCGGTTGGGATCGCGACAACACGATCGGCGCCACTCCCCAACCGAACGCGTGGTGCGAGCAGTGGGTGACGTTCTTGCGCGACCGCAGGCTCTTGCACCAGCTCGAGCTGGCGACGGCGAAAGGCGCCGACGCGCATATCGTCGACCGCGGCCGCCAGCTGTGCGAGTTGCTCGACGCGTTCTTCTCCAGCTATCGCCCGGTGCCCTCGCTGCTGCATGGCGACTTGTGGGGCGGCAACTGGGGCACGGACGATGACGGCTTGCCCGTGATCTTCGATCCCGCCGTGTATTACGGCGATCGCGAAGCCGACATCGCGATGACGCGGCTGTTTGGCGGGTTCGGCCACGCCTTCTACACGACGTATCAATCGACGTGGCCGCTCGACCAGGCGGCCGGCACGCGCAGCACGCTCTACAACCTCTACCACGTGCTGAACCACTTCAACCTGTTCGGCGGCGAGTACCTGGCGAAGGCCGGGGCGATGACCGATCGGCTGCTGGCCGAGCTCGGTCACTGATCAGTCGGACGGCACGTGCACCGTGCCGGCGACGCGGTCGTAGTGGATGCCGCCACTGCCGTCGCTGCCCACCGTGAAGTTGCCGCCGACATCGCGCACCGCGATGCCGCCGGAGCTGTCGTCGTCGATGAGGACGTCGCGCTTGACGTCCGTGACTTCGATGTCGCCCGAGCTGTCGCTCAGGATGTGCACGCCGCCGGTGACGTGGCTGATGTCCAGGTCACCCGAGCTGTCGACGGTGACGACGACGTCGCCCTGCACGCCGTTTACGTCCACGTCGCCGGAGCTGTCCCGCAGGCGCAGCCCACCGCTGACATCGGTAATCCTGATCTCGCCCGAGCTGTCGGCGACGTCCAGGTCGCCCGCGATGTGCTCCAGCGTCTGGTCGCCGGAGCTGTCCGTGATCGATGCGCCCTGCACGTTGCTCACGCGCATGTCGCCGCTGGAGTCGTCGAGCTTGAGCGAGGCGGTCTTCGGCACGTCGACGGTCACGTCGAGGTACGCATAGCTCGCGAAGCCGAACACGATGCCCGAGGTCTCGGGCAGCACGGTCCGCACGTACACCGTGTCGCCCTCGCGGCGGACTTCCAGCTTGACGTCCTGGAGCAGCTCGTCGGACGACGCACACGCCTTGCCCTCGGCCTTGACGTCGCGGCCGTCGCCGCCGCGGACCGTCAGGTCGCCGGCGCCGGCTTCGACGACGACCCGTTTGATGTCGGGGCCTGCGGAGTTTGCGGTGCGAGGGGCACTGTGCTTGCAGTCGTCGGCATGCGCGGGAACGGCCAGCGTGCAGGCCAGGAGGGCGGAGCCGACGGCAACGGCCGTGACTTTTTTGTTCATGGCGAATCCTTCCAGGGTGCGGATGCTCGGTTGGACGCGAAGGGTCGGAGAAAGGTTGCGGGAGCCGATGTCAGGTCTCAGCCTGACTCTTTTCTGATCACTTCCGCCACCGCATTCGCGACCAGCCCGCGCTGCAGACGCTCGCCGAACGAGCGCGGCTGCGCCAGCCCCATTCGCGCCAGATACGGCCGCAGTTGCGTGCCCGATGCATCCGCAAGCAGCGCGCGCAAGGCCGCGCCGATCTTACCGGGCCACGAATGCGTCGCGGTCTGCAGCCCGCGCAGCGCCTTGGCGAGCACGACCTCTTCCGGCGTGATGTCGCTGCCGAACGGCAGGTCGTCGAACAGGCCGCGGGTGCGCCAGGGCGCAAAGCGCTGCTCCAGGTGCTGCGGGTGGTTGTTGCGGGCCGCGTCCGGCACACGATAGTCGCGCGGCAGCTTGCCGGCTCGCTGCGCTTCCGTGACGAAGCGGTCCTGGAAGCGCGCGTCCATGATCGCCACCAGCGCCTCGACGACCTCGCGATCCGTCCGGCCGCGCAGATCGGCGATGCCGTACTCGCTGACTACGATGTCGCGCAGGTGTCGCGGAATGGTCGTGTTGCCATAGCTCCACGGCATGCTGGATGAGAGCTCGCCGTGCGAGGCGCGCGTCGCGCGCACGCACAGGATCGAGCGCGCCTCGGGCAGCGCGTGCGCCATCGCAACGAAATTGTACTGGCCGCCGACGCCGCTGACGACTCTGCCGCTGTCGAGCGTGTCGGAGACCGCGCCGCCGAGACCGGTGACCATCATGGTCGTGTTGACGAAGCGCGCGTAGCGGCGTTGCGCCACTTTCAGCTCCCATTCGTGGCCGTACAGCTCGTTGACGAAACTGATGGCGCGCATCGCAAACAGGCGCCGCTCCGCCACCGGCATCGTGCGCAGCGCTTGGTAGAATCCTTTCGGTCCGAAGAAGAATCCGGCGTCGGCGACCACGCCGTTGCGCAGCCGCTCACCCAGGCAGGTGCGGGCGATCTGCTTGCGCTGCTCCGGGTCGTCGAAGTTGGCGCGCAGCTGCGCGCCGTCGGGAGTGATGAGCATGCCGCGGTCGTACTCCACCTCGTCGCGGAACAGCCCGACATCGCGAAACTCGTGGAAGTCGACGAACGACATGCGCCGCATGCCGCCTTCGTGCAATGCGGCCAACGTGCGCTCGCCGACCTGCTCGTCGATGTGACCTTCGTCGAGCAGCCGCTGCAGCTTCGCACTCGCGTAGACGCGGCGCTTCAGCACGCCGCTGCGATACAGATCCAGGAAGCCGTCGGCGAGCATTTCCGAGCAGCCGTACAGACCGCGCTCGAACGGCGCGGTGCCGCCTTCGGTCTCGATCAGGCGGCGGTGGCGCGCGAGCAGTCCGAAGGACTCGACCACGTCGCGATAGATCGCCGGCTGCTGGTGCCGCAGCTGCAGCGCATAGACGATTGCGTCGCCGAGCTCGCCGATGCCGAGCTGCAGCGTGCCGCCGTCGCGGATCAGCGTGCTCACGTTCAGCGCAATCGAATATTCAGCGCGCGGAATGGGCGCGTTCGGCGGACAGAACAGGCGCGTGCCGGGATCGTCGAGCAGGAAGTCGAACGTGTCCGCCGCCACGAGCGCGTCGCCGTACATGAAGGGCAGCTCGCTGTGCACCTGGCCGATCAGCGCGAACGGCTGACCCTTCGCGCGCATTTGCGCGATCTGCGGTAGCAGGTCGGCAGTGAGGTCCGGGTTGGCGCCGAGACTCAATAGCCCCGCCGGCGCTTCGCCGGCCGGCGGCCGCGCAACCAGCTGCGCGAGCACGTTCAGGCCCCGCCGCAGGACATCGCGCGCCACGTGCGTGTAGTTGGCGCTGAGATAGCTCTCTTGCAGAGGCGCGCAGTTGAGCCAGGCGCCGGGCTCCAGGAAGAATTCGATGACCTCGATGTTGTCCGGCAGCCGGCCCTGCTCGATGAGCCGCACATAGTCCAGCTCGGGATAGTCGCCGAAGATCCGCTGGGCGAGCGGCTCGACCAGGCGCCGCTCGAGATCGCTGCGTCCGCGCGGCTTACGCAGCGACAGTGCAGTGACGATGGTGAGGTGGATCGAACGATCGGCGACGGCGCGCGCAACGAAGGAATTGACCAATCCGTGCGGCTTGCCGATCGCGACCGGCAACCCGAGCACCACGTGCTTGCCGACGCGGCTCAGGGTGGCTTCGACGCATTCTTCGGGACTGGTGTAGCGAACCGGCGTCGGCTGACTCATGCCGCCAATCGAGTTCCTTGGTTGTTGAAACCGAAGCGTAACCGCAATTGGCGCCGCGCGCTTGCCGCGCGCGGATTGTTGTAGTTCTTGCCTACTTCAAAACCAGCACGAAGCTCACTTTGACGTCGTTGCCGACGTCCTTGGTGTCCTTGTAGTCGCCCTGGCCGACGCCGAAGTCCAGGCGCTTGAGCTGCGCGGAGCCTTTCAGCCAGGCGCTGCCGTTCTTCTGCTCGAACGTGAACTCGATGGGCACGTCGCGCGTCACGTTGCGCAGGGTCAGCTTGCCCAGGCCCGTAAATTTGTTGCCGCCTTTCGCCGTGAACTTGTCCGCCAGGTAGTGCGCGGTCGGGAATTGCTTGACCGCGAACAAGTCCTCGCTCTTGATGGCGTCGTCGCGCTCGCTGTCGCGCGAGTTGACCGACGCCGTCTCGATCTTGACGTCGAAGCGGCTGGCGGCGAGATCCTGCGGGTCGAACCTGATGTCCGCGTCGAAGCGCTCGAAGGCGCCTTCGAACTCTGCGTCGGCCTGGATTCCGACGAAAGTCAGTTTGCTTTCCTGCGGCTGCAGCGTCCACTGGTGGGCGGCGAGCGCGACACCGCCGCACACCAGGGTCAGGATGAACAGGTACGAGAGTTGCGGGTATTTGCGCATGATGGGTCGCTTGGGTCGATTACGAATGAGTGGAGCGATCGGGCGCCGGCAGCATCCTGCGCAGCACGTCGTCGCGATCGAGAAAATGATGCTTGAGCGCGGCGGCCGCATGCACGATCGCGATCGTCGCGAGGCTGTACGCCATGATCTCGTGTGCCGTGTGCAGCGTCTCGTAGGTCGCGCGGTTCGGCGCGATGAAGTCCGGCAGCGTCACCAGCCCGAACCAGCTGACGCTGAAGGCACGCGCCGAGGACATGCACCAGCCGAGCAGCGGAGTGATGAAAAGCAGCGCGTACAGCAGGAAATGCGAGACGTGCGCCGCACGGTCCTGCCAGCGCGGCGCGCCGGCTGGCAGCGGCGGCACCGGATTGAAGAAACGCCAGATGAGCCGCAGCAGCGCCAGGCCCAGAATGGTGATGCCGATGGACTTGTGCGTGGCCAATGGCCCGATCTTGCGGATCGGCGATAAACCTTCGACCCACTGGGCGAGCACGAACTGCGTAATGACCAGCGCCACGATTGCCCAATGGAAGAGCTGCGCCACGGCGCCGTAGCGCGTCAGGGTGTTCTTCAGGTGCATGGGCATGAGTACCGTGCAGACAGCCAGTAGTTTAAGCGACTAACCTGAATGGCATACATACAGGAGACAGCATGCGTCAGCTAACTCGAGTGGGGGGTCTGATCGGCCTGAGCCTGTTATTGGCCGCGTGCCCCCGCCCGGTGCGTCCGCCGCCACCCACGCCCACTGAGCCGTCTGTACCGACTCAGCCGCAAACGCCCACTGCGCCCGACACGCGCGGCGCGACTGTGTACGACGTCAGCCCACAGAGCTCGCAGCTCGCCATCTACGTGTTCCGCGGCGGCAAGTTCTCCAAGCTCGGCCACAATCACGTGATGACTTCGCAGAATCTGAGCGGCCGCGTGTGGGTGCATCCGGACTTCGCGCGCTCGGGGTTCGAGCTGTCGTTCCCGGTGGCGCAGCTGGTCATCGACGATGCAGAAGCACGGCGCGCAGCCGGCAGCGATTTCCCGCCGGAGATCCCGCAATCGGATAAGGACGGCACGCGCAAGAACATGCTCAAGCCCGAGGTGCTCGACGGCGAGCACTACCCGGAGGTGAAGCTGCGCTCCGCGAAAGTCGGCGGCACGCTCGAAGCGCCGCAAGTGAGGGCGCACATCACGATCAAGGAGACGAGCCGCGACGTCGAAGTGCCGGTAAAGATCGAAGCAGCAGGCGCGAAGCTGACGGCGAGCGGCGAGTTCGATGTTCTGCAGACGGAGTTCGGGATGAAGCCGTTCAGCGTCGCGCTCGGCGCGCTAGAGGTGCAGGACAAGCTGCACATCAAGTTCAGGGTCGTCGCAGAGAAGAAGTAGCCGAGTCGGTGCCGGGAGAAGAAAACAGGGGAAACTCAGCACCGCAGCATGGCCCGTGCTGCACTGCTCAGTTTCCCCTCTTTTTCTCTCCCGGCACCGCTATTCGTGGCCGCCGAGGAGTTCTGCGGCAATCGCCTTCGCTCCGTACACGTCGCGAAGAGCCGCGACGATGATGGCGGGATGTACGGCGACGGCGCGGTTCATGCGCTCGTCGTACCAGTAGCTGCCGGCGATCGAGTGGATGTTGCCGTCGAACGCGAGGCCGACCAGCCGGCCCTGCGCGTCCACCACCGGGCTGCCGGAGTTGCCGCCGACGATGTCGTGCGTCGTGACGTAGTCGAACGGCGTGTTCGGATCGAGCTTGCTGTGCGCGTCAAGCCAGCGTTGCGGCAGCCGGAACGGATCCTCGCCCGTCGTGCGCTCGTACAGACGCGAAAGCTTCGTGAAGGGCTCGACCTGCTGTCCCTTCTCCGGCCAGCCGCGCACGTCGCCGTAGCTCATGCGCAGAGTGAACGTCGCATCGGGGTAGACCTTCGTGCCGAGCACGGCGAAGCGCGCCTTCGCGATCCGCTCCTGGCCGGTCGCAACCGGCGCCTGCACTTCGTCTTCGTAGATCTTGCGCAGGGCGCGCGCATCGGGATCGATCGAGCGCGCCAGCTCGATCATCGGATCCGTCGACGCATCGACCGCCGCAGCGCCGCCTTCCCATAGCGATTTGCGAACCGCGGGATCGGCGAGCCGGGTCGCGCCGATCAGTCTCGCCGCGAGCGAATCGGGCGAATCCTTGCTCAGCACGCGACGCACCACCTCATCATCCGGGCCGAGGATCTCGCGCAGCTTGTCGAGCGAGAACGACAGCGTCAGTTGCTCGTATGCGGGATAGATCGGAATCGTCGCGAGCAGCCCGGCGCTGAGCTTACCCAGGTTCGAGTCGGCGTACTCGCGCAGGCGCTGCTCGTTCGGCTTGGCGCGCTCCGCGGCGCCACGCACGAGCTGGCGCGCATAGGCGAACAGCTTGCTGTTGAAGCCCGTGCCGCTTTCCAGGTAGGCGTAACGATCGTAGATCTCGCGATAGCGAACCTGCGCCTTGGCGACGTCGTCCCAGGCGTTGCCGGTCTGCTGCGCGAGTTGCGGACTGGCCAGGACCTGTCGGCGCAGATCGCTTTCCTCCGTCTCCTTCCGCTGCATCAGCGCGTCTTCGAGCAGCGCAGATTGCAGGCCGCGATACACCTTGAGTCCGTTCTCCAGGCCGAGCAGATTTTCGTCGACGATGCGTCGCGGCTCGTCGCCGGTCTTCGCCCACTCGATCATGCGGCCGCGCAGTTCTGAGTTGCGCGCGATGAACGCCGGTATGCTGACGCTACGCTGGAACTGTAGCTGAGCGGGAGTGAGCAGACGCGAAGTGCTGCCGGGATGGCCAGCGAGAAACACCGGCTCCCCTGCACGCGGGCCTTCGACGCGCCAGCGCAGATGATCGGGCGTGCGCGCCGGCTTGCCGTTCTCGTAGACGCGCATCAGGCTGAAGTCGAGGCACCAGCGCGGGAAGTTGAAATTGTCCGGATCGCCGCCGAACGCGGCGATCGATTGCTCGGGCGCGAACACCAGGCGCACATCGTCGTAGCGCTTGTACTTGTAGAGGAAGTACTGCCCACCCTGGTACAGCGTCACCGATTCGCAAGCAAGCGCGCCGCCGCGGCCCTTGGAAGCGGTAGTGCATTCGGATTCGAGGCGGCTGAGCGTCTGCTTGCGGACCTCGTTCGCCTTCGCATCCGCCAGCCCGGCCGTTGCAGCATTCACTTTCGCGGTGACGTTCTCGATCTCGGCCAGCACCGAGACGATGTCGCCTGGGCACTTGCGCTCGCCGGCGCGGTTGCCGGAATTGAAGCCGTTCTCGATCAGGTTGTCGCTGGCGCTGGACAGCTCGCTGATGCACGAGCGCGCGCAATGATGATTGGTCAACACCAGGCCGTCCGGCGAGACGAAGGAGCCGGTGCAGCCGCCTTCCAGCCGCGTGATCGAGCGCTGCAGGCGCCCGAGCCAGGCGTCGTCGATGTCCACGCCGTACTTCTGCTTGACGGTCGCTTTCGGGAAATTGTCGAACGTCCACATGCCTTCGTCCGCGACAGCGGCGGAGGCGAAGCCGGCGAGCAGCAGCAGGCAGAGTCGCTTCATGGGCCAGGTCCTGTTCTGAAGTAGTTGTGATGTCAATGTAAGACGTCCTGTAGTGGGCTCGGGAGTTCTTACGTTGCTATTTTCAGTCCGTTGCGGTCAGTAGCAGCAGGCGCGTGCCTTCGGGCGCGATCAGTACGCCGTTAGCGGATTCGTCCAGAGTGTCCGGCATCTCATCGGACACTTGTACGCCGCGTGCGCGCAGGCGCGTCAGGCGTTGCGTCATCTCGCTGTCCTCGAACGTGAGCACGGGCTGTCGCAGCGCCCGCGTGCGGTACAGCGCGAGATCGAGGCCGTCGCTGACCAGCGGCGTGCGTGGAAACGGCTGTGCTTCCTCGTCGAGCGCCACGAACCCGACCGATTCCCAGAACGCCCGCGCTTCGTCCGCTGCGGCGCGTGTCGGAATGCCGAGCTCGCTGAAATAGCCGCAAGCCGACTCGACCGGCGTGTCGAGCTGCGGCGGTGAGAACGTGCGCGCTTCCAGCAGCAGGACGCTCAGCCCGCCGGGATTGCGCAGCTGCGCCTGGTTGAACACGTCCTCGCCGAAGCGCTCTTCCTCGAACTCGACGCCGCGCTCCTTGAGGCGGCTCACGCCGAGGTGCAGCTCCGGCAGCACGAACGTCAGCGACGGCGACGGGATGTCGCGGCCGTGCAGGCCGATGAACAGATGGCCGTCGGTCACGACCGCGTACGGGTGCGACCAGGTCTCGCCGACTGCCGCCTGCGCGAAACCCAGCGCTTCGTAGAACTCCAGCGATTCGCGGATGACCCGCGTACCGATGCTGATCTCCAGGAATCGGCCGAGAGGCGCGCTGAGCTGTGTCATTCAGGGTCATCCCGGCTAACGCGCAGCACCCTGGCGTAGCGCCCGCTGTCGCGATTCGCTCAACTCGCCGGCCGCGACGGGCTCGGCCGCCGACCAGCCGCGGGCGTGCCGGCCAATGAGATCGGCGAGGAGCGCCGCATGCGCGTCGCTCGCATTGAGCGCCGGGATGTAGTCGTAGAACTCCCCACCGTTCGCCAGGAACGGCGCGCGGTTGCGGATCGCGATTTCTTCCAGCGTCTCGAGGCAGTCGGTCGCGAAGCCGGGGCAGACGACGCTGACACGCTTCAGCCCGTCGCGCGCGAGGCGCAGCAACGTCTCGTCAGTGTAGGGACGCAGCCATTCTTCGCGTCCGACCTGCGACTGAAAGCTGACGGTCCACGCGCCGGCGTCGAGGCTTAGGCGGTCCGCGATGAGCCGCGCGGTCTTGAGGCACTGGCAGTGATAGGGGTCGCCCGCGAGCATGTAGCGGCGCGGCACACCGTGAAACGAGAACAACAGATGGCCGCGCTCGTGCGTGCGCCAGTGCTCCCCGATGCTCGTCGCGATCGCTTCGATGTAGGCCGGCTCATCGTGGTAGTTGCCGATGAAGCGCAGCTCCGGCACCCAGCGCCAGCGTTGCAGTTGCGCAGTGACGCGATCGAAGACCGAGGCGGTCGTCGTGCACGAGTACTGCGGATAGAGCGGCAGCACGACGAGACGTCGCATGCCGGCGCGACGCAATTGCTCGAGCGCAACGGGAATGCCGGGCGAGCCGTATGACATGCCGAGCACGACGGTCGCGGGGAACTGCCGCTGCAGTACGCCGCGGACGCGGTCGACGAGTGAGCGGGTGTGCAGCAGGAGCGGCGAGCCCTCCGGCGTCCAGATCTGGCGATACGCGTGGGCGCTGCGCGACGGCCTGAAGCGCAGAATCACGCCGTGCAACGCCAGCCACCACAGCCAGCGCGGGGCCTCGACCACCCGCGGATCCCAGAGGAACTCGGCGAGAAAGCGCCGGATCGCGGCCGGCGTCGGGGCCTCGGGCGTGCCCAGATTCACGAGCAGGGCGCCGGTCGTCGCGGCCTTGCCGTGTTCGAAAGCCGGGTCGCCGAGGTAATCAGCCATACGGTAGTGTGGCCGAAACGAGACGGTAACGGCATCTCAATCGTGGAATTCCGCAACCGGGCGCGTCGGGCGTTTGAGTGGAACCCAGCGCACGAAACCAGCGAAAGACCCGGCGCCTCGTGAGGGAAAACACCCGGATTTGTCGCTTAACAAGAATAGGAAGTGCGTGCTTGTGATCAGGGAGGCCTTCCCGCACGACTCGGAGCACGCAGCAGCGCAAGGAAGCCCATCGTCAGCTATCTCGAGTCGAGTTGCCCGCTGTATCCGGGGTTCGCGATCGTTACTGCCCCCTCCCCGGGATCGCGAAAGCTTCGGTCGGCGGCAGGCTGCAAGGAACTCCTACCCTGCAGCCGCCTGGACGGCGGTCGGCAGTATCAGGGCCGCAGTTCGCTGCGGACCCGGATGCTGCCGGCCGCTTTCCAACTCATCTCTCCACAATTGCCGTTACGCCCATCCCGCCGGCGGTGCAGATGGAGATCAGGCCGCGTCCGCTGCCGCGCGTCGCCAACAGCTTGGCCAGCGTTGCGAGAATGCGCGCGCCGGTGGCGGCGAACGGATGCCCGATCGCAACACTGCCGCCTTTCACGTTCAGCTTGCTGCGATCGATCGTGCCGAGCGGCTGCGCGAGCCCGAGGCGGTCGCGGCAGAACTCCGGCGACTGCCATGCCTTGAGCGTGCACAGCACCTGCGCCTCGAACGCTTCGTGGATCTCGTAGAAGTCGAAGTCCTGCAGTTTCATGTCGGCGTCGGCCAGCATGCGCGGGACGGCATAGGCCGGCGCCATCAGCAGACCTTCCTTGTCGATGAAGTCGACCGCCGCATACTTGCCGAAGCTCAAATACGCGAGCACCGGCAGGCCGCGCGCCTGCGCCCAGGCTTCGCTCGCGAGCAGAACCGCCGCTGCGCCATCCGTCATCGGCGTGGAATTGCCCGCCGTCAGCGTGCCTTGCTTGTCGAATGAGGGCTTGAGCGCGGCGAGCTTCTCCAGCGACGTGTCGCGCCGGACGTTGTTGTCGCGCTTCAGCCCGCGGAACTCGACCACGAGGTCGTCGAAGAAACCTTCTTCATACGCCGCCGCGGCTTTGCGATGGCTTTCCAGCGCCAGCTGATCCTGGTCGGCGCGCGGAATCTGCCAGGTCTTCGCCATCAGCTCGCAGCTCTGGCCCATCGACAGCCCGGTGTGCGGCTCGGCGACCGCCGGCAGTTGCGGCTTGAAATGGCTCGGCCGCAATCCGAGCCACGGCGACAGGCGCGCGCCGAGCGACTTGCCGCGCGAGCTGCGCAGCAGGATGCGACGATACGCATCGGGATGGACCATCGGCACGTCGCTGGCCGTGTCGACTCCCGCGGCGATGCCCGAATCGATCTGGCCCATCGCGATCTTCAGGCCGATGACGATCGCCGTGTCGAGGCTCGTGCCGCACGCGCGCTGCAGGTCGAAGGCCGGCGTCTCGCGCGCCAGCCCGGAATCGAGCACGCATTCGCGCGTCAGGCCGAAGTCGCGGGAATGCTTGAGGACCGCGCCGGCGCCGACGTCGCCGAGCGTCGCGCCCTTCAGGCGGTAGCGCTCGACCAGCGCGGCGAGCGTCGCTGTCAGCATTTCCTGGTTGCTCGCTTCGGCGTACGCGCCCATCGAGCGCGCGAACGGGATGCGCAGGCCGCCGACGATTGCGACCCGGCGCACTGAAGATCCGACGAGCATGGCGGCCTCGCTGTGAGAGAATGGCGACCTCAGGCCAGCATGCCAGCGCGCCCGTCTGGCGGTCAAAGCAGCGATGATGTCTTCAACTCCCAGCCGCTTCGCAGCGGACGCCCGGGCCATTTGTGTGCTCGGACTGCCACTGCTCGGCAACAACCTGTCCATCATGGGCATGCAGTTCGCCGACACGGTAATGGCGGGGCAGCTCGGCGCGCGCGATCTGGCTGCGCTCGCAGTCGGCGTCGGCTACTACCACCTGTTCCTGCTGTTCGGTCTCGGTGTGCTGATGGCGGTCTCACCGAGCGTTGCGCATGCGTTCGGTGCGAACGAGAGAGAGAAAGTCACGCGCTACTGCCGCCAGGCGTGGTGGCTCGCGCTCGCGCTGGCAGTGCTGCTGGTCACTGGCCTGTGGCAAGTCGCACGCGTGTTGCCGGCGCTGGGCATCGCGCCGGAAATCCTGCCGACCGCGATTGGCTACGTGCACGCCATGTCGTTCGGCATGCCCGCGCTGCTCGCGTTCCTGGCGCTGCGCTACACCAGCGAAGGGCTGGGACGCACCAAGCCGATCATGTATTTCGGCTTCCTCGGGCTCGCCGCGAACGTGCTCGGCAACTGGGTCTTCATGTACGGCAAGTGGGGCATGCCGCGGCTCGGCGCGGTAGGGTGCGGCGTCGCGACCGCGATCTCCGAATGGCTGATGTTCTTCTCGATGTTCACGTACATGCGCACGCAGCGCGCGTATCGCGAGTTCAGTTTCTTCGCGCGCGTGGATCTGCCTGACTGGCGCGTGCTGCGTGACCTGACACGGATCGGCGCGCCGATCGCCGGCAGCATTCTCGCGGAGGGCGGTCTGTTCGTGACCGCGGCGCTGATGATCGGCGGCATGGGCGCGACTCTGACTGCGGCCCACCAGATCGCACTGAACTACGCGTCCTTCATGTTCATGGTGCCGCTGGCGATCAGCTCGGCGACCACGATTCACGTCGGTCACACGCTGGGGCGCGGCGAGCGCGAGCGCGGCCGTTTCGTCGGCATGCTCGGCATCGTGATGTGCGCGAGCGTAATGGCGCTGTCGGCGATCGGCATCCTGCTCTTCGACAACGCTATCGCGAGTCTCTACACCCGCGATGGCGCAGTGCGCGACATCGCTGCAGCGTTGCTGCTGATGGCAGCCATCTTTCAGCTGTCGGACGGCGTGCAGGTCGGAGCGCAGGGCGCGCTGCGCGGGTTCAAGGACACCGCCATTCCGATGGCGATGTGCATCTTCTCGTACTGGGTGGTCGGGTTCCCGCTCGCGTACACGTTCGGCGTGTACCAGGGCGGCGGCCCGCGCTACGTGTGGATGGGGTTCATTGCCGGCCTCACGGTCAGCGCCGTGCTGCTCGTCAGCCGCTATCTGTATGTGTCGCGGCGACCGCTGTCGGCGTCGGCAGTGGAAGCCGGCGCGGTGTGATAGCCGTAGCCCAGCGTCTCGATCTCTTCGACGAAGCCGTCGACGAAGCGCACCTGGCGCATCAGCTTGTACGGGCCGAAGTTGTAGGTCCAGATTTCGACCGGCACTTCGACGTAGCCGTCGCCGTAGCTGTAGATGCGGCCTCCATGATTGAAGGTCGGGCGGCGCAGGATGTAGCGGGTCTGGACGTCGGCGGGCTCGCCGCAGAACTGCCGCACCTTGACGCGCGGATCGCCGCTGCCCAGCAACTTGCTGCCGCAGCGCATGTTGTCGGCACTCGCCGTGGACGCCATGACGAGGAGCAGGGCACCGAGAGTGGCGGAGACGAGGGCGCGCATGGCGTCACTATGCCCCTGGGGCGATGAATTGCCAATGAACAGCATCACCTGTAGGTCCGGCCACAGTGCACTGCAGTTCTATAGTCCCTTGCCGTCGATACAGTTTTTGTAAAGCTCGGCAAATTTTTGCGTCGTCATCGGCAGCGGGTTGCCGCCGGTCGAGGGGTCGTCGAACGCCTGCTGCGCGAACACCGACACGTGCGCGGCCTGCATGCCGAGATCGGCGAGCGTGGCCGGAATGCCGATCTGCTCGCGCAACGCCAGGATCCAGCTCTGCACCGCGTCGAACGACGGCCGTGGCAGGCCGAGGTACGCAGCCAGTCGGATCATCTTTTCTTCGAGCGCGCTGCGGTTCCACGCGAGCACATACGGCATCACGACGCCGTTCGTCAGGCCATGATGCGTGTTGAGATTCGCGGAGCACGGATGGCTCAGGCTGTGCATCGCGCCGAGCCCTTTCTGGAACGCCGTCGCGCCCATCGCTGAGGCGACCATCATCTGCGCGCGCGCTTCGATGTTCTTGCCGTCCGCGACCGCGATCGGCAGCCACTCTTTGACGAGACGCATGCCTTCGACCGCGATGCCGTCGGCCATCGGATGATGGAACGGCGCGCAGTACGCTTCGAGGTTGTGCGACAACGCGTCCATGCCCACCGCCGCAGTCACCTTCGGCGGCAGTCCGATCGTCAGCTCCGGATCCGCGATCACCAGCGCCGGCTGCATGCGCGGATGGAAGATGATCTTCTTCGTGTGATCGCGCAGATCGGTGATGACCGAGGCGCGCCCCACTTCCGAGCCGGTGCCTGACGTCGTGGGTACGCCGATCGTCGGCGCCATGCCGGCGACGTTCACGCGCGTGTACCAGTCCTC
>Ga0111538_10005802_pt1 | contig 16809 bp, 15 predicted proteins | sample SoiMethybrSBSTD1_FD_79669 | JGI IMG/M metagenome (GOLD analysis project Ga0111538, IMG submission 79669) | Bulk soil microbial communities from a Populus tree surrounding site in Tennessee, USA - Soil MetaG P. TD hybrid SBSTD1 (version 2)... | ecosystem: Environmental > Terrestrial > Soil >...
GTCGAGCTCGGTCGCGAGGCGACGAAGGAGGAGCTGGCCGAGGCAACGGGCCTGCCGCTCCAGCACGTCGACGAGGCGCTCGGGGCCGCCCACGCATCGGTCTCGCTGAACCAGACCGTCGGCGCCGACGACGAGGGCGAGCTGGGCGACCTGTTCGCCGACCGTGAGGCCGCCGACCCGTTCGACGAGGCCGAGGAGTCGCTTCGCCGGCAGAGCATCCGGCGAGCGCTCGACGCGCTTCCGGAGCGCGAGCGGCGCATCCTCGAGCTCCGCTTCGGGTTCGAGGGCGAGCCGTGGACTCTCGAGGCGATCGGACACGAGCTCGATCTCACCCGCGAGCGCGTCCGTCAGCTCGAGGGCCAGGCGCTGAAGCGCCTCGAGGCGCTGCGCGATCTCGCGGGTCTCGCCGCGTAGAGCGAGCTAGGCGACGAAAGCAGGAAGAGCCGCCTCCGGGCGGCTCTTCTTCTAGCTGCCGGAGACGGCCAGCGTCTCCACCTGTTGGAGGGCGTCCTCGTCGTAGAGGTTGCATTCGACCTGGACGCTGCCGACCGGCAGGAGTCGCGGGGCGTACGGCTCGTTGAGCTCGACCTCGACGTGGCGTTCGATCTCGCGAATGCTTCGAAGCCCTCGCCAGAACGGCTCGGCGGGATCGTCCGAGCGCACGCGAGCCAGGAGCGCTGCAACTTCCTCCGCGCTGCGTCCGGATCCGGCATCGAGACGGAACGAGGTCGAGGACTCGTCGAGGCGCGACATATCACCCAAGACGGCCTGTTCGGCCTCGTACTCGGCCTCTGCCATCCGTGCCCACCGCGCTTCCAGAAGATCTCGAAGGTCACGGCTTTCCCAGCCGCAGACCTCGAACGCAGCTGGGCAGCGCGGGTGGAACGAGCAGCCGAGCGGCGGCCGTGCGGCGTCGGGAATCTCGCCGCGGGGCAGGTCGCGGGGAACACTGCGGCGCGGGTCGGGCTCCGGGATCGCCTTCAGAAGCGCCTTCGTGTACGGGTGCTTCGGATCCTCGTAGATCGCCTCCGACGGCCCAATCTCGACGATGCGACCGAGGTACAGGATGGCAATGCGGTCGCAGAAGAACTTCGCGGTCGCGAGGTCGTGCGTGATGTAGAGGTACGTGAAGCCGAACTCATGTTTCAGGTGCAGCATGAGCTGGAGAATCTTCGCCCGGACGCTCATGTCGAGCATCGACACCGGCTCGTCGGCCACGAGAAGGACAGGGTTGAGGATGATCGCGCGCGCTATCACGGCCCGCTGCTTCTGCCCGCCGGACAGGTCCGACGGGTACTTGTCGATGAACTGTTCGGCAGGCGACAGCCCGACGGTCTCGAGCGCTTCGGCGACACGCTGCCTGCGCTGGGCGCCTTTTGCGACCCCGTGGATCTCCAGGGGATGCCCGACCGACTGCTCGATTGTCATCGCTGGATTGAGCGAGGCGTGAGGATCCTGGAAGACGATCTGCATCCGGCGGCGGAGGCGGCGGAGCTCCCGCTCGGACATCCCCGTGATCTCTTCGCCCTCGAAGCGAACGCTGCCCTCTGTCGCCGGAACGAGCCCGAGCAGCGTGCGCCCAAGAGTGGTCTTGCCGCTTCCCGACTCACCCACGAGTCCGAGGACCTCGCCGCGGCGGATGTCGAGGGTGACGTCGTCGACGGCGCGGACACTTCCTGACTCGCGTCCGAAAATGCGCTGCCGGAAGCTTCCGCGCAGACCGTAGTAGGTCTTCAGGTTTCGGACTGCGACGAGAACGTCGTCTGCCCGCGCGTCCGGCGGCCTCGCTTCGTCGACGGTCGCCATGCTCATGCCTCTTCCGCCACGGCGAGCTCCTCCCGCTCCAGCGGCTCGCGATCGACAGGCCCGACGCGCTCGTCGGATGTGTGCAGCCAGCAGAAGACACGGCGCCTCCCTCCGAGGTCCTCCTGGGGCGGGAAGGTGGTGGCGCAGACGCTCATTGCGTCGGGACACCGCGGATGGAAACGACAGCCTGGCGGAGGCGTGATGAGGTTCGGCGGCGCGCCAGGGATGGAGTGGAGCTCGGTCGTGTCGAGGGAGATAGTGGAGCGCAGGAGCTCGCGGGTATACGGATGAGCGGGCTCGCTGAAGACGTCGCGGGCGTCGCCCTCCTCGACGATCTGGCCCGCGTACATCACGGCGACGCGATCGCAGGCCTCGGCGACGATGCCGAGGTTGTGCGTGATCAGAAGCAGCGCGGTCCCGAAGTCACGTCGTAGGTCGGCGAGGATGCTGAGGATCTGGGCCTCGACGATCACGTCCAGCGAGGTGGTCGGCTCGTCGGCGATCAGCAGCTTCGGGCGCAGCACGAGCGCGAGCGCGATCATGATGCGCTGGCGCATTCCGCCCGAGAACTCGTGCGGGTACTGCTTGAATCGCGTCGGCGGGATCCCCATCCTGCCGAGGGTTTCGAGCGAGCGGCGCCGGACCTCGGCGTCGTTCAGACCGGGCTCGTGTTGCTTGAGCGTTTCGGCGAAGTGCTGGTCGATCCGCATGAGCGGGTTGAGCCGGGTCATCGGCTCCTGGAAGATCAGCCCGAGATCCGGCCCGCGGAACTTGCGCAGCTCGCGGTCCGACATTCCGACGAGATTGCGCCCTCCAAAGAGCACCTCCCCGTCCGTCACGGCACCTTCGGGGAGAAGCCCGAGGATGCCCCGCCCGAGCGTGGACTTTCCGCAGCCGGACTCCCCGACGAGTCCGAGGACCTCACCTTCGCCGATCTCGAGCGAGACACCGTCTACCGCGCGAACGGTGCCGCGGAGCGTGCCGTAGTAGACGCGTAGGTCGCGCACTGAGACGACAGGCTCGGACGTCATTGCTCCTCACCCTCGAGCGGATGAGCGGCCTCGAGTTCGACTGGGGCGACCGGCCGCTTCCGCAGCACCGGATTGACCGTCTCGCTCAGCCCCTCGCCGAGCAGCGTGAGGCCGACGACGAGGAGCACGATCGCGAGCCCCGGAAAGAGCCCCGTCCACCAGATGCCCGATGCCGCATCCGAGACCGCTCGGTTCACGTCGTAGCCCCATTCGGCGCCCTCGGTCGGCTGAATGCCGTAGCCGAGGAAGCCAAGCGCCGCGAGCGTGAGGATCGCGTCGGCGGCGTTCAGCGTCGCGAGGGGCGGGACGTTCTGCACGACGTTGAAGAAGACGTACTTCCTGATGATTGTCAGCGGCCTTGCGCCCAACGCTCGCGCGGCTTCGACGAACGGCTCCTCCCTGATCGAGATCGTGTGGTTCCGGACCACGCGAAAGTAGAGGGGTATGTAGACGACCGTGATGGCGATCGCAGCGGTGAGGATCCCCTGGCCGACCCGGTCCGAGAGCAAGAACGCGATGACGATCGCGAGAAGCAGGAATGGGAACACGAGCAGCGCGTCCATCAGGAGGACGAGCACGCGGTCGAGCTTCCCGCCGAAGTAGCCCGAGAAGAGGCCGAGCGGGACGCCGACCCCAATCGAGATGATCAGCGAGACGATCACGACCTTGAGCTCCGTCTGCGTGCCCCAGATCACGCGGGAGAGCACATCCGTCGATTGCACGTTCGTCCCCATCAGATGGTCGCGCGACGGGGGAGCGAGCTGCGGGAAGCGCTTGCCGTTCGCCTCGAACGCATCGAAGTCGTATGGAGCAATGACAGGGGCGAGGACCGCGATCAGCACGAACGCGAGCGTGATCCCAACTCCGAGCCAGAGCATCGTGCGCGTCATCCCGCGGGCCTCGGAGACGGGCGCGAAGGCTCTCCTGACGCCCGGAAGCCGGCTCCTCCGCGGTTGGATCGATGTGTCGGTTGGAGAGGTGACGGCCATCAGTAGCGGATCCTCGGATCGATGTACGCGTTGACGAAGTCGATGACGAGACTTGCGACGACGACGACCAGCGCGAACACCACGATCAGCCCCTGCACCGCGGCATAGTCGCGGTTCTGCAGGTACGTCAAGAGCGTATGGCCGAGGCCAGGCCAGTTGAAGGTCGTCTCCGTCAGTACGGCACCGGAGAGGAGGAGCGCCACCGTGAGACCGACGACTGTGATCACCGGAACCAGCGCGTTCCTGAACGCGTGGTCGTACACGACGGAGCGCTCGTCGATCCCTCTCGCCCGCGCGGCCTCGATGTAGTCGTCCTTCATCGTGCGGATGACGTTGACTCGGATCAGGCGGATGAAGACACCGGCAGTCACGAGTCCCAACGTCACCGCCGGGAGCACGAGGTGCTTCACCGAGTCCGTAAAGGCGTTCCAGTCGCCGTTGATGAGGGAATCGACCGTGAAGAAGCCGGTGTGCGTCTCCATCGTCGCCTCGACGATCGGACTGGCGCGGTCGGAGGTTGGCAGCCAGCCGAGGTACGAGCCGAAGAAGAGCTGGGCCATGAGCCCCAGGAAGAAGACGGGCATCGCGTAGATCACGATCCCGAACAGCCGCCCCGTTCCGTCGATCCACGTGTCGCGGTAGCGGCCCGCGAGGAGCCCGAACGTGACGCCGACGATGAGCGCGACGATCATCGCGTAGAACGTCAGCTCGAGCGTCGCAGCTCCGTTGTCACGAACGATGTCCGTGACCGGCCGTCGGTCGGTGATGGTCGTTCCCAGGTTTCCGCGCGCGATCTGTCCGAGATACTCGAAGTACTGCTTCCACAGCGGCTCGTCGTACCCGAGCTCCGCTTTGATCTCGTCGATCTGGCTCTGCGGCGCATGCCCTCCGAGTGAGGCGGAGATCGGGTCTCCGGGCGCGACGCGCATCAGGAGGAAGACCAGCGTCAGCACGATGAAGATCAACGGCACGACGAGGGCCAGACGGACGAGTGCGTACTTCCTGAGCGAGGTTCCCTTGCTGGCCATTGCTACCGGATCGCTACAGGCCCGTCAGCCACGAATCAAGGGTAACCGCAGGAAGAGGTACGAAGGGGCGCCTGCCGACGCCCCTTCGTCCATCGATTCGCTTCTTACCTACGACTTCGAGAGCAGCCAGAACCGCATGAGCACTGTCGGGTCGAGCGTGCTCGGGATCCCGCGCACGGTGTTCCGGCCGACAACGATCATCGACTGCTGCCAGTACGGAACGATCGGCACGTCCTTCGCCGCCAGCAGCTGGATCGACTTGATGACGCGGATCCGCTGGGCGAGCGTCTTGGATGCCAGTTCCAGCTTGATCAGCTTCTCCATCGCCGGGCTGTTGTAGCCGCTCGCGGTGAAGGTGTCGTTCCGATAGAAGGGAACGAGGTAGTTCTCGGAATCCGGATAGTCCGGGAACCAGCCGAGTTGATACACGTTGTACTGGTTGCCGAGCACGCTCGAGTACTGCGCCCACTCGCTGGACTTCAGCGTCACGGAGAAGATCCCGTTCCGCTCGAGGCTGCGCTTGATCTCGGCGTACTCGTCAGCCGATGCGTCACCGTAGTGCGTCGGCGTGTACCAGACCTCGATCGCCAGCGGCGTGCTGAGCCCGGCAGCCTGCAAGACGGCCTTCGCCTTCGCCGGGTTCGGGGTCCGACCATACAGCGACGCGAACGCGTCGATGTGGCCCGGGTAGCCCGCCGGGACCATCGAGAAGAGCGGCTTCACCTGGCCGTGATACACCCGGGTCGCGATCGTCTGCCGCGGCATGAGGTATGCCACCGCTCGCCGCACGGCGACGTTGTTCGCCGGCGCACGGGTCACGTTGAACGTCAGGTAGCGGATGCGACCGCCTGCGCCGTTATAGACCCGAAGGCCCTTCTGCTTCTGAAGCGACGAGATCTCGTTCGGCGTGAACGACTGGTACGACATGTCGATCTCGCCACGCTGGATCGCGAGCTTCATCGTCGACGACTTCGAGTAGTACCGGATGATCAGGTTGTCCGTCTTGGCCGGCGTGCCCCAGTAGCTCTCGTTCCGGGTGAACACCGCCTGCTGGCCCGGCGAGTACTTCGTGAGGACGTACGGGCCTGTCCCGATCTGCTCCTCCGAGTTCCCACGCAGGTGATTCGGCTCGTAGGTGTCGGACGGAACGATGTACGCGGCCTGCGTCGCCAGCACGGCGGGCCACGTGGCCTGAGGTGACTTGAGGCGGAAGGTCACGGCGTACTTGCCGTTCGCCGTGGTGCTCTTGAGGTTCCCGAGCAGCGACGACGGCGTGTTCGCGGCGGCCTCCTTGACGATGGTCTTGTTGCTCACCCGGTCGAACGAGAATTTCACGTCCGCCGAGTCGAACGCCGAACCATCACTGAACTCCACGCCGCGGCGCAGGGTGCAGCGCCACGTCGCCAGGGTCCCCACCGAGACACACTTCGTCGCGAGCGAGGGCTCCAGCTTCGGACCGTGCTTGAAGTCGAGCAGATGCTCGTAGACGTTGCCCATGAGCGTCTGTGTCCCGTAGTCGTATGCACCCGCGGGATCGAGGTTCGTGATCGAATCCGTCGTCCCGTCGACGAGCGTGGTCGCCGATGGTCCCGCGAACGCCGACTGGCCGGCGACACCAAGTGCGACGACGACGAGGGCGACGACGGAGCTCAGAGCCCCGATGCGCCAGCTCATCCGTCTGCCTTTCATGTAGTCCCCTTTCTCCAACCCGTGTCGGGGTCGGAAGATCCGAACCCCCCACCGATCTGACGCCTTCTGCGTCTGAAAGTCGGAGCGCACCTTCGTGCAGATGGGTGCGTCCCGCGTCCTGGATTATTCCTGCACATCCCGGGGCGGGAGCCTACGCGATCGTCGCGGCCGGAGGTCCTGGCCTGCGTTCCCCCGTTTGAGCCAAACAGTTCCGGAGGATCTAAAGGGGTAGGTCCCCCGCGCCGATACCGGACTCGTGGACGCTGCAGAGCGCCGAGAGATCCTGAACAGGTATCGCGATCACAGCCGTCGGTTCGAGGCCGCGGCGGCGCGGCGTAGCTCGACGCGCCGCGGCGCGGTCATCCCCTTCACGCCGCCCGCGTCACGCGAGGTCGGCCAGGATCCCACAGCGCGTGAGATCGAGGTTCTGCAGCTCGTCGCCGACGGGCTCGTGAACCGTGAGATCGGCGAGCGCCTCTTCCTCTCGGAGGAGACGGTCAAGTCGCACGTGCGCCACCTGCTCGCGAAGCTTCAAGCGCGCAGCAGAGCCCACGCCGTAGCGGTTGGCTTCCGGCGTGGGCTCATTGCATAACACCTCCCGTCAGCATCCCAATCTCTCCAGCCGAGCCTTGCCCTCCTTGCGGGTTACCCCCGAAAGAGGGATGCCCACCCTCGGTGGAGAACCGAGGATGCGACGGGTTACCAGACCTTCGGGCCCCTGGCCATAGGCAATGACTCCTCAATTGGGAACTGACGGCAACCGCATCGTATACCCCGTTCGAGGGATAGTTCAAGGTGCACGCGCTGTCGGTCACCATCCGCAGCGTCATACCGTTGTGTACGTCGCGACACTGATTGCGGCGGCTGCTGTTACGACGGGAGCTCTCCTCGTAGCTGGTTACTCATTGGAGTCACCAGCGGCGGTTCTTGTACTCGCCGCCGTGGCCGCGGTGGGCGAACGGATGAGCGTTCGCTTCGCAGTTTCGCGACGTGGCCTCACGTCCACCGAGGAACAGTCGCTTCATCTTCTGCCGACACTCTTCGCCGCTGTCTTGTTCGGGCCGCTGGCAGCGGCTCTTGTCGGTGCTGCATCGATGCTTGGTGACCCTGAGCTCATCGCTCGTCGAGACCGCGAGCGCGCACCGCGGTTGAAGTGGGCGACTTACACGAGCACGCGAGTCATCAGCGGTGCTGTCATGGGGTTGGTCGCGCAGGCGACTTTGAGCGCGATCGACACCACGTTCGGAGGGCTGGTCGTTGCGTCCCTTCTCGGTGCGCTGACGGGCGAGACCGTCGAGGTCTTCTTTGCCGGACTTACAGCGCGGATCAGAGGTCGACCAATGCGGGATGCTCTTACGACCTTTGTACCCGTTGTCTTGACATCGGTTCCGGTTTACGCGCCGTTGGTAGCGCTTCTCTCGTTCATGTATGTGAGGGTCTCACCATGGACGCTCGTGCTTTTCCTGGTGCCAGCCATGGGGGCGCAGCGTCTATACGCGTTGTATCGCGAGCAGCGCCAACTGGCTCGCGATCTGTCCGAGGTCAACGAAACGCTCGAACGCGCGAACCTTCAGTTCGCGGGCGCGCTCATCGCAACGCTCGACGCGAGGGACCGATACACAGCGGGTCACTCGGCTGCCGTGGCGATCTACTCGCGTGACATCGCCGAACGCATGGGGCTGCCAGTCGAGACCCAAGAGATGGCGTACCTCTGCGGCCTGGTTCACGACATCGGGAAGATCGGGCTCCCGCCAGGTCTGCTCGAGAAACCGGGCGCCCTAACGCTCGATGAACGCCGTCAGATGCAGGAGCATTCGGCGATCGGCGAGCGCATACTCGCCCATGTCGCGCAGTATTCGGAGATCGCGAAGATCGTACGGCATCACCATGAGCGAATCGATGGGCAGGGTTACCCTGACGGACTCGCCGACCAAGAGATACCGCTCGTGTCCCGCATCATCGCCGTCGCCGACGCCTACAACGCAATGACGTCCGACCGCCCGTACCGCGACGCGATGCCGAGCCGTGTAGCCCGCCTACGCCTCGCGCAAGCCGTCGAAAGTCAGTTCGACACCGCCGCTGTCGCTGCGTTTGAGGCGATACTCGCAGGCGCTGAGGAGGAATACCGGCTCGCGAGGCGCCCGGAGTTCACCCAGTTCGCGCAAAGCTACGACGAACCGTCAGCAGTCACCGCGATCGGAGAAGTCGCCTGAGGCACGTTCGAGTTGGGCTTGCACGGTCAACGCGACCCGGGAACGGGTGCCCAACTTGTCATAGATGTGTTGGACGTGCACCTTGACGGTCGATTCTTCGATGAAGAGTAGATTTGCGATCTCCCGATTCGTAAGGCGCTGAATCAAGAGCTCGTACACCTCGCGTTCACGTCGCGAGAGGCTGTCTCTCGGATCTCCGCCGGCGAACGTACGTTGGCCCACAATCGTCGTCAGATCCTCGTCGTGAGCGCGTCGGATTAGACCGACTAGCCGAGCTGGTTGCTTGGTCTGCCGGATCAGGATGCTTAATAGCTCCGGTACAGACCGATACGCGCCAACTAAGAGATCAGGTCCCCCGCGGGTGAAAGCCGTGTCCTCAAGATCAATCACACGCTCGATGAGATCTGCATCGTGCGCCTTAAGCGCTGCGATCGCATCCACAGCTTTGAGGAGGACGTTTGGTTCGATTGCGCCGGAAAGAGCCCGAACTGAATGGATGGACGCACGCGCTTCCTGCACGCGTCCTGAAGAGACGAGAGCAAATGCTCGGGAACTCGTTAGCTCAGCCTCAGCAGCGGGAAGTGGCGCACGGGGGACCGGAAGCTCGAGATCGAGTGCGTCCTGCTGTCGGCCTTGCTGAGAGAAGATGCGCATGAGTAGCGCGACGAAGAGTTGCTGGGCATGCCAATCCCTGTTCCGCGCGGCGATCTCGACCGCGCTGAGCGCGCTGGAGTTGGCCTCAGTCCATTCGCGAAGACCGGCCAACGCTTGAGCGAGCGAGGCATTCGAATAGGCGACTGCGAAATCGAGCCGGTAACGCTGAACCGTTCGCGCGAACCTCTCTGCCACATCTCGAGCCTCGGCATAGCGAGCCGCCAGCCCCAGAGCGATCGAATAGATACTTTCGAAGGACGACACCAGAAGCGGGTCTCGTACGCGGCCAAGAAGGGTTGCAGCAACGTCAGCCTCAGTGAGATCGAGGTCGCCGAGCTTCGTCTGGAGGCTAAGTCCATACGCCGCAGCTCGAACCATGTCTCGCGGTTCGGCTCGACGTACGTTCCCAGCCAGCTTGAGCAGCGTCTCGGCAGATTCAGAGCGCTCAAGCTCAATGAGGCAGCCCAACTGGCCCCAAAGCGCATCCTGTCGGTCGTGGTCATTGTCGGCGAGGTCATGTGCTCGGCGGTAAAGCTCCAAGGCCTCGTGCTCCAGTGACGCTAGGTGCGCCGCGCGCCCGGCGACCGAAAGCCCTCGATATCCGTCATGTGGGTCGCTCGCTGCGCGCTCCGCAGCCGCTTCGCCATGGACGATTGCTTCCGAATGCCGGCCCTGACGCAACAACACTTCCGCTGACGCGATCGAGAACAGCGGCGACGCAACATCGGCGTCGAACGCGAAGTCGCACCAGCGCTCGAGGGTTGACAGCCGCGCAGCCTCGAGGAGGTCGTCGAGCGCGTCCGCCAGCAGGCGCTTGAGCTCCTCGGCCCACCCGAAGCGGACGATCAGCTCGAACGCGGCGTCCCAGTCCCGACGCCCGCGATAGTGGGCAAGGCACGTCGCGCCTGAACCATCGGCGGGGACGAGCCCGAGCTGCCCGGCTCGCTCGGCGAGAAACGCCCGGGCAAGCGGGTGCAGATCGATCTGCGTGCCCCTCTCGACGAGAATTCCGACATCGAGCGCGCGAGCCGCGACCTCCTCGGCGGCATCGCCACCGAGGAGCCCGACGACCAGCTCGCGATCGAGCACAGGCGCCACCGCCAGCGTGGTCAGCCCCTGCTGCACGTCGGGCCCGAGAGCCCCAAATACCTCATCGGCGAAGTAGCGGTAGAGCGACTCAGGAACGGGCTCCGCTGCCGCATCGATCTCCGCCGAAGAGACGCTTGCCAGCCCGATAACCGCCGGCCATCCGTTGGCGAGCGAGACGAGACCCGACGCAGATCGTGCGCTGCGGTCGACGAGGACAGCTGCTGCTTCTCGATCGTCCATCGCCAGCACGGTCTGACCCAGCTCGAGGATCTCGCCGTACATCAGATCCTTCGTCGACACCCAGGACGGGCGGACGCGGCTGGCGATGAGGAACCGCACATGCGACTCAGCGACGAGCGCGGCGACGAAGTCCTCGGCCCGCGGCTCTTGCGCCACCTCGTGGTAGTCGTCGAGGACGAGCCAGGCGCTTTCGGGCCAGTCGGCGAGATCCTCGCCAAGGATCTCTGCAAGCGTCTCGACGTTCTCGGCGGGTGCCGGGAGCGCGCGCATGTGCTCGCGCAAGCGGTGATCGCAGCCGTCGACGATCGACGTCGCGGTCCGGGCGAGACCGAGTGCCAGGGCAGCGACGTCCGTCGATGACGATCGCGCCGCGTACCACGTCGCCGTTCGATCGTCCCGCGCGACCCACTGTTCGGCGAGCGTCGTCTTCCCATAGCCGGCGGGTGCCATCAGTGTCCGCACGCGCGCCGGCGAGGCATCGAGCAGTGCGTACAGCCGCGGCCGCTCGACGATCCTCCTCTTGCGGATCCGTGCTTCGGGGACTGTCGAAGTCGTCGCCATCTCCTGACCGACGTCACCTGGCAGGGTTTTCGACCCTAGCACCGGAAGTCAGAGCGCTCGCGGCTGCGCGCCGCCGCGAGCGCCTCGAGTCAGCGGGGGAGCCGGGCCGCAAGCATGTATCGGCGCCCCGCAGACAGCGGATCCTCGCCCGTCAGCAACCGGAACGCGATCGGAATCTGGCGGCGCCGCTGTACTCCGAGTTTCTGTCGGAGCACGTCGCAGTGTGCTTTCACCGTCCTGGGGGAGATTCCGAGCCGGAGGCCGGCTTCGTCGTTCGAGCAACCCGCCGCGATGAGTGCGACGACCTCCCGCTGCCGAGGTGTGATGCGGGTCGGGCGTCGCTCCGTTGCCAGGTCCATCATGAGTCCGAAGCTACTCCCTCGATCGAGGGAGGGCCATTCGTCAGGGGGTGTATGGGGCGGTGTAACCGTCTCCACACGCGCCGCGAGAAGACCCGCGGGCACACTTCGCCGAATGGCCGGGCCGAGCCAGCGCAGAACCGACCGTCCCTCCCGCACGGCGGTCGGCATCGCGTTCGGTATCGCAATTGCCGCCGCCGTTGCGCTCGTGGCCGTCGCCGTGATCTCCCGGAGCGACTCGAGCTCGGTGCCGCCGAATCCGAACCCGGTCGTCGACCTCGCAGGCATCCCCCAGTCCGGTCGCGTCCTGGGGAGCCCTGCCGCGAAGGTCATGCTCATCGAGTATGCGGATCCACAGTGCCCGGCCTGCCGTCTGTACACCGAGGACTTCTTCCCGACGCTCGTGCGGCAGTACGTCCGGCCCGGCAAGGTGAAGACCGAGTTCCGCGGCTTCCCCTTCATCGGTGAGGACTCCGTGAAGGGGTACCGCTTCCTCCTCGCAGCGGGGGAGCAGGACAAGCTCTGGAACCTCGCCGAGGCTCTCTACCGCAACCAGGGCGCCGAGAACGGCGGCTGGGTGACTGACGACCTGATCCGCGGGCTCGCGAGTCAGATCCCCGGACTGGACGTCGACAAGCTCTTCGCCGACGCCGGGCGCGCGGACATCGTGCAGCAGGCGGAGGGCGCCGAAGCGGCGGGAACCGCGGCCGGGCTCACTCAGACGCCGACCTTCGTCATCGCCGTGGGGAAGAAGCAGCCGTACCAGGTTCAGTTCGGCTCGGTCGAACAGATGCGCGCCGCGCTCGACGACGCCCTCTCCAATTGAGCGACCGCACGCTGAGGATTGCCGCGGGCCTCGTGGCCCTTGCCGGCATCGGTATCGCGACCTACCTCACCTGGGTGCACTACGACGAGAGCGCACTCGTGTGCGTGGCGGGCGGAGGCTGCGAGACGGTCCAACGGTCGATCTACGCAGAGATCGTCGGGATTCCGATCGCACTCCTGGGCGTGATCAGCTACGCGGCAATCCTGGTGCTGATCCTGTGGGACGCGCCCTATGCGCGGCTCGGCGCCGCGATGCTCGCGCTCGTCGGGCTCGCATTCAGCGCGTACCTCGTCGTGCTGCAGCTCTTCGTGATCGACGCGACCTGCGTCTGGTGTCTCGCCAACGACGTGCTGATCGCGCCCGCCCTGGCGCTCCTCACCGCGCTACGGCTCAGGACATAGGAACTTGCCGGAGGACCTTCGGCGCGACGCGGTCGAGGATCTCCGAGAGGCTGTCGCCCGTGCACGTGAGACCGTGGTTGCGGAGGCCGATGACCGCGTGGGCCGGATCGGGCTCCCGCGCGACGAGGTCTGCGACGGCGACCGCGAGCTGCTGCGTGCCGCAGGGGTAGTTCACGTCGGTCGCAGCGATCCCGTCCATCCACGCGTGGACGTGGAGGATCGCTCCGACGTCGGGATGCGCCTGGTAGATCATCCAGTGCTCGATCGCGTCGACCGACACGCGGCGCGGCTCGATCCCGGGCGGGACACTGAGGACGATGACCCCGCGGTCGTCGTCGAAGTCCTTGACCATCAGGATGTCGCGACCGACGGACTCGAGCTTCGACTTGTCGACGCCGCTCGCGCTCATCCAGAACCGCGACTCGTCCTTGCGCGCCGACAGGTTTCCGTACGAGAGGCCGCCGACCGAGTACAGCCGCATGACGTGGCGGAGGTCGCGCCCCGAGAGGTACTCCTCGACGGGGAACGGCGAGGGCAGCAGGTCGAGCTCATCGAGTCGCCGGCCGGCGTCACTGACGTCGGCGGTGACGTCGTCGCCGTCCCAGAGCTCCGGCTCGAGATCCGGGATCCACTCGTTGTCGATGACGAGGCGCGAGGTCGCGAGCGGCTCGAGGCGGTCGTAGATCGTCTCGGGATCCTCGGTCACGTGATACGTGCCCTGCTCCATCGTCGTGAACCACACGCCCTCCCCGCGCACGCGCAGGAGGACGACGTTCGAGAGCGTCCGTACGAGCATCGGGTAGCTCGCTTTCAGCGCGTCGTCCGGCGCCTCGTCGAGCTCGTAGAACGCAGCCGAGTACGTTCCGCGCGATGCGCGGCGGAACGCCTTCGGGTCGTCCGGGTCGAACATGTTGAGGACGAAGTCCGCCTCGGCGATGTCGTCGACCCTGACGAAGTCGTCCGCCTCGAACTGCTTTCCGATCGCGCGCACCCACTCCTCGTGCTCGGGTGAGGTCGCGGTGCCCCAAATGGCGTACCTGCGCACGGGGCGAGTCTAATTGACTAGCGAAAGAGGTCGCGCTTGCGGGGCATCACCAGGTCGCTTCCACGGCCGTCACCACGCACCCGGGCGCCTCGCACGATCGCTGCCGGAATCCCGTCGAGCTTGCCCATGACGAGCTGCGCTGCGCCGGCGAGCTCGTCCGCGACGGCGATCTGGGTCGCGTGCAGCTCGTAGCCTGCGGCGTCGCGCCGCCCGTCGAGGTCGAGGACGGCGACGACACCCGCGACACCGAGCGCGACGTCCGTCGTCCCGCGGCGCCATGCGCGCCCGAACGAGTCCGACACGATCACCCCGACGTGCTTTCCGGTGAGGTCGCGGATGCGCTCGCGCAGTCGTGTCGCAGAAGCGTCGGGGTCGACCGGGAGCAGAACGAGCGTGTCCGGGCCCTTCGCGTTCGAGGCATCCACCCCTGCGGACGCGCACACGAAGCCGTGACGTGTCTCGGCGATGACGAGCGGCGGCCGGGATCGAATGACCTCGCGCGCCTCGCGCAGTATCACCTCGAGGCGGCGAGAGTCGGAGTCGCCCGCAAGCTCACGCGCACGCTCGGAGGGCTCGACGTCTCCAAGGTCGATGACTCGGCCTTCGACCTTGGAGACCGCCTTTTGCGCGACGACGAGCACGTCGTCGTCCTCGAAGCCCGGCGCCGCTTCGACGACGAGTGCGCCGAGGTCGTCTCGCTCCTCGAGCTCCGGGATCCCGCGCAGCGGGATCACGCGCAGCTCCTCGCTCACGGCAGTCCCGTGACCCGAAATCCCGCGTGACCCTTGTAGCGCTTGTTCATGTTCACGAGTACGGCTGTGAGGCCCTCGAGCGCGCGGGCACTCGCGAGTGGCCCCGCATCGAGTGCTCGCCCGGCGGTGAGTCGCGCGGCGAGATCGAGAGCCAGCGCCTTCGCGTCTGCGTCGTCACCGCAGACGAATGCGTCCGCGTCGGTTTGATGTTCCGCGTCGAAACTCGAGGCAGCCACGGAGTGCAGCCCCGCGACGACAGGCCCCGCCACCTCCATCTGGATCCGCTCCGCGAGCGAGAGCGCGTCGGGCGTCGGGAAGACACCCTCCTTCGCGAACCGGAGCTCGGAGGCCACCGAGAGGACCGGTGTGTCGCCGATCGCCACACGCAACTCGCGGACAGTGTCGAGGGCGCCCTCGGCGTTGACGGCGAGCACGACGAATTCGGCGTCCGCCACCGCGTCGGGGTTCGCCTCGCCGATGCACTGGAGCTCGAGTGCTGCAGCGACGGCGCGGTCGGCATCCCGCGAGCCGACGATCACATCGAGTCCCGACGCCCGCAGACGGCCCGCGAGTGCGCGGCCGAACGGCCCGGTGCCGCCCACGACTGCTACGCGCACGCCGTCTCCAGGATCGCCTGTGCGAGTCGGCGTTCGGAGTCGGAGTCCTGCATCAGCGTCTGCGTGACGACGATGTCGACCTCTGCGGTCGCAGGAGCGTCCGTTTCGTCGATCGCCAGCGTGTCGATCAGTCCCGAGTACCGCCGCGCGATGTGATCGGGCGTGGTCCCGCCTGCCATGCGGTTGAGCATACGGCCGAGCGGACCCGTCACGGCCGCCCCGCCGACGAGCGGGCTCACCGCGATCGAGCGCGCGCCGCGACCCTCGATTGCAGCCCGAATGTCCGAGACCGCGAGGATCGGGCCGATCGATAGGTACGGGTTGCTCGGCGCGAGCAGGACCGCATCGGCGGCGGAGATCGCGTCCAGAACCCCGGGCGCGGCTCGTGCACTCTCGGCGCCCTCGTACGCGACGGCGTCGACGTCGTCCTCATGGCGCCGCCCGACGAACCACTCCTGGAAGGCGAACCGCCCGGCGGGAGTGGTGACGTAGGTCCGCAGTCGGTCGTCGGTCGCGGGGAGGATCGTCGACGCCACACCCGCGCGCCTGCAGAGATCGGTGGTGACGCCCGACAGTGGGGCACCCCGCCGCAGCGCCTCGGCGCGGACGAGGTGGAGACCGATGTCGCGATCGCCGAGCTGGAACCAGCCCGGGCCGCCCCAGCCCTCCGCCGACTCGAGCGCATTCCAGCTCTCGTCTGCGCGACCCCAACCGCGGTCCATGTCGATGAGCCCGGCGAGCGCGTACAGGAGGCTGTCGAGATCCGGCGACACGTGGAGGCCGAGGATCTCGAGGTCGTCTCCGACGTTCCCGATCACGGTCAGCTCACCCGGAGCGAGCACCGACGCGAGCCCGCGCGCGAGGCGTGCGCCGCCGCCGCCGCCCGACAGCAGGACGACTCTCACGCGGGAACGGCGAGAAGCGCGCGGGTGCGTGGGCCGATGCGAGCGTCGAGCCGCTCGAGATCGGCGTCCGAGTCGACGTCGAGCTCGAGCTCGGGAATGCGGACGGTCGCGAACCCGGCATGGGCGCGGAAGCGCTCGGCGCTGCCCGGCCCGTACAGCGCCGCGTAGACGCCCGGATCGGGGAGCGAGAGCGCATTCGTCGTGCCGTCGGCGCCCTCGACCAGAGCGAGCCCGGCAGCGGCCAGCCTGTGAAGCGCAGCCGGGGTCGCCGCGGGCAGATCGGCGTTCACGACCAGTGCGTGCTCGCGCACGCCCGCGAGACCGGCTGCGACGGCGCGCCCGAGGCCTTCTCCTGGGTCGAGGACGATCTCGGCGTCGGCAGGCACGACCGACGCGTCGTCCGTCACGACCAGGACACGCCCGACCTGCGCGGCAGCCTCGACGACGTCACCGAGCATCGCGACCGCGACCGCAGCCCGGAGCGACGACGGCAGGCGCCGCTTCGCGTCGCCGCGGTACGGGATGACGATCGCCGGCACGCGGCGAAGCGTAGTCAGGCGCCGTTTCCGTTGGCCCCGTTGGCTCCGGGGCCGGAGGTCGCCCA
>Ga0111538_10005803_pt1 | contig 16809 bp, 4 predicted proteins | sample SoiMethybrSBSTD1_FD_79669 | JGI IMG/M metagenome (GOLD analysis project Ga0111538, IMG submission 79669) | Bulk soil microbial communities from a Populus tree surrounding site in Tennessee, USA - Soil MetaG P. TD hybrid SBSTD1 (version 2)... | ecosystem: Environmental > Terrestrial > Soil > Tree...
CGGCAGCTCTCCGGGAAATCGCCGGCCAGCTCGAGGCGCATCGACGACTGAACGTCTTCGTCGCCCGCCCCCGGCGCGGGAAATCGATCCACGCGCAGATTGGCGAGCATGTTCCGCAGCAGCGCCTCGCTGGCCCTGGCTTGTGCCAGCAGGCTCGCCGCTGGAAACGGTTTGATTTGCTCCTGCACACTGCCGACGAACGTCGGGCGATCGGTGTTGGCGATGGTCGTGACGCTGTCGAAGCCGGCGCGGATGACGCTGTCGGCGGATGAAGGCGCGTAGCCTGAAAGCACCGACAGGTTGGCGTGCGAATCGAGCCGGCGCAGCGCCGGATGATCCGGCGCCACCGGCAGGTCCGGGATGTTCCGAAATCCGCCGGCGCGCAGCACGTCGGCAAGCGTGCGGATGCCGCGCTGCTCGAGGACCGGCGGCAGGCCTTCGGGCAGCTCGATCCCCACCTCTGTGCTGAGCTCGATGAGGTCGGGTGAGCTGGGTGCGCCCGCCTCGAGCTGCAGACGAATCTCGCGCACGCCGCGCGGGTCGCCAACTTCGATGACGACGGTGTGGATCGGCGTCTCGAGCAGATCGGAAATTTCCAGACGGAAATCGTCGCTCCCCCCTTCGACGGCAAGGTAGTCGAACAGAAAAATCCCGTCTGCGTCGGTCAGCGCCGTTCCCAGCTCCGCGGCGCGATTGATGTGTGTGGCGCGGATGCGCAGTTTTTCGAGCGGCGTCGAGGAGGCGTCGTCCACCGTGCGGCCGGCCAGCCGCCGTTTCGCAACCGTCTGCGAACCGATCCGCTGCTCGTCGAGGATCGCCGCCACCGAATCGAAGTCCACGTCGGGCACGATCTGCTTCGTGACGGCGCTCTGCAGCAGGCTGCGAAGCTGGTCGCGCGCGAACTGCAGGAACCTGTCGACGACCAGCGGCAGCTCGAGACCGCCCTCGCGCGCGACGCCGTAGAAGAAAGCGCCAGGGGCGCTGGTCGCCGTGGCCAGCGTCTCTCCGTCGAGCCACAGCCGCAGGCGAGGTTCGGTGATGGCGGAGACAAACGGCAGCGGATACGGCAGCCGCGCGATGCGGTCGAGGAGAAACGGCGCGTCATCCTGGGTCAGGGGCTGGTCCGGGATGTCGGCGGTGACCAGTCGCACCGCGCCGGTGATCTGCTCGTATTCGGTGAGCGGCCGTGCGTCCACCGTGACGTTGATCACCTCGCGACGGCCGGCGGAGAAACGCACCTCGGACCGGGCCAGCGACTCGCCAACGAACGACAGCACCTCTACCTGCACGTGCACGGGATCGACGGCCTCGTAGCTGATCTCGTAGGAGCCCGACGCATCGGTCAGCGTTTCGCCGATCGGCGTCGACCGCTTCAGATCGACGGAGAAGGCCCGGACGATCAGGGAGGCCGACGTCGATCGCTGTTTACTGACGACGCGGCCGACGATCCGCCGTGGAAAGAGGACGGACCCTCGCTTCTGCGATGCGCGTGGTGATTTCGCCATGACGATCCTTCATTGGCACGGCTGCGTCAGGTCAGCAGGCGTTGCTCTTGGAGTCGATCCCGTACGCCATCAACTCGTGCCACGTGTTCGGATACACACCCTGCATGATGTAAGAGCCGAATCCGGTGACGCTGCAGTGGTCGTACAGGAGCCAGTACGGAACGACGAATGCGATTTCATACGAGACGAGCACCGACGGCACGTAGAGCGGCCCCAGCACCCTGGCCTGGTACGCGTGGACGCTCTCGTGGAGGGGAACGCTGGTTCCGACGGTGACATTGCCCAGCGTCGTATCCTTCCCCGGGATCCATCCGTTCGTGAAGTAGAGCGAGTTGCTGTTTCGGCTGGTGGCCTCGTCGATGTCGTTCCAGAAGATGTTCGATGCCGCGAACACCGATCCGATGAACGAGTTCGCAAGACTCCAGGTGTTGTCCGCGATGAAGGCAGCCCAGCCCAGACCGTAGTTGCCCGTCCAGTCGTAGCTGCCCGCCTTCGCCATCGCAAACCCGTGAACGCCGCCCAGCACGGCGCCCGCAATCGCTCCCCACTTGCCGAACATCGCGTAGCCGAACGCCGCGTTGCTGGCGATGCGGATCGCGGGAGCCAGCACCCACTCCCACAGCGACTTCTTCGCCAGGAAGGCGATCACGGCCACGCCGAGCGCGATGCCGCTGGCAATGAGCGTGTGATCCTTGGCCCAGCTCCAGATCGAGCCGGCGACGTCCTTGCCCTTGCTCCACATGGTCTTCATCGCCGACCAGGTCCACGACCACTCATGGCGGCCGACCTGATAGTCGAATTTGGCGGTCCACTTCACGCCCGCCCACAGATAGTGGCCGGCGGCCTCGAAGAATTTCAGGAAGCGGTTCTCGCCCGCCTTGTCCGGAACTATCGATATCTGCCAGGGGTGGTAGTTGGTCGAGCCGAGGTAGGTGACGTCCAACGTGTCGTTGCCCGACGCGTCGTAGAACCGGATCGGATTGTTGCGGCCGTACGCGTAGAGGTTGAGGCCATCGGTCGACCCAGCCGGATCAGGGCTCACCCATTTCGCGAGAAACGGCGCGTAGTACCGCGCGCGGTGATAGCTGAGGCCGCTCTCCTCGTCCCGCTCCTTCCCCGTGAATCGATAGCGCTTCCGGGCGAAGCTGCCGAAGCTCGTGCCGCCGTACGGATAGAACTCTTCGCGGCGAACGAATGCGCCCGACTGATCGACGACGACATTCGAGTTGTGGATGTGATCCGGCAGGAAATACTGGACCGGCGGTCCCTCGTCGCCAGGAAAGGCCTGACCGACGCGCAGTTGCGCCACGGACGTGGTGACGTCCTGCACCACGACGAGCGTGTTCTCGTCGTCTCCATCGCGATGGTGCTCGAACGAATTTCCCACGTACGTGATGCTGCTCACGCGGCCGTCCTGCCGCCGGACGACCTTCTTCACACGTTGTCCGCTTGCGTCGTACGCGTAATACGCGTCGATCGACGGCGTGGCGTTGCCCGGCTGAATCCTGAATCGCGCCAGCCGATTGGAGTGGTTCCAGTCGAAGCGCCGCGACGTGTCCTCCGCCGTCAGGTTGCCGGCCGCGTCGTACGAGAACGGAACGACGAGGCTGCCCTGAACGGTGGAGGTCAGGCGATTCGATCCGCTCTCGAGCGTGAACGTCCGCGTGAAGCTCCCCGGGCTTCCGGCCACGAGATGGCGGCACGCGGTGACGTTGCTTGCCCGGTCGCAGTCGTATTCGCGCGTGTACGTGCGCACGGCGGCGGCGTCCTGGCCGGTCGACGACATCTCGTCCAGCCACGGATCGGACGACGGGTTGCGGCTGTTGTGCTCGCGGCCGGTTGCCGAGACGAGCCGGTAGAGCGCATCGTGCTGAAACTCCCGATCGAGCGCGTCCGGTCCGAGGATGGTGCCCGGCACTCCCGTTCCTGGACTGCGCTCGCGGGCGCGCGTGATGTTGCCGACGAGATCGTGCTCGTATCCGATGTCCTGCAGCAGGCCTCCGGCGGGAACGAAATCGAACGGTCCTTCCTGCTCGTAGCGCTCGGTGCGGAGGCGTGACACCTGAAACGTGCCGGCGTCGTACGCATGCCGTGTCATGAGCCCGTTGGCGTACGCGATGAGGCCGCGCTGTCCGCGGGCGTTGTAGGCGATGTGCACGACGAACGGTCGATCGACGGCACCGTTCTGTTCCAGCACGTTGACGCGTTCGAGCGCGTTGTTGGCGCCGTAGGACGGCACGATCGTCTTGCGGTCCCCTGACACGTCTTCGGGAAGCGTGATGCGCAGAATCCGATTCAGGGCGTCGAACGTGCCGTCGGTCTGATACACGCGTACGTCGAGCGCTGCTTCCTGCTCCACGTCGTCCCAATCGACCTGGAACGTGGGCGTCGAGCCGCCCATCGCCGCGACGAATGCCGAGTCGGCGATCGCCCGGCGGCTCTGCGCGACCACGTTGCCCTTGAAGTCGTATCGGGAGATCTCGATGACGCCGGCCTCGTCGAAGTGCCGGCGCAACCGACCTTGCGTGTTGGCCACTGGCGGATCGCCCACTCCCGCATCGTCGCCATAGATGAATCGCTGCCGCAGCGTGACCGGCCGATCCGCGCCGTCGCGTGCCCACAGGCGTCTCGGCCGATTCCCTGCGTCGTAGGCCTGCAGTGTCAGCGCGCTCTTGCTGTCCCGCCGCTCGATCTCCCTTCCGAGCGCGTCACACACGATCCGGCGAGTGCCGGCATCGATGCTCTCCTCGCGCAGGACGCGCGACGTCTTCTGATCGCTCGCGCTCAGGTCGTAGACGTACGAGCACGCCGTCCGCCCGAAGGGATCGACAACGCGGACGACATTGCCCCGAACGTCATAGATCGAGCGGACGATGTGCGCCTCCGACGCCGACAGGCGCGCGACAGATGTCACGACGCGGCCGAGGGCGTCGATCACGACGGTCCCCGGCGTGTTGACGTGCGACGGATCGACATGGTGCGGACCCTGAAACAGGTCGGCGTTGTCGTTGGCGTCGTAGGTATAGGCTTCCCACGGCGTCGGCGTGAAGTCGTCCGGCGTGTCGAGCTGCTTCGGAATGCCGAAGATGACCCGCTTGATCGATCCGTCCGGGTTGATGGTGCGGACCAGCTGTCCTCGCGGGTCGTAGAACATCAGGGCCTTTGCCGCCCGCTGTTCTTCCGTCGGAACCGCGAAGTCGAACCCGGTCGAGAAGAATGGCTCGTATTGCTCGACGACGCGTCCCTTGTTGTCGAAGACCTGGTGGCCGCTGACGACGACAGCGGGGCTGGAAGGATCGTCGAACACGCGGCCGCGGCTCGGCCCCGGCTCGATGCTCTGGTCCTCGGGTATCACGTCGAGTCCGAGGAGGTCAGTGCCGAAGCGCACGCGCTGCGCCGATGAGCGTGTCTGGATGACGCGGCCGAACCCGTCGGAAAATTCGATGCGCACGAGCGCCGCGTCCTTCCGGTCGGGAGGCGCCGCCGGATCTTGAACGTGAAATTCGCGTTGAATCGTGCGTACGAACATCGGACGCCGCGCCCCCGGCGGGCTGTTCGCAAACGCCATGAAGTCGTACTCCATGCGCGTTCCCGGAACCTCGGGGGTGTCGCCCAGGGCTTCTCCGTCCCTCCCCATGAGCGCGATCGACACGAGGAATCCGAGCGGCGAGAACGAGAACTGCGATCGATTGCCGTTGGTATCGATCACGAGCGACGGCTGGAGCACGCGGTAGTCGTAGTCGACACGCCGCTCGAGCCCGAGCCGGTCGGTGACCGTCGTCGGCAGCAACTGAAACGCGTCGTACGCGATCCGCGTCTCGTGGCCAAGAGCGTTCCGGCGCGCCAGCGGCATTCCGCGCGGGTCCGGCTCGGAATGGAAATCGAATCGCGCGCTCTCGGTGGCGAAGAAGCCTCGCGTCTCGGGACCGGTGCCGTCGTGAAACACGTATCCGGCAAGCGGAGCAAGCTGTCTGAACTCTGCCGGGTACTCGTCGGTGAAGGGCGGCGGTCCGCCGGGATCGAGGTATGGCGGGATCCGGACGGGCGCCCCTGGCTCGGTGTCGTCAACGTAGGCGCGGTTCAGAATGTCCTCGGTCAGGACGAGCGTTTCGGTGCGCACCGCCGCTCCGAACGGTCCGACTTCGCCAAAGGGCAGACCGACGAACGCGTCGCCGTCGTAGAACGTCAGCGTCTGGTTGATGATTGCGTCCGCTCCCGCGGTGGCGGCAGTGGCGCGAAGGTCGTCGAGCGTCGCCGGCCCCGAGTGCGTCAGCTCGAACGTCGTGACGCGCGCAATGCGATCGGCGATGAAGGGAAGACCACCCGACCCCACCGCGAAAACCGTGCGACTGGCTGTCGCCAGGAACGGGTTATCCGGCTGGACGACGTCGGCAAGCTCGCGCCATCCGCGTGGGCACGCAATGGCCACCTGCTCGCGACTCTGGCCGAAGGCGTCGTAGTCGCCGCTGAACTCGACCTGGGTCATCGGCTCGTCGCCGCGCTCCCACTGCGTCGTCCGTTTGGCGAGCGGATGAGCAAAGAAGCCCTCGACCGGACTGAGCGCGGTGGATGGGTCCGGCAACAGGGTGGGCCCGAATTCATGGCGGATGCCGTAAAGGAACTCGGTGACCGTGTACGGGCTCTGCTCGAGCGGGCTGCCGTCGAGGGCGTAGAGCTCGGTCCGCAGGATTCGTCCGCGAAGCGCGCGGATGGCGTCGCGCCGCGCGCGACGTGGCAGCGTCCGCAGCATGTCTTCGACATCCGGCGGTCGAAGCAGCTTCGACGGATCCCGCAAGAAGTACTCGTCGTCAAAGTTCGGTTCGGTGAATCCGAACTCATCGCCGATGGGCCCCTGGTGAAACCACGTTCTTGTGAGGACGACAGGCGAAAAGTAGTCCGGCGGGACCTCGACAAACGCGCCCGCCTCGGACGGCTGGTGGTAATCGACGAACGTCTGCGTGTCGCGCTGGTCCACGCGCCCGAAGCCGCGGAACTCGCGCTCGACGCCGTCGAAGTATCCGTGGTGATAGCTGTACTCGACCGTGTGTTTGCTGCCGGAGATCTCGTCCACGATCTCGACGCGCGAGACGACGAGCACCGGAAACGGCAGCGACGTCTTCCAACGCGTCTGCGCCCGTTGCTGGTCCGCGACGAAGAACCGGGTGGACGGCTCGTAGCGCACGCGCGTCACCGCGCCACGGTGATTGTTCATCACGTCCAGCAGGTACGGTTTGACGCCGCCCGCCAGGTCGAGAAAGAAGAGTGAATCGCGCGCGAGATCGTTCCGGTCCGCGCTCCACAGAATGCCGGCGACGCCTGTGCCGAGCACGTCCACGAGACGGACGGCGTCCATGTCGGTCACCGGCGGCGTGCCCTCGATGCGCAACGCATCGCTCCACCGGTTTCCGCTCTGATTGACGAAGAGCAGGACGTGCGTGTTGTCCACGTAGACGATGTCGGCGAGGCCGTCGCCGTCAACGTCGCCGATCAGAATGCGCCGTGGATCGTAGCCGGCGGGAAAGCGCGGGCTGTTCTCCATGTGCACCCGCCGGCCCCAGTTGCCGTGCCCGAGGTTGGGCCAGTACTCGACGTTGCCGTCGAACAGCAGCACGACGTCCAGCGGACCATCACCCGTCATGTCCGCGAAGCGAACCCGGTTGTCGGCGAAATCGACGTTGGGAAATTCGTCGAGCGATCGCCTGGTCGCCGTGCGCACCTCGTTCCAGCCGGCCGCCGGATCGTTGAAGAAGTACTCGAGGCGGGATCCCGATCGAATCGCGTCGGTCACGCCGTCGCCGTCGAGATCGATCAGCCGGACGGACGGATCCTCGAGGTTGAAGGTAGGCGCGACGTCGTACCGCCGAAACGAGCCTCGATCCCATTCACCGGTTGCGCCGAGCGGGAAGAATCCGGCAAGCGTCGGCGTGGTGACCATGAGATCGATCCGGCCGTCACCGTCGGCGTCCAGCATCTGCACTCCGGGATCAGCGAGCCGCAATCCGGCAGGCGCCTCGGTCATGTCCCGGGGCAGGTCGAACTCACCGTTTCCGCGGTTGCGCCAGTAGCGGACGCTGCCGTTCATCTGGACCACGTCCGGAAGGCCGCGGCCGAAGAGATCCGCCAGCTCGAGATCGGGATGCGCAAGCGAGATGGCGGGCAGGTCGCGTCCGGCGAGCGGAAAGAAGCGGCGCGTTTCCGGCTGGAACCGGGAATAGGTGAACTCCAGCGGCGGCAGTTCTTCGACGCTATCTCCGTCGTGGCCGGTGACGCGGACCTGGCTCAGGATCGATGCGCCATTCTGCGGAAGGGTGTCCTCGAAGCCAGGCCGCTGATCGAGATAGACGAAGTGATAGGTGCGCACCAGCCGGGAAACGTCAGCGGACGTCCGCGTGTCGATCCGCACGCAGCGTTTCCGGGTTCGAATCTCGAATCCCGCACCGTAGGACGAGAAGGGGTCCGGGCGATCCTCGTAGTGAAAGATGACCTCGACCAGGAACTCGGTGTCGCCGCCGGCGTCCCTGTAGTCTGCGTAGCGGATGCGGTCGTAATACAACTGATCCCATCGGTGCGGCCCTTCTTCACCTGAGTCCCGCACGTATTCGTAGAGAATTCGGCTTCCGTATGGGTCGCGTACCTCGGACGTCCTCCACGCGAACACCTTCGAGCGCTTCGACGGGTCGGCGACAACCGCCGGATCGGTGCCGGCCTGTTTGGGCGTGCCGTGGATGCTGACCAGGCCATCTTTCGAGAAGATTTCCCAGTAGTCTTCGGTGGAGTCGTGATGTCGAACGATTCGTGCGAAGGCGCCCTCGGTGCGCGGACGGAATTCCGTGCGGTCAGGAACCGACAGGACCGGAACGAGGTCTTCAGAGCCGGCGAAACTGAAGACGTCGGGACGCTGCGAACTGCGGACGTTCTCGTCATACCTGGGAACGCCCTTCGACGTCTTGCGTGTGACTCCACTGCCGCTCAGGCTCCAGCCGAGGCCATATGGACCGTTGCCGCTGCCGGTGCTGTATGTGAGCGTCAGCTCGGGCTGGAGCTTGGTTCTGCCCGGAGGGAGAGCGATTGGAATGGAAAGGTTTCCGGTCCCCGTGAAGAGATCGGGGGAGAAGCTCTCGCCGATGCCCTGCATGGCGCCTCCGCCGGTCGGCAGGGAGATGACCTGATCGGCGACGCCGGACTTGTTGCTCATGAGCGACTATCCCGGGGGGAGAGCCCGCTTTCGGAGCGACGGCAAAAAATAACATCAAACGATGATGCCCGCGCAACGAACTTGGTGACTGATTCGCTCCGCAAAGAACGTCACGCAGCTCTTCCGCCTCCGCCAGCGTGGTGATTCCTCGAGCCACTGATGGACCGCGAACAGAAAACCTTCAGAGGATTTGAACTGGCGGAGAGAGTCGGATTCGGACTCGCGCAGGCCCCGTCATACAAGCACTTACCGAGACTTCAATGCCATCGATGCCATGAATGCCAGCGTCGCCGCGGCGCATTGCACCCATTGCACCGACTGCTCACCCGGTGCTTCGCAGCGTCTGATCCAACGGATGAACGCCGATCAGCGTGATGGCCAAGATGCCGGCGGAGCTGCAGGATCACTTCAGACTGCGGGAGATACTGCAGCGGCTCACCATCAGGCAGGGCACCGCTTCTCGGTCGAGATGAGCGGCGCGATACCGGTCACCTCGGTGGCCTCGGCGAACGTGCCGATCTCGAGCGTGAAGTTCACCCGGAGCTGCTGCTCGACGTGCAGTTCCACGGTGTTCTGCCGCTCGACACAGCTGAACTGTGGGACTCATCAGGAGCGGACGCGTCAGTTGCGCCGATCCGATTGTTCGATGAGATCGACGATGCCGTTCACGATCGACGATTCCGCGCATCCGGGCTGCAGTCGCGACGACAGGACTTCAAAGGTGTATTTGCCAAACGACGCGTCGTCTGGGATGTAACCCGAGCGCGCGGATCCATTCGTCAGGGTGGTCATCATCGTTGCTTTGTGCGGCGATTCACGCTTCAGCCGCTGCGCGATCGGGTTGAACACCTCCGCGTTCACGGCGCCGATCATCACATCGCCGATACGTAGCAGACCGAGACGGATCTCCACTGGCGGGCCTTCCTTGTAAGTGCCTTCGAATCCTGCACGTCCCTCGTTCGTCCGCTCGCGTCCGGGGCAACTCACTGCTTTCGTAGTGCCGTATAGCCGCGTGTCGGTGTCGGTGCGGGCAATGCCGCGCATGACGTGAAGCACCTCCTCGCCGAGAAACTGCCCCATCGAGAGCACCATCTGCCGCTGTTGATTCATCAGCCTCGCGACGTCGGGATCGTTCCGGTTCAGCCCCTCGCCACCCGGCGGCATCGCGTTGCTGATATCCACGCCGCGTTTCGCGTAGTCTTTGACGCGGATATCACGCAGGTCGTATGTCTGTTGAAAGTAGATCGGGTTCTGATCGCCCGCCGCTCCGCTCGACCAGAGTGCGACGGCCCTGTCGTCGAGCGATTCTTCGACATAGCGGGAGGCGGCGCCGGGAATGTCAGCGCTCACCTGATCCAGCTGTCCCGCGATCACGGCATGCACGGCGTAGTTGTAATAGACCGCAATCGGCTCGCCGTTCGTCGCTTCGAACTTCAGCACGGCAACCGTCTTGTCAGACGGACCGTCATAGTTCGGCCCTTCCCACCACCGGTTGGTCTTTGGATCGATGATCTGGCGATTCACGTTGATGTACGACACACCGGTCCCGTACCCGACGCGTCCCGGCGCCAGTTTCTGCTTCGCCAGCCGGACCGACTCTACGATCTTCTGCGCGTAGTCCGGTCCACGCTGCCCACTGCCGGCGCTGTGCGTGTGCGTCGCTGTCAGCAGCAGATTGGTCGATGGAATCTTCAGCTCGGTCTCCACCTGCCGGCTGACGGTCTGCCACAGCGCGTCAGGAATTCCGCCCGCATCGACTGTAACCAGTGCGGCCGTTGACGAGCCGCTTTCCAGAACGATGGCTCGCGCGTACAAGTGGTCGAGCACCCCGAAGCTGTTCTTCGGCAGCTCTCGCTCAGAGGGTGTGACGTCGACTTTCGCCGCGCCGACACGCAAGGTCGGCGCGTCACGCGCCGTCTGCGCCACGCTGTCGTGCGCGAGACCGATTGCCAGTGCTGCCACGAGAATCGCAAACCGGCCCCTCATCAATGTCCTCCTCGGTTCGGCACAGGGAACATGCGGTTTCATCGCAGGAACATTGCCGGATCGATCGCCGCCGCCATGGCCTGATTGCCGGCGTCGTTGGGGTGCACGTGATCGCCCGGATCGAAATCAGCGCGCAGCTTCTTGGGGTCGGCAGGATCGCGCACGACGTCATCGAAATCGATGACTGCGTCATACTCGCCGCCGGTTCGAATCCATCGGTTCACCGCCTGCCGAGTCGCTTCCCCCGGCTCCGTGTACGTATTGACGCCCCCAACCGGCATTATCGTGGCGCCCGCGACTTTGATGTCGTGCGTGTGGGCGCGCTCGACGAGCTGATGCAGGCCGCTTATCAGATCGTCGGCCGTCACGGCTTCCGTTGACGGCATTCCAGGTATCGCCGGAAAGGTGATGTCGTTGATCCCGAGAAGCACGATCATCCACCTCACGTGCGGAAAGCTGAGCACGTCGCGGTCGAAGCGCGCGAGCGCGCTGACACCGAAGCCCTCGCGGAGCAGACGGTTGCCTGAGAGTCCCACATTGATCACGCTCACGGTGTCGGTCGCAGGGCTCGACGCGAGCCTTGCCGCCAGCAGCGTCGCCCACGCGCGATTGGCGTCGAGCGTCGCACCCACGCCATCGGTGATGGAATCCCCAAACGCCACGACTGTCGCGGCGTTGGCAGGCGCCAGCACGTCGATCCCCGCCAGCCACAGATATGCCGTCGTCGTTGCCGTAGGGTTCAGCATCGTACTGCGCGTTGCGTCGCCCTGGGCAATGTAGGCGGTGTGCATGCCGTCGGGATGAATCGTCGGCAAGCCAGTGTCATCGGGCAGATAGAGGGACACTGCAACATCGGCCAGCTTCGGCACGACGAGGTCCACTGGATCGCTGAACGCGACAGCTCCAGGAGGAACAGTCGTCGCTGCGCGACCGCCAAACGTCAGAGCGCGATCCGACGAAGCGACAATCGAGGCGCCGTTCTCGCGAAGCGCAATGTGCGCAGCTCCGACGCGGAGTGGCGACTTGCCGAGCGCGTTCGAGAGCCGGACGCGCACTCGCCGCCCGCCAACGCTGACGTGCGCGATCATGCGCACGGTCTGATCCGTCAACGTCGGCGGCACTCGAGCGGCCGGCGGCGGCTGCTGGTCACCGCGTCCAATGGGGAGACGCGTGGGTGCGAGCTGTTGAGCGGTGGCCCACGTCGCGATCCACCGTTCGCCGGCCACCGCGGTCTGTTTGCTCTGCGCCCCGAGGGTGGTAGCGAGAGTGATCGCGGCGAGCGATAATGCAATCATCCTGGTACTGCGAAGTCGCGTCGTCACCGCTTCTTCCTGACGTCTGTTCATCGTTGGCCTGGTAGTCATCGTCGTGCGGACTTGAACAGCAGCGGTGCTGATTCGTTCAGCAGGTTGCGCCATACGCTGAACACGTGGGCGCCCGGGTAGTCGGACCATCGCGCGTACACCCCCTGCTCCTGTAACAGGCGTACGAGGTGCTTTCCGGGCGCGAGCATTCCCGTTTCCTGCTGGCCGCATCCGAGAAACAAGAGCCGCAGGTTCTTCCTGGCGTCGGAGGGGTTGGCCAGCAGTGCCTTCCACGGAGCCTGAGGCTCGACGCCCGGCGCAGGCTGCAACCCCAATGTGCCGAAGCCGCCGCTGTAGGCGAGCACATAGCGGAACGACTCCGGGTGCGCCAGGCCGATTTCGACACTCTGCATGGCGCCCATCGACAGGCCACCGATGGCACGGTGCTCTGCGTCCGCGTAGACGCGATAGTTTCGCTCGACGAAGGGAAGGATCTGGTCCAGGAGGTCGCGCGTGAAGAGCGTGAAGTTGCGCCAGTCCGATTCACCCGCCGGCCGCACCGTAACGAACGGTCCCACCGATCCGCTCTGAATCGGATGCCCGTGCGGCATCACCACCACCATCGGCTCGGCCTTGCCGTCTGCGATCAGGTTGTCGAGGATGATGTTGGCGCGTCCGTTCGCAACCCACCCGCTTTGCGTCTCGCCGTTCCCGTGCAGAAGGTAGTAGACCGGAAACTTCGTGGTGGACGTGTCGTAGTTCGGCGGCGTGTAGATCCACAGGTAGCGATTCACACGCATTGCCTTGGACTCATACAACACCATACGGACGTCGCCGTGAGGGACCGGCCGCGCATCGTAGAACGCGGGACGCTCTCCAGGTACCTCGACAAAGCTGGAGTTCGCCGTTCCCGCAGCGCGTGGCATCACGCTGATGTTCGCGGGATCCGGAAAATCGACGCCCTGGATGCGGAAGTTGTAGATCCAGATCTCAGGCGGCACAGGGCCAATCGTCACGCTCCACACACCGTCGGCGCCCTTGGTCATCGGGACAGGCGCCTTACCCTGCAGCACTTCTCCGACCAGCTCGACGCCAGTGGCCGCGGGGGCTCGTAGCCGAAACGTCACTGTGCGATCGGCGTGCACCTCGGGTGAGCGTACCGCGGACAACGGTCCACCGTCGCCACGACCGAGAAGTGGCTGCGGTGCCCTGTCCTGCGCAACGAGGACCGCTGAGAGCATCGCGATCGCACTTGCGGCGATTGCCGCACGCAGCACGGGCATCATCGGCATTCCGAGCATCGCCATCCTCATCGTGGGCATGCGAGCGTCGATCAGAAAGAGTACGACACGTTGATCTGCGTCGTGCGCGCCGCCTGCGTCGACGTCACCGATCCGAACTGCGGTCCGGCCGAAATGTTCGTGTTGGGATCGTTCCAGCGAACGAAGTTGAACGGGTTGGTGATGTCGACGCCGACGACGATGCGTCGCGTGTCACCCAGGCGGGCTTGCTTGCTCACCGAGATCGCCTCGGACTTCTGCGCGAACCCGCGGACGTACGCGAGCGGCCCGCCCGTGTTACCCAACGCGAACCCCGCGGGCACCGCGAACGCTGCCGAGTTCAGATATCGGTCGGTTGCCGGATTGAAGGCGCCGCGGTCGTCCTTGTACACGTCGACACCATCGACCCGGTCGGCGTACTTGATCCCGTACCCGAGGGGGCCAAGGTTGTTGTTCGATGTGATGGCGAGTGCCGCGCCGGACTGATACCGGACCGAGCCCGCCACCTGCCAGTCTGAAATGACCGCCGACAGTGCCGCAGGAATGCCCTGCAGGAACGGCCGCCCTCGGCCCACCGGGAGCTCGTACACCCAGCTTGCACCAAACACCCACGGCGGAGTGCCGGGATCGACACGCATCGCGCGATCGCCCGGATACGGCACGGTGTAGTTGGTGTTGCTCTCGTTCTTCATCCACGTCAGGAACGAGACGAGCGACAGCCCGGTTGAAAATCGCTTGTTCCCGCGCAGCTGGATCGAGTGGTATCGCGCGTCGCCTTCAGTGAGCCGCGCGTTGGCCGACGTCACCGAGGTGTACTGGGGATACGGCTTCAGCGCCTGCGCGACCGTGTTGGCGCCGAGCTGACCGGCGAAACCGGGGAACGGCTCAACGAATCCGGCAGCGGCTGCGGCAGCAGAAGTGATCGGCTGCAGCAGCACGTTGCCGAGAGCCAGGTACTCCTGCGGCACGTAGTTCAATTGTGAATTCGCAGCCGGCAATCCGAGATGTGTCGATCGACTGCCAAGGTAGCTGACATCGACGATCAGGTCCGAGAGCAGCTCGCGCTGGAACCCCACCATCCAACTCGTCACCTGCGGAAGCCGTCCGCTCTTCGGCGGATCGTAGAAGACGGCTTGCCCATTCGCGAACGATGGGTCAGTGACCGGCGGCCGACTGAATGCCTGCGGGAACGTCTGCGTATTCCAGTTGAATACCGGCGTGAAGTTGTCTGCAGACGTGAAGGTCGGTGAGCTCACAAAGCCCAGCTCGGTCACCATCGTCTGGTTGGCCGTTCCGTTGTAGTAGATCCCCGCGGACGAACGGACGATCGTCTTCGGCGTCAGTGCGTACGCGATCCCGATCCGGGGACCGAAGCCCCTGTACCAGGTGTCCTGAAAGTTCGGCCCGCTGCCATTCGCGCCGGCATACGCGAGCGCACCGAGCCTCCCACCGGCGCGCGGGTTCGCGATGTCGGGGACAAAGCTGCTGATCTGGTTGTCCGCTTCCGTCATCGGCGGCTGAACGTCCCAGCGCAGACCGTACGAGAAGGTGAGCGCGGGCGTCAGCCGCCATTCGTCCTGGGCGAATGCCGCGTAGCGCTGATACGCGAACCGCGTCCTGGTCGGAATCAGCGCGCTCGCCTGGAACACTTCGCCGAGCAGGAAGCTCGCGACGGCACTCCCCTGCGTGGCGAATGCCGCCCCTGCGTTCGGCTGGCTGGTTGTGAAATTGCTGAACACGAACGATCCGCCGGCGCCGCCGGTGAAGAACCTGTCGACCGTGTAGCGACCAGCCTCGCCGCCGAACTTCATCGTGTGTCGTCCGAGCGTCCGCGTCAGGCTCTCGTTGACTGTGTACGAGATATCGCGCCAGTCTTCGTCGTAGGCGCGACCGAAGTTCACGGGCGCGGCGGTCCCTCCCTGGAAGGAAATGGACGGGAACGATCCGTCGTCGGCCGGAATCCCCTGGATTCCGAGCTTGCCCGCCCAACCCTGATTCGCCGTCTTGTTGCGTCCGGCGTTGACATAGCGATCGACCGACACGGTGACGTGATTGACCATCTGCGCGCTGATGACGTGGTCGTGGTTCACGCGGACCTTCCAACTGTTCGCCACTTGATCGGTGATCCAGTCGAGCGGATTCGTTTGCTCGTCGCCCCAGACCGGCGCGGTCCCTAAACCCGATCCTGGATTGCCCCACAAGACGCGATGGCGAATTTGTCGCGTGAACATCACCGAAAGGCGCTGCGCCGTGTTGATGGTGTGATCGAGCTTCCCGAGGGGCGTGTAGGTGTCGTAGAAGGGCCAGGTCGGCGCCTTGCGATCGCGGAAGTTGTTGACGGTACCCGGCAGATCCGGCGCCGGAATGTACTGCGCAACCGCTCGCGCGGCGGGGCTGATCCGGTCCAGCGGGATGATGTTGCGGGGGAACTGATCGCGGACATAACCGCCTCGCCCGTCAGGGCGCGTGGTGGCCGGGTCGTAGATCGGAATCTGGCGCCCTTGCGCGTCGATCAGTCCGCTGAAGTCGCCTCGCAGAAACGCTTGCGTCGGGACCGTGATCAATGCGCCGCCGGCGCCGCTTCGCGAGAAGAAGAGGCCGAGACTGGCAAAGAAAAACGTTCGATTGCGCCCGTCGTACTTCGGCAGGACGACCGGTCCGCCGAGCGTGAAGCCGCCTTCGTGCTGTTTGTAGTCGCTCTTCGAGGCCTGGAAGTATGACCGAGCGTTGAGCGCGTCGGTGCCGAAGTGATCAAACACGCTGCCGCTGAATCTGTTCGTACCGGACTTGATGGTCACGTTACTGAACCAGATGCCGACGCCGCCATACTCGGCGTTGAATCCGTTGGAGACGACGCTGAACTCGCCCACTTGCTCGATTGCGGGTCCCACCTCAGCGAGCGCCCCGCGCTGGATGAACTGACTCGATCGGCCGCCGTCGATGAAGACTTCCGTATCGCCGACGTTCGCGCCGTTCGCGCGCGGCACGAACGTACCGCCACCAGTGAACCCGGGAAGGTTCTGGAGCAGGCCGGTGATGTCGCGCTTCGTTCCGGTCACGATGACCGGCAGCTCGTTGATCAGCTTTTCGGAGAGCGTCGCGGAGTTGTTGATCGACGACACGTCGACGTTGGGCGCGGTGACCGTGACCTGTTCTTGAACGCCTGTCGGTTGCAGTGTGACGTCCGCCCGGATCTGAATGCCCGCACGGAGATCGATACCCTCGGTGACCGCCGCCGCGAAGCCGTCCTTGGTCACCACCACGCGATACTCCCCACGCGGCAGATTGGGTGCCGTGTAGAGTCCCTCGTTGTTCGTCGCAATCACGGTGGTGCTGTTGGTCTGCGTCTGAATGATCTCGACTCGTGCGCCGGGAACCACCGCGCCGCTGGAGTCGGTCACCAGTCCTTGAATCGTGCCGCGGTCGCTCTGAGCCGACGTCGCCGACGCGAGTGTCAGTCCCGCGATCGCCGTGACGAGTGAAGCGAGAAGAAGTCGAACTGTTCTGTTGCGCATCGCAGCGTCTCCCGCCGTCTCCTC
>Ga0111538_10005804_pt1 | contig 16807 bp, 17 predicted proteins | sample SoiMethybrSBSTD1_FD_79669 | JGI IMG/M metagenome (GOLD analysis project Ga0111538, IMG submission 79669) | Bulk soil microbial communities from a Populus tree surrounding site in Tennessee, USA - Soil MetaG P. TD hybrid SBSTD1 (version 2)... | ecosystem: Environmental > Terrestrial > Soil >...
GCTGTTGTCATAGTGAAACGTTACGATCATTCGGCTGCCCTTTTCCACGTGGACCGGCTCACGAAAGCGGTATAGAAGTTGCCAGTTGAAGTCGTACGGCGAGACGAACAGCAACGTCTCACGGCGTCCGTCCGGTCGCACCAACTCGTAGCGAGCGTCCTTGCCGCGATAGTGCATATGCGGTGTGATGGAGACCAGGAGCTTGTCGCTTTCAAAGTCATAGCAACGCTTGACCTCGTGGTTCGCTGCTCCCGCGGGAATCAGGAAGTATCGGTTGCGCAAGTCCAGTCTCCGCATGGGCCTCTCAGGCGATCGAGAAGCCAGGTAAAATCCCACGCGGGTTCGATCGGTCTGGGGTTTCTCAACTTTCGCATAGTGGACTTGGAAACGAAGTTTCGCTCCAGCGGGTATCCATTTGGGCGTGCTGTCGCCAAAGACGTCCGGAGGCTTGCCCGGCAACATCGCCGCAAAGGATCCCTCTTCGAACCCGCTCATGGCCTGCAGATCGGGCGGGGCGCCAGCGCAGGCATCGTTCACCACGGGCGCATCCAGTCGCATGCGCGACAGTCCGTCTTTAACCTCCCAGAACCGTCCTGATTGCGGGCGGAATGCACTTGCCGTCGAACTTGATCCATTGGTGCCGTTGTTTTCCGTGACCAGACTGACGTGCACGTGGTGCACAACCTGACGGTTTCCGGGAAGGATCTGAGCAGCCCTGATCCACTTGCCCTCCGTGAAGTTCGTCGGAACCGTGAAATACTCATAGGCATCGTTGCCCGGCTGCACTGCAAAGTCCTGCCCGATATCGATCACGATGTCTGGCTTGCCAAGTTTCCAACCTTCTACGAACGTCGGCTTTGGCGGCAGGTCCGCAGAGTCCCCTTCCGGGGAGCCACCATCCACCCATGCCTTGATCTTGGAAATCTCCTGGTCAGAGAGTCGTGGGTCGTTGGCGAAGCTGCCGTAGGCTGGATCCGCAAACCATGGCGGCATCTTACCCGACAAAACGGCCTGCCGGATCGACTTCGCCCACGGTCGCGCCGATTGGTAATCAAGCAGCGACATTGGAGCGATCTCGCCCGGACGGTGACAGCCAGCGCAGTTCTTATAGAGGATGGGCGCGATGTCTCTCGTGAAGGTAGGCCGAACGGTCTGTGCTGGGTAGAGCGCAGGACCAATCATCGTCATCCAAAGAACGAGAAATGTGTGCAGTCTTCGCATTTCATTCCCTCCTCAACGAAACGTGTGCCCAGCTTCTTCCGTCCCGTTGCGCTGTTTCGTCATTCCGTTCCGGATTCGAATCTTCCTTCTCGATTCGCGAATCGATAATGGGATTTCGCGCAAGCAAAAACACTCTCAGAAATTTCGAGTGTGTATGTTACTCCAATTCTGAGTTCGTCGGTATTACTCAGTTCCGACTCAGTCCTGAGTCAGTCGCTTCCCGTTCGCGATGTCTGGCACACCTCCTACTTCAACCTCCGAGGAGAAGGAGTGAGACGGAGCCAATGGCCGGCTGGATTCGGATTCTCGTTCCGGCGCCAAAACTCATCGGCGCTTTGAAATGATACGTCCGTCTGAAGCGCGATGCGTAGCCGTAAAGCCAGATCAACGGTTCAACGGCGCCATTTGGACGCTCAGCAACAAGACGGAGGGAAGCCCCCTCCGGTACCGCTTCCGGGCGCACCGCAGCGACCTTGATTGTCCGCTCCAAGGTTAGACTGCCGCTTGCTAGTAAGATCTCCCCTGTTTTTGGTGGCGTAGAACGCTCATTCGCCTTCATCGGCTTGGGCAACAGAGACAGATCTCCTCGGGGAGCCCCACCTTCCACCCAGCTTGAAATCACTGCGATCTCCATCTCGGTCAACCCATCCTCGTCGCGGAAATCGCCGAATCCTTTGATCGCTCCCCAAGGGGGCATACGCCGCTCCAGCACCTCCTGTTTGATGGCCTCCGCCCAAGGCCGCGCTTGTTCATAGGCACCAAGGTCGAAAGCCGGTCCTCCACTTCGGTGGCATGAGCGGCAGCGCCGGTTGAACACTCTGGAAATTTCCCGAGCCCAGGTGATTTTGGTTGTAATGATTTCATGAGCGTCAGCCACCGGCACCCAGAACAGGAGTATTCCCAGAAGAAACAAGCATCGAGCCCACTGACTGTTGGATGTCACATTACTTCGTTTGCCTTTCCCACAGTGCGTGACTGACCTTTTCCCGGCGGATCGGAGCCTTGGAAAGGTGCAGCGATGATCGGCCGTTTGCTGGCGGTTTTCGCGATTCGGATGACTGCCTGGTACGTCGCCATCGCGCCGGATAGTGGCAATCGTGGTGACCGTTGGATTCTGGCTCTGAATTTGCATAGGTGCTTTCACTTCAGCTCTGAAACAGGCACGTCGAACACGACAGTATTCACAACGCCTTTGCGTTGAAACTGCGCCCACATCCGGTAGGTGTGGGCTCTGGGAAAGATCATGTTGAACTGAACCTGAGGGCTCCCATCGGCAAGAAAAGGGTGAGCATGCATCCCGTCGACCAGGTCATCGCTGAAGGCCAGGAGATGACTCCAGCTTCCGAGGTACTTCTCAAGCCCGTCGGCTGGCTTGATTCGAAAGAACATCAATGTTTTCATGCCAGCAATGGGGATGCTCGGCTGCATAGAGAGTTCCACTGTGATGTTCAAGCCCTTCTTCTCGGAGAGATCCGGACTCAGACCGCCAGGCACGGGCGGCAGGGACATTCCTTGTGTCCCAGGGATCAGCACTGTGCGCGCCAGCAATTGAGGAGACCCTCCCTTTGGATAGAAATCGCACAGCAAGCGATACATTCCAGGTTTGGGAAAGCGGGTCCTAAAGCGGAAACGGCGATCCCGGCCCAATACGGGATGCTCATGGAGAAAGAAATCCAAGCCCTCGTTCACAACAAACAAATGAAAAGGTCTTTCGTGCACTATCTCAAAATCCTGAACCGCCCTGCCTGTGTTCGGGTCATTGACCGCAAAGGTCAATTCAACCGACTGATCCACACGAGGCGCGTGCGGCCGCAATTTCACATCGAGAGCATACTCGATGAGATCAATCACGCCAGCGACCAGTTTCATCCCGCATCGGCTGCAGCTTCCCGGGAGAGCTGCGCGGACATCCGGGTCCATGGGGCAGACATAGTCGAGAGGCAGTGTTTCAACCTGACTCTGGGCGCTACCGAGCAGAACAGACAGAAGAATCAAAGAAAGCATTTCAGAACGTCCAATCCGTGTTTACCGTGTGAGATGGCAACCGGAGATCGTTAGCTTCCGGTGTGGCCTAAAGCATAACCGATGGAATGGCACTCCGGTTAGATAGAGCCTACTAGTTTAATAGTATTGGGCTTTAAATTGGCGGAGCGAGTGGGATTCGAACGGGGCCACGGCGAGGGCACGATCCAATCAGTTGACAGGGTCAGTTTTGAACAGTAAGCGCTTCAACTTCGGGCTAATGATAGGGCGACAGGCAGTGGCTTGCCTGCACCATCTATCAAGGAAAAGGAGTTATCTATGGCTGGCAAGAATACAGCAGTATTCGGAATCTATACAACACGGCGGAGCGTGGAAAATGCCGTTGATTCGCTAAAAGTCGATGGATTCCGGAACACCGACATTTCGGTGTTGTTGCCGGAGAATGAAGGCACGAAGGACTTCGCGCATGAGAAGCAAACAAAGGCCCCTGAAGGTGCCGCAGCTGGAGCCGGGACCGGCGCAGTCCTTGGGGGAACTCTGGGCTGGTTGACCGGCATTGGAGCGCTCGCTATTCCAGGTCTCGGGCCCTTTGTTGCAGCCGGACCGATCATGGCAGCGCTAGCCGGCGTCGGAGTCGGTGGCGCTCTTGGAGGCGTGACTGGAGCTCTCGTAGGGATGGGAATTCCGGAGTACGAAGCCAAGAGGTACGAAGGCCGTATTAAGAATGGAGGCATCCTGCTCTCGGTTCACTGTGATGATTCGGAATGGGTAAAGAGAGCGAAGAAAATCCTGGAGAGGACCGGCGCTAGCGACATTTCCTCAGCAGGTGAAGCTAGTGCTGATTATGCCAAAAGTGACCGACCCGCGCCGAGGAGGGCCCAGCGCGCGTCTTCTAGTGTAAGCAGCAGTTACGCCGGAGTCGAACGCCGGCAATTCGATCCGGACTATCGCTACAACGGCGTCGAAAGACGTCGCGAGGCCCAGTTTCTGTAGACCGCATTGGCTCTCAAGCGAAAACTCCTCTTGAACATCGGAGGAGTTTTCCCATATCCCCGCTCAGACTTCTTTATCTCTTTCTCCCGTCACGGTGAGATTGTTCACAACCTTCTTCACACCGCTCACGGTTTGAGTGATCTTTTCGGCCAGCAGTTTTTCGGCTCGAGTGGAAACCGATCCGGCCAAGGTGACGGTTCCATCAAGTGAATGGATCTGAAGGGTATTGAGAGAAAATGCTTTTGTGGAATAGAGCTCGAATTCAACTCGTTTTGCAAGCTTGTCTTCTGGAGCTGCATTGGTGGGTGTTGTGACGCTAAGGTTATTGGCTACGGCAACCACACCTTGAACTCCCCAAGCGATCTGTTGAGCCAAATTCTTCTGGCTCTCCGTATCAACCACGCCGTTCAGACTAACCTTTCGTTCTCGGACTACCAGCTCAATAGGTCGATCTTTCAACTCAGGGTTCTTACGAAGCGTGTCCTCAACAATCGACTTGATTTCCAGGTCCGCGACGCGTTCGGTGAGGCGACTGGCTTCGGGATTCGGGCGGGTTCCTGGATCGACAACCAGATTATTGTGGAGTTCTTTAACCCCGGAGGTGTCCTGGGCGATGACTCCTGCCATCGTTTTCATTTCCTCAGAGGGCACTTGACCGGTCAGATTGACCGCCCCCTGTTTCGTTTTAACGTCAATGTCAAATGGTGAGACGTGTTTTGACAACTTCAGGGCTGTCCGGACCTTGGTTGTCGTGGCTGTATCTTCCGAGGATTCCTTAATCGAAGACCAAGCAGCCATGACCGATCCATTTTTCTGGTGCACGTAGTACCAAACTCCCATGACTACGAGGAAGACGAGGACTACAGACACTATTGTTCCAATTACGCTCTGTCCTCTCTGCTCAATGGATACGTTCATAGATTTCTCTCCGAGTTCTCCAAAGCTTTTAAGGTAAGTCGCTTCAGACTAGCAGGGGTCAGCCATGATCGCTGGTCAAAATTGCTCTTCCCGCCTCGTCCATAAGGCGGCGTTCTGTTTTGCACAGCATCGTTGGAGGTACTCAGTCACAGTAAAAAGGGTCGGGCGGCGACAATCTAACCGGCGAGGTGTTTATGAAGATCTATCAGCGAGTGCTTTCATGTTTATTGCTATTGACCCTTCCCGGCTTGCAGTCGCAAGCGCTTGGGCAAGGTCGCAACAGCGGCAGATTGACCGGGACTTGGAACCTGGATGCTTCCCGCAGTGATGACGTCCGCGCTGTCATTGACCGAGCAGCCATTAATCAAAACGCGAATTCAGACCGTGTTCGCGAAAGATTGGAGAATCGACTCCAACCGCCGGACCAGTTGGCGATTGAACAATCCGGCCGACGGATCACGATGTCTTCGTCCACGGCTCCGCAAGTGAGCTTTGATGCCGATGGTCGCTCGCGGTCAGAAACGAACACGAATGGCCGGACCATCCAGACTACCGCAAGCTTGAACGGTTCAACTCTGACGATTCGAACCCAAGGTGATCGAGCCAGCGACTTTCAGGTGACGTTCCGACCTGTAGACAATGGCCGCGGCCTTCAAGTGACACGCAGACTTTTCAGTGCTCGGATAAACCAGCCCATTGAAACCCAGAGTTTCTACACGCGCACCTCCGATGTAGCACGATTGGACGGGTATTCGAACCCGTACCCAAGCACAACTTCGGCTAGTCGTAGGGACAACCGGCGTCGCGGCAATCTTGCCGATATTCCTGCAGACACCATACTGACGGCCACTCTCAATGAGTCTCTTCACACGCGAGATGCAAAGGATGGCGACCGTTTCACGCTGACTGTAAACTCGCCTTCGCAATACAGCGGAGCGGCGATCGAGGGATATCTGACTCGAGTCGAACGATCAGGACGTGTCGCTGGCAGCCCCGAAATTGGATTTGAGTTTGACACCATTCGCCTACGCAATAGTGGCACTTATGATTTCTCAGGTTACATTGAACAGGTGCGTACACCGAACGGTGACAAGGTCAAAGTTGACAACGAAGGCAGCGTCAAGGAGAAGAGCGGTCAGACGGAGAAGACTGTGCTGCGCGGCGGAATCGGAGCTGCAATAGGCGCCATCATTGGCGGCATTGCGGGCGGCGGTAAAGGCGCTGCTATCGGTGCGGCGGTTGGCGCCGGAGCGGGTGCTGGCTCAGTCATTGTTCAAGGACGCGATGATCTGGAGCTCGATAATGGCACGGAGTTCACGATTCACACGACCAACAACACTCGAATCAGCTCCAACACTTTCACCCGATAGTCAATCGCGGCCAGAGGGTTGTGCTTTGCTACCCAGGCACAACCCAATCGCCCCAAACTTCTCCCCTTCCCCTTGTGTTCTAGCCCTTACGCATATCATCCCCGGCCGGTACCTGGAAGTCGGCAATCAATGGAAGATGATCTGAAGCGATCAGTGCGGTTCGACTGCGGTGCAGCTTCAGCGACTCCAAATGAAGTGAAGCATCAAAAAAAATATGGTCCAGGTGAACCATGGGGAGGGGGCCTGGGTAGGTTCTCCGACGTCGTAAATGAGCCGCGAGGTCGGCGCTAACGAGATGACTGGCAAGCAAACGAGATACAGGTCCCTGCATCCAGTCATTGAAGTCGCCCAACATCACCCGAGGATGCACTAGAGCAGGGCTGTTCAGAATCTGCTTTGACACCAGTGTAAGGGCCTGGCGCTGGCGCTCGGAGTGTGTGGTCCCAAGGTGAACATTGAAAATGTGTACCGACTGCCCTTCGTTAAGCTCGACGTCGACCTGAAAACAAGCCCTCGGTTCCAGGCGTTTGCAAGACAGGTCGTAGGCCTTGGTCGTCTTGATCGGAAAACGACTGAGCACTGCGTTTCCATACGGCTTCCCTCGCAATTGTCGTGTCTGACCGAAACGGCACTCATACCCCAGTTTCTTGGCCAGGTAGCATGCCTGGCCTGGCTGTTCGGGCGATACGGTGTGGTTAACCACTTCCTGCAACGCGACGATGTCAGCGTCGATCTCTTCGAGAACCCGGGCAATTCGGGAAGGCATGACTCTTTGATCCCAGCCTCGACAACGATGAATGTTGTAAGTCGCCACTCGGAAGCGCTCAACCTGACTGCTCACTGTTGTCGCTCCAATACCCATCCCAGGTATTCATGGGCTTTTTCAAAGAGAGAGCGTCGTTTCCACTCGGAGTACTCGATCAGCCGGCTGTCCCTAAGGTCCTTCTCAAAGTCTGCAGTCAAGCGTCCAGCCAGTTTCTCATTGCAACACACCAAATTCAGCTCGTCGTTGAGTCCAAACGAACGGTGATCGAAATTCGTGGAGCCTACGACGCTCCACAGATTGTCGATAATCAATACCTTCGCATGCATCATGGCCGGCTGATACTCATAGATCTGGGCTCCTCCTTCCAGCAGCGCACCATAGAGGCGCCGGCTGGAGCGCCGCGTCAACAGCTGGTCGCTGTGTTTGCCGGGTGTCATGATTCTGATGCGTACTCCCCTCTCACGCATGGCGCGCAGCATTTCGGCCCGAGCGCTGCGATCCGGAAGAAAGTAAGGAGTCGTAAGGCAAATGCTTTCCTGGGCCGATGCAAGAAGAGTCTGAAAAAGGATGCGGGCCCGTGTCGAACGTCCCAGCGAAGGGCTACTACTGACAACCATTTCAACGACGGGCTCGCCCTTTGAAGTCCCTTGCTCACGTTCTTGGGGAAATGGAAAGTACTCCTCACCCGACAAGATTTCGCCAGAACTCTCAAGCCAGTTTTCAACGAAGGTGGACTGCAGGCTCGCCACAGCTTTGCCTTCCACTCGAACAATCGTGTCGCGCCAGCGCGGGTTCTTAGGCGTGTCCTGGTACCATTGATCGGCGAATCCGGCTCCACCAACAAAGCCCACCTTCCCATCGATCACAAGCAATACGCGGTGCGTCCGATTGTTGAAGCGCGCCACCGTTGCCCAGCCAAACGGATGATACCTCGCGACTCGACCTCCGGCATCGGAGAGCTCTTGAAAATAGCTGCGGCCTGTTCCGGCGCTACCCACCGCATCGATCACCAGGTTCACTTTCACTCCCAATCGCGCTCGTTCCGCAAGGGCCGTAACGAAGTCACGGGTCAATTTACCCTCCTGGAAGATGTAGGCCTCAAGGTTGATGCTCTTTTGCGCCGCACGAATGGCGTCGAGCTCGCTGGCATAGAAGGCGTTGCCATTTGTCAGGACATCGACACGGCTCGAACGATAGGTGCAGACGCCCAACAGCGCCTGAAGCATGTTCAGAAATTCTGGCGAGTTTGGGGCGGGAGGATTCCAGACTTTGTAGCGGAGCCCGGGTTCGAAAAAGAAGAGCAGGAGGACGTAACTTTGAACGACGACCGCCATGATTGCAACGACTGTGAAGAACGTCGAATCCATACTCCTCCCTTCCAATCGTTCTGAGACTGCCCAGACAAGTGCAACTGAGCATCCAACAATTCATCGCTGGAAGGCTTTAGAACCGAACGCGCCCTGTCGTTTTCGTTCTATAAATAGTTCCTAAGGACGCAAAGATTACCGCGTACCTCAACGTCGTCAACGCTCAGGGTGAATTGAGCCGACGAGCTCACCCTCGGGTCAATTTTGAACGGTGCTAATCGGAGTTCGGCTCGATGATAGGCCCCAAGACTGTGAGCCTTGTCGCACTCGATGGTGTGGCGTTCTTTCCAACCGCGAGTGTCGACTCGAAAAATGGAGGAATTTGTGAGTGCTGCGAGAACACGCCAGATGAATCGAGTGTTGATCATAAGCAACGATGATGACCTGAATCTGCTCCTACCATTCCTTCTGGAAACGGATGGGTTTCAAGTGAGTGTCGCGAGAACCCCAGACATCGCGATGCAAGCATTGCTTCGGCATTCGCCAGAAGTGATTTTCTTCGATCTTAGTTTCGAAGACGGGAATAACCTGAGTTTTGTCGAGTTTGTTCAAGAAGCCTGCCCAGAGATTTCTATTTTCACAGTGGTCAAACCGGAGAGCCTCCCCCATGCTGACAAATGTTTGCAGACGATGGCGCAAACGCAAGGATGTCTCTCGACACCGGTTGACTATCGTGGAGTAAAGAACCTTCTTGCAGAGGGTTCCACGCGCCACAAGCCAAAACCTCTGCTGCGCCAAGGCAGCCGAATTGCCTTCGCTGCAAACTAGATTGATGTTGGTTGGAGGGCCGAGTAGGGTGGCGCCGAGCGCCACCCTAGCCAAGCAGGTCAGAAGCTGCCTATTTCTTGGTTTCTTTGTGGGTTTTCCCGCTCATGCCTGGCATGCTGATCTCTGAGACTTGGATGGTCTTTCCGTCGGCGTTCAGGTCGCCCGTCAGTTTCACTGTATGTCCAGCATGTTCTGGCAAACCGGCGAAGTCCTGATTTGAGATCTCAAAAACCTTGCCCTGGCTGGCCAAAATATACTTCCCGCCAGCTTTGACACATTCCAAGGTGCACTGTCGATCTTTTTCGGCTTTGCTGGCTGTCTTTGAGACCTCCCCTTTCTGCTCGTGTTCCTTCACCATCTTATGGGTTGCCCCACACATGCTGTCGCTGATCGTCCCTGTCCATGTCTTGGTTGCAGCCGTGGCAGAGAATGGGAGCATCAGCATTAGAAACGTCGTCAGATGCATTTTTCCACTCATCGATGCTTCTCCTTTCCAATTGGAATCACTTCGGTGTGACTGTAGGGTTTCCAAATCGCAATCGCTGTTCACAATTGACCATCAGCACCGCCGCTCTATGGATGTCAGGCTCCAACGTGGGGCGAGGGAGTGACGATGCGGACAACCGCGCAGGAGCTGCGAATAGAGATTACAAAATGGCAGTGGAGGGAGGGCGATGCAGAACCGGCGTGTAAGCTTGAACACGCCGGTCGTTGAAGGATTACGCTTCTACGGCATGACGAGAGATTTCTTTCACTACTTCCGCGGTCTTCTCGGGCTGATCAAACCGTGTCGCAATGTCACCTTGCGCAATAATGCCCACAACTCGATTGTGCGAATCCACAATGGGTACTCGCCGAACCTGGTTGGTAGCCATTGTGTCCAAGGCCCGCTGCAGCTCATCGTCCGAGGCACAGCAGATAGGAGTTTTCGTCATCACTTCCCGGACGGTAATCTGCCCCGCGTTACGCGCCTCGGCGACAATCCTTAATGCAATATCGCGGTCTGTAAGAATTCCGATCAGCTTTCGGCTGTGAGAGTCGTCCACAATCGGAATCGAGCCGACGTCTTCAGCCAGCATCAACTGGGCCGCACGTTCCACGGAGTCTCCCGACATGCAGCAGATCGGATTCTGCGTCATAAAATCGCTACATTTTTCCATCGGACCAGCCTCCTTTGTGTTTTAGAATAATTGTACAAAGCGATTCACTCCCGGCTTGGTGCTTCCGCGTGATAGAGAGAAGGCTTCTTGATGGCAGGTCGCGTAATCTCCTGATTGGGCGCTGGTCTTGAAACCTCTTCAAACTCGGTCAAGGCCACGGGACTGTGATTCTCTGCCGAACGATAAAGGCCATTGATGACGCGGATGTCTGCCATCCCTTCTGCTCCTGACGGTTCAGGTTCTTTATCTTCCAGAATACACTCCGAGAAATAGATCAACTCGGGCGCGAACTGGTCCCTCTTGGAAAACGTACGCTGTTTCTCCCTTCCCTTGATTGTGAGCGTGTGCGAAATCGTGCTGGAATACTCGTAGGCGTTCTTGACAACCAGGTCACCACGCGTGCCGACGATCTGGTAGGCCGACACATCCGACGCACCAAAACTGCAGACAAAGGTGGCCAGCCGGTCTTTCGGGAAGACGAGGCTGGCACCAACCATCTCCTCCACTTCGGAAAAACGGACATCGTTGCTGCTGGCTCGATTGGCAAACACCTTCACCGGTTCATCCTGAAATAAATAACGAGCAGCGTTGATGCAGTAGATACCAATGTCATAGAGCGTTCCGCCGCCCAACGCTCTCTGCAAACGGCTGTTTCCTTCTTTGACCTGCATCGTAAATACGGAGCTAAAAATGCGGAGATCGCCGAGCTTCCCCGATTGGGCCAGCTCAATCGCTTTCAGGTTGGATTTCTCAAAATGAAGACGATAGGCAATCATCAACTTCACTGCATTTTCCCGACACGCCTGTATCATCGACTGACACTCCGCGACGGTCAGCGCCATCGGCTTTTCGCAAAGCACATGAACCCCGGCCTCGGCAGCTCGGGTGGCGTATTCCTGATGCATGTGATTGGGCAATGCGATATAAACCGCATCCACATCCCCGCTGCGGAGACACTTGTCATACGCGCTATAGTCGTAGGTGTGTTTGACGTCGTATTTTTTCGCGAGCTTAGCCAGCTTGGCAGCATCATCTGAAATCAACGCCACAAGTTCAGAGTTCTTTGCCGCATTTTCGAAAGCCGGGAGAACAGCTGCCTGCGCAATGTAACCCTGTCCCGCCACGGCGTAGCGAATTCTCTGCGTTCTTTTGTTTGCCATAAACTTGCCTTCGGATTCAGTCGGCCAGGCGTCGATCTTCTGACGACACTTCGCATTGCCCTTTCTATTGCCTTATTGTCCCTTCATGCTGCGGCGATGGATGTTGTGGATATGAAACTGGCAACCTCCCATTTCGCTGCTCAAAGCGGGAATTGGTTGAGGGATGGATCAACCCTTTTCCTTGGGGCGGTTGCCAGTAGTCAGTAGTCGGCCATCGGCACCTTTGCCTGGCCATTTTCGAAGGGGCTGAGATCAGTACTCATTGATCTCGCGGACTCGGAGGTGTGCCGGCTACTGACTTCGGTCAACCACAGCTCCCAAGTTAGGTTGCAAAGCCAGCTGGGGCGGTTCAAATTGAGACACTAAGAAAGATTTTCGTGACAAAAGACGACGCGATTCATGGGGCTAAGCGAGACCAGTGGAGTTTCTACGGGAGCGACAGGCGGGATTGTGGTCCAGTTGCCAGTGGGTCAGTAGTCAGCACTGCTGGAATCGAATCGCCGTGTTTGGCAGCGAAACTCTAACCGCGGTTGGAGTCCCCTCGATTCCAAAACGTCGCTACTGCTGACTACTGGCCAACGGCAACGACGACAGTGATCCTAGACAGGAGATCAACCTTCGCTGTTCACAATTGACCAGTCTATGCTTTTGGTGTGTTTAACCCCGCACCGCGGCGGCTAGCGGGCGACGCTTTTGACGTGTCTGAATAAAGCCCTGGCGGCGTAGATCTTCCAACCAGACTCCCACAATGCCACCACAGTTAAGTAGAACAGCATCTCTATGCGGGTGAGATTTCGCCACGGCGCGGAAGACTCTTGAACCTGTGCGATGACTTCGCGACTTTGAATGTTTCCAACGGATCCTTGGCGAAACTCAACTATGGTGTCCAATCGAGTACTGGGAATCTTGACCCTCATAAAATAACCCAAAACTCGTCACGGCAGAGTCGGCCTATCCCTCGTTGCCAGCAAAATGGCGAGACGTTCGGACCCAGCCTGTGCCCAGGCAAATCTCGCAGTGGTCGAGGCTCGAACAAAAGCTATTCGTGGCCCCAAGACTAGAGCCCCGACAACGGGGGCACTGGATTGGGGGTCGTAAGACCAGTACCCAACCTCGTCCCTCGCAGGCAACACAAGCCAGCTTTCCACCTCGATATCCGACACCGTTGCAGGCACGGCAGCTTTCTCTTGAAAACTCGGGTGTCACAAGCTCCCCTTTCACTGCGAGAAGACTGTTGAATCAAGGAGATTGTCACCGCTCTTCGAGAGAAACAATGAGGCAATCCCTGAGTATGGTCTCAGGGGGCCACCCTAGCCACGAGTAAACGATTGTTCCTTCGACGCGCCGTCGCAATCGAAGACACCAGGCGTCTAGCTGGAGTCGCTTGTCGATGGTCTGCCAAGCGGGGAATATCCAGGATAGGTAGGATCAAGTCATTCGCATGGTGGAAAGGCCTGGAAGGCGCGTGGCAATGACGCGCCTTGGCACTCGCTGGGGGCAAGCTAGACCTCAAGAGGTCCAGCCGAGTCAAAGGCTATACAGCTCAGACTGCCCGGCGACCCGTAATCAGGTTGATGAGAAACACCACGAGGGCTATGACAAGCAACGCGTGGATGACGTTCCCCCCAACATGCATCGAGAATCCGAGCACCCACAGCAGCAGCAGTATGCCGACGATCGTGTATAGCATGAACTTTCTCTCCTTTCTGTATTGACCGGATCCGGCTGTGAGCTAACCGCATCCATCGCCTTCTTCTTACTTCGTGCTCAAGGTCGCACCAGTAAGGTTCTCGGCTAGGTTGAAACTTCCTGTTTGGATCTCACTCTGCACAATTTTCGGTGCTGCAACTGTTTTGCGATGTTCCAAATTGCACGCAGCTCGTGAATTACCTTGCGAGCACCGAAGCAAGTGAGAATGGTGGAAGGCCGGGAGCAATATTGAACAGCCTAGGAAAGGAGCTGGCTCAATGATGGTGTGATTGGCTTTTGTTAAGGGATTACGGGAGGCACGCCTGTGCTCTTCCTGTGTCCACAGAATCCTCGCTCACATTGAAAGGATGGTGCGATACCATGATGCGAATACTTCATTTGTCAGCAATATTTCTGGTCTCCTTGGCCTTGGTAAACTGCGATACCCAGACAGGCCGGGTCGAAAAGAAAACAGCGAGTGCTACCGACGCCGATAACACGGCTCGCAACGAGCGAGACCGCAACGCCGCATCCCAGCTCCCGACTGATCAAGCCGAGAACGACGCCGATCGAGAGATTTCGGCAAATGTTCGAAAAGCGGTTGTAGGCGACGACTCACTCTCCATGAACGCTCAGAATGTAAAGATTGTTACATCCAATGGCAATGTCACTCTGCGAGGCCCCGTGAAAACAGAACGTGAGAAAGGGGCTATTGAAGCCAAAGCGAAGCAAGTGGCGGGAGTTCACAGTGTAACGAATCTGCTTGAGGTTGAAGCGAAGCCCTAAAAAGGAAGGCGAGGCAGCTCCACGCAGGACTCGGAAGGAACCCGCTTACGGATCCGCACCGCAGACCACTCGTTGCAACGCATACCTGCTGGTGGTCTGCGGTCTTCTCAAACTACAATTCCATCCCTTCTCAGCGACAAATGGGAACCCATTCCATTCATCTTTTTTCCGTCAAGGCAAGGTCATTCTTCTCGCCTGTTCAAGGGCTAGATTGATCTTTGTTTAATCTCGTCACTCGGACCACCAGTTTCCATCATCTGTTTGAACCGCCCCAAGTCGTCTTGAAGCTGTTGAGCGGGATCCTCTCCGAGAAGCTTGGCGATCTCCAAGCCAAACCTGCCGAACGGAGGCTCGAAGCTCATCGCCACCTTCACCTCGGTGAGATTGTCGGCGAGCTCTCGAAAACGCACGGAGCCTGCATGGTTGATGTCCGCGCCTTTCAACGAGCGCCACGCGATAAGCTCATTTTCAATATCGTTGTGGATTTCTGCATCCCACTCGACCGTCTTGCCAGCAGGAGCTTTCACAACCCAATGAGATCGGCCATCGTTCAAAATCCGCACGGATTCGAGGTTTTTTATGAAGGTAGGCAAGTTTTCGATATTACGCCAGAAGCAATACAGCTCCTCAGCCGAGCGGTGAATCGTGATCGCCTGCTCAAATTTGACGCCTTCGCCGTGATGCACACTGGTGACGCCGTCGTCGGCTTTTGCGGCTGTGTTCACATTCAATATCTTATAGAGCTGACATTGGCCCGTGACTGCACGATGCAACAAACCTCCACCGGCTGCTAACAGCATGGCGCGATTCCAAGAATGGTGCCGTGCTCCATAAGCCAATAGAGCTCCACCTCCCAAAGCCGAAACCCACCGCTCTGAGGTGGAGACGTTCACATTCGATGACCTCGGTTGGCTTCGACTCAAGATTTTCTGAGCAAATGCTCCTGCTATAGCCATTTTCATACTCCTTCCCGTTGGAATATTGGATATCGGGCGTCAAGTAGCGCCTGAGCGACGATAAGCCTGAGCGGGATGGGATTCGGTGCAATATTAGTCCACGGATCTTCAAAAAAATGGCCCTTCATTCTCAACGCCATCAGTCCTCGGCGATCCTCTGAGACCAATTCTGAACAGACCGGCTTTTTGTCTGAAGCTAATCTGAGTTGATTGATACCGATGCACCACGCCTTTGAGGGTGACACGGCGTGGAAGGAGGAAATGGATATGCCGTCGAGTACAGGTATTTTTTCAAGATTCGAGGATGCCAACCGGGCTGCGATAAACATCTCCAAAACTGTCGGAATCAGTATCGATCAGATGAACCTGCTGACACCCGGCGGTGGTGAAGCTGAGCTCGCAGCGGTTCCCACAACAGATGCTGAGCAGCCCGGGGTCGGCAAGGCATTCGGAGGCTTGTTGGGGGGCGCTCTGGCAGCAGCCGGGGGAATGCATTTGGGCGCTGCAGTTGCCAGCTTGATGGTTCCCGGAGTGGGACCGGTTCTCGCGATTGGTACTGCGGCCGCCGTCCTGGCCGGGGCTGGTGGAGCGGCGGGCGGAGCGGCCCTGGGCGACTACTTCGATGAGTCTGCTACGAACGGCCTCCCGACTGACGAGCTTTATCTTTACAAGGATGCTCTCAGGAAGGGTCGCAGCGTATTGGTTGTTCCGGTCGACAGCGAGCAGCAGGCGGATCAGATTGGAGCAATCCTATTCGCGTCCGGAGCTGAAAGCCTGGATGCGGCGCGAGAAAGTTGGTGGATCGGTCTGCGGGACGCCGAGGAAGCCGAGTATAAGGGCGCCGAGGATTTTGCGTCATTGGAGAGCAGCTACCGACAGGGATTTCAAGCCGCCCAGCTCGGGCCGGTTTCTGGAAAGAGCTTCGAAGGTGCCCTTCCCTACCTTCGCAAGCGTTATTCCAACGATCTCTGTGAGCAATCGGCCTTCCGTTTGGGATACGAGCGTGGCAAGAGGCACGCAGAGAAATTGGAGGAACGATACCCGCCGATCGAGGCGCTCTGAGGAGGGATCGTGCCGAGAAAACGGACCGTTCAAGGACGCTCAGGTTCTGGAGGGATCAGGGTGACCGATAAAAGAGTCGAACTTTTGAAATCGGATATCGACCTTGGCTTCACCTTTGTTGCAGTGGCGCTTACTTCTTACACTGCCGGGAATACGGACCAGGCGAGGCGGGCCGCTAAGGATGCACAGAAGAAATTGCATGCAGCTCAGAAGCAACTGGCAAGTGTTGAAATGGGTCGAGACGAACGGCACAAAGCCACTGATAGGCTCAAGAATCTCAAACAAGTGCTAATAACAATTGAGGAGAGAGATCCTGGCGTTTTCGCAGCCTCTCCCGTCTCCACAGCCTCTCGAGCTCCCAAAAACGGCGACGGCGCCCTGACGATGGAGGATCAAACTTTAGGTAGTGGCACCAGAAGGAGAATCAAATGAAGACCGCAGATCTCGTTTTCGAACGTCTAAAAGATTGGGGCGTTTCCATGGTTTTTGGAATGCCCGGGGATGGCATCAATGGTTTTATCGAGGCTCTCCGCGCTCGCCAAAAAGACATTCGGTTTATTCAGGTGAGACACGAGGAAGCCGCAGCCCTGATGGCTTGCGGGTATGCC
>Ga0111538_10005805_pt1 | contig 16805 bp, 15 predicted proteins | sample SoiMethybrSBSTD1_FD_79669 | JGI IMG/M metagenome (GOLD analysis project Ga0111538, IMG submission 79669) | Bulk soil microbial communities from a Populus tree surrounding site in Tennessee, USA - Soil MetaG P. TD hybrid SBSTD1 (version 2)... | ecosystem: Environmental > Terrestrial > Soil >...
CCGGCGGGCATACCCGGATTCTTGCAGACTTCGCTGAGGCAGCAGACTGCTTTCGTGGTGATGAGGGACATCCGAGATCTAGGCACGGTGCTGTCGATCTGGGCTCATCCGGATGATGAGGCCTATCTGTGTGGCGGTGTCATGGCGATGGCTGCCGCGGCGCAGTCCCGCGTCGTCTGCGTGACGGCCACTCGTGGCGAGCTGGGCGTTACCGACCCAACGAGGTGGCCGCCCGAGCAACTGGTAACCATACGTGAGGCCGAGCTGGCCGAGTGTCTCCGGATCCTGGGCGTCACCGAGCATCGCTGGTTGGACTATCCGGATGGTCGCTGCGCTGGTGTGGACGTCGATGCAGCCGCGGATCAGATCGCGGAGATCATTCGCGAGATAGCTCCGGACACGATTCTGACCTTCGCGCCAGACGGTCAGACCGGACATCCAGACCACATTGCCGTCCATCGCTGGACCGCGGAAGCTGTACGCCGTGTCGGTGTCGGCACCTTGCACGTAGTAGCGAACACCCAGGAATGGCTCGACGATCACCTGCCTGAGTGGATTGAGCTGGGAGCAATCGTCGGTGATCCGCCGGTTGCTTGGACTGGACCGCTCAGTATTGACATTGCCCTGACTGGGCAGTGGCTAGATCGTAAGTACGCCGCGCTGGTCGCGCAGGCCAGCCAGACCGAGGGGCTGCGAGCGGCGGTCGGCGGCGAGCGTTACCGAGAGATCATTCGGATCGAGCGGTTTGCCACCTTCGTGCCTACGACTGCTCCTGATTCGTAGGGTAGGAGCTGGAGTAGGCTTTTGTTACTCACGAGTAATTTAGCGGAAGCCCAGGAGGGCTGAGCGGATGAAGATTGTTGTTCTGGCCAAGCACGTCCCCGATGCGACAGGGGAACGCAGTTTTGCTCCCGATGGCACGGTCGACCGCGCCTCGAGCGACGGGCTGTTGTCAGAGCTCGACGAGTACGCCGTGGAGCAGGCCCTGCAGATCGCCGATGATCGGGTCGAGGTCGTCGAGGTCGTGGTCATGACTCTCGGGCCACAAGATGCGGCCGATGCGATCAAGCGCGCTCTGCAGATGGGTACATCTGCCGCCGTCCACATCGTCGATGACGCAGTCCACGGCTCTGATGCCGTGGCCACGAGCTCGATATTGGCCGAAGCGATCAAGAAGGCAGCGCCAGATCTCGTGATCTGCGGAATGGCCTCCACCGACGGCACCATGGGTGTCATCCCGGCCATGATCGCCGAACGGCTGAGCTGGCCGGCGGCAACCCTTGGCGCGACCCTCTCGGTTGCCGATGATCATGTCACCATTCGCCGGGACGACGACGTCGCCAGCTCAACCATCGAGGCCAATCTGCCGGCCATCGTCAGCGTCACTGATCAATCTGGTGAGGCTCGATACCCATCGATGAAGGGCATCCTCGCTGCGAAGAAGAAACCTGTCGAGACCTGGACACTTGCTGATCTTGGCATTGACAGCGCAGCGGTCGGCTTGGATGCGGCGTGGAGCAATGTACTCCAAACCACGCCGCGGCCTCCGAAGGAACCAGGGCGTGTTGTCGAAGAGGACGACGGTGCATCAGCATTGATCGATTTCCTCGCTGTCGGAAAGTACATCTAACGGGGAGCCATTGATGTCCGAAGTCTTGATCGTCGTTGAGCATGCCGACTCACATGTGTCCAAACCAGCCTTCGAGCTCCTTACCCTGGCGCGCCGGCTCGGTGAGCCGGTCGCTGTCATTTTCGGTGAGACGGACGACACAGTCGCCAAGGCGCTGGGTCAGTACGGGGCCACCCGGGTGTTGTCAGTTACGGATCCCGCAATCGAGGACTATCTCGTCGCGCCCAAGGCGGAAGCCCTGGCACAGATCGCCGAGTCCATGCAGCCCGCCGCGATCTTGATCACATCGACACCCGAGGGGAAGGAAATCGCCGGCCGGTTGGCTGTGAAGCTCGGATCCGGCCTGATCACCGACGCCACCGATATCGCGGCCGACAGCACGACTATGCAGTCAGTTTTCGCGGGGAACTGGACAGTCACCGCCTCCGTGACGCACGGGGCTCCGGTCATCACAGTCAAGCCGAACGCCGTAACTCCGGAGGCCGCGCCCACCGAGCCGGTGACAGAGCATGTCGAGGTGACCATCTCCGACGCAGCCAAGACCGCGCGCATTGTGAGCAGGGAGCCCAAGAAGGCCAGCGGACGGCCTGAACTCACCGAGGCGGCGGTCGTCGTCTCCGGTGGCCGGGGCACGAGTGGTGACTTCACCGCCGTCGAGGAATTGGCCGACGTCCTCGGCGGGGCGGTCGGTGCCTCGCGGGCGGCAGTCGATGCCGGCTGGTATCCCTATGCGTACCAGATCGGTCAGACCGGCAAAACCGTCTCGCCGCAGCTCTACATCGCCGCGGGCATCTCCGGCGCCATCCAACATCGCGCTGGAATGCAGACGTCCAAAGCCATCGTTGCGGTGAACAAGGATTCCGAGGCGCCGATCTTCGCGCTTGCTGATCTTGGCATCGTCGGCGACCTGCACAAGGTGCTGCCAGCCGTCATCGAGGAGATCAAGAAGCGCAAGGGATGACGATGAGCCGGATCTACCTCGACCATGCGGCCACCACGCCTATGGTGCCGGAGGCCGTTGAGGCGATGACCCGAGAGCTCACCAGGATTGGCAATGCGTCATCGCTACATGCCTCCGGCCGGTCAGCGCGCCGGGTTGTCGAAGAGTCACGGGAAGCGATCGCGGCCAGGGTCGGGGCCCGGCCGGCAGAGCTGATCTTCACCAGCGGCGGAACCGAATCGGACAATCTGGCCATCAAGGGCGCCTTCTGGACGAGCACGCAGGCTGGTCGGCGACGGCTCGTAACCTCGAGAGTCGAGCACCACGCGGTGCTGGATTCCGTGGCCTGGTTGGGACATTCGGTGCCGGCGGAGGTCAGCTATGTGCCAGTGGACTCGTCTGGACGGCTGGACATGTCAGCTCTCACCAGTTCGGTCGATGCGCAAACCGGTCTGGTGTCGATCATGTGGGCGAACAATGAGGTCGGCACCTTGCAGCCCGTACGCGACATCGCGGCGACCGCCGCCGAGCACGGCGCGATCTCGCACAGCGACGCGGTTCAGGCTGTCGGTCATATCGAGGTCGACTTTGCGGCAACGGGGCTGGACATGCTGAGTTTCACGGCGCACAAGCTCGGCGGCCCCTACGGCATCGGCGCATTGCTAGCGCGTCGCGAGATTCAGTTGGCTCCGATGCTGCACGGTGGCGGCCAGGAGCGCGACGTACGCTCCGGCACTCTCGACGTCGCGGCCACCGCCGGCTTCGCGGCGGCGGTTGAGGTCGCGACGCGCAATCGTGCCCGTGAGGAGGAGCGGTTACGCGAGCTTCGCACGGAACTCGTCGGATCCGTGCTTGCAGCCGTCCCCGGGGCCGTCCCTTACGGTGCGGCAGAGTGCGACCGGCTTCCCGGCATCGCAAACATCGGTTTCCCTGGCTGCTCGGCCGACGCCATCTTGATGTTGCTGGATGCTGCAGGGATTGACTGTTCGACCGGAGCGGCCTGCTCCGCAGGGGTTTCGCAGCCGAGTCATGTGCTTCTCGCGATGGGGTGCCGCGCCGCCGAGGCGCGCTCAGCGCTCAGATTCTCGCTGGGCCACACCTCGATCCGGGCCGACGTAAAGGCACTCGTCGCAGAGCTCCCCGAGGCGGTTCAACGAGCCAAGGCCGCGGCAGCATTCGCGTAGTGCTGGCTTTGGCCGACCATGCCGGCATGAAAGACTTGCCGCTTGCCCAAGAACGTTTGAATGAAGGACACGAATGAAGGTATTGGCCGCGATGTCGGGTGGCGTCGACTCGGCCGTTGCCGCGGCCCGGGCGGTCGAGGCTGGCCACGATGTCACCGGGGTACATCTGGCCCTGTCCAAGAACCCGCAGAGTTACCGGTCGGGCGCGCGCGGCTGCTGCTCGAAGGAAGATGCGCACGATGCTCGGCGGGCGGCCGACATGCTCGGCATTCCGTTCTATGTGTGGGATCTCTCGGATCGCTTTGCCGCCGATGTGGTCGGCGACTTTGTCGCAGAGTACGCGGCAGGGCGTACGCCCAATCCCTGCGTACGCTGCAACGAGAAGATCAAGTTCTCGGCGGTGCTCGACCGCGGGATCGCGCTGGGTTTCGACGCGGTCTGCACCGGTCACTACGCCCGGCTGATCCGCTCGAGGACCGACGTGGAGCTGCATCGGGCCGTCGACGCCGCGAAGGACCAGTCTTACGTGCTCGGCGTCCTCACGCGTGATCAACTTCGCCGGTCGTACTTCCCGCTGGGTTCGTCACGCAAGGCCGACGTACGCGCGGAAGCCCGAGGACGCGGTCTGGCCGTGGCGGACAAACCCGACAGCCACGACATCTGCTTCATAGCCAACGGCGACACGGCGGGATTCCTCGATCAGCGGCTAGGTCGCCGACCAGGCGACATTGTGGACCTGGCCGGCGCGAAGGTCGGCGAACATGCGGGATCGCACCGCTTCACCGTCGGACAGCGGCGAGGCCTTCGGCTCGGGACGCCAGCCGAGGACGGCCAGCCTCGGTTCGTGCTCGCCATCACTCCGACGACAAATACCATCACGGTCGGTCCGCGGGACGCACTGGCAGTCAAGATCATTAGCGCGACCCGGCCCACCTGGACGAGTAAGCCACCGGATGGGGTGTGGTCGGGTCAGGTACAGGTGCGGGCGCACGGACATCCCATCGGGGCCACGGTGCAGGTACGTGATCAAGATCTTGAGGTGGCGCTGCAGTCGAGCATCACCGGTGTCGCACCCGGGCAGTCGGTTGTTCTCTACGCGGGGACGCGAGTCGTCGGCAGCGCGACGATCTCAGCAACCCAGACGTGACCACTACCTGGTCGGACAGCGAGTTGCCGCCGGTCCAAACGACGGGAATTGGTTCCTGGCCGGGTACTGACATGGCGGACGCGATCAAGATCGCGTTCTCGGAGTGCCCCGACCTTCCTTACCTGCCAGAGCTGCCAGCCCGCGGACCGGCCGCGCAACTCATCGGACGCTCGACCGCGTTGCTCGCCGGGTTAGCCGTCGACCTGCAACCGGCCGGCTGGCGGCTGACAGATGCCTCCGGGCGAGACCATCGGCTCGCCGTCAGCACGCTACGCGCTGATCTTGACCTGCTTGAGGAGTTTGCCCAGGGATACGAGGGGACCCTCAAGCTCTCCGTCGCGGGTCCATGGACGCTTGCGGCCATGATGGAGCGCCCGCGTGGTGATCGCGTGCTTGGTGACCCTGGAGCGCGGCGGGATCTCAACCAGTCACTTGCTGAAGGGATCGCCCAGCTCGTTGCGGAGCTAGTCCGGCGGTTGCCCGATATCGAGCCATTAGTCCAGCTCGATGAGCCCATGCTGCCCGCGGTTCTCGCCGGCACGATCGCCAACGCGAGTGGTTTGTCGCGACATCGCGCCATCGAACCACCCGAGGTCAGCGGCGCCCTCATATACACGGTTGACCGACTGGCGTCGACACCCATCGCGGTGCATTGCTGTGCAGCGCGCCCGCCCGTGGAACTGCTCCGCTCAGCCGGCGCATCCGGTGTGCTCGTCGACATCGACCAGCTATCCCGCGCTGACTGGGATGACATAGGAGCAAGCCTCGTGGCGGGAGTGTGGATCGGCATGGGTGCCCTGCCCACTGACCGCACGCCCACTCTCAATCAGCTCAGTCTCAATCAACTCAGTCTCAATCAACTCAGTCCCGATCAAGTCGCCCGCAGGGTGCTCGGGCCATTGCGCGATCTCGGCCTCGAGCCGCCGGTAGCAGCGCGGGTTGTGATCACGCCTGCCTGCGGGCTCGCCTCAACGACTCGCGATGACGCGATCCGCGCGCTCCGGACCTTGCGCTCCGCGGCCAAGATCGTCACCGAGCAACTTGCCGACTAACGATCTCGGCCCGGTTCGTCAGCTCAGCGCAGGCTTCTCCGGCACATAGAGCCACGCGTTGAAGAACGCGTCGAGGTTCTGGCCCGACACGCGCTCGGACAGCGCGATGAACTCAGGTGTTGTGACATTGCCGTATGCGTTCTGCTGTGCCCACCGGCGGAGGATGACGAAGAAGTCGTGCGATCCGACCTCCTGCCGCAGCGCCTCCAGCGTCATGCTGCCCCGCAGATACCCCTGTGCACCGAACAGATCTGCTGGATCTGTCAGTTTCGCCGGCGCCGGCGTCCACAGGGGGTCTGACGCTGGATGGTTGTCGTACTCCTTCTGGAACTGCTCGGCCGTGCTCGGCCCGCCATGCGCCGCGGTCCACAGCCACTCCGCATACGTTGCGAAGCCCTCGTTGAGCCAAATGTCGCCCCAATCGCTCAGCGACACCGAGTTGCCATACCACTGGTGTGCCCACTCGTGGACATTGGTCAAATCGTCAACGGTCTCGCCTTCGTCATTGTCGAAGACAGGCCGGCTCTGCGTTTCCAGGGCGTACCCGACGTCGGTGTCCTTGACGACGATCCCGGCACTGTTGAACGGGTAGGGTCCGAAGCGCCGCTCCTCGAAGCGGATCGCCTTCGGAATAAGCGCGCGGGCGGCCGCCTGAGTGCCCAGCTTGGGCTCAATGAAGCTCCAGATCGGCAGCTTGCGTCCCGTCGTCGTCCTCATAGTGGAGTGATAGACGTCGTAATTGCCGATCGAGATCATGGCCAGATACGTCGCCTGCTGGTAGGGCTGCTGCCAGCGCCAGGTCTCCTGGCCGTCATGCTTCCGGACGCTCCGGAGATCGCCGCTGCCAGCCACCTCGAGGTTCGACGGGACGGTGATCTTCATGTCGAAGGTCGCCTTGTCGCGCGGTGTGTTGTTGTTGGGGAACCAGGTCATAGCTCCGACCGGTTCGCTGAGCACCGTGGCCCCGTCGCTGGTGGGAATCCAGCCGTCCTGGGCGCCGTCCGGATCGATGTGAGTGACCGGCTTTCCGTGATACCAGATGGTCGCCGAGAAGCGACCGACCAACACCTCGGATGGCTTGATGATCAGCTTGTTATCACGTCTGGAGAAATCAGCCTTGTGCCCATTGACCCGGACCTTGTCGACTGTGAGTCCTTCCAGGTCGAGCGAGAACGATGCCAGTGGCTTCCGCGCCTTAGCGGTGAGCGTCGTTTTCGCCTTGATCTCTCCGGAGCTTTGGTAGCTGAGGCTGATCGCGTAGTGCTTGACGTCGTAGCGGCTACTGCCGACCTCGGGGAACAGGGAGTCTTGCTGCGAGCTAATTGTGGCCTGCGTTGGTGTCGTCGGTTTGGCAACCGCTGTGCCCATGGGGGCAGCAAGAAGTCCGAGTCCAAGGGCTCCCGCAGCGAGCATGGCCGAAAGGCGAGGGCGGAGGTTGGAAACGGTGACGGGACGGTGATCAGCAGACAATCGAGGCTCCCCGAACAAGCTCAGTAGATAGGCCGACCCGGCAGACGCTAACAGTTGGAATCTCGGTCAGAGGCGAAGCACGCGTTATTACTTCGTTACTTCGTTGTTCGTCGTTTCGTGACGCGCGCCGACCGCATGTCGCTGTCGGTACCGGCGTTAGCAGGCCTGTCAGAGTGCAATGGATAGTGTGCCTACGTGGCGGACGAAATTGAGCTTTCGGAGCCCTCGGCGAAGGCTAGCCAGCAGCACGCAGATCTCAGCGAACGCGCGAACGACGCGCGCTGGCGCTACTACGTGCTCGATGCGCCAACCATGTCAGACGGCGAATTCGACGCGTTGCTACGCCAGCTTATGGAGCTGGAGGACGCGTTCCCGGCGCTCCGTACGCCAGACTCGCCGACCCAGCAAGTCGGCCCGCCGCCGTCCACTACGTTCACCCCGGTCGAGCACCTGCAGCGGCTGATGAGCCTGGACAACGCGTTCAGCCGTGAGGAGTTGGAACGCTGGGCCCAGCGCGCAATTCGAGAGCTCGGCGAGAAGCGGCTCGAGCAGTCAGGCTATCTGTGCGAGCTCAAGATCGACGGCCTGGCGATCGACCTGGTCTACGAGGGAGGCCGGCTGGTACGCGCCGCAACCAGAGGCGACGGTCGGATGGGTGAAGACGTCACGGCCAATGTCAGAACGATCAAGGTCATCCCGGACCGGCTTTCAGGTCCTGACATCCCAGACATCATCGAGGTACGCGGTGAGGTGTATTTCGCGGTAGCCGACTTCAGCGCCCTCAACGAGTCTCTCGTGCTGGGTGGGAAGGCGCCCTTCGCCAATCCTCGCAATGCGGCAGCGGGGTCGCTGCGACAGAAGGACCCAAAGATCACCGCCTCCCGGAATTTGGGCTTCATCAGCCATGGCGTCGGCGTCCTCGAGGGCTTCACCGCTGATCGGCTCTCGGACGCGTACGCGGCCATGGATCGCTGGGGGCTTCCCGTCAGTCCCCATCGCAAGCTGGCACGGAACTTGGCTGAAGTATGGGAATACGTCGAGTACTTCGGCGAGCACCGACACTCGGTTGAGCACGAGATCGACGGGGTCGTCGTCAAGCTTGATGAGCGGACCGTGCAGGACCAACTCGGGTCAACCTCGCATGCTCCACGCTGGGCGATCGCGTACAAATACCCACCTGAGGAGGTCACCACGAAGCTCCTCAACATCGACGTCAATGTAGGGCGTACGGGGCGGGTGACCCCGTTCGGCATCATGGAGCCGGTTCAGGTCGCCGGATCGACGGTCGGCATGGCGACGCTGCACAACGCCAGCGAGATTGTCCGCAAGGGCGTACTCATCGGCGACACGGTCGTGCTACGCAAAGCCGGCGATGTCATCCCGGAGATCGTTGGCCCGGTGGTCGACCTCCGGGACGGCACTGAGCGGGCGTTCGTGATGCCCACCCATTGTCCGGCCTGCGGCACTGAGCTGCGGCCCGAGAAGGAGGGGGACGCTGATCTGCGTTGCCCTAATGCCCGGTCGTGTCCGGCGCAACTGCGGGAACGGCTGTTCCATGTCGCCAGCCGAGACGCTCTCGACATCGAGGTGCTGGGATACCAATCCGGACAAGCGCTGCTCGACGCTGGCTTGCTGATCGATGAGGGCGACCTGTTCAGCTTGACTGAGGACAAGCTCAAGAAAACCGACTTCTTCACCACGAAATCAGGGGTTCTCTCGGCCAATGGCGCCAAGTTGCTCGCGAACCTCGAAACGGCGAAAACCCGACCGCTCGATCGATTTCTCGTCGCGCTCTCAATCCGACACATCGGCAAGGGGGTCGCGCCTGACGTGGCGGCCGCGTTTGGAAACATCGACGCGCTTGCCGACGCGACGCCGGAGCAACTGGCCAATGTGGAGGGCATCGGACCAACGCTGGTTACCGCAATCACCGACTGGTTCGCCGTGCCCTGGCATCGTGAGATCGTCGACAAGTGGAAGGCCGCCGGCTGCGTGATGCGGAACGAGCCCAAGGCCACCCGAGCGCAGACGCTCGCCGGCTTGTCCATCGTGGTTACCGGCTCGTTGGAGGGCTACACGCGGGACTCGGCGACAGAGGCAATCACCTCACGCGGCGGCAAAGTCGCCGGTTCGGTGTCAAAGAAGACCAGCTTCGTCGTGGCGGGCGATGCGCCGGGCTCGAAGTATGACAAGGCCGTCGAGCTGAAGGTCCCCGTACTGAGCGGGGCTGACGCTTTCGGCGTACTGCTCGAGGAAGGCCCCGACGCGGCCAGCAAAGTCGCGACCATTCCTTCCTAAAGTGGTCGATAACGACAACGAATCTGACCGGATCTGTGTCGTTTTCGACCCCTCAGTACAAAGCGCGCGATGTTGGTTCCTTGCTGTCGTTCAGGTCCTACAAGAAGAAGCCCTGGAAGAACTGTTTGTTGTCGCCAATACCAAAGCCCCAGCTGCCAGTCATGAGGTAGTACACGTACCAGCCCAGCAGAAAGATCGCGATCAGCCCACCGAGCAGGGCGAGCGAGGCCCAGATTCGCATCCGCTTCTTCTGCTTGGTGCTTGGCACCTTCACCGGACCCCATTCGCCAACCGACGGCTGCACCCGCGGCGGCGTCGCTCCATGCAGGTTGAGATTGCTGAAGATCTTCAAGGGCACCGCACCAATTTACTAGGAGCTTCTCGTCGAAGCTCAGATGAACCAGTCATGAAGCCCCCGGAACCCCGACGCAACCAGCAAGAAGCGGCAGAGACGCCCGACCAGCACCGTGAGCCCGAACCAAAGAGGACGCATCGTTGTCGCGCCCGCCAACAGGGCAACCGCGTAAAGCGGAGGAAAGCCGACGACCGAGGCAACGAGCACGATCGGAAGTCCCCAGCGTTCCTGGCCGACCAGGTCAAGCAGTTTGGCCCCCGCGGCGCGCAACCGCGCCCGAGTTGGTCCGACTGGGCGGTTTTTATGCATCTCCCGTCGATGTTTGACGAACGAAAGCTCTTTGCCCTCTCGTACGCCGAAGAAGAGCAGCAGCTTTCCCAGCGTCTGGCCGATCGCGATACCGATAGCAATGGGAATGGGTCCGGCCACCGCCGACACCTGTGAGGCGATGATGTACGCCTCGGCATTGACAATCGGTATCAGCGCAGACACGATTCCGAAACCGATTGAGGTGAGCAAAGCGACGAGCTCGGCCCACCCGAATGCAACCACTCGCTGACCGTACCCGAGGTCGAGCGTGCGCTACTTCACCAGCGCAGCGAGGTGATGCAGCCTGGCGATCTCCGACTCGAGGAAGGCCGGTCCACCCAGCCGGCCAATGACAATCACTCGGTCGCGCGTCAGGGGCGTGACCACCACAGTGGTGTCGCCCCACCCTGGACTCCAGTCCGCATCAAGATCCGCGCGGTGGGTGGCATCGAATGGCGTGAACTTCGCAGCGACCTCCGGGGTCAGATCCGGTGCGAGCGTGGTCGAGAAGCTGGCCGTGGGTGCGCCGTCCGAGACCTCGAGCAGGGTCGCCCAATGGGACCGAAACACAACGGGGCACAGCGACACGAGGGTCTCAGCGGCGTGTGGTGGGTCGGCGGTCATCCGCTCCAGCGCCTCCAGGTCGGATTGGAGGCCGCCACCCTCGGGATACCGCGCTATCCACTCCACGCGTACGCCCAACAGCTCCTGGCAGGCGGTCACAATGGTTTCCGGCAGCTGGCTGTGTGGCAGATCGACGATGAAATCGTCGACGACACTCCCGTCAACTCTCTTTTCTACGATCTCAACGGCATTGATGTCGGCGCCAACCCCTCCCATCGCGGTCGCGACGGAGCCCAGCGAACCCGGTCGGTCGGGGAGGGCGATCCGCATCAGGAACACGTGAACATCTTTCCCTACATCGATTACTGACATGTTTCGGGTGGATAAAGGGCGCGCGCTCGAGGACGAAAAGCATGCCCTCTCGCTCCTCCTCAGCACGGCGGCGCGCGATCCGTGGAAGCCTTATGCCGTGCCGCGCTTCGAACCCTTTGCCGCGATCCGCTACGCGACCGATGATCTTGCATCCGTCGTCGCTCCACCGTACGACGTGCTGTCCGACGCCGACATCGACGTTCTCGAGGCAAAATCGCCTCACAACGTGGTCCGGATCGATGTCCCGCGGGGTGGGGGAGACCGTTACGAGCTTGCGGCAAAAACCATGCGAGCGTGGCTTAACGACGGGATCCTTGCCATCGACCCGGAGCCGGGTTTCACCATCTATCGGATGCGCTTCACGGACTCGACCGGCGTACGTCGTGACATCGCCGGAGTGCTCGGGGGTCTAGAAGTCGTTGATCAAGAAGCTGGCGGCGTCTTGCCGCACGAGCGGACGACGGCGGCAGCCTCTACCGACCGACTAGATCTCACGCGAGCGACAGTGGCGAACCTGTCTCCAGTCTGGGGGCTCTCGCTATCCCGTGGGCTCACAGACCTTCTCGCCGAGCCCGGTGAGCCCTGGGGGGAGGTGACGGAGCAGGGCGTTGCGCACGTGCTAGAACTCGTGACCGATCCGGAGCGGATCGCCGCCATCCGAGAGAAACTGGCCGCGGATGACGTGCTGATCGCGGACGGCCATCACCGCTATGGGATCTCTCGCACCTACCGTGACGAGGTCCGCGAAGCGACCGGCCGGACCGATACCCCGGCGGAACTGACGCTCGCGTTCGTCAACGAGCTGATCGGGGAGCAGCTGAGCGTCGCCGCGATCCATCGTCTCTACGCCGACGTCGACGCCGCTGAGCTGGCCGATGCGCTAGCTCGGTCCTTCGAGCTGATGGCGACCGAACGGCCGAGCCGGGAGACCCTGGCGGCCATGCAGCAGGAGGGTTTTCTGATCTTGGTCGATCGCGATGCCGCCTGGCGGATGCGACCGCGGCCAGGACGTTTTGACGGCGTACGCCCGCTTGATGGTGGTTGGTTGGAGACCGCCCTGGCCGATGTTCCCCTGACGGTCAGCTACCAACACGGGCTTGAGGAGACCCTCGCGGAGCTGGATAGCGGGCATGCCTCGGCGGCGGTACTGATTCGGCCGGTCAGTGTTGCTGAGATCGAACGCACTGCGCGCGAAGGACTGCTGATGCCGCCCAAATCGACCTTCTTTACACCCAAGCTCAAGACCGGATTCGTTATTCGTCCATTGAGTGAGTGAGCGACCGCGGTCTTGAAGTCTGATCGTAAAGATCTGGGCTTCTATTCTTCCGTGAAGGCCTCACGCAACTTCGCTTCCTGCTCTGCCGACAGGTTGCTGGCAATGAGCTCTGGCTTCATGTCTGACAGGGCACTCTCGACCTCGCCGACGACGACGTCGTCGACGAGCAGGAACAAGGCGGACGTGCCAGGTGTGACCTTCTTCTTCACGTCGTCGATGAACTGATCGCTGATTCCCATATCGATCATCGACGTGCTGAGTGCACCCATCGCAGCGCCGATGGCTGCGCCGAGGAGTGGCACCAGGAAGAGCACCCCGAGGAACAACCCCCAGAATGCGCCGCCAAGTGCGCCTTGACCCCTCGTGTTGTGCAGCTGACGGGTCTTCGGCTTCTTCTTGTCAGCCTCCCAGCTGACCACCGCCGCGTCGTCGATGGTGATATGACCTTGCGACTGCAAGTCTTCGAGCCTCTTGATGGCTTCTTCGGCGTCGCCGGCGCCGGGAAAGGCCCACGCGGTCAGTGTCGTCATTGAGATCCCCTAAGAGTGGAGGTTCGCGAGGGCGGCAACAAGATCAGCCCGTCGGGGCCATACTGACGAGGCCCGCGTCGGGTGTCAATCGTTGTACATGCACGACACGGACAGCGAAGTCGAGTCTCTCCGGGTGAGCCTGCAGTCGTTGCATGGCCAGACGATCTGCTCCAGTGCCTTGGTGACCTAGGATGGCGGGCCTAATGACGACCGAGGAGATCTGACGTGGCACTCACCGCTGAAGACGTCGCGAACTTGGCCAGATTGGCCCGGATCGAGCTCACCGAAGCCGAGCTGGAAGTGTTGGCGCCGCAGCTGGATGTGATCTTGGAATCGGTCGCACGGGTGTCCGAGGTCGCGGCACAAGACATCCCACCGAGCTCGCACGCTCTGCCACTGAGCAACGTTTTCCGCGAAGACAAACTCCGCCCATGCCTGCCACGAGAAGAGGTCCTGGCGGGTGCACCTGCAGCGGAGCAGATGCGATTCCGGGTGCCGAGGATTCTGGAGGAGGAGGCGTGAGCCCGAGCCAGGCATCGGATCGGGAGATTTTTCGCCACTCGGCTGTTGATCTTGCAGCCAAGATCAAATCCGGCGAGCTGAGCTCAGCCGAGGTGGTCCGAGCTCACCTTGATCGAATTGCCGAGATCGATGGCGAGATACACGCCTTCCTCTATGTGGACGGAGAGCGTGCGCTGGCAACTGCGGCTCGGGTCGATGCAAAGATCGCGGCGGGTGAACCAGTCGGGCGGCTCGCGGGAGTGCCCCTCGCCCTGAAGGACATCCTGACCTATCGTGGTGCGCCGACTACGTGCGGATCGAAGATCTTGGAGGGTTGGCTGCCGCCCTACGACGCGACCGTCACCCGACGAGTTCTTGATCATGACATGGTGATCTTGGGCAAAACCAACCTCGACGAGTTCGCGATGGGTTCCTCAACGGAGAACTCGGCGTACGGGCCGACCCGAAATCCGTGGGACACCGATCGCATCCCGGGAGGCTCCGGCGGGGGATCGGCCGCGGCGGTAGCGGCATTCGAAGCCCCGCTGGCCATTGGTACCGATACCGGCGGCTCGATCAGGCAGCCGGCCGCTGTCACCGGGACGGTTGGGGTGAAGCCCACGTACGGTGGGAGCTCCCGGTTCGGCCTGGTCGCGCTGGCTTCCAGCCTTGATCAGCCCGGGCCGTGCGCCCGTACCGTGCTGGATGCAGCCCTGTTGCACGAGGTCATAGCCGGCCATGACCCGTGCGATTCGACCTCGATCGATCAGCCCGTACCAGATGTGGTGCGCGCTGCGCAGTCCGCTGACGTGAGCGGAATGAAGATCGGAGTGGTGACCGAACTCGGCGGCGAAGGCTACGCGCCGGGTGTCGAGCAGCGCTTCACCGAGGCGGTCGAGCTGCTGGCTTCGCTCGGTGCGGAGATCATCGAGGTCTCCTGCCCGCACTTCGTCTATGCTCTGCCTACGTACTACTTGATCTTGCCGGCGGAGTGCTCCTCCAACCTCGCAAAGTTCGACGCCATGCGATACGGATTGCGGGTAGGCGATGACGGCGTGGCAAGTGCTGAGCAGGTGATGGCCATGACTCGCGAAGCGGGCTTCGGCGCGGAGGTCAAACGACGGATCATCATCGGTACCTATGCGTTGTCCAGCGGCTACTACGACGCCTACTACGGGCAGGCGCAGAAGGTCCGGACCTTGATCTCGAGGGACTTTGACAAGGCGTTCTCACAGGTGGATGTGCTGGTGTCCCCATCGACGCCGATCACCGCGTTCAAGATCGGCGAGAAGGTGAATGATCCGCTGGCGATGTACCGGAACGACCTGTGCACGATTCCGTCCAATCTCGCAGGTAACGCGAGTGCGTCGTTTCCGGTCGGCTTGGCGCCAGAGGATGGGCTGCCAGTCGGCCTGCAGGTGATGGCGCCGCCACTCGCTGACGATCGGCTGTACCGGGTCGGCGCCACGCTGGAGGCGGTATTGGAGTCGGACTGGGGCGGACCGCTGCTGGACCGGCTGCCAGGAACGGGAGCACTACGATGACCTTGCTGCCGTATGAGGAGGCCCTGGCGGCGTACGACCCGGTGCTGGGCCTCGAAGTGCACGTCGAGCTCAACACGACCTCGAAGATGTTCTGCGGGTGTTCGACCGCCTTCGGCGCGGAACCCAACACTCAGGTTTGTGCCGTATGCCTCGGCTTGCCCGGCTCGCTCCCCGTTGTCAACGCGAAGGCGGTGGAGTCGGCGATCCGGATCGGGCTCGCCTTGAACTGCACGATCGCCGAGTGGTGTCGCTTCGCGCGTAAGAACTACTTCTATCCGGATATGCCGAAGAACTACCAGATTTCTCAGTACGACGAACCGATCGCGTATGACGGCTGGACCGAGGTGGTGCTCGATGGCGAGAGCTTTCGGATCGGCATCGAGCGTGCACACATGGAGGAAGACACCGGCAAGTCATTGCATGTAGGTGGGGCAACGGGACGGATCCATGGCGCAGACTACTCGCTGCTGGACTACAACCGGTCCGGCGTACCCCTGATCGAAATCGTCACGAAACCGATCGAGGGCACGGGCGCGAAGGCGCCGGAAGTGGCGCGGGCGTACGTTGCCATGTTGCGTGATCTGCTGCGCGCGCTCGGCGTATCAGATGTCCGGATGGAGCAGGGATCATTGCGCTGCGACGCCAACGTTTCGCTGCGACCGATCGGCACATCAGCCCTCGGAACCAGGACCGAAACCAAGAATGTCAACTCGCTACGCAGCGTCGAGCGGGCAGTGCGGTACGAGATCCGACGCCAGGCGGCTGTGCTCGCCGGCGGTGGCAGGGTGATTCAGGAGACTCGGCACTGGCATGAGGACTCCGGCGTCACGACAGCCGGCCGGAGCAAGGAGACGGCGGAGGACTATCGCTATTTCCCGGAGCCGGACCTACTGCCGATTGCGCCGAGTCGGGAGTGGGTCGAGGAGTTGCGGGCCACGCTGCCGGAGCCTCCCGCTGCCAGGTTAGAGCGGGTGAGTGCCGAGTGGGGATTCTCCGAGTTGGAGATGCGCGACGTGGTGAGTGCGGGAGCCGTGAACGCGATCGAGGCAACTGTCGCTGCGGGCGCGTCGCCGCAGTCGGCTCGCAAGTGGTGGCTTACTGAGATCGCACGGCGCGCAAACGAGTCCGGAGTTGAGCTTGAGGAAGTCGGCGTCAGCCCACAGCACGTCGCTGAGATCCAGGCGTTGGTGGATGACGGCACCATCAACGACAAGCTGGCGCGTCAGGTCTTCGAAGGCGTGATCGCGGGTGAAGGCTCCCCGGCCGAGGTCGTGGCTGTGCGCAAGCTCGCGATCGTCTCGGATGAGAATGCACTCGCCGCCGCGGTCGACGAGGCTATCAGCGCAAATCCGGACATCGTCGACAAGATCAAGAGTGGCAAGACGCAGGCGGCGGGCGCGTTGATCGGATCGGTGATGAAGCAGATGCGCGGGCAAGCCGACGCGTCCCGGGTGCGCGAGCTGATCTTGGAAAAGATCGGTTAGGGGTTCACCGCCAAGAAGAGGAAGGCTGCCACCAGGACCAGATGAACGGCGCCCTGCAGTCGGGTTGCGCGGCCCGGAACCACAGTAAGAATCGCCACAACAACTGTCACCGCGAGCAACACCATCTGGGTGGCATCCAGTCCCAGCAC
>Ga0111538_10005811_pt1 | contig 16803 bp, 13 predicted proteins | sample SoiMethybrSBSTD1_FD_79669 | JGI IMG/M metagenome (GOLD analysis project Ga0111538, IMG submission 79669) | Bulk soil microbial communities from a Populus tree surrounding site in Tennessee, USA - Soil MetaG P. TD hybrid SBSTD1 (version 2)... | ecosystem: Environmental > Terrestrial > Soil >...
GCGCCTGCTCGAGCGCCATGAACTCCTGCCACGACAGCACGAATGGCGCTTCGCACGCGCCGTCCACCGCGAGCTGCCAATCTTCGAGGCGCACCGACGGCTGGTGGCCGAGGTCGAGCACCGGCCATTTGGTGGTTTCGGTCTGCCCGATCGGAAGCTTCGGCATGCCGTGACGATTCGGAGGTCCCGAGCCCAGCGCTGCGCCACGTCCGCCGTGCGTCGCGTGTTTGGCCTCGAAGCGCTTGCGCAGCTGCATGCGCGCCTCGACGATTTTTGCCTGCTTCTTCGGGTCAGCGGCCATCTCGTCGAAGCAAAGCAGAGCGCCGCGGACCCGCAAAGGGTGTCGGGCCCGCGGCGCTTTTTCTGCAAAGCCGTTTCAGGGCGTGCTGTCGACCAATAGGCTCGCCGGTATCTGGGCTCCGGTCAGCGTCTTCAGGAATTCGACCAGGTCCGCCTTCTCCTGAGTGCTGAGGTTGAGCGGCTGGATTTCCTGGTCGATCGTGCCGGCATCGGGCGCGGCGCCGGCGTTGTAGAAGTCGATCACCTGCTCGAGCGTCGCGAACTGGCCCGCGTGCATGTACGGCGCCGTGAGCGCGACGCCGCGCAGATCGGGCGTGCGAAACTGGCTCTTCGTCGAGTCCGGCATCGGGTTGGTGAGCCCGGCGAGCATGCCGGTATCGCGCTTGTCGCTCCAGACGCTGTCGACGTTGATCGCCGCGGTGAGCAGCTGCGAGCCGTTGGTGAAGCGGCCCAAGTCCGTGGCCGGGACGTTCGGTCCGGTTTGCGGCACGCCGATGTTGTGGAACTGGTCGTCTGAAAAATGCGATCCCGTGTGGCAGCTCGTGCAGTTCGCCTTGCCGCGGAACAGGTCAGCGCCACGTTTCGCCGAATCGCTGATCGCGCCGTTGTCGCCCGCCACCCAGCGGTCGAAAGGCGCGTCGCGGCTGACCAGAAGCCGCATGTATGCCGTGATCGCCTTGCTGTAATTGACGAGGATCCTGGTAACGATCGTGCGGTCGGCGTCGGTCATGTTGAGCTCCCAGGGGCCGTCGGGGTTCGTGCCCTTGGGCTTGCCGTTGGGCGGGAAGCGCGTGGTGTTCGCGAGCTCGGGCTCGAGCGCGCCGAAGATCGCCTCGTACTCGGTCTTGTAGACGTCGAAGATCCGGTGCGCGATCTGGAGGCGGTTGCCGTTCATGATCACGCCATTCTCGGCGACCGCGGCCGGAAGCTCCCACTGCGCCGCGAAACGGCCGGCCCAGTTGGTCCACTTGTAGAACGAGGCGTTCACCAGCGTCGGCGAGTTCCGCGTGTGGCGGTTCGTACCCATCGAGATGTTGTCCGGGTTCGAGCGCGCGTCGTCGAGGCCCGGCCCCGAGTGGCAGCTCGCGCACGAGACCTTGCCGACCTCGTCGACGGCACCGAGATCGCTCGCGACCACGATCTTGCCCGAAAAATTCTGATCGAAGAAAAGCTTCTGCCCGAGCGCCGCTGCCGCGGCGTTGTTGGCAAAGGTGTTGGTCGGATCGGCGGGGACCGCGGGCAAAGGACTGAACGCCGCGTAGGGATGCACTCCGCCGTCGCCTGCGTCCGTCGGGGTGCCGGCGCTGCCGCCTGTGCCCGTGGTTCCGCCGGCTCCCCCGGTCCCGGCAGTGCCGCCAGCGTCGACGCTGCCGTCGCCGGCGTCCGTGTTGGCCGTCCCGCCTGTCCCGGCTGTGCCGCCAGTGCCGCCGGTGCCGCCCCGTCCGGCGTTGCCACTCGCCCCCGCCGTGCCGCTGGAGCCGCCTCTGCCGCTCGACCCAGAGGCGCCGCTGCTGCCGCCGCGTGCTCCCGTTCCCGCGGCCCCGGCCTGCCCAGCGGGCTCGTCGTCGTCGCTGCACGCGCTCGCGCTGAGCAGCGCGACGACGGTCGTCGAAAGCATCAATCCGCGAATCCCCTGGCTTCTGAACATGTTCGCACCCTTTCGCGTCCCAGCGACGCGCCCCCCCATCAGCACTTGTCGTGCCAATGAACGCTGCAACGTGAAGCGAGTGCGCCCGATGCGTCGTGAGCGCCGCTTCCGCGCGCGAGCCGCGGCCGATGGTCGCGCGAGGCCTGTACGAGTCTCCGGAAGCTGTCCGGGTTTCCGGACAGGTGATCGGCGCGCCTTACACGGTTTTCACGCTGGAGTTCGAGTTTGCGTTTGCCCTACGATGAGCGCCGACTGGTGGAGGCTGCATGGGCAGATCTTTGCGAACGGTGACGTTGCTCGGAGTGATGCTGACGGCGTTGACCGGATGCGGCGCCTCCGACGAGCGCGCCCGCAGCGGCGATAATCCGAAGCCGACGCGGGTCGCCAATACGCGCGGCGGCGCGGTCGTGCTCAGCCGCGACGAGCGAATCGCAGTGGTTGCGAATCGGAGCGCGGGCGTCGTCAGCGTGTTCCGGCTCGACCCGGACAATCCCGCGGCGCTGACCCAAGGTGACCCGACCGAGATCGACCTCGGCGAGGGCTCCGAGCCCTGGGCGAGCGTGATCGGCGTCGACGACGACACGGCCTTCGTGGTTTCGCGGGCGAATCAGCGCGTGCACCGGCTTCTCGAGCTCCACCAGAACCCGCATCTCGATCCGGAAGAGCCGGCTGAGGTCGGCTCGGAACCCACTGCGATTGCGATCGCCCCGAGCGGCGGACACGTCTTCGTAGCCAACTGGGGCGAGGGCACGATCAGCGTGATTTCGAGCTACGACCTCGCGCGCACCGACAAGATCGATCTCAACGTCGCGCTCGCCGAGAGCGGCGTGTTGGGTGCGGTCGTGCCGCGCCCCGCGCTGGCTCACCCGCGGGCGCTGGCCATCACCGACAACGGCGACGACGAGGACGGCGACGAGACGCTCTACGCGACGGAGTTCTTCTCGCAGCCGCTGCCGACCGGCGCCGACGTCGGACCCGAGCTCAGCCGGCAGGGCATGGTCTATCCGATCCGGCTTTCAGAGAAGGGGCAGGTCAGGGCGCCGATTTCGATCGCTCCCGTTCGCAATACGGGTTTTTACGACGCGCCCAACTCCAAGCTACCGCCGGAGCAGCGCGTGGGTACGAGCTGCTTTCCAAACCAGCTGTACGCGGCTGCCGTCCTGGGCAACCGGCTTTTGGTCACGAGCATGTGCGCATCGCCGGTCGGTCCCTTGGGCCCGGCCACCAACGACGACGGTAGTCCGAATCCCTCCAACTTCAAGACCGTCGTGCACCCTGCGCTGTTCGAGATCGATATCGCAAGCAATGAGGAGCTTCCCGAGCGACGAGTCGTGCTGACCCGGCAGCTCGAGGATCTGTACGAGGAGGACAACGCCGTCGATGCTCGGATGCCGCTGATTCCGAACGACATCGCGTTCGGCGCGCCGGGTGACGTGCCTTCGAGAGCCTGCATCACCGCCCTGGGCGCCGACGCGGTGTATTGCGTGAGCTCCGACGACAGCGGCCTTTTCGAGATCGGGTCGCCCGAAGCGCGCTTTCTGGACCTTCACGGTGACGGTCCGCTCCGGCCGCGCTTGCCGGTGGGGATCGCGCTGTCGCAACGCAGCGGGACGCCCTTCGGGGTCGTCGTCAACGACACGTCACAGACGCTGTCGGTGCTCGATCTCGGCTCCAACTCCGTTTCTGCCGCCGTTCCTACCGCGCCCACGATCGAGCACGCCAAGGCGACGCTGGCGTCCGAGGCCAACCGCGGGCGCGCGCTGTTCGCGACCGGCCGTCACGTCTGGTCGTTCAAGGGCCAGGCCTGGAATTCGTGCGAGGGCTGCCATCCCGACGGGCTGTCGGACGGGGTGACATGGTTCTTCTCACGGGGACCGCGGCGCACGATCTCTACCGCCGGCACCTACGACACGGAAGGCAGGCGGCGCGTGATGTTGTGGACCGGAAACATCGACGAGGTCCACGACGTGGAGGTGATCGTGCGCTCGGTGGCCGGCGGCGTCGGCGCGATGTTGTGGACCTACCCCGACGATCCGCCAACCAACGATTATCGGCTCATCTACGACGGAAGCAAGCTGCCGGCCGGCCAGGTGCTGAACCCCAAGTCCACCCCGACGCTCCTCAACAATCTGAACGGCTCCTTGGCCCAGCTGGTGAAAAACAGGTCCCAGACCTGCGCGGACGTCGAATGTGATTCCACGCCGATCACCGACTGGAACTCGATCGATGCCTTCATGAAGGTGGTGAGAACGCCGCGCGCCCCGAGCGGCTTCGAGCAGCCCGTGCTCACGGCGGGAAAAACGCTGTTCGAACAAGGTGGCTGCGGATTCTGTCACGGCGGCAGCGGCTTCACGCTCTCCAAGCTTTTCTACACGCCCAATGCACTGAACAACGGCGTTCTGCCCTACACGAAGTCGGAGATCTCCGCTCCCCAAGCTCTCGGTCTGCTTCGGATCTCCTGGTACAAGCTGCCCCCTGGCCTCGTCGGACTGAATCCGCCGGCGGCGGCGACCGGGACCGCGAGCTTCCGGCGCTGGGAGCCCGGCACGGCGCTCGCAGCCGACTACGCGTACGACGCCGCCACACACGCGGCCGACCAGATCAACTGCGTCTTGCGCGGCGTGGGCACATTTCCGGGCGTCCCCCCGCCAGAGACCGTTCCTTTGCCGAGTATCGTCCCTGCGGGTGTGAACCCGATCCCGGAGGTCAGGCAGGACATGAAGACGCCCGGACTCGGAGCGAGTGGGTTCAATATCCCTTCGCTGGTGGGTCTTGCAACCGGCGCGCCGTACTTTCACGCGGGCAACGCGCGAACGCTCGAAGAGCTTTTCGATCCGGTATTTGCCGCTCACTACGCCGCGGTCAACCCGTCTTTGCTGGCTCCTGATGAAGTCGATCGCGCCGATCAGGTGCGAGCGCTCGTCGCCTATCTCTTGTCAATCGACGACGCAACGCCGGCTCCGCCGGTAGTGGCGGGCACAGACTTTTGCGCGCAGGCGGCTCCCACGATTCACTAGATTATCGGCCGCACTCCTGATTGACGCACGTGAGGCCGTCGCAGCAGTCGGGCGTGTCGGCGCACGGGCCCTTCACGTCGCTCCTATCGAGGCAGAGCGTCGGCGGCTTCGTCTTCTGCGCCAGGCACTTGTTCAAACCCTCCACGCCGGCGGCGTGGTCGCAGTGAATTGGGTCGTCCGCCCCGAATTCGCAGTGGTCGCCCCGGCAATCGCGATCGAAGGCGTCGAGTCCTTCGCAAGCCTGCAGGCACTCTGCGGCGCCCGACCAGCGCCTGAACTGGTCACTGCAGTTTTGCGCCATGCAGGCGCAGTAGCGCTCGCACTTGGCCATGATGGCGGTGCCCACGCAGTCCCCGGTGGCGATGCACTCGTCGCTCAAGCAATCGACCAGCGTCTGCGCCATGGGCGCCAGCCTCAGCGCATCAGGCGTCGAGGCTTCCCCGCGCAGCCGCTCCAGGCAATGGCCATCGTCCGTGCACGCCCCCTTGAGACAAACGCTGTAATGGTCGAGCGCCTTGCGGCAGAGCCGATTGTTCAGGCAATCGGAACGGTACGTTCCACAGCGGTTCAAGCAATCCGTGCATTCCGGGGTGGTCTTCGTGCACTCCGAGAGTGCACTGCTCTGCGTACCGCCCGTTCCTCCCGCGCCCGAGCCTCCGCCTCTGCCCGCAGTGCCGGCCAAGCCCTCGTCCAGCTCGGCGCGGTCCATACCGAGCACGGCGGTGCACGCGGGCATCAGCGCGGCGCCGAAGAGGAGCGCAAAAAGCAGTCGGCGTTTCATTCAGAAGCTCCCTTTGATCAGCACCGACCCTCGCGCCGGACTCATCTGAACACCCGCTTGGAGCGCGCCACGGTTGCCCGTTTTCGAATCGCTCGACCCGCTCGTCAGCCAGATCACGCCTGCGCCGGCCAGCGCAACGCCGCCGACGATGAAACTCACCGTGGACCAGTTTCCGAGCGTGAACGCGTCATCGCGCAGCGAGACGCCCTCGGCGTCGCAGCGGTTCTCGTCGGCCGGGTTGCACTGTTTCTTCGAGTCCTCGAACTTCGAGCTCGCCATCAGGCCCAGCACCGTGCCCGCCCCGAGACCCGCGACGCCGACGATGCCGAGTCCGATCACCAGCGGGCCCGGCCCTCCGGAAGACTCACTGCTTGGCGGCGCCGGGGCGGCAGGGGGCGGTATAATGGGTTGCGGCTGAGCTGGTGGTGCTTCGGGCGCCGCGGGCGTCGTGGTCGGAGCAGGACCTGGAACCGCGGCTTGCTCGCTCGACGCCTCGAGCATCGGAATCTTCAAGGTCCGCGAAAGTCCCTCTTTGAGACTGACGGTGTCGGAATAGGTTTTTCGGCCCGGTGCGCTCGCGGAAAGCTGATGGTCCCCGGGATCGACCGGAACCGGGGTGCCCCACTGGCTTTCACCGACGCTGGAGCCGTCGCGCGTGATCGCGAGCCCGGGGGTACGGGTCTCCGGTGGCACGACGATCGTGAGCCTGGGCAGGCGCGGCTCGAGCTTCGCCGCGCGGCCTCGCGCCGCCTTCTCTCGTTCCGGCTGGTTCGCCGCCGCGGCCAGCGACGCGACGTCCAGAAAGTTCGCCCACGCGCTCGCGATCTTGCCCTGGCGCTCGTAGCAGTCCGCGAGATGAAACTGCGTGCCGATGCCGGGATCGAGGCGCTGGCTCTCGGCGAGCTTCGGACATGCTTCGGTGTAGTTCTGCGCCTTCATCAACGCGCGGCCCTGGTCGAACAACGCCTGGGCAGCGGCCGGATCGCGCTGCTGGGCGACGAGCGGCAGCGCCCACGAATACACCAGCATGAAACCGCCCGTGATCGCCGTTCTCCGCACCATCGCTGTTCCTCGCCGCGCTACTTGCGCCCTGAAAAAAGAGTGTCCTCGCTCGCGGGTTTGCCCGTCGGCGCGGCGGCTTGCCCTTTCGGTACCTTGCGAACGGGCACGCTCGCGGGCTTGCCCTGCGTTTTCGCGATCGTGCTCCGGGCGGCACTAGGCGCCGGCAACGCGGCGGTGGGCGCCGGCGTCGGCTCGGGCGGGGCCGGAGTGGCGACCGGGGCTGCCGGTACTGGCACAGGCGCTTGCGCGGTACTCGGCTTTTCGACGGGTGGTGCGCTGGACACCGCCGGCGCAGCGTCGGGAGTACGCCCGAAACCGAGCAGCCAGAAAACCCCGAGTGCCGCGGCGAAGCCGGCGGCGCCGATCAAGAGCTTTTGCCCGAGCGGTGAAGGCGCCGGTGCCTGCGTCACGCTGGGTGTCCCGATCGATCCGTCCGCTCGGTCGAACCCGACCGCGGGAGCCGACTGCATGGTTCCGCCCTGCGGAACGCTGCGACCGGACGCGAGTCCCGGCGGGCGCGGCATGGAGCGCGGTGAGATGCGCTCGGCGTTGGAGGGCCGTTGCCCGACGTCGGAAATCCGCTCGACCGCGGGCGAAACGCGCTCGAAGCTGCTGGATCGGCTTCGCGGCGATCCGAAGTTCGAGACGCGAACATGGGTGTAGCGCCCGAGCACCCTCGAGATGTCCTGCAGATCCTGTGGCCGGCGCTTCGGATCGCGCGAAAGCATCTGCTGTACCATCGCCGTGAGCTCGTGCGGCAGCTCGGGCGCGAGCCGGTCGAGCGGGGTGATGGCTTCGCTCAGCAGCCGTGCCACGACCTCGGCCATGTTCTGGCCCTCGATCGGGCGCGTCCCGGACAAGCATTCGTACAGCATCACGCCGAGCGACCAGATGTCGGCGCGATAGTCGACGCCGGCGTTGCTGATCTGCTCCGGCGCCATGTAACACGGCGTGCCCAGCATCGAGCCCGCCTCGGTGACCAGTACCGACTGGCCCTGGTCGGCGGAGTGCTCGGCGCTGATCTTGGCGATGCCGAAGTCGAGCACCTTGACCAACAGGCCCTCCGGGGTCTGCGCGAGGAAGATGTTCTCCGGTTTCAGATCGCGGTGCACGATACCGGCGGCGTGCGCGCTGCCGACCGCGGCGACCACGGGCGCCATGATCGCCGCCGTCTCCTCGGTGCTCAAGCGCTCGTCGCGCGTCAGCTTTTGTCCGAGCGTCTCGCCATCGAGCAGCTCCATCACCATCACCGGCGAGCGATCTTCCAGGTCGAAGACGTCGAGCACCTCGACCACGTTGGGGTGCCGGAGCGCGCTCGCGGCCTGAGCTTCGCGTAAAAATCGCTGTTTGACGTCGTTCTTTTGCTGCAGCTCCGTCCTCAGGAACTTCATCGCCACCGCCCGCCGCGTGACGACGTGGACGGCCGACCAGACGGTGCCCATACCCCCTTCCCCCAGATGCCGGTCCAGTCGATAGCGGCCGGCAACGAGGTTGCCCTGCGCCATTTCGGGTCCGGTCATGAATGCGGAGTCTAGCCGAGTCAGCCAACTTTCGACACTAGCCAACAGTTGACGGGCGGACCGTTTCGCGGGAGGTGTCCGGAAACCCGCACAGTGCGCTAGTTCGAACAGGGCGCGTGAGGAGGTTCCTGGACGCTCCTCGAGCGCGGGCGATTCGCACGCAATTTTGGCGTGTCCCGCGAAGAGCCGGCGATCGCTCTATCGGCGAGGGAACCCGGAACGAGCAAGCGGGATGGACGCCTTTGGTAAGATCTTCACATCGTGCTTGGAGCTAGACCATGCCGTGCTCTTGTAGCTTCGCGTAGAGGGTGGAGCGGCTGACGCCGAGCAGGCGAGCGGCCAGGCTGCGGTTTCCTTTGCAGTGCACGAGCGCCCGTTCGAGCGCCGAGCGCTCGGCGGCGCGGATCTCGTGATCGAGCGGCAGCACCGCTGGCTGCAATTGGGTGGGGGCGAACTGGGTCCCGGCGGCGACCTGCGTGGCCTTGTGCAGGGCGTCGCTGATTCCGGTCTGAGTCTTGAAACCGATCTGCACCGCCAGCTCGCGCTTCACCTGGTCGACCCCGATCACGGAATCGGCCGCGAGCACGACCAGGCGCTCGATGAAGTTCTGCAGCTGGCGCACGTTGCCTGGCCAGCGCTGGCTGCGCATAAAGCGCATCGCCTCGGCGTCGATCGTGATCTCGCCCTTGCCGTTGTTTTTCGCCGAAGCCTTGCAGAAAGCCGTGGCCAGAAGCTCGATGTCCTCGCGGCGGGCTCGAAGCGGCGGCAGCCAGAGCGGAATCACGTTCAGCCGGTAAAATAGGTCGAGCCGGAACTGGCCGCGCTCGATCATCGCATCCAGGTCGCGATGGGTGGCGGCGACGATCCTGACGTCGACGTGGATCGACTTGATGCCGCCGAGCCGCTCGAACTGGCGGTCCTGGAGCAGCCGCAAAAGCTTCGCCTGGAGCGGGGGGCTGAGCTCGCCGATCTCGTCGAGAAATAGCGTGCCCTTGTCGGCCAGCTCGACGCGGCCGGGTTTCCGAGACACCGCGCCCGTGAAGGCGCCGCGCTCGTAGCCGAACAGCTCGCTGTCGAGCAGGTTCTCCGGCAGCGCGGTGCAGTCGATCTTGATGAAGGGCTGGTTGGCGCGCGGTGAGGTGTCGTGAATCGCGCGAGCGATCAGCTCCTTTCCGGTCCCGCTTTCGCCCCGCACCAGCACGGTGGCGGTGCCTTGGGCCGCACGCTGCAGCGTGGCGTAGGCCTGGCGCATCGCCGACGATTCACCGAGGATGCCGGCGCGGGCGCTGGAAGGCGGCGGCGGCGGAAGCGGTGCCCGATTTTTCACCAGCGTGAGCGCCTTGTTGATCACGTAGGCGATCTGCTCCGGGTTGAACGGCTTTTCGAGGAAGTCGGCCGCGCCGCTACGGAGTGCTCCCACCGCGTCCGAGACCGAAGCATCCTGCGCGATCACGATCACCGGCAGCCCCGGCCAGCCCTCTTCGAGCGAACGGAGCAGATCGACCCCGCTCATGTCCGGCAGCGACAGCTCGGTGACCACGATGTGCACGGCCTTGCCGTTCAAAAGCTCGAGCGCTTTCGCGCCACTGGCGCAGGTCACCGTCTCGGCGCCGTCTTTTTCCAGCAGCTCGCTCAGGCGCTCCGAGCCGCGCTGATCGGGATCCACCAGAAGGATTGTCGGGCCGTGCGCTGCCATCCGGGTCCTCTACCCGTCAATACAGGGTCCCATACCTACGCGCTCCAGGCGCTGCAAGAACGGCTGAAACTACTTTCGTCCTAAGGCTGGACGATCGCCACCGCGTCAGGCTCGCGGTAGAGGATCTTGCCGCTCTCGCCAGGGCAGCCCCAGCAAGTGCTGAAGTGGAGACGGGGCCGAATGTAGCCGTCGTAGGCCAGGGCCACTGGGCCCGCTTCCTTATTCATGACGAAGCTCGAGGCCAGCCGATAATCGTCGTCGCCTACGACGTAGTAGGCGACCACGAACGACGTGTCCTCACCCGATCGCGCCGACAGCACGAGATACTCCGCTCCGGCCACCGGGTTCCAGAGCAGCGGCGCCACCGTGAACGTGAAGCCCTTTTTGTCCCCGGGGCCGCGCTCGACCACGGTATTGGCGGCGTCCGGTTCGCGAAAGAACTTCACGTCCTTGGCCAGTTTCTGGGTGCGCGGGTCGGCCGCCAAGAGGCGCGACAGCCGGTCAGCCCCTATTTTCGCGCGGCGGAAGGTCTGATCGAGCTTGGGCTCCGGGACGACCGCGGCGTTCGGCGCGCCCTTGCAGCAGCGGAAGCCGAGGTCGGCGCTGGTCGTGTCGGGATCGATGCCGACCCGCTGCGCGCAGCGGTGTTCGTGGGCTGGCGCTGCCGCAGCCGCGCCGCGCACCGCGGCGCGCCGCGGCCGATCGGCTTCCGCGAAGATCACGCTGCTCGCGGTCCACTCCCGCAGCGCCGCACCCATGGCGAGCGTGTCGAACCCCGACGCGCACGCGTTGGGCTCGGTCGCACAGCGCGGATCCCAGCTGGTTGCGCCCGCGAACAGCTCGCTCTCCGTGCCCTTGCAGGCGCGTTCCCATTCGAGCTCGGTGCACAGGCGTGCGCCGCGTTCCGCGCACAGGCGACGCGCTTCCTCGCGGGGGACGTTGGTCAGGGCAGGCTTTTTCGGATCGTTCGGGTACGGCAAGCGGTCGATCTGAAACGGCCCGAGTTCGATCTTGTAGCGTCTCGGTTCGAGATCGGGCTTTCGGCCGGGCTCCCCCGGCGTGCTGCCGGCGAAGAAGGAACCCCCCGGAATCTCGACGCGCTCGTCGGCGAGTGGCTCCTGAGTCGGACGGCGTGCCGATGCAACCGGAGCGACAGAAGCTTGTGGTGCAGGCGCGCTCGCGGCCGATTCACGAGGAGCTGCGCGGCCACACCCGAGCATGTTTGGGGCCGGGGCCCCAAACGACAACGAGATTGCGGCCGGGGCCCCAACCAACAACGAGAGGCCGACCGCGAGGCTCAGGGAGGGGACGAATTCACGGGGCAAAGCTTTGCTTCCGGCGCAAAGTGGGGGCAAGCTTGGGTCTGAGGTTCCTGGTGACGCCGCGTATTTCGAGTCGCGGTGTGCACGGCCCTTTTGTCTCGGGGCGCGCACGAATGCAACGTTTGCGCAGCGCCTTGGAAGAGGCTGACAGCGCGGCGTGCGCTGCTAATCTGAGCTCGTGCCGCATCCGCTCGCGAGCCACCTGGCTCCGCTCATCGATCGCGACGTCGATGAGCTCCGATCGATCGTTGCGCATTGGGTCGTGAGCGAGTCGAGTGAACTGGAACGCGCGCGCCTGCGCCGGTTCGGGGCCGAGCTTCGGGCGGTCAAGGCGCGCATCGCGGCGCGACCGACGCCGCCCAGCGAAGAGGAAATCGAGATCGCGCTCACCGCCCTTTTGGCCCTGGCCGGGCGGATGCGAGCGGAACGAGACTAGTCGCCGATCCCGCGCGCCCGCGACGGCCGCGGGTGGACCCACAATGAGCGAGCCGAGCCGACGTTTTACCGGAAGAGTCCTCTATCTGACCGAGGATCTCGAGCTCTTGCGCCGCCAGCTCGCAGGCGAGTCGCTCGGCGAAGATTCGCAGCGGCTGATGGACAACATCTCGACCGATGAAATTACCCCGGGCTGGGTCTGTTACTACTTCGACGAGACGCTCGCGCGTTACGCGCTGGTCGGCCTGCGCGGCAACGCCGTGGAGAAAGACGCAATCCTGCGCGGCGGTTTCGGCGTGCTCGTCAGCGGGCGCAGCAAGGGCTGCGGCAGTTCGCGCGAAACGGCTCCCTACGCCGAGCTCAAAGCCGGGATCGGGCTCGTGATCGCCGAGAGCTTCGAGAAAATCTACCAGCAGAATTGCCAGAACATCGGGCTTTTGACCAGCACGGATCGTTCGCTGATCGCTCGCATCGAGCGCGGCGAGGCGATCGAGATCCGCGAGTTTACCCGCGACCTCGATCCGATCAGCCGCCAGATCGTCGAGAGCGGCGGCCTGTTCGAGTACAACAAGCGCCGCCTGGCCGGCGAGCTCACTCCGCCCGCGCTGGAAACGGAGCCGCGGCCGTTGACCTTGTGCGAGAAGATCATCGCGGCGCACGCGGTGGCGGATGCTCGGGACGGGCGCCTCGGTGTACCCGCGGTGAAGCCGGGCGACGCGCTGTTCGTGCGCACCGACGTCCGCTTCAGCCACGAGTACACGACGCCGATGGCGGACGCGCTGTTCCGCGCCGGCTTCGGCGAGGACGCTCGGGTCGCCGAGCCCGAGAGCGTGTTCGCGTTTCGCGACCATCTGACGTTCCTCGACCGTGTGATGCCGGAACAGCACCGGAAAATCGGACTCGACACCCAGGCTCGAGCGCTGAAGGACGTGCAGGAGCAGTTCACCCGCCGCCACGGCATCCGCCTCTACGGCGAGGTCGAGCGTGAGGGGCGCACCGTCGGGAGCGAAGCCATCTGTCACAACAAGGTGGTCGAAGAGCTGGCGCTGCCCGGTCAGGTGGTCGCGGGCACGGACTCGCACACCTGCATGGCCGGTGCGCTCGGCTGCTTCGCCTTCGGCGTCGGCAGCACCGACATGGCCAACGCCTGGTTTTCGCGGGACGTGCGGGTCAAGGTGCCGAAGACGGTGCGGATCGAGCTCGAGGGTGAGCTCCGCGAAGGCGTCGCCGCCAAAGACGTGATGCTCCACCTCTTGAGCCAACCGTACTTCAAGCACGGCGAAGGCATCGGCCAGGTGCTGGAGTTTGCCGGCAGCGGCGTGTTCCGGCTGCCGCTCGACGAACGGGCGACCCTGACCAACATGGCGGTGGAAGCGGGCGGCTTCACGGGGATCATCGAGGCCGACGCCGCCGTTTTCGACTACGTGGCGAAGATGCGCGGCCTCACTTCCGAGGCCGTGAGCCGCCTCGCCGTGCGGGCCGACGCGGGCGCCGAATATGCCGCGCGCTTGGCCATCGATCTTTCGACGATCGTGCCGATGGTCGCCACTCCCGGCGATCCGAAAAATGGGATCCCGCTCGCGGATCTCGAGCGCGTCGCGGGAGGCGCGGTGCGCATCGACATCGCTTACGGCGGCTCGTGTACGGGAGGAAAGAAGGCCGACATGGACATGTACGCCGAGGTGCTGCGGCGCGGCCTCGAGCAGAACCGGCGCGTGGCGGATGGGGTTCGGCTGTACATCCAGTTCGGGTCTCAGCACATTCGGCGCTACGCCGAGGAGCGCGGCTACATCGAGGTGTTCGAGCGCGCCGGAGCCGAGCTGATCGACCCCTCCTGCGGCGCCTGCATCAGGGCCGGCCCCGGCGCTTCCGAGCGCGCCGACCAGGTGACGATCAGCGCCATCAACCGGAACTTTCCCGGCCGGAGTGGTCCGGGCAAGGTTTACCTCGCGAGCCCCTGGGTGGTCGCGGCGAGCGCACTGGCGGGGAAGATCGTCGCCGCCTAAGCTTCGCGGCCCGAAGAAAGTCCAAGTGACCCGAGCCAAGCCCTCCCATTCACCGCAGAAGGCGGCCTACCAGGTAGGCCCGGGTACCGTGCTGCGACTTGCTTACGAGGTCTTCGACGGGGACGGGGAGCGTGCCGACGGATCGGACCCGGCCGAACCGCTCGAGATCGTCTACGGGTTTGGGGAGCTCTTGGCGGGGGTCGAGCGCGCCCTCGAGGGGATGAGCGCCGGGCAGTCCAAGAGCGTGGTTTTGCGGCCGCGCGATGCCTACGGCCCGCGGCGGCGGGACGCCATGCTCGAGGTCGACCGCAGCGAATTTCCACCCGGCGTCGAGCCCGGAGACCGCTTCGAGGCCGAGAACGACGAGGGGGGCGTGCTGGTGCTGAAGGTGCTCGACGTGGACGATGAGCGGGTCGTCCTGGACACGAATCACCCGCTGGCCGGCCAGAACGTGCGCTTCGAGCTTCGCGTGTTAGACGTGCGGCCGGCCACGAGCGAAGAGTCCGCCCAGGCCGAGGCGCGCCTGCGTGCCGAGCCGGATCCTGGTGCGTCGCGAGTCGGCGTGCTGCTACCCCCTGAACGCTTGATCCGCGACCCGCGGCGGCGCTACGAACACGTGCGTGGAAATAAGGAGTGAAATCATGACCGGTTCCGAGATCTTCAAGTTGGACGTCCGAATCCGCGAGCGCATGCTGAGGAAGGGCTCGCTCTCCGAGGCCGAGGTGAACAAGCACCTCGAGGCTTTGCCGGACGTCGCCAGCCAGGGCGAGGACTTGCCGCTGCGCCAGCCGGCGCTGCAGCGCTTCGACGAGGCGTCGGCGCGTCCGAAAGTCCCGCCGCCCCCGCGTTCGGTGCCGCCGCCTCCGGCCCCGACGAACATCGACGAGGTCGGTGACGACGTCGACGACGACGACTGGGGAGACAATCCGTGAGCACGAAGGACGGCCACGGAGGGCCGACCCCGTCCGACCTGCACGCCAGCGAAGCTGCGTTCGAGGATGCTCGGCAGCAGAGCGGCAAACCGCAGGACCTTCCGGAGATCGACTTCGCGACCTTCGTGCTGTCCCTGAGCCACTCTGCCTACGTGCACCTGGGGGACGCGCCTGATCCGTCGGATGGAAAGCAACGCACGGACCTGGCGATGGCGCGCCAGACCATCGAGCTCCTCGCGCTGCTCCAGGAAAAGACCCGGAACAACCTGAGCGGCGACGAAGAGCGCGTGCTCGAGCAGGGCCTGTACGATCTCAGGATGCGCTACGTCGAGGTCGCGAAGAAAAAGTGAACGCCTCGGCGCCGGGTTCCGGGTGGGAGCAGGCGGCAAGCCTACTGCTCGTGCTTTCGCTTGCGCTCGTGGCTTGCAAGCGGGGAGCAGGAGTTTCCGGTACCGGCACTGACGCGGGTGCTCTGCCCTCGGGAGCCGTGCCGGCGAGCGCGCCGCTGGTGACGCCGCCCCCCGCGCCGGCGGTGCAGCTGCCAGGTGCCACCACGCCCCAGAGTTTCGCCGATCTGGCTTCCGCTGCGGACGCCGCGGTGGTGTTCGTGCGCACGCTGCAGGAGCAGCGCGGCAAGACCGGCAGCCGCCGCGTGGTCGGGGAGGGTCTCGGCAGCGCCTTCGTCTACGACGCCAACGGCCTCGTACTGACCAATAATCACGTGATCGAAAGCGCGACCGATATCCGCGTGATCTTCGGGCAGAGTAAGGAGATGAAGGCCACCGTGGTCGGGCGCGACCCGCCGACCGACATCGCGGTGCTCCGCGTCGAAGCCAAGAATCTGCCCCACCTCCAGCTCGGCGATTCGGAGGTGATTCGCGTCGGTGACTGGGTGGTCGCGATCGGCAACCCGTTCGGCCTGTCGCACACCGTTTCGGCCGGCATCGTGTCGGCCAAGGGCCGCACGCGCCAGGACGTGCAGGGACTCGGCGATCAAAGCGGCTACTACAGCTTCATTCAGACCGATGCCAGCATCAACCCCGGCAACTCGGGCGGCCCCTTGCTCGACATGAGCGGGCGCGTGGTCGGAATCAACACGGCGATCCGGGCGCGAGCGAACAACATCGGCTTCGCGATTCCGATCAACATGGTCAAGGAGCTTTTGCCGCGCCTGATCAAGGACGGCAAAGTCTTCCGGAGCGCGATCGGAATCGTCGTTTCTTCGGTGCTGCCGGAGGACGTCAGCCGGCTCGGCCTATCCGATCCTGCCGGCGCGCTGGTTCGCCAGATCGTACCCGGCGGACCGGCCGACAAAGCCGGGCTCGAGGTCGACGACGTGATCCTGGCGTTCCAGGGCGAGGCGATGCAGGGCCCCGAACGTCTACGCTGGGCCGCGAGCCTGGCCGGTGTCGGTAAGGAGGTGACGCTGCGCGTTACCCGGGGCAAGCGCTCGTTCGACCTCAAGGTCCGGCTGGGGGAGCTGCCGGCCGCTCCGGCGGCGCCCCCGGAGCGCGAGTTCGACGATCCGTTCGGATTCCCGTAACCGCGCGGAAACGCGAGGGTTGGAACGGATCGGGGGCGGCAGCGCCGAAACCAGCGTAGATTCTCGCGTGATGCGGCCATCGCAGCCCCGGATTCCGGGCCCCACCGAGGGATCCCGAGCGTCTCCGCCGCTTTCGGGGCATCGGCCGGTCGTCGGAAACGGCAGCACGAACGGCACCAAAGGCCAGGTGACCACAGTAGAAAATCCCCGTGATCGAGATGTCAGGGGGGTGAATAGCGGCGACCGAACGGCGTCCAACCGGCAGGCCCGTCAAGCCGAAGCGGAGCAGGACCGTGTCCTCATCGATCGCGCGAAAACTGGAGACCAGCGAGCATTCCGCGAGCTGGTCGATCGCCATCAGCGGCGAGCTTTCGCGATCGCGCTCGGCCTGGTTAGGGACGAGCAGGACGCGCGCGAGGTCGTGCAGGAAGCTTTTTTGCGCGTCTACCGCGGCCTCGACAGCTTCCACGGCGGTTCGAGCTTTTTCACCTGGCTTTACCGGATCGTCACCAATCTCGCGATCGATCTCATCAGGAAGCCC
>Ga0111538_10005813_pt1 | contig 16801 bp, 11 predicted proteins | sample SoiMethybrSBSTD1_FD_79669 | JGI IMG/M metagenome (GOLD analysis project Ga0111538, IMG submission 79669) | Bulk soil microbial communities from a Populus tree surrounding site in Tennessee, USA - Soil MetaG P. TD hybrid SBSTD1 (version 2)... | ecosystem: Environmental > Terrestrial > Soil >...
GCGAGCAGTACTTCAGCAACAGCCTCCACTACGAGCTCTATTCGGACCGACTCACCGCCACGTCGCTCGCGTTCGCTGCGGGGCTGCAAGTGACCGACGCCTTGTCGATCGGAGTCACGGCGACGCTCGGGCTCAAGGCGACCGCTGGATCTCCGACCTACCTCAAGAGCATCGGCGCCTTTCAGGACATTTTGCTCGACTCGAATATCTCGGTGAACACGGCGCTGTCCCCGCATTTCGGCGCGGTCTATCGCCCCACCGATCGGTGGAACCTCACGGCGACCGTGCACACCCCACAGAAGTTCGAGATCGACGCGAAGTTCAAGTTTCTCGTGGTGACCGGCGAAAGCAACGGCGTCGACGAGGGCGCCGCGGTCGGCTTCATGCACGACTACCTTCCCTGGAAAATATCGGCGGGCAGCTCTTACGACGTCGTACGCACGAAGGAGACGAAGGTGACCGTCGTCGGGACGGCCCTCTACGCGCGATGGTCGGATTACGTCGATCGCCACAACCAGCATCCGACGGGTCCTTATGCTTGGTACGACACGCTCAGCGGCTCGATCGGAACGCGCTACGAGCACGGTCCGCTTCGCGGTCTCCTCGACGCGTCGTACGAGCCTTCACCCGTCCCCGACCAAACGGGGCGCACCAACTACGTCGACAACGACAAGCTCGGCGCGGCAGCCGGCTTCGATTACGCCTTCAAGTTCTTGGGTGGCAAGCTGAGGGCCGGGCTACAGATGCAGGTCCACCGGCTTTTGCCGCGCCAAACGCACAAGCTCGCCGCCTATTCGACGGGGATGACGCGACCGGACCTCGTCATCGACGAGGTCCCCGACGATGCAACGGCTGGCATCGATCCCGTGACCGGCGTTGCCCGCCCACTCGCGGGGCGCGAGGGGCTCCAAACCAACAATCCTGGCTGGCCCGGATTCTTCAGTGCCGGCTGGATACTCGGTGGATCTTTCCATGTCACCTTTCACTACTGATCGCCGGCGGCCTTCCATCCGGCGCATGACGACGTCGGTGCTCGCGATGCTCGTCGTGAACGCGTGCCGGTTCGGAGGACCCTCGGGCGATCCCACGTTGCCCGTCGCCGACGCCGCAACCGGCGTCGGCGGTGGGGGACAAGCGGGGAACGCCGGAACAGGTGGAAACGCGGGGCAGGGGGGGAGCGGCGGTGCGGCCGGCGACGGCGGAAGCTCGATCACGGGCGGATCGGCTGGCGCGACCGTCGACGCGAGCGATGACGTCTCGTCGGACGCGCCCGACGACGTGCTGCCCGACGCGGGGTTCGATGGTGACGCAGGTTGGTTCGACGCCGACTTGGACGCCGGGTTCGACACCGAGCAAGACGGCACGCCGCCCACCGTTTGCGTTCCTCCGTTTTCGAGCGCGGTCTGCGACCCTGTCTGCAATACGGCCTGCCCCGCGCTCTTTCGATGCGACATCACGGAAATCCCGCGGACGGGCGTGTGCGTCGGCACTTTGCTCAGCAACGTCCCCGAAGGGATGGCGTGTGCGCGCACCGCATTGACCGACGACTGCCTCGAGCGTCTCACGTGTCTCGAGGGGACGTGCCGACGTCTCTGCTATCGCGACGCGGATTGCACGACGGCCGGAACGTGCTGCACGGGGGCCATCGACGTCGACGGCGGAGCCTCGGGTTACCGCTACTGTGCGCCCTGCGGGCCTTGAGCCGCGTTACTCCGTGCGCATGATGATGTGGAAGCCGAACTCCGTTTCCACGACGTCGCTGATCTCGCCGAGCTGAAGTACGAAGGCGGCATCGGCGAAAGCTGGGACGACGTCCTTGCGTTCGATGCTTCCAAGCGAACCCGCGCGCACGTCGGCCCCAGGCTCGTCGCTGTACTTCTTGACGACGTCGGTGAAGTTCGCGCCGGCGCGCAGCTCGTCGCGCGCCTCCATCGCGCGCAAGCAAGCTTCGTCGCGGAAGCGGACGATGTGCACCTTCGCCGTTTTGGCGCCCTGGTACTGGACGAGCAGATGCTGGGCCGTGATCCTCGCCGGCTCGGCCGGATTCGGTGCTCGCTTGGCGGCCGCGATCGCGAAACACGCGTCGCCCGACGATTTCCCGCCACCCGTGGGACCAGCTGCAGATGGCGCGGAACCACCGCAGTGCAAGCTCGCGGCGGTAGCCGCCACGAGGGTCAAGCAAGACACGAAAACGGAGGCGCTCGACATCGCGGCCGATGCTAGCGCACCGTTGCATCTGATCAATGGCGTTGCAGCGAGTCCACTATGTTAATCGAATATCGTGGTTGTTAAATTTGCTTTGTTGACCCCTTAGATTCGATATCGCATAAAGGCGGCGCAGCACCCTCAATGAATGAGGAGCGACAGGCCCGTGGAAGGGGAATACCGCGGGGCGTTCGGTTCCATCGCCGCCGGCGACGAGCCGTCGGTCGAAAGTTCGATGTCGTATGTGCGTCGATGATCGATCCGGAACGATCGGGTGGAGCTTTGTTCGGCGCCCTGCGAGCGGGCGTGTGCGCGAGTCTGCAAAGGCGGCGGTGCCGCAACGCAAAACGGCGCCCGGCCATATTGTCGATAGCGGAATGACATAGACGAAAGGAGGTGGAAGCATGCTGTTAGAACGGCGACACGTACTCTCCATGCTCGGGATGGGCGGATTGTTGACAATCGCCCCGCGGGCTTCGGCTTCGAGAGCCGAACCACTCACCTTGGAACAAATGATGACCCGGTCGGCCGCGGTCGTGGCGGCAACGGTGACGAGCGTCGATGATCGCGCAGGCGACAAGGCGTCGGAGCCGCTGACCCGAGTTACCCTCGACGTTTCCGACGTCTTGCACGGAAGGACTTCCGGGAAAGCCAAAGAGCAACTCATCTTCCGCGGCGGTCAATTTCCGAACGGCGAGACCGTCTCCTATTCGAACGTCATCGAGCTCTTGCCCGGCGAACGCTACATTCTGTTCGTTCGCTCCGAGTACTACATCTCCCCTTTGCTACCCGGATCGGGGTCGGTCCTCCGCATCGCCACAGTCGGCGGGCGCAGTGTCGTCGTCAATCAGGCCGGGCATGGTCTCCTCGTGAGCCCGAGGCACGGTCTCTTGGCGGTGGGTGCGGTGGCCGCCGGACTCGAAGCTCGCAACGAACGATTGAAATCGGAACCGTCGCTCGTCGCCCAACCCGAGCCCATCCAGTCGCTGGCGAACCTCGAGCTTTGCTCGCCGGTAGCCGGCGTTTTCGCCGAGCTGCGCGCGCGCAGCCAAAAAGTGCAAACGTCGCTCGGGAGTTTCCCTACGGGCCCCAAAGCGTGGCCCGCCCAATTCTTGCGCGATCAGCAAAAGATGGCGCTGGAGCGGAGATCTCTTCCCACCAAGGAGCCAACGCCATGATGACGAGATACCAGCGTTCCGCCGTTCGCCGACGACGATCCGGGCTTCGATCCCTCTGCGCTACGACTGCGGCGGGCGCCGCCCTCCTCGGCGCGCTCACGCTCCTTCCGCGCGAGGCTCGGGCCTACGACATCCTGGCCTGCAACGGTATTTACAACATGGGCATGCGCACGGGCCGCAATTACGAGATCGATCGCTGCGCTGCGCCCGTCGGCAGCGCGAAGGAGGAAGCCATCATCTTCGGCATGAACGGGTGGAACCGCATCGACGGTATGTACAACCGCTTCGGCTACATGAACTCTGCCTTTTGCGGCATTCTCGCCGAGCCCGATGGCCATTGGATGATCAGCTACGTGCCGTCAAACCATCCACTGCTCGACGGCAATCTCGGGACCACGCAAAAATACAACGCGCCCTGCGCCTACCCGTACTATGGGCGCCCCAACGAGATCGACATCGTGACCGATCAGGATAGGCCGATGGCGAACTGGGACGAGCTGAAAGAGGCGCAGGAGGACGCCCACAGCACCTGGCTTCACGAGTTCGGCCACGCGCTCGGGCTGAGGCACGCGAACGAGATGCACGAAGCGTCCGTCATGATCGTTTACGACTATCCACTGCTCGGCACCTACTCGGTCGATGGCGCGTGGGGCGGTCGGGTAGCCGAGCCGCTCCCCGACGACGTCATGTTCGCTACCGACACCTGGCTGCACGGTGACGGCGCGGTGGGCAAGTCCGATCCGACCATCAGTCCGTGGCAGCTCGTTGGCAATTCCTTCTGGGGGGTCCAGGCCGACCAGAACGTCAACCCTAACAACAGCAACGTCCTCGCGTGTCCGGGGGACACCATTCCGGTCCCCATCTCGTTTACCAATATCGGAAAGGAAAACTTTACCGATTGGGTCGGGGCCGCGCTCGTCGTCTCGAGCGACGACGTCATCACCAAGTGGGACACCTGGGGTGGTTCGGGGGGCTTCTGGATTGGCCCTGGCGACTTCGTCACGGTGGAGTGGGGCTTTACCGTGCCTGGGCTTGGCCCGGGGACCTACAACATCGGCTTGGTGGCCGACCCCGACAACGCCGTCACCAACGAGGCGTACGAGTACAACAACACGATGCGGACGGGCAAAACGTTCACCGTTCCTGACTGGTGCTGAAGGAGGCAACATGCATTCACGAAAGCCAGTGCACGACACGGTGAAACGCTTTCAACAGGCCGCAGCTGTTGGTCTCGGTCTCACGCTCCTCTCGGTCGGCGGCTGTTCGGACGATTCTTCGATCGTCGAGCCGTCGCCTGAAGCGCAAAACGCGCCGGGATCTAATCCGGCAGAAGCTGTCGCAGCGCGCGCTCGCGGGCCGAGTCCCGGCGAATTATCGCCCTCGCTACGCACAATTTCGCCTCTCGCCCCCTCACCGGTCCTGGCGGCGAAGTTGGCCAAGAACGCGCGCGGGCGAGTCGCGCTCGCCGGCTTGCCAGGAGGCGCCGCACCCTCGCTCCCGGGATGGAGCGGCAGGCTCACGTTGCGCGAGCGAATCGATGGAGGGGCTGACGTCGAATTGTCGTTCGGAGCGACCGACGCGGGGGGCACTTCCTCCGTGAACCTCTCGCTGCACCAGCAAGCTGCATCGCCGAAAGATCTCGACGCGCTGTCGGGAGAACATACCCTCGCGATTGCGCGCGCCAGGGGCCAACGCCAGCAAGCGGGAGCCAGGGATTCCGCGTCGCTCTGGGCGAGCGGCTCGGGCTATCGAGCGACCGCGGGGACCGTGTCGCACTTGAAATACGAAGGAGGAAGAGCGACCGGTACGTTTGCTCTGACGATGACACCCGATGGCGCGCCGGGCTCGAGCTACGAGGTGCAGGGCGAGTTCGACGGCGAGATCGATCTGCGCTGTTTCGTACTGGCCGGTCGCGACAACGACCCGCCGGCGAAGGGTCGAGTCAAGACGGCGGACGGCAGCCCGTACCTTCGGTTGGCCGAGCTCTCTCATCCGTTCTGTCGGGAGTACCTGTAGAGGCCATGACTTTCAGCCGGATTATCGCCGGTTCGCGGGCGCCGACTTGACCGGAGTCGGCCGCGTTTCACTCGCAGCATTCCCCGTTTTTCCTTCGAGGATGCGCTTGTAGCCGGCGACCTGATTGACGAGCCCGGGGCTTCGTTGACCCTCGGGCAGCAGGGCGAGCGCGAGACTCGCGGTATCGAGCGCTTCTCGGGCGAGCCCTTTGCCAGCCAACAGCTCGGCCGACGTCGCGAGGCAATTGACGCAGCTCGGGTCTCTCGCGATGGCGCGCTTCTCGTAGGCGAGTCCGCCATCATAGTCGCCTTTCAAGAGCCGGTAGCGCCCGAGCAAATCGAACTCGGTCGCGCTCTCGGCTACGCGGAGCAGCGCCGCAGTGACGGGCTCCATGGCGATCGTGACATCTCGCATCTCGCGATGTTCGCTCTTCTCGAGCACCGCGAGTCGCACCCAACCGAGCGCATTCAGAATTTGCCTGTCGTTGGGATGGTCGCGGTTGGCCTTCTTCAAGATCTCTTCCGCCGCAGCCAATTTTCCAGCGTTGAATTCCCAGAAAGCTCGGATCAGAGCGAGCTGCTCGGAATTGGGGGCACGAGCCGCCTCGTTGATGTCGCGCAGCGACGCTGCGCGGTTCTCGTCGGTATCCCATCTCCGGAGCCGCGCCCACAAGAGATGGCCCTCGGCGTCAGTCAGCGCTCGCACCTCGGACGGGACTTGGTTGCGCCGGTCGTACTTCGTTTGAAGCGCCGTCACTTTGGACTGCGCGAGTCGGGCGCGGAAGTCGTCGTCCAGCATCGAGTTCGACGAGGGGCCAAACGCTTCTCGCCACGCATCGGCGGCGCGGCCGCCGGCCCGAAGCTTGTTTAGATAAGCGGAGAACGCCTCCGCGTATTTGGGATCCTGTTTGAGAAGGTGGACGAGATTCCAAGCGCCTCCGTAATGTATCGTGCGCTGGCGAGACGCTTCGTAGCCAGCGGGCGTTTCCGGATCCCCATCGAACGTGCCGTAGAAATCGTCCGGCGTCATCGCCAAGAGCGCGCTGGCCGATGGCATCTCGCGCACTGGGATCAGGGTGACCCACCTCCTCCGGGTGTCGTCGTACACCGTTTTCCAGGATCCATCCCTGAAGCCTAGGTGGCTTGGCTGGCGACCCATGGTCGCAGTCCCATCCTCGTCCGCCACGAGCGTCGAGTAGTACTCCGCTAGCCCTTCGTTGAGCCACGTCGGCGCTTGGGGAAAGTGCGTGTAGGTGAGAACGTGCGTGAGCTCGTGCTGCACGATTTCGCGTATGCGATCGACGAAGTTGAGATGCGGCCACGGTTCCCCCTCCACGACCGCGAACGCCGCTCGTTCGAAGTCATGTCGTCCCGACCAGAGGACCTGCCCCCCTGAAAGCTTGGCCGCGACCGCTTTGTACTCTTCCTCGTTTCGGAAATGCACGACGGAGATCTGCGCCTTCGGCTCGCTGCTCGATTCGAAGCCGATGCGCGTGAGAACATCCAGCATCACTTCGAGCTCGACCGACAGCTTTTCGGCGTTATCTCGATCGAGATCAGTCGTCAGCAAAAAGTGAGGCGCTCGCACCTCGATCCAAGAAGCGCCTCCTTTCTCCGGACAACTAAAGGGCGGCGGGTGGAGTGTCGCGCAGCCGGCTGTAACAAACGCGATGATCAGTCGACCGAGCGCGAGCGAAGCACGCATTTGGGACATCTTCGCACCGTAGCGCCGCTCGAACGCGCAAGTAAACGCCGACCGAGGACCTCGCCGGCAAGGTCGGCACCCCGTTCGGACCGCTCCCCCGGAGCTGATTGGCCACGGGTCTGGCCACCATAAGAAAGGACCCGCAAAAAGCACCGCGGAAAGCGGTGCCGGAGGAGGGAATCGAACCCCCGACCCGGCGCGTATGAAACGCCTGCTCTAGCCGACTGAGCTACTCCGGCAAAACTGCAATCCTGCCCTAGGGTTTCGGGCGGGCGCGGACTATGTCGACCAATGCCCTTTGTGTCAAGAGCGTCGGTCTCGGAGGGGCGCGCCCAGACCTGCGCTCGGGCGTTGGTTCAAGGGCGCGAGCACGACCGAGGGGCCGCGGAAAAGCCGGCCCCTCGTCGAGGGCGGGTCACGCGATGCAGCGCGAGCCCCGCGAGCCCATCCCTCAATACTGCCCGAAGAGGTCCTGGATGCGCGACTCCAAGGCGAGCGCGATCTTGTAGAGCGACGAGATCGACGCCGAAGACTCGGCGCGCTCGATCTGCGAGAGCAGCGAAACGCTGAGCCCGGTACGTCGCGACATCTGCTTGAGCGTCAGATCTTTGTCTTTGCGCAGGTTGCGGATGGTATCGCCGATGACCTTGTGGAGCTGCTCTTCGGGGGTGCGGGCAAGTCCCTTCTTGCGCATGACGCGAGCGAGAACCTCGCGGAACTCGTCGACGTTGAAGGGCTTCTTGATGTAGTCGACGGCATCGAGCTTCATCGACGCGACCGCCGATTCGAGGTTCGGATACCCCGTGAAGATGACGACGGCGAGGTCGGTGTCGATTTCGCGGATCCGCTTAAGTACCTCGATGCCGTCGAGATGAGGCATCATCAGGTCCAAAATGAGCAGGTGATAGCCCCCGCTCCTTATCTCGCCCTCGACTTGTGTCGGGTCGCTTAACGTTTTGACTTGGTAGCCGTCGCGCTCGAGCAGGGTCTGCATGTAGTCGCAGATGGCTCGATCATCGTCGACGATAAGGATCCGAACAGCGGGGAGCTCAATGGCCACGGTATCCTCCTGTCGCAGGGGCGGAAGGGGTTAGGCGGGCATTGGGCCCAGCCGAGATTACAGTCATACTATAACCCGTTCCGCTGAGAGTGCAAGGGCGGGTGCGTTTTTTTCCGGAAGCGAGTTTTTTCGAGGTATGACGCGGATTTTCGCTGTGTGGGGCGCCGGTCCGCGCGAGGCCCGTCGGGTGTATCGGTGAGAAAACTTGGCCGCGCAGCCGTCGGAGCTCATCGGTGTGGGCGCCGTGGTCGCGACGTAAGGAAGACACCCTCATGCCCGACTACCTCGCGTCGTATTTTCACGCCGAGAAGCAGGAGAGCTTGGTGTTCGTTTCCATCGGACTCGCTGCGATCGCCGCGGCGATCTGGGCTTGGCAGCGACTTCCGCGGTACCGCGCGATCACTTACCCGCTCGTCGCCATCGCCGTCATTCAGCTCTCGGTTGGTGGAGCGGTATTCCTGCGCACCGACGCGCAGGTGGCCGCCCTTGCCGAGCAGCGCCGCAGCGCGCCGGCAGCGTTTCGCGCCGCCGAAGAGGCGCGCATGGCGAAGGTGATGGCCAATTTTCAGCTCTACAAGACCATGGAGATCGCGATCGTGCTGGCGGGCATAGGACTCCTGTCGTTCTTTCGGAAGCGTCCTGCCCTGACGGCCATCGGGCTCGGATGCTTGCTGCAGGGCGGCACGATGCTCGCACTCGACCTTTTTGCCGAGGCTCGCGGCGGGACGTACGTCGCGGCGCTGGCACGCGAATAGCTCCCGCCCCCCCGCGCTCCGGCCATAGGCCGCCTTTCGCCGCGCCGTAAGTAAGGCAATAGGGGGCAATGGGGATGTGAGTGTGAGCTATTGGCAATGAGGAACCATGCGTAAGGCGTGTGACGAGCAGATGAATCAGGCGGAATTTGAAGTCGAAACGTGCGACGAGCTACACTGTACTCGTCCCCGGTGCGCGGACACATGGGAGGTGGGGTCATGGACGTAAAGCAGTTTGTTCGTCACGTCGTCATTACGCATCCGCGCTCGACCGCGCGGAGTGTCGCAGAGGCCATCGTCACCGAGAGAACGGGCGCGGTCGTCGTGCTCGAGGAAGGCAAGCTCGCCGGGATCATTTCCGAACGGGACATCGTCGGACGCGTCGTGGCAAAAGGGCTCGATCCGGCCAACGTCGCAGTCGCCGACGTCATGACCCGCGACGTGCGGACCGTCACGGAGAATATCTCCGTGCGCCGCGCGCTCGAGATGATGGCGCAAGGGCGCTTTAGGCATTTGCCGGTGGTGAACGCGTCGGGACAAGTCGTCGGCATGCTCTCGATGCGCGATCTCGTGAGCCAGCGCATCGGAGAGCTCACCCTGAAGAACGACGATCTCATCGCCTTCATCTCGGCCGACGGGCCTGGGGGCTGACGCCGATCGACGTTAGCCCGCGGCGCGTTCGACGGCGCGGAGCAGCGCGTTGGCCGTGAGCGGCTTTTGCAGATAGAGCCGGACGTTGGGAGGGGCCGCCTCGGGGAGCGAACCCTCGGCGTAGCCGCTCAGTAAGATCACGGGGAGATCGCTGCGCATCGCGTAAAGCTCGCCGGCAAGCTGCAACCCGGTGAGGTCGGGCATGGTCTGGTCGGTCACGACCACGTCGAAGTCGACCGGTGCCGCGCGCACCCGCTCCAGCGCTTCGCCCGATGAGCGCACGCTGGTCACCGCGTGACCAGCCCTGCCGAAGACCTGGGAGATCACGCGCAGCACCGTGGCATCGTCGTCGACGCAGAGGATGCGGCGTTTGACGGTGCTGATGGGGGGCGTGGAGTCCGAATCTTTGCCGGCCTCGGCATCCATGCCGGGGCCCTGAAGAGGAAAGTAGAGCTCGAACCGTGCTCCTTGTTCGGGCGCGCTGCGGGTCACGATGGCGCCTTGATGCTGGGCGATGATGCCGTGGACGAGCGACAGTCCGAGCCCCGAGCCTTCGCCCGCGGGCTTGGTCGTGAAGAAGGGCTCGAAGGCCCGCTCCAAGACTTCTTGGGGCATGCCGGGGCCATTGTCTTCGACGGTGATGCGCACAGCGGGGCCGGCCGCGATGCGGTGTTGCGTCGCGAGCGCGGCGTCGATCGTGACCGGCTCGACGGCGACGAGGATGCGACCGCCGCGACTTTTGAGGGCCTGGTAGGCGTTGGTGCACAGATTGTTGACGGCCTGGTGGATTTGACCGGGGATCCCCATCATTTCGGGGCAGCTGTCGTCGATCCGCTCTTCGATTTCGACGTCTTTGGGGGCCGAAGCACGCAGAAACCGCACGGCTTCGCGAACGATGTTCGGCGCGCGCATGGGGCGCAGCGGCTCGTCCGATTGGCGGCCGAAGACGAGGATGCGCCCCGCCAGCTCGCGCGCGCGCGTCGACGCGTGGATGATGTCTTCGAGCCCGGACCGAAGAGGGCTGTCGGCCGGGAGTTCGTCGAGGATGAGCTCGGCGTTGCCGAGGATGGGGACGAGCAGGTTGTTGAAGTCGTGGGCCAGCCCGGCGGCGAGCCGACCCAAGGTGTCCATCTTTTGCAGCTGCCGGAGCTGCGATTCGAGCTGCGTTCGCTGTGATTCGGCTTCCTTGCGGGCGGTGATGTCGCTCACGAAGCCGGAGAAATGCATGACGTCCCCCGGTCCCGGCAAACTGCGCCCGCGCGCGTGTACCCATCGGTAGCCGTGGGGGGAATCGACGCGGTACTCGCCGTCGAACGGGTCGCCGCCGGCCATGGCCGAGCGCAGGCGCTGCATCGTCGACTCGCGGTCGGCAGGGTGCAGGTGAGAACCGAACGTGTCGAGCCGCGCGTCGAGCGGGGCCTTGGGATCGAGCGGAAAGCCCAGGATCTCGAGCATGCGCGGCGAAAAGAACGCCTCCCCCTGTCCGAGCTCGACGTCGAAAACGCCGACCTCGCCCCCCGCCATGGCCAGCCTGAGCCGGTGCTCGCTCTGCCTCAGAGCCTGCTCGGCGATCTTGGCGTCGGTGACGTCGCGCGTGAGGATCGAAAGCGCCGTGACGACGCCGTTCGTCTTGATGGGGCCGACGATGTTGGAGAACCAACGCCCCAGTATCTCGACGTGAAGATCGTAGGTCGTCGCGGCGCCCGTCTTGAAGGTGCGCTCGAAGGCGGCGCGCATGACGTCGTGGAACTCGGGCGCGACGAAGTCGAAAGGCGTGGCCTTGCCGATGAGATCTTCGCGCACAATGCCAGGGGCAGTGTGATTGACGTAGAGGTATTTGTAGTCGGCGTCGATGATGACGACGAAGTCGTAAGGGTTCTCGGCGATCGATCGCCACCGCTCTTCGGAGGTGCGCAGCGTGTTTTCGAGCTCTTTGATGACGGTGATGTCTTTGAACGTCGCAAAGGCGCATAGGAAGCTGCCTTGGGCGTCGTTCATGCGCACGGGGTGCACGAAAGCGGGGAAGAAGGTGCCGTCTTTGTGGCGGAACACGAGCTCGGAGGTGTACGGTTCTCCGCGCATGGTGCGCGCAAAGGCTTGCTCGATCTCCGCGTATTTGTCGTGCGGCCAAAACGGATACGGCGGCGAAATGCCGAGTAGCTCGTCGGGCCCGTAGCCGACGACGCGGCAGAACGCGGGATTGACGTAGACGATGACGCGATCGCGATCGACGATCGACAGGCCGTCCGACATCACCGTCACGACTTGATGCCAAAAATCCGGTCGGTGCAGGAACTCGCTTCGCGCCTCGAGATCGGCCGCTGGTACGCGCCCAGGCGGTCGTTCGCCTTCGTTCTCGCGGTCCGCCCCTGGCGTCATGACCAAACGAGACTAGCGATCGTCACAGAGGGGTGCAATGGGCGCTTCTACCGCGCGCGCGAGCGGCGAGCGCCCTTCTCTGCCGTCAGGCGAAGCAGGTCACCGACTGACGAGGAGACCGATTCCGAACAGGGAAGCGACCGCGGTCTTGCGTCTTACAGCGCTCGCGTTCGACGCCGGGCGATGGCGACGGCAAGGAGCCCGAAGAGGGCGAGTGCCCCATGGGGTGCTCCGCCATCAGCGCGCCCGATGTTGCAACAGCATCGGAAGAGCCCGAACACGTACCTCTCGCAGGTGCCGATCTTCGTTTTGACCTTGATCGAGCCGTTGTCAGGGATCTTCGCGTGATAGAAATTCGGGCTGATCTCTTCGAGGGTGAAGCCCTCGCCGGTAAGGGCGTGCTTCCATCCGTCGAGATCGCCTTGGTGGCTGACGAAATAGCCGAAAGGTGCTTGCGGCTCGAGTACCTTGGCCGTGGTGCCGTCTTCGGTGCGGGTGCGTCCCGTGTCGTGGTAGACGTGCACCTCGTAGGTCGGCATGACGGATGCCACGCGCTCGTAGGTGTTCATGCGATAGCGCGGCGTCGCCTGATCCTTCGGAGACGGCTTTGGTTGTTGGGGCGCGGCAACGCCCGGCCGATCGGGACCGGGAGCACCGCCATCGTCGCCCGGGTACGGCACCGGATCGGGGATCACTACGGGTTTGTTGCCATCGGTCTTCTCCGGGAGGTTCAGCGTGCGCACGTAGATGTACGCGTCGCGCGTTCCGGTGCTCTCGGGCAGCGGCGGAAGCCCGCGCACGCTGATCTCGGCCGAACGCTGAAAGGAGGATGCATTGACGAAGTCCATGTTCCGACGCGCGCTGTCGTGGAGGAATTTGACGCCCGAGCCATTGGCTTGTGAGAGCTCGACGAGAAGGCATTGATCGGGCGGGGCCCCGGGCGGAAGTTGGTAGCAAGCTGTATCGCTGACGTCGGGCGGGTTCACGCAGTGGAAAGTGATTTGATTGGCGACGTTGTCGCGCGTTCCCGGTACGCCGCCGCCAGGGGACGGAATGATGTCGTGCCAATCGCCGCCGACGCCGATCGCCGATCCCCAATTGGCCAAGCGAAAGCGCGCTTTCACGCTGCCGTTGGCAATGGACGATCCCCCGTTGTCCATGACGGCGACGAAGTCGTTGGGCGCGTGCCCGGTGCCGTAGTGAACGGTGGTGCTGGGGATCCCGGTCCCGGAGATCGGCGTCACGCCGATGTGCATCGGATCGATGGAGATGCCGGTGGGACAATTGGAAGCCATGGTGGGATAAACATTGGCCCACCACGCTGAACCGGCCGAGAGAACGGCGCTCGTCCCGGTGAAACCGAGCGTCGTGCCGGCCGGCCAGTCGTAAGGAATAGGACCAGCCGCCGTTTGTACGTTGATCTCGAACCACATGTAGAAGTTCGTGGTGAGAGGCCCACCGCCGTCGAGATGCGATCCCACCGCGGCGAGATCGATCTTCGTATTGAAAGCCCACGCGCTGCCGTTGCCCGTGCCGGTGCCCGACCAATCGTGGATGGTCGCGGTGCTGGCCCAGGGGAGCGGCCCCCCTTGCTTGGGCCAGGGCGTCGCGCCGGCGTCCGTCGTCTTCCACCAATTGATGGTGCTGACTTGGATCGCGTTGGTGAGCGGCGGCGCGGCGGTCATGGTGACCTTGACCATTTCCGCGGTGGTGCCGTCACGGCTGAAGCCGAGGTAGATGGCGTCGGAGTTGATCGCCGCGCCGTTCGGATCGGCTTTGGCTTCCAAGCTCAGAAAGAGAAAGTTTCCTTCCTTGAGCACGCGGACGCCCACCTCCGTGCTCGATCCCGTCGCGAAGTCTTCTCGCCACGAGCCATTCCAGCGCGGGTCGTCCAATTGCGATGCGAAGGTGTCCGGCGCGGGAGATTCGGCAAATTTGGGACCTCCGGGCAGACCGTAGACGCCTTCGGGTGGCGGCGGGCAAAGGTACGTCTGCGCCTTCGCCGGTTTCTGGAAGAAGAGCAATGCAAGCCCCAACGCCCAGCAAACCAATCCGAAGCGATGGCCAGGGTGAGAGCAACGGTGAGAAGCCGACGTTTTGTGCACGATCCGATCTCCCAGGATGGAGGTTGAGAACGCGGAAGGGGGCGGTACGGCGGAGAACGAGCGGAAACGGACGACGGCGCGCGGTTACTGATCGCGCAAGACGACGTAGAAGTTGGGCGTCATGCTCGTATCGAGCGTGCCTCCCGACGGGAAGGTGGACGGCAAGGAGCTCCAGCCCGCGGTGTTGCTATTGGCAAAGTACCCTGCGCCGCCGGTATCGACGCGCATGCCGATGTCGGTATCGGAGATGGCCGCTATCCAGTAGTACGCGCCGGCGCTCAGGGTGGGGGGGCTCGAGATGGCCGCTTCCATCACGCCATTCGCCGTGGCGAACGTCGAGGTCGACGCCAAGAGGGAGTTGGGCATCGGAATGCCTGCATCGGAGTAGATCGCCATCCGAACGTTGTGCCCCGTGGCGGTGCCGTACATCCCCAAGCGGTAGGCGACGGTGGCCGCCGAGGCTTGAAAGCGGATGGCGTAGATGTACGTCGCGTAGAGCGTGTTCGTGCTGGCGCCCGATTGGTCACGCCCCGCGTGATACGAGCAATTGCCATTCAAACAGGTGGGGTTGGGCGGAGAGGCAAGGGGGCAGCTCGTCGCGTTGGCCCAGGAGCCCGACGTATTGCAGGTCTGCGTCGACGTCGTGGTCGCGCATTGCTTGGAGCCGGGCACGCAAGAGCCGCCGCACGCGTTGCCGACGCACGCGTACATGCAGCCGCTGGGCGTTCCCCAAGCGCCGCTCGGGGTGCAGGTCTGTACTTGCGTGCTGTTCGCACATTGCGTCGTGCCGGGCGAGCACACGCCGCCGCAGGTGGTGCCCGAGCAGACGTACATACAGTTGGATGGCGTGCCCCATTGCCCGTCGCTGCCGCACGTCTGCACCTGGGTGCCGTTCGCGCACTGCGTGCCACCCGGCGAGCACACGCCGCCGCAAGAAGTGCCGACGCACGCGTAGGTGCAGGCGACTGCCTGTTCCCACTGGCCGCTCGCGCTGCAAGTTTGGACGTGGGTGTTGTCGGGGCAACGCGTTTCTCCCGGTGAGCAAACCCCCGTACATCCGTTGCCCGAGCACGCGAACATGCAATTGGACGCGGTGCCCCACTGCCCGTCTTGCCCGCAAGTTTGCTGCTGGGTGCCGCTTGCGCATTGCGTGGAACCCGGCACGCAGACGCCGCCGCACGCTTTGCCGACACACGCGTAGGTGCAGATCGCCGCAGAGCCCCACTGGCCGCTCGAATTGCACGTCTGGACGTGCGTGGCGTCGTAGCACTTCGTGTCGTTCGGCTTGCACTCGCCGCCGCACGTCGTTCCCGAGCACACGTACGAGCACGCCACGGGCGCTGCCCACTGGCCGTCCGATCCGCAGGTCTGCTCTTCGCTGCTGCTCGAGCAGCGTTTGGTCCCCGGTACGCAGACGCCGCCGCAGGTGTTGCCTACGCACGCGTACGTGCAGCTCACCGGTGAGCCCCACTGGCCGTTCGCGTTGCACGTTTGCTGAGCGCCGCTCGTGCACTGTGTAGAGCTCGGCGTGCAGACGCCGCTGCAGTTGCCGTTGCTGCACACGTACGCGCACGGCGTTTCGTCGACCCAGACGCCCCCTTCGCACCGCTGCGGCGTGAGGTTGCTGCATTGGCGCGTGCCCGAGGTGCACGCGCCCGCGCACATCCCCTGCGCGCAGACGTATTGGCACGGCGCGCCGCTCGACCATTGCCCGTCGGAGCCGCACGTTCGCGGCGTGGATCCCACGCAGCCTTGATCTCCCGGGACGCACACGCCGCCGCATTGGCCGGCGGTGCACACGTACGTGCAAGGTTGAGCCGGGCCCCACTGGCCATCGCTCTGGCAGGTCTCTTGCGAATTGAGCGAGCAGCGCGTGGACATGGGGGCGCACACGCCGCTGCAAACTCCGTCTTGGCAGATGAAAGAGCACGGCGCGCCATCGTCGACCCACATACCGGGGGCATCGCATCGTTGCGGAGTTTTCGAGCTGCAGCGTCGCGACCCGACCGTGCAAACGCCGGTCGGCGCGTCGACCGCGGAATCGACGGGGGGCAATGTCGTGTCGCCAGTCGATCCGTCGTTTGCGCCTCCGCTGCCACCAGCGCCGCTGCCCCCTGTGCCCGTCGATCCAGCCGCGCCGCCCGCGCCTCCGCTGGTGCCGGTACCACCGGATCCCGCCGCACCACCGCCGGTTCCCCCTTGACCGCCGCGCCCCGCGGTGCCCCCCGTCGCGCCGGTCCCTGCCGTGCCGCCCGCGCCGCCGCTTGCTGCGGAGCCGCCGCTCCCTGCGCTGCCACCTGTCCCCGCGGTTCCGCCGTTTCCTCCCGTTGCCGTCGGCCCGTCGACGCTGCTGTCGCGCGCGCCCGCGTCGGTGATCGGCGGATCGTGCCCGGTATCCGAGCCGCGGCACACGCTCTCCGTGCAAACTTGCCCGCCGAGGCAATCGCCGTTGCCGCTGCAGCCGTTGCGACAGACGTTTTGCGAACGATCGCAGATCGTTCCCTGCGGGCACGTCCGATCGCATCCCGCGCTGCCCGAGTTGATGCACGCTGCGCCGTTCTCCGTGCGGAGGCAGCGCTGCGCCGTCGGACAATCTTTGTCCGCTTGGCACTCTGGGCTGCAGACGCGAAAGATGCACGCCTTGTCCGGCGCGCAATCGGAGTTGAGCACGCAGTCGCCGTCGTCGAGCGCTTCGCGCAAGCCGAGCACATTGGCGCACCCCGAGGTCGCGGCGATCGCGAGACCTACCGC